>OGOC01002315.1_pt1 | contig 12776 bp, 8 predicted proteins | sample 1552561 | NCBI WGS metagenome assembly OGOC01 (sample SAMEA2580148, study PRJEB22360) | human gut metagenome | biome: human gut; feature: human-associated habitat; material: faeces | place: Denmark | collected 2008/2010
CATTTTACCTTCAAATAGTTATTACAATCGTGAAGATATTAACAAATAGCAAGTTAATATTACTCTTTATAATATTTATTGTTATATGTAACTACTTGCAAATCATTTTTATATATTTCCTATCTCATCGATATATAATTTTTTAATGCACCCATATCTTTGCCTAATTATATTAAACTTCTTCTATTTTCTTTGTTACATATTCTACAAAATCACTAATATTCTGATAGTTCTTAAGTAACATATTTTCATCTTCAAATTCAAATTTGTAGAATAGTTCGATTTCGACAACAATAGCAATAAATTTCAATGAATCTAATTCAATTTCATCAAATCTAGTATTTAGACCAATACTTTCAGATAATTCTCCTATTTCTGTAATTATATTAATAATTTCCTTAGAAATGATGTCCTTTTTATGATCATCAAATTCTTTTATATTTATTGAATTATTCATGTTAGTACAATGCATATATTTTTCTTTCTCCATTAACCTTCACCTATCGTCTTACAAATGTGTCAATTAAATGATTCAATGAATTAACATTTTTCAATTACTATAATAATACTTTTCAGTTAACATTCTTTTCCTTCAGATATGTAATAAATATTTATTTAGTTCTAATCATTTTAACGTGAACAACATTCACTATATTATAAAAGTATTCTTCCGATGTAAGTTTATATACAATACAAATTACCATTGTAATCCTTGTATCTACATAATCAAATTTCCATATCTAAAGTAGCAGACCTATCCGAAACATCTTCTTTGATATTTGCAACTACTAATTCTGTAGTAAGTAATGTACTCGCAACATATGTAGCGTTCTGTAATGCACTTCTTGTAACCCTGACAGGAGCAATAATATCTGCTTTTACCTTCTGAACATATTCACCATATAATGCGTCAAATCCTGTTCCCGGTTCTGATTTGCAAACTTTGTTTACGATTACTGAACCCTCAATGCTGGCATTCTCTGAAATTGTATAACGTGGTGCTTCAAGGTCTTTAAGAATAATCGCTGCACCTTTCTTTTCATCATCGTCAAGTGTTGCCAACGATTCAGCAAGCTTTCTGCACTATAATATTTTTCAACTTTATCTGTCCAATCAACAAAAATTACATGTTTGGACCCCTCAGCCCATTTACGCAACTCAGCCTCTATGGTATTAGCATCATCAAACATACCAATCATTAATAAATATGCATCCTTTTTCTTAACAACTTCTCTAAAAGCTGACAATAATTCATTAGCACCTTTGTCCCTTGTTATTCTCCCAACATATCCGAATACTGGTGCTCTTTCTGTAATTTTTAGCTCTGATCTTATTTCTTCTCTCCATTTTTCTTTTTTTTCTATGCAATACTTATTCAAATCAACACCACAGGCACTACCATTCCATATAACTGAAGCCTTTGATGACGGATACAATTTTTCACTTATACTAAATCTATAAATTGAATAACTTTCACACTCGATTACCGATGACTTTTTGCAAACTATTTTTTCAATTTTTTTTAAAATCATACGCTTAATGCCACCATCAAATCCCATATACCTAATTCCCCACTGGCAATATAAGCGATTTGAACATTTTGCTCTTTTTGCCGCTATTGATGCATACAATGCAGCGTTTGGTGTTGAATATTGAATAATATCAAATTTATTATCTCTAAATATTCTTGTCAGTTTATTAATTACTGATAAACCCTCCAATCCCACTCCTCTTTTCATAGGAACTGGGATATAATGTACTTGATTATTGCACAACTCATACATACCCTCATCTGTATTGCAAATAAAGGTTACGTCATAATCGTTATTGACCAAGTAATCTTTAAACTGTAATAAAAATGACTTTATTGTTATAGAAACAGTCGTTACAAAGCATATTTTTTTCATTCTCTTACTCCTTTATCAAACGCTTCGCTGGTACACCAATATATGTCCCCTCTTCTTCTAAATCTTTAATTACAACCGCTCCTGCTCCTACTATACAGTTATCGCAAATACTTAAATTATTCAGAACAATTGCCCCTGCCCCTATCCAGGTTTTCAAACCAATATGCACATTGCCTGCAACATGTGCACCCACTGATATATGAACAAAATCATCAATTATCCCATCATGATCAACAGACGCTCCCGTATTCACAATACATCCTTTACCTATTTTGGTATCTGAATTAATTACAGCACCTGCCATAACTACAGTTCCCATTTTAATTTCTACTCTTCTGCTAACTACAGCTTTGGGGTGAATTAACGAAACTATATTACATTGTATATTCTCTAATTTTTTTAAAACATTTTGTCTAGCAAGTGCATCTCCTATTGCGACAATAAAGTCCCAAGATAAATACTCTTCAATATTTTCAGTTGTCCCTTTTACCGCAAATCCAGCACACTCTGTTACCCTTTTATCATCATCCAGAAAAACGATTTCGTCATACTGATTGTTTAGAGCTATATCTGCAATGACCTTTCCATGCCCACTTGCACCTATTATTACTAATTTTTTCAATTGGGAGTCTCCCATCTTGCCACTACACCTTTCGGAGTACCCATAAATTCTTCCATAGTTGATGATGATTCAGAGCAAATACCCTCATGCTTCACGACAGTTTTTATTGTCGATAAGATAATCTTAATATCTTCTTTAAAAGTAATATGAGTTGTATACCATACATCCATTGCAAACTTATCTTCCCATGAAACTGCATTTCTTCCATGTGCCTGAGCATACCCTGTTAATCCAGGTTTTACATCATGTCTATGATGTTGAAACTCGTTATATCTTGGCAAATACGCAACAAGCAATGGTCTTGGTCCTATAAGACTCATATCACCCTTTAAGATATTAGCCAATTCAGGCAATTCATCAAGAGAAGATGCTCGTAAAAAACGTCCATATTTATTTAATCTAACTTCATCAGGCAATAAGTTTCCTTTTTTGTCTTTCCGGTTATCCATTGTCCGAAACTTTATTAATTTAAAAATCTTTTCATTTTTTCCCGGACGATCCTGTGTAAAAAAAGGATTTCCTTTCATAAACACAGCCCCTAATATTATTAGAAGCACCAAAAGAGGTGAAAGGATAATTAACACTATTAGACTTGATGAAAAATCAATCAATCGCTTAAAATACTTTGCGTACATATTATTTCTCCATATAGTTGTTATAATTGATCATTCAAAACAAACTTTATTACTTCAATAATTCACTCCACTGGTAATATACATATTCAATTTTGCACGTCCATTTTTAGTTCTAACAACAAATGAGTTTAAATGAAAAATTGACCCCTTATGCATTGAGTTCCAAATTGGACATCATTCTACATTAATGGATGAGTTAGATTTCAAAAGCTCTGGTAGGCAAAACTTTACTGTTCACTTTAGATTTACAGTTGCATTAAAAGTCATATCAAAGCAGAATACTTGCTTTTTCTCTGATGCATCTGCGTATCTGCAACCAATATATTAACATATTCAATTACCAGACCATCTATGGTAAGACTTCAACGATACTTCGAACTAAAACTTTTCATATTTATTATTTCCTTTAAGTTTAGCCTTTTACTTTTGGGGGCCAAACCTTATTTCTCATAATTTAACAAACACTTTTATCAAGCAATCTCTTTATTTACGTCTTCTGGTTTTTGAAATGTTGGAACAACACTTCGGAGTGCCTCTTTTGCAATCATATCATCACCTGTATTACATGCATCTCTAAGTACATCAATCTTTTTGTAGATTTCTTCCTTACTCAATGCACTATCCCTTTCAATGAAAATCATGCTGTTATCAGTTTTGTCAAGTTCTTCTGTCTTAACTAACAGTTCCTCATACAACTTTTCGCCTGGCCTTAATCCCGTTTCAACAATCTCAATTCCCTGAACACCAGATAAACGAATCATATTTTCTGCTAAATCTATAATCTTAACTGGCTGTCCCATATCCAAAACAAATAATTCTCCATTATCCGCAATCGCTCCACTCTGAAGAACGAGCTGTGAGGCCTCTGGAATTGTCATAAAATATCTGATAATTCTCTTATCTGTAACAGTAACCGGACCACCATTCGCAATCTGACGCTTAAATAATGGAATAACTGATCCTGCGCTACCTAGTACATTTCCAAATCGTGTAGCACTGTATTTCACTTTTCCGTGTGTACTTGCACTCTGCACAATCATTTCACACATTCTCTTTGTAGCACCCATAACGTTAGTAGGGTTAACTGCTTTATCTGTGGATACCATCATAAAACGTTCTGTTCCAAACTTCTCGCAAAGCTCTACTAGATTCTGTGTACCGAATACATTATTGTAAATAGCTTCCACGCAGTTATGTTCCATTAACGGAACATGTTTATGAGCAGCTGCATTAATAATTATCTGAGGATGGTATTTCTCAAATACTTTCTCAAGAGCTTTCCTATTTGTGATAGAACAAATTTCGATCTGCAGATCAAGACAATCTCCGTATGCGATTTTTAACTCCTGTTGAACATCATATGCACCATTTTCATAAATATCCAAAATGATAATCTTCCTTGGATTCATCTTTGCCAGTTGTCTGCAAAGTTCTGAACCAATGGAACCACCACCACCAGTGATAAGTACAACTTTGTCTTTATAGTAAGCATTTGTTCTTTCATCAGAAACCACTAATTGTTTTCTAAACAAAAGTTCCTCAATATCAAATTCTCGAAGATGCCTCTTTCCTCCTGCGGTATACATAGTCGGATAATCATAAACCTTTAATTTATATCCTGCATTTTTGTAATATTCATAAAGTGCCTTTTTCTTGTCAGCATCCATTGACGGTATTGCAAAAATAATCTCCTGTACTTCAAATTCACCCAATCTGTTAAATGTTGCCTCATTCTCTGACCAAACTGGGATTCCATGAATTTCACGACCAACTTTTTCTTTGCTAATATCTATAAAACATCTCGGAATATATGCTGTTTCTTCATTATTTATTAGTTCCTCTGCCAGACTTACACCAACACGTCCTGCACCAATAATTGCAACTTTGATTTTCTGAACTTCTTTTTCATTTTCCGCTTCTATGCCAGAAAACATATGTAATAACGCGGAAAGAATTTTTCCTTTTGTAGTTTCCCGATTTCCGCACTTATACGCATAGCGATACATCATACGAAGCGCTAATGCTCCTAGAAGGTTCAAACTGACAATTGAAAGCATTCTAGCAAATGTAATTTTTTGAATTGGAAGTAATAATTCCAGACACAGATAAGCTACAAAAGCAATAGAATCGGTAAATAGTAACCGGATATAACACTGTATTCCACCATATCTCCATACCTGCCCATATACTTTACCAATAAGACGTGCTACAAAAATACACAGTACCGAAAGGCATACTTGCTGAAGTATTCCTATAGTTGATAACTTATCAATTCCTCCATACAGTAATAACAGTATTGCTACTACCACTGCATACATAATCAAATCATACCCGATAAGCATCCACCTGATATTAGATGTGCTACTCTGCTTTGTACGATCCATATTCATACTATTCTCATTTGCTCTATCCATTGTTTTCCCCGCAAAAATCGGATGGGTTCATCCTTTCATATTTTTTCTATTTTGTGGTTTACTTCTTTTCAAGCGGTGTAAATAATTTTTTACTCTGTTTCAATTCTTATTTCAAGTACACTTGTTGACTTCAAAATTATTCTAGATTTTAATGTACAGCCTTATTAAAAAAAGCATACGTTGGCTAGTTCAAATCCCATTATCATGAATTTCAAGCTTATAGTGTGATCTAAAATAAGCATCTAAGAAACCATTGGATTCTCATAGTCTTGCTGCTCACCCGACACAACCACGTAGAAAAAATCATCATACCTAGATCCAACTAAATAAGCGAAACTCTTGTATAATCAAGGTTTCTCTCATTCACCTCTATTGTTATACTACTATCCCCTGCCCAATATTGATAAGTGCCATTAAACTCAAAACAAAGTCAAGTATTCTCTTTATGTATTTCGCATACATTACTCAAAACAACTCCTGATAACTCGAATAATTCTCTCCTGCTGTTCCTCAGTCATCTTATTATCGCTAGGCAGGCAAGCGCCTCTGTCAAAGATATCAGCGCCTACATCTTCTGCACCGCCTGCAATATAAGCATTTGTGCGGCATCTGATACTGCCGTTGCGTCCAACGCACTCGTGCATTCTGTACATAGGCTGCATGTGCATTGGCTTCCATATTGGTCTTCCCTCTGCATTTATGCTCGCAATCGCTTCCAAAATTTCAGTAGGACAGGTCTTGCCAGCTTCTTTGATGTACAAAGCCTCGCTGTCATTTCTGACCTGCTTGCACATTGCGTCTTTATCTATGATAAGTGCAGACAGCCAATAATTTGGCTCTGTTCCCTCAACGATAGGATTCATTTTAACAGGAAGTCCTTTAAAACCCTCTTTGTATCTCTCGTATATTGCTTTTTTCTGCGCAATATGTTCCTCAAGATGCGGATACTGACCACGAACGACTCCTGCAATAACATTTGACATACGATAGTTGTATCCGACCTCTTCATGCTGATACCATGCCGCATTCTCACGAGCCTGCGTTGACCACTTACGAGCCTTGTTTGCATCTTCAAGGCTGTTCGTCAGCAAACATCCGCCGCTAGAACCTGTTATTATCTTATTGCCATTGTAGCTTACAGCACTGTAATCGCCAAAGCTTCCGCACTGTCTGCCGTCAATTGTAGCGCCCATAGCCTCAGCAGCGTCCTCGATCAAAAGCGCACCATGCTTCTCGCATATTCTCTTGATCTCGTCCATTCTTCCAGGAAAACCGTATAACTCAGCGCTTACTACCAGCTTGACTTCAGGATACATCTCAAAAGCCTTTTCAAGTGCCACAGGATCCATGTTCCAAGTATCTCTGTCAGTGTCGATAAAAACAGGGATACCGCCCTCGTAAACAACTGGGTTGAGAGTAGCGTCAAAGGTCATGTCACTGCAAAAAACTCTTCTGCCCTCAAGAGCGCCATGAGATATAGCAGGCTTGCCATAAAGCCTCTTGCCAGCAAGCTTACAGCACAAGTGAAGCGCAGCCGTGCAGCATGAAAGGCCAACAGCATACTTGACTTCAGACTTCTCCGCCGCTATCTTCTCGACCTCATTTATATTCTTACCGACTGTAGACATCCAGTTGGTATTATAAGCCTCAGTAACGTATTCAAGCTCCTCACCATGCATTGTAGGTGACGCAAGCCATACTTTTTGTTTAAAGGGTTCTATTTTTTTCATTATTTTTCCCTCTTCCATATTTACTTCATATAAGTAACAATAATTACACTTGTTCACGATAATAATTTTATCACAAAATTTTAATCTAGTCAAGTATTTGCCCCATACTTATGTATAATTTTTCAAGAATCGTACATTTTCAGTGTAATATACAATGCTAACCATTTACAAAAAGCTCAGTTTGTGCATTTTTATACTAAGCTGAAAGCTATAATTTTCTTCATTTAAAATTGTTAAATCATGAAACGTTTTGAAAAATATTTTTACCACAAGATTTTCGTTGCAGACAAAAGCTGACTTGATTTTTATCTGCATTTTACACGGCTTTTATTGATTATCAGGCAAAACCAGCATATAATCATAATAGTAATTATGGCGAAGTATGAGAAATATGATTGGAGCGGTGTTTATGATAGTAAAAATTTTCTGTGCGGTTTTGGTAGTCCTTGGAGTGAGCGTTGCAATTGTTCTAGGCGGTCTGATAATTTTGGCTTCTTGTGTTAGTGGCAGAAAAAAGCCTGCTGGTGACAATACCGCTGATGACGAGGACACATTTATGTATACAAATTATATGCAGGGATTTTACCTATAACTTTTTCTACACTGCCACGCTTTTTATATAGTATACAAAAAGTGGAGAGTGATTTGCCCATAAGCATTCTCCACTTTTGTATACCATTTTTTATTCTATCACTCGACCCCAAAAAAAACTATTGACACAGCCCGAAACTTGTGCTATACTCTCAACAAAATCAAATGAAACTACACGCAGAAAGGGCGTTTTATAATGACTGAAAAAGGAAAAATGCTTGCGGGCAAGATATATGACTCCTCCGACAAGGAGCTTGCAGAATTGAGGACAAAGGCTCACAAGCTTTCACAGCAGTACAGCAGTTTGTATGAAGATGATGAGAGAAGAAAAGCTATCCTTGACGAGCTTCTGCCCGACCATGGCGAGGGATTTTTTCTCCAAGGTCCTGTGTATTTTGACTATGGCGTTTTCACAAAGTTCGGCTCAGGCTGCTATGCAAACTTCAATCTGACAGTGCTTGACACCTGCCCTGTGACGATTGGCGACAACGTGTTTTTCGGTCCCAACTGCACCATTGCCACACCTGTTCACCCATTCAGATGGCAGGAGCGTAACATGAAGAAAAAGTCTGACGGCACTGTTTATGATGATGAATACGGCAAGCCTATCACAATACACTCCAACTGCTGGATAGCGAGCAATGTTGTCATCACAGGCGGAGTTACCATAGGCGAGGGCTGTGTTATCGGTGCAGGAAGCGTTGTCACCCGTGACATACCGCCAAATTCTCTTGCGGCAGGAAATCCATGCAGAGTTATCCGTGAGATAACAGAGGAGGATTCTATCAAGTACAAAGCAGAACTTTTCTAGGCACACCAAAATACCCCTGACCAGAAAATGATCAGGGGCATTTTTATCGTCTGTCGGATCATTGAGTATAGACCCATTTTCTATCGGACCACGCTCCGTTATAAGTCTTTCCGCCTTTGACAGTGTAGCTTCTTACACGTACGTAATATTTTTGATATCTTGCAAGCCCAGAAACTGTCTTTTTATCGGTGCGGTTGTTTGTTACCTTTACGCTTTTTGCTCCCTTAAAGTCGGAACGCTGTGAGTATGATATTTCATATCCCGTGGCAGACCCTTTCTGTGCATAATCTATAAAGAAGCCTGCATATGTGCCGTAAAGCTTCTGTATCACCTGCTTTGCAGGATAGATAGCAAAGCTTTTGGTGATAACTCCGCCGTAAATGCCCTTGCCTGTGATAGTCACCTTTGCGGTGCCGACCTTTGTGTTTGCAGAATATTTCACAGTGTAGTCTGTGCCGTTTTTAAGGGTCTTTGAGCCATATTTTACTGTGATCTTCTGCGTTATCGCCTTGCCGGTAAAGCTTTTTGAAGAAATACCGCTGACCTTTGCGTTTGCAAAATTAGTCTTTGCCGTAACAATGCTTTTAGCGTCTGACCAGTTGCCGTAATAGGTCTTTCCGCCCTTGACAGTATAAGAGCGAACTCTTACATAATATGTCTTTGAAGCCCCTAATCCAAGTACCGTCATCTTATCCGTCTTGTTGGTGGTGGATCTGTAAGTGGAAGCATCTGAAAAATCAGATCTTGTGCCATACTGGACCTCATAGCCTGTTGCAGATCCTTTCTGCACAAAATCCACAAAAAAGCCCTTATATCTTGTTTCAAGCACCTGTATCTGCTGTTTTGCAGGATTTATAACAAAAGAAACGGTCTGCTTGCCCTTATAGTTGCCGTAAAATTCAACTGTTATCTTGCCCGTGCCAACATTCACGTTTGAGAAATACATCACCATATAATCAACATAACGTTCAAGGGTCTTATTGCCGTCCTTTATAAGCACATCAGGTGTTATCTCCTTGCCGGTGAACGACAGTGGTGTAGCGTAATAAAGCTTGACCTTGGAAGCGTCCTTTGGCTGGATAGTAAAGCTTTTTGCAACAGAGCCTCTGTATTCGCCTTTTCCAACAAAGGTCATTTTTGCAGGTCCTGCGTTACGATTGGTCTTATAATAAACAGTGTAATCCACGCCCTCTTTAAGCTCTTTGCCCTCATAGGTGAGCGTTACGTCAGGCTGTTCAATATTCTTTCCCGTGTATGTGAAACTGTTCTTGAAGCCTGATATCTCGCAGTCTGCAATAAGCTTGCTGTCAGAATACTCCGCTGTGACAGTCATATCCTCTGTGACGTTTTTATAGTCCTTATCCCAGCCTGTAAAACGCAGACCCTTTATAGCAGGGGCTTTCGGAGCTTTTGCAGACTTACCATATTCCACTGTCTGCTGACTTATCACCTTGCCGTCCTTATCCACAAACGTAACGTTATATGTATAAGGCTTCCATGCGGCATAAAGGGTCTTTGCACCGCCTGAATATGAGATGCTTTCTATTCTTTCACCTGAAAGTGCAGCGTTATCATACCAGCCTGCAAAGTCTGCACCCTCTTTTGTCGGCTCGGAAAGCGTCACGCTTTCGCCTTTGCTGAGGTATTCTGGATTGCCTGTGCTGTTCGTGCCGCCATTTAAAACATAGTCGACAGTGACAAATTTTGCTTCAACAAGCTTTGCCTTTACTGTGCTGTCAGCAGTATAAACTGTGTTCGCATCGACAGCAATTCCGTTCTTGTACCATTTAAGAGCATAACCGCTTTGCACTTTGACAGCAGGATATTTCACCTTGCCGTCTTTATCAGTGCAGGCATAATGCTTGCCGTCGGGAGCTTCAAATGTTATCTTGTGGGAAGCCTGCTCCCCAGGACGAGTTAGCCTTGCTTTGCCGCCTGCCATTGTCCACCTTCCGCTGTCTGTCTGCTTTCCGCCAACGGTATTCAGCGAATAAGCGGCAGAGCTTGTAACGTTAGACAGAGCCGTTTTCTTTACCTTGCTGTCAGAAAAGTTGCCGTTATACCAGCAACTGGCAGATTGCCGTCCATAATAAAAAGCGTCATTATCAATACTGCCCACCATAGCTTTAGCATTTGAACTGCTTGACTTTGCAAGGTCTGAAGCGCACTCTGTCAAGGTCAGACCACCTGCTTTGCCCACGATTCCGCCTGCCGAGCTTGTACCCTTGACAGTTCCGCTGAACGTACAGCGTTGGATAGATACCGCATCAAATTCACCAACGATCCCCCCTGCGTACTTACCGCTGACAGTTATTTTCTCAGCACTGAGATCTCTTATCTGCGCCCTGTCCTCAGCATAGCCGAACAGACCTGCATAAGAATTGTTTTGGATAACAGCGTTTTTCAGAACGTGTCCGTTGCCGTCAAAATATCCGCAAAAAGGCTTTGAAGCTGTTCCTACTGCCGATATCTTTGCACCACCGAAGTCGATGTCTTTTTCAAGCACAACACGCTTCCCTGCGAAGCTTTCACCGCCTGATACACGCTTTGCGAAGTTTTTCCAATCCGTCGCCGTCTTTATAACAAGGCTTTGTTCCTTTATCTCTTTAGCCTTTGCCTTTATAAGAAGCTTGGCATTGGTGATATCGTTCTTTGAAGCGTTTTCGTCTGCAATGACTTTCTTGCCGTTATTGACCTCACGCTCATAACCGCTCTGCTTTTCATACTTTGCCACAAGTGTTTCAAGCTCGCTTTTGTCAGCCTTATCTATATCATCGGTATAGGCAAATATTATAGGCTGACCGGTATAAGCGTCCTCGTCGGTAACGTCCGTCCAACTGTCACCGTCATTGGAAATATACGCCTGACCAGGCTTCATGACCCCGTCAGAATAGCCGTAAACGGTCACATAGGCTGAGCCGTCATCACCGCTGAATGTCATCACGACAGAATATCTTTCGCCCTCGTCAAGCTCAACATCAGGGATATCCACAGTATAGAAGCCGTCGCTCTGCACCTTTCCGCTGACCTCACATTCAAGTATCCCCACAGGCGTGCTGTCTGAAACAGAAGTGTAGACCTGCACGGTGTAGTCAGCCTTTCCGGTATAGCCAAGATACATAAAGCCCACTTTGTCAAGAAGCTCGTCTTTTTTTGCTGTAAAAACATCAGCACCGCTCATTTGGTTTTCATTGCAAACATAAAATATAGAATTATCCTTATTGGCAGGATAATGGTAATTATTATCACAGCTTTCAGTGAGATCGAACGCCACCCAATCAGTCATTTCTGCCTCTTCATAGGATATCCAGTAATAGCCGTCTGTGCCACTGGATACTCCCCAGGAGCCTTTCACAAGCCATGCTCCGTTTTTCTTTGGCTGATAGCCTGCAAGGAAATTTGACTTGCTATAATTATCGTCCCAGCCCACTAAGCTTACAGCATGATTAATGCCACTATATTTTGTAGTTTCCGGATCGTAATAGCTTTTGTTATCAAAGGTCATATACAGGTCGTCTGCATAATAGCTCACCATTACGCCGCCAAGCTCTTTTATCTTGTTTTTAATGGCGTTTCGTCCGCCTGTGATAGTGGAAGCGTAATTAAGCTGATATTCGCAAACACCCTTTTTCTCCTCAGATACGATAGTGGCTTCCGTTCCGTCGGACACGAAAGGCTCATATTCATCATAGCAAAGTCCTCTATGAGCCGCCATTGCAAGGGACGAATCCATCCACGTTCCGCCGCAATCCCATATTGACTCGTCAAATCCGCCGTTAGCATATGTAGAGAGGACAAGGCTCGGCACAGAAAACTGCACGTTTTGATTTTCAAGCCCCTTTTGAATAAGATTGCTCTCTGTGCAGGAAAGTGCCGCAAACGCCCAGCAAGTGCCTGTCTGGAACTGGTTTTTGATAGTCGTCAGCGTATTCTTAGATCTGGGATCATATTTCGCAGGCAGCGAAGCCGTTGCCTTTTGTGCATAAGCTGAGACCCCGTCGTCCGTGTCGACCAGATCTTCATCAGCGATCTCCGATTTTTCCAGACCTTCCTTTTCGTAGCCATA
>OGOC01002321.1_pt1 | contig 12728 bp, 7 predicted proteins | sample 1552561 | NCBI WGS metagenome assembly OGOC01 (sample SAMEA2580148, study PRJEB22360) | human gut metagenome | biome: human gut; feature: human-associated habitat; material: faeces | place: Denmark | collected 2008/2010
TACTATGTGTACATATTACAGAACAATTAAAGAGATTTGATGAGGATAATAAAACTATAGTATTCAGCGAAAGTGATGCCCCACTTTATAAAACTAATGCGGGATATTATATACAAACTGTGGCAGAGGATTACTCATCTAATGTGGATGAATATAGAAAGGCGTATCCAGCAAATGTATACAATAACAAGTTATCAGGCTCTTTAACTTTAATAGCTACCTTGAATACTATAGATTCAATAGATGTAGCGGTGACTGGATATGTAAGACCTGAAGAAACGGATATGAATATTGAATATGAAGTTCCTAATCAATCTGGCATAGTTATGCCCTCCGGTTCCAAGTATACACTAATATATGATTTAACATACAAGTATAATTGTCCAGATGGGTATTATGAGGACAATAAGCCATATAATTATGATGAGGTTATAGAGTATTATAATTCATACTACGGAGAGGCAAAAGATTTCGGTTCTAATCAAAATGTAATTCAGGGATGTGAGTTCTTTATGATTGATTCTAGCAAGGCTACTCTTCAAGGCCACGTTAACTTTGATAACTCAGACAAAGCTCCAGTTTACAGCCTAGAATCAAAGCAATATACCAGAGAACAAGCAGTTCAGGTTAACTTAAGTGACGTAACTGGGAATTTAATAAGCTATACTGTTACTCCATGTATGACATATAGTAGGCTTCAAGGATTAAGCATCAATGGGGCTATGGATTTATCCAAGATAGGCTCCGGTATAATTCAGCTAAATACCTGGAGGTATTACTACAATGATATGTCAATTATATTGACTTGGGGACTGGAAGCTTATTTAGTGGAAGGCACCTCTATAAATGAAATTAAGTTTAAATTTTATAGATTTCCAGACGGCAGACCAGATATGCCTACATCCGAGTATGTTGTGCCAGCTAAAAGGAATTATAACGGAGTATTTACAGAGGTTCTAAGATTCGGGGATGTTTTAGAGCCTAATAACATCTATTTGGTTGAGATACAAAAGACTATAACAAAAGGGAATATTACAGAAGTGGACCCAGACTCCGAATTTAGATGGCTCGTAGCTTCTCCTTTGTACAATGAAGCTTACATAGATAATACACAGCTAGACTATAACAGATTTGATGATACTTTAATTAAAAAGTACAATTCATTACAATTAGATACTACCTACAGTAATACGTATACCAGGAAAGTAGGAGCATTAGTAAAAGATGGTGCAGATTTATTTCCGTTGTCCAATAGACCTCTAAGTGAGTTTGATGTAAAAGCAGTGACTCTGTATAACTATTCGTATACTATGATAGAAAGCCATAAGATAGCAACAGAGGCTAAATATCCATTCGAGTTGAATGTATCATCAATTGATACTAAATATTTAGTAGATTCTGATGAAGCCAGGACTACACATGAGGACTACTTTCTGGAAGGCAATGGAGCTAAGCCTGATGATTATATAGTAGATTCTGATTTTGAACGATTGCCATTAGTTGAAGCACGACCTGATTATAATAGTCATAAGTATTCTATAGAAGTTGAGGGAGATAAGATTGGAGTTAATGGAGCTGTTATTTCTGAATTAGTAGCCGCTAAAGACCCTACTCCTAAACCCATAACCTATTCTAATATCTATAAATCCTTTGTAAGTGACATGAGTCAAGTATTTGGGACCAACATGAATAAGAAGAGTACTGGAGCTTATTACAGTAGTTCAGAATTTGGAGTTCATGTATATAGTAAAAACAAACGTAGAAGAATATACCTAGACACAATTAATAGATACTCTCCTACTGGAGAACCTAGTTCTATTAATTCACAAATATACACTGACAAAAATAGTGGTACACGTCAAGACTTCAGAAACTATTGGGATAATTTTATGGGGGCAGTATGGTCCGCTTTTAAAAGGTATCCACCATGTGTAATATTTGGAACTATCAGTGAATTTAACAATAAGGGTTACAAATATCCAGGGAGTCAAGATGCTACACATGTTGGGGGATTAGTCAGTGATAAATCATTAGGCTCATTCCAAATGCTTCTATGGTACACTGGTACGACTTATGCTTGGGTTAAAGACTTTGCATATAGAAATCCAGGAGAGAGTGGCGGCGACAGTTTGTTTATTAATAATGAAATGGCGAATATAGTATATGAAACGTTTAGAGATGTTTACATCCAAACCAGTGATTCTACTGTGCAAAGTTACTGGATTTATAATCCAAATGATTATTTATATAATCCAGACGTTAAAATAACTCTAGCTTACGACGTTTCATGCAAAAGGAACATAAGTACTAAATCTTTGTTGCAGGTTAATGGTAACGATGTTAATACAACGTCTATAAGTGACTTCCTAGATTTGTTCAAAATAGAGGATAAGGAAAGCTATATAAATCTAATGACATTTTATGTAAAATCAGATTCTGGGTATAATAAAGTGGATGGGACCACTTATGAATCTACTATTCCTTACACATTATCCACGCCAATGACAGCCCTAAGTATGGAGAGTGTGTATGCTGAATTGGATAAGAATGCTAAATCTGATAGTGTTAGCTCTAATGTAGGGGTTCTAAGCAGAGACGACACTTTCTTTATTTTGGACGGAACTGGTAATCCATTTATAGGAGGACGTATCTACTACGGTGAAGCTGTAGACAGGATAATTCCAATAGAACAGTCAACTACAGGAGCGGCTAAAGTCAGAAACCTGAAATTAAAAGATGGAACTTTGTTAGTAAATTCTACGTCTGCCACCACTAAGGACTTTGCAGTGTATAGGGATAGTTTCGGAGACGGTGATATATCCGTGCATTTTGCAGGCTTCCCTGTTGTAGAGATAGAGCTAGACAAAGGTAGTGGTAACAACTGGGGCACATTAAGCTAAATATTATGACTACTTTAGAGAACGGATTATTTAATAATTACTCCTTGAACTTCGATACTTTAGCTTTCTCATACTTCCTAGGGCAAATAAAACCTGAGGGCAACATAGTCTATGAATATAATCCTCTACATAATTATAGAATAACCAGAGATACTGATAGTAAGGGTAAAGTATCTGGTCAGGATGGATTCAATCCGAACGATGTTGTTGTGGAAGGTGGAAGTATATTAGATTTAGATACTGAATCACTTCAATTCAGCTTAAACCACCCTGTAGATATTATTGCACAAGAGTCATATGACGGTTCTGTAAATCTTATATTAAATGATAACAAGAATATACCAAGACTAATCAACACTAGATTCTCTGTGCTACAAAACAACACATACGAAATTGTAGATAGAATTGGTAACAATGATACCAATTTGTATGACGATTCTCAATTTGATTTAGATACATCACTTTATAAAAGAGTAAATAACATACCTTCTTTAACGTTTAACGAGGTTCTTCCATATGGTAATTTGAAAGTTGGTAATTATGTAGTCTATCTCAAATATGCAGACGCAGATGATAACGAAACAGACTTCGTTGCTGAGTCCGGAATAATATCATGTTTCCAAGGGTTGGATAGGGACCCTTTCTCTATAAACGGAGGACTTAGGGATATGATTGCCAACAAATCCATAAGTTTGTTAATATCTGATGTAGATGATAGTTATGACTATATAAAAGTCTATTATACTAGGTCTACATCGGATGTAGACGGTAATGAGATTACTACTGCATTTAGGATTTCTAAGAAGTATCCTGTCAAGAATCGCACCTGTAATTTAATAATAACGGGTAATGAAGCTGGACAAGATATACCATTGTCTGAAATTAATATGCAGTATTTAATAGCAGACAAAGCTAAGGCACAAGCGGCTTGCCAGAATATGCTATTTCTAGGTAATTATAATAAACCAGATATGCTATACTCCGACTTGTCTGATATAAGTCTTAGAATATTGCCTTATCTAGAAGTTTCTGATGCCCATTCTCTTATAGGTGAAGTGTCCCCTCAATATGGAGATGTTTCTGATTCCATTACTGCATTTGAATATTATAATACTAAGAATATTTACTACCATTTAGGCTATTGGGATGAAGAGATATACAGACTTGGAATAGTATATATAATGTTTGATGGCTCATTGTCTCCTGTGTTTAATATTCGAGGCATAAACGGATTACCAGACATGAATACTTTATTTGATAAGTACTCCTTATCAAACTATTCTATATTAGATGATTCTGGGGAACGTCAATACTTAGAAGTAGATGAATCTACTTACGAACTTGAGGATTCTAGATATATAGAGAATAGTAAGGGAGTGATTAGAATAAATTCTAATCTTAGTACTGGGTCCCATAAAGTTTACGGCTTAGGAATGTTTATACCAATAGATGTAGTCAACTATTTAAAAGGTAAGGTACGAGGATTCTTTATAGTTAGACAAAAGAGAATACCTACTATATTAGCTCAAGCATATGTATTACCCTTGATAGCCAAAGCAGAAGTTCCTGGAATCAATGTGTTAAACGTAAACAGTAATCCTCAATATTCAGTGGTGGCAGAAAGATTCTTAGATAATAACAAGGGCATAAACAGTAGCTATTTAAGTAGGTTGTATACGTTAGAAGGTTACAATGAGAATACAACGTGGTCTAGAGCTGGAATATGTCCTGAATATAGTTTAAAACAATCCTATTTTAACACCTTGTTCACGGGAACATCATTTCCTATTAAAGAAAGTAGAGTAATCCCAGCTAGTGCCGGATTAACCAGGAGTACCTACGAATCTAGAAGTTATTATGTTGATGCTTATACTTATAATACTTCTGTAAAGGAGATGGATGCTAAAATAGTCGGAATACCTGATAATACTCCCATAATAGCTATAGAAGACTATTCTTTCAGAGCTAGAGCTGGAGAAGCAGAGGAGGGATATAAATTTAGATACTTAGGCATAGAGAACAAAAATAATGAGGCAACCAATCTAGTCAGGGGTTCATATTCATCATATATTGGAATAGTGGGGACTCCTAGTGTAGGACGAATAATCAATATATACATTCCTGGTTATTCCATAGGTAACATGTCTGACTACTTTAGGATAAGATATGAGGACGTCTCCCCTTATTACGCCATATCAGACAGAGTTGGTTTTGATACAGTAAGCGAGACTTATGACGTAGTAGAGCAAAGTGACATACATGCTTATTCTACAGCATGCTACAGGGGAGATTGCTATATATGCAATTACACTCACAGACTAAATAGAAATTTCCAAGACCCGTCTGCTCCTATAAATGACGAAATTGTGGATGAAAATACTTGGAAGGACAATTATGATGTAGAGAATACGGAGAAGTTAGCAGATATAAACAGAGGAGATATAAATGCGGTTCAATTAGGCAGTTGGATTACATTTAAATTATGCTCTTCTGTTAATTTATCTCTTAGGTCTCTAGACCCAAGTTATCCTACCGAGGAAGGCTTGACCGGATTAAAGAGAGGGTTCTATCCATTACAAGAAATGAGTACATCTGGAAATTATAAAATACCTGAGGCATCTATCATTAACAGTGGATTGAGTAGTACAACTAGCGATAAGAACTTCTTTACATTACCAGATGTTCCCTATATAAAGAACAGATTTGATACTAGAATAGCTTATTCTGACCTAGCAATTACAGATGCCTTCAAGAATGGATATAGAGTATTTCAGTTTACTCACTATAGAGACTATCCTAGAATATATGGAGGAATTATGAAACTAGTTGAGCTGTTTGGTAATATCCTCTGTATATTCGAACACGGTATAGCGTTAATTCCAGTTAATGAACGTGCCGTAGCAGGTGAAGGTTCAGGCGGAAATGTCTTCATTAACACCTCTAACGTACTCCCAGAGAATCCAAAGATGCTGTCGGATACCTATGGTACTCAGTGGCCGGAAAGTGTCGTACAGACCCCGTATTTCGTTTATGGAGTGGACACAGTTGGAAAGAAGATTTGGAGAACTAATGGAGACCAGTTTGAAATTATATCTGATTTTAAGATACAGGAGTTCTTAAATGAGAATATTACACTAAGTGAAAGAGAGCTTACCCCGGTAGTAGGTGTTAGAAACGTTAAGGGTCATTATAATGCATTCAAACAAGATGTTATGTTCACTTTCTATGATAATTTATATGGATTTGAAGAGAAGGCTTGGAACATCTGTTATAATGAGGTTATGCAGAAGTTTGTAACATTTTACTCTTGGATTCCTTCCTATTCAGCTAACATTGACAACATTCATTTTAGCTTTAATAGAGATACCTCTAAATGGATAAGTAAATTAGCACTATCTAATATAAATTCAACCAGTGCTGATGGAATTGTGGCTGACTCTGTTATATTTACTGAAAATATGAAATCTACCAAATTGAGTCTTGTTAATAGACCAATTCCGAATGAATACAACACAGGTTTACCAGCAGTTTACTACAGGTACAGCCTAGAAAGAGACAACTTTAAGAATTGTGAACAGTTCAGTGTTTCTGAGGATGGAATATTAACTTATTTAGGTACTTATGACGAATTAACTTCTAAGCCTGTGTGGTTGCTTAATATTAAAGTAAGTATAGTAATAGATAGATACTCTGGAACAGATAATAATATAAAACAGTATATTAATGGATGGAATAGTTACTCTACTACCAATTATGGTTATTATCAGTCTGTAGTCGCTATTACTTCTGATAGAGTAGTGAACAATCCTGGACTTACCGAAGATGATAAAAAGCTGCCTAACTTAACAACAGACTTCTGGAAACACGGTCAGTCTGGAATCATTGATATTAAGGACAAGATTAAACCATGTTATTGGTATGGTAAGCAGCATCCATTTGAGTATGAATTTGTAGTAGTTGACAACCCAGCTACGCACAAGATATTCGAGAATTTACAAATTGTAAGTAACAAGGCTGTTCCGGACTCATTCCATTATGAAGTAGTAGGTGAGAGCTATGAGTTCCATGAGGACAAGAAGAACATGTATATAAGACAAGAAGCTACTAAAGACTTCTATCAATATAATGGTTCTGATATACTGTACAACAGGAATTTCTTAGACCTAAGAGGTAAGCAAAGAGACATTCTTAGAAACTGGAAACCCACTGGACAGAAAGTGAAATCTACAATGTTCCCATTATACTATGCTAGAGTAGATACATTTAATGAGATTGAGGATTACTACAAAGGTAAGACTGCTCCTAATAAGGATTATGTTAATCTGTCAGGTTCTGAAATAGTTTATAATGAGAAGCTAGATGAGTTTAGAGTCTGGACTCATGCTAAGGCTGCTGATATTAAAGACCCAAGAATTGGAAGATTAAGAGGAAATATGAATTATCAAGGAGATGTTTGGAATATTCAAATTAATCCTATTATCTTTGTACAGCGAAACGAGCCAGCATGGAATACAGCAAAACTTACTAAGGAAACTATAGATAAGGTTCCTATCTCTGTAGGTAATTCTCCTATACCAAACGACTTAAAAGGATTTGATATAACTTCAGAAACTCCTGTGGAAGACTATATGCCTCAAGATTTAATAGACTTAGGATATGGACCTGAAGATATAGACACATCTGATTGGTGGAGTGGTAGGAAGGAAGCAAGACTTAGAGACAAATACATCAAGATTAGAGTAAGATATACTGGCGAAGAGTTAGCAATAATAACAGCATTAAAGACATTATATACAATAAGTTATGCGTAAAATTATGAAATTCCAATGGGGAAATTCGCTATTAAGACAAGGTATGGGGAGTATAACTCCCCTACAGTCTAGTAGCGACCTCTATACAGCAATGACTGGATTACAATCCGCTAACTTCGATAAATTCTCCCGCCAATAATCCTTTATTACAAGCTGGTGCGGCTAGTGGTGACATGGCTTCTAAGGCATTACTAATGAATGCTAATACTAATAAAGCTGTCAATGGATTATCTAAATCAGCTGCTAATATGGCAACTGGAACTGCTGGAAGTACTGTTAAACCTGGTGGAGGGCTGTTTAGTAAAGCAAATATCGGTAACACCATGTCTAAGGCAGGAGGCTATGCTGATATGATTGGCAGTTTTATTCCGAAGAAGGAGCAATCAGCACTTACTACTGGCTTAAATCAGGGATATGATGCAGCAGCTAATATGATTTCTAGTGTACCTGGAGTAGGAACTATCGTTGGAGGGGCAATGAAGATTGGTGGTATGTTGTCAGATGGACTTACAGCTTTAGGAGTAGGAACCGACCAAATGACTACTACTGATAAGATTCTTGATAGTAAATTTATGAAGTTAACTCCAATGGGGTTAGTAAATGCTTTCGGAGCTAAGAAGGCTGATACTATTTATAAAGATAACGAAACCTGGGAACAGCAAGGTTCAGCTTATGGAGGTTCAATGGCTAAGGTAGATGATGCTCTCACCAAAAGTGGTAAGAAGTACGGAGCCTTCAGTGGTAAGGCTAGACGTAAAGCTAATGCACAAATAGCAGAAGCTAAACGGCAGCAGAATTTGGTATCTGATATTAATCAAGAAGCACAAGATGCATTTGCAGCTTCTAATTATAGTGGAATTGGTCTTAGAAACGAACTAGCACTTAGTGGAGGTTATAGAAATATGGCAGTTGGTAGAAACGGAATGAAGATACTAGATGCTGAATCACAATGGGCTAGAGAAGTTCTTAATAAAGCTAAGATTAGACCTAAAGAGAAGTTAGAAGAGCAGTCACCAAAATTTGCAGAGGGAGGTAAAGTCAATGTAATTCCAGACGGAGCATTGCACGCACACAAGCATCATTTAGAGGATATTAGTCCAGAGTATGAACAAGTAACTAGTAAAGGAATACCTGTAGTAACGGAAGAGGAAGGTGGTAAATTGAAGCAACATGCTGAAATTGAGCGTAATGAAATCATCTTCAGGTTAGAAGTTACTAAGAAACTAGAAGAACTTATGAAGGACGGAAGCGATGATGCAGCTATAGAAGCTGGCAAATTACTTGCACATGAAATTATTAATAACACTGTTGACAATACAGGTCTAATGGAGGTAGTAGAATGAGAATAGAAATTGGCGATAAGAAGTATAATGTAGAGGTAGCTCAAACAGATGAGGAGAAGACCAAAGGATTGCAAGGCAAGAAAGAGCTTGCTGAAGATGAAGGTATGCTGTTCATATATGATGAACCTCAAACAGTTGGTTTCTGGATGCAAGATACTGACATTCCACTTGATATAATATTTATTGATGAAGATTTTGAAGTAATATCAGTTTATAAGGGACAACCGCACAATGAAACTATTGCTGAAGAAGACGATGTGCAATTTGTATTAGAAGTAAACCAAGGTTCTGGAATTAAGGAAGGAGATGAGCTTGACATAGACGATGATGACGAGGTACCAACTATGAAGGTTATAGCTCCTGATGGTTCCACTCAAATGGAATTAAATGGAGGAGAGAGAATCTTTAGTAGAAAGAATACTAAAACTCTTATTCGTATGGCTAAGAGAGCAGATAAATCTAAGGCAGATAAAGATTATAAGGCACTCGGGAAGAAGATGTTTGAGTATTTAAAACAGCAAGATGAACGTGAGCCTGAATATGTGGAGGCTCCTGAATAGTAACCATAGTATTTTAATATAATTACTATCTACATTGATGTAAATAACAATAGTAACGGTTAGCTTTGATATGTCTAATTTAGTCACTAAATTTGTAGTCAAATACAATGTTATGGGTAGGTACTTAACACAAGAAGAAGTCATAACTAGGCTGACAAACACATTCGGTGATAAATTAGACATATCTAAAGTTAAATATATAGATGCTAAAACCAAAGTTAAAGTTAAATGCAACGTATGCTCTCATGAGTTTGAAGCTAAACCGCTTCATTTGTTCAACGGGCATGGATGTCCAAAATGTGCTAGAGCACTTGTAGGAAAGAAATGCAGAAATAGTACTGATAAGTTTATAGAGAAAGCTAATAAAGTACATAATTATAAATATGACTACTCTAAAGTTACATATGTTACTAATAGAGTCAATGTCTGTATAGTATGCCCTATTCATGGTGAGTTCTACCAGACTCCTCACTCACACCTATCAGGCAGAGGATGTCCGAAATGTTTATATAAGTCACAATATAATCTATATAACAGGTTGTGTAACGAGCTTCCAAATTTGGAAATATTATATGAATATAGTCCGGATTGGGTAAGCAAAGATTTGACATCTACATACCTAAATATAATATTGCTATAGAATATAATGGAGAGCAGCATTATAAACCTATGGCTAAGTTTGGAGGAGTAATTGGATATAATAAAACTGTTGAAAGAGACAGTCACAAACTAGAGAAATGTAAAGCTAATAACTGTAAGTTATATGTTTTAAGGTATAACTATAAGAATAATGACTTGCAAGAGATAATAAACACAATTCAATCTTTAAATTAACATAATTATGAAAATTCAAAGTAAAGTAGCTAGATTTATGCAACAAGGTGGTGCAGCTCCTGTACCACAAGACCCAGCAGCAGGAGGCGCACCTGCTGAAGGAGCACCAATGGAAGGTGGAGCACCAGAAGGAGCACCAGCAGGTAATCCAATGGAACAGATTCTTCAAGTGGCAGCACAGGCAGTGCAAACAGGTAACTGCGAAGCAGCTCTAGCTGTATGTCAGACTCTTATGTCGGCAGCACAGGGAGGTATGGGACCTGGAGAAGCTCCTCAAGAGGAACCAACCTTTGCAAGAAATGGTTCTAAACTTAGAAGAGTTAGATAATCATTTAACAAGTTAGAAAGGGGCATATATCAAACAGTATATGTCCCTTTCTTAGTTTATAATACGATATGTCACAAGCAATAAGAAAGTATCAAACTGGTGGCAAGTCCTCACAAGAACCAGAGCTGTTTGAGTGGAAAGATGTTAACAAATATAACAAATCAGATTTAGTATCTGGCTTATATAGAAACATTGACACCTATATACAGAATAACGGACTAAAAGGGGACAAAGCTGACCAATTCAGAAAGGCTGCTGGTCAATTCATAGAGGGTCTTAAGTCCGGGACTGTGACTATGAATGGAGACGGAACCTTTACAGATGCTTCTGGGCAAATGAGTAGTACTGGTAAATATGACAAGAAATTTCTAGGATTAGGTACTAAGAATACAGAGAATAATGCATTCAACAGAGTTGGTGATTATGCATTAAGCTATATTAAAGGTATGAGTCCTTATAAGGCACAGGTTGAAGAGAAACCTCAAACTAAGGCAGCTCCAATTTCATTTAAACAAAGACTAGCTAATATAGCTATGGGAGGAAACTGGGATGATAGTCTATGGAGGAAGTTTAATTCGCAAGACCGCTTAGGATTCCTAAGACAAGCAATACAATCTAGTCATAATGATTTCATTAATAATCCAGAAGCAAAATATAACAAAGATGTATTCGGAACTAGAGAGAATTGGATAGAGAGAAGCTCTAATCTATTAAAAGCTCTAGAAGACAATAAATATGACCCTGAAGACCTAAAATTCTCTGCCGCTATGGGCTATGGAGATTTAGGCGCTTATCTAAATGATGAAGTCTCTAAAGGAGGTAGTGATGTAAACTTGATAGATGCTTACAGGAAGTCCTTAATAGCAGATGCCAAAAGTAAAGGAATATTAGGAGACGAAGCAATTAACGCCTATGTAGAGAAAGGTCTAAGAGACCAAGCTAATAAGGAGAAAGAAATAATAGATACTAATAAGGCTGAACTGAAGACTGAAGCTACTAAGAAATACTTTGAGGATTATAGAAAGAATAATCCGTTTAAATCTTCCATGTCAGGACATTTCGGCAATGTTAATCCTAATTACAATATTGGCAATTTACTGGATTACTTGAAAGGTCAACCAGATACGGCAAATTATTTTACCAATGTATTAGGAAGAGCCTCATTTAGACCAGACAACGGACAGCATATAGTTAATAATATGGATGCTGCCTTGAGTGTCATGAGGTCACAGTTCCCAGACATAGGCGATGGCTTTGTAGCAGTGCCCACTACATATGATTTCAATAATTATACTAGTATAGCATATAATCCTGAAACTAAACAGTACAAGGAAGTATCTATGCTAGATATACCTGCGTTGCAACAGATAGCCTATGCTCATTATGAGAATCCTACTGATAGTTCAAAACCTAGAGTTGCTCCTAGAGTACCAAAGCGGGGAGGTTCATATTTCCAACAGGGAGGAAGTATAGGGTTTAATAGGGAAGCTGCTAACGCTGAAATACTTAAAGCTATTAAGGAGAGAGACACTAAACGTCAAGCTGACAAGGAAGCTAAAGTAGAACAATCTGTAGCATCTGGTAAATCTCCACAACAAGCTGTCAATGATAGTAGGAAGCCAGCAGATACTGGATTCACTGCTTCTGATTATGCAAGGCTTGGGGCTATAGGTGCTGATTTAATATCCATGATACCTGGAGCTGGGGTAGTAGGTTATGCTGGAACACTAGCCAATTTTGGAGCTGATTGGGGCCAAGATGGTCTTGACTGGGGAGATGCAGGACGTTTAGCTATGAATTTAGGTTTAGATACAGTTGGATTAATTCCCGGACTAGGCGCAGCGGCTAAAGGCAGTAAGGTAGTCAAAAATCTCATAAAATGGACTCCAAGACTATTATCGGCAGCAGCTGCAATAAACTATACAGGCCCTGGTATAGAATCGGCTAGAAAG
>OGOC01002323.1_pt1 | contig 12724 bp, 10 predicted proteins | sample 1552561 | NCBI WGS metagenome assembly OGOC01 (sample SAMEA2580148, study PRJEB22360) | human gut metagenome | biome: human gut; feature: human-associated habitat; material: faeces | place: Denmark | collected 2008/2010
CGCCAGCAGCTTCTCTTTTAAGCCGCCGATCGGAAGCACACGGCCGCGGAGCGTAATCTCTCCGGTCATCGCAACGTCTGCTTTTACCGGAACCTTTGTGATCGCGGAAACCATCGCCGTCGCCATCGTAATACCGGCAGACGGGCCATCTTTTGGAACGGCTCCCTCCGGAATATGAATGTGGATGTCGTGTTTCTCGAAAAATTCTTTCGGAATCTCATACTGCTCTGCCACGGAACGAATAAAGCTGATGCCCGCCTGCGCAGACTCCTTCATCACATCGCCGAGCTGGCCGGTCAGCAGAAACTCTCCTTTTCCCGGCATCACATTGACCTCGATCTGCAGCGTATCGCCGCCGACTGCCGTCCAGGCAAGACCGCGCACAATACCAATCTCCGGTTTTTCGTTGGCCGGCTGGAACTCATACCTCTCTTTTCCGAGGAACTCTTCCAGATTTTCTTTCGTCACAACAACCTCTTTTACCTGTTCCTCGAGAATCTTTCTCGCGCTCTTTCTGCAGATTCTGCCGATCTGGCGCTCCAGGGAGCGGACACCGGCCTCTCTGGTGTAGCCGCTGATCACTTCCATCAGCGCCTCATCCTCGATCACAAGCTGTGCTTCTTTCAGACCGTTCGCCTTCTTCTGCTTCGGAACGAGATGTTCTTTTGCGATATGGAACTTCTCGTTTTCCGTATAGCTTGAAATTTCAATCACTTCCATACGGTCCAGCAGCGGACGCGGAATGTTCTGAATATCATTTGCGGTTGCAATAAAGAGCACCTCCGAAAGGTCGATCGGAAGCTCTACGTAATGATCGGCAAATTTATTATTCTGCTCGGAATCGAGGACCTCAAGAAGTGCGGAAGAGGTATCTCCCTTGTAATCTGCACTTACTTTGTCGATCTCATCGAGCAGCATCAGCGGATTTTTCACCTTCGCCTGATGGAGTCCCGCCGCAATGCGTCCCGGCATCGCGCCGATGTAGGTTCTTCTGTGGCCGCGGATCTCCGCCTCATCCCGCACACCGCCGAGACAGATGCGGACGTATTTTTTATTCAGGGCTCGCGCCACGCTTCTCGCAATCGAGGTCTTACCGGTTCCCGGAGGGCCTGCCAGGCAGAGAATCGGGCTCTCGCCTTTCTTCGTCAGGGTGCGTACGGCCAGGAATTCGAGGATTCTCTCTTTTACTTTCGAAAGACCGTAGTGATCTTCCTCCAGAATCTCGCGTGCTCTTGCCAGATCTTGATTGTCACGGGATGCCTTATCCCACGGAAGCCCCAGCAGTGTCTCGATATAGCCGCGGATCACGCCTGCCTCGGACGGATTGCTGGCCGAATTTTCCAGACGGTGGATCTCCTCGGAAATCCGCTCTTTCACCTCTTTGGAGGCTTTGAGCTTCTCGAGCTGCTTCTTATAATTTTCAATCTCGGTCCGGGAATTGTCCTCGCCGAGTTCCTCGCGGATGACTTTAAGCTGCTCGCGCAGAATATAATCACGCTGGTTCTTATCGATCCGCTCTTTGATTTTTCCCTGAATCTCCGAACGGATTTCCTGAATCTGAATCTCGTTGGCGATCATGACGCAGAGCGTATCATACCGCTCGGAAAGCTCCACAGCCTCCAGCAGTTTCTGGCGGTTTACGTAGTCGAGGGGCAGATTCATGCAGATCTGGTCCACCAGCTTTCCAACTTCTTCGGTTCCGAGGATCTGGCCTGCCAGTTCCTTGCTGACTTTCTGCGTCTGCTCGCAGTAGACGGCAAACAGCTCTTTTAAGTTGCGCAGCATTGCCTCCTGCTCGATATCGGAAAACTGCATTTCGTCCGAGCCGGTAAACAGCGCCACCTCGGCGCGGAGATACTCGCTCTCCTCTTCCTCGAAGTTCAGCAGTTCTGCGCGTCTTTCTGCTTCTACGAGAATCCGAAGAACATCCTTTGGCATTCTCACAACCTGTTTGATGACCGCAATTGTTCCAATTTTATACACATCAAGCAGACCCGGTACTTCCGTATCCGGGTCTTTCTGTGTAATCAGGAAAATTTTCTGGTCTCCCAGCATCGCCTCCTCGACCGCACGAACCGATTTAGGTCTGCTGATATCAAAATGTACAATCATATCCGGCAAAATCGTTGTTCCACGCAGCGCAATCGCCGGTAATACTTTTGTCACTTCTTCCATTTAAGTTTCCTCCTGCGTTTTTCAGGCGGTTTCCGGTCTTCCGGATCTTCTTCCCATATTCCGCCGTGGAACAGGGGCCGGTTCGCCGTGAATAATCTCCGGCTCCGCCTTCTTTTCTACAGCGTCCTTGGTGATGACGCATTCTTTTGTCGTATTGTCCGACGGGATCTCATACATCAGATCCATCATCGTATCTTCCATGATTGCGCGGAGACCTCTGGCGCCTGTTTTCCGCTCCAGGGATTTCTTTGCAATCGCTTCGAGTGCATCTTCTTTAAAGTCAAGCTGTACGCCGTCCAGCTCAAACAGCTTCTTGTACTGTTTGACCAGAGAATTCTTCGGCTCAACCAGAATCTTCATCAGGGCCGTCTCATCCAGAGAATTTAACGTAACGACAATCGGCACACGTCCGACAAACTCCGGAATCAGGCCGAACTTGGTCAGATCCTGCGGCATGACCTGACGGAGCAGATCTCCGACATTCTCATCTTTTGCATGGCCGATCGGATTGTTGAATCCAATGGATTTCGTATCCTGTCTCGTCTCGATGATCTTCTCGAGTCCTTCGAATGCACCGCCGCAGATAAAGAGGATATTCGTCGTATCAATCTGAATAAACTCCTGATGCGGATGCTTTCTTCCGCCCTGCGGCGGAACGGAAGCTACAGTTCCCTCCAGGATTTTCAGCAGTGCCTGCTGTACACCCTCGCCGGAAACATCTCGTGTGATCGAAGCGTTTTCGGATTTTCTTGTGATTTTATCGATCTCATCGATGTAGATGATGCCGTGCTCAGCGCGCTCGATATCATAGTCTGCTGCCTGAATGAGGCGGAGCAGAATGTTTTCTACGTCCTCGCCGACATAACCTGCCTCAGTGAGCGCCGTTGCGTCTGCAATTGCAAACGGAACGTTGATCAGTTTGGCCAGTGTCTGTGCCAGATACGTTTTTCCGGAACCGGTCGGTCCGAGCATCAGAATGTTGCTCTTCTGCAGTTCGATGTCGGAGGATGCACCGGAAAGCACTCGTTTGTAATGGTTGTAAACAGCAACGGAGAGCACTTTTTTCGCCTCATCCTGTCCGATTACGTAGTCATCCAGAAATGCTTTGATTTCCTTTGGTTTGATCAGGTTGATCTCGTCGGTATCCTGCTCGCCGTACAGATCCTCAAATTCTTCCTGAATGATCTCCGAGCAGATTGCCACGCAGTCATCACAGATGTATGCCCCGTCCGGGCCTGCGATCAGCTTGCGTACCTGGTCTTCTGTCTTTCCGCAGAAAGAGCAGCGGATCTTGGTATCATTCCCTTTTATAGCCATCGTTTTCTTCCTTTCAACATATTACAACTAAACCTTATCGCCGGATAAGGCAAAAGGTGCCACAAAAGCCTCATTGCCGGAACTACGCTTTTGGACACCTTTCCTCTCTTATCGGTTCGTAATTACATTATCAATCAGACCGTATGCTTTTGCTTCCTCTGCGGACATGTAGTTGTCACGCTCGGTATCGATCTCAATCTGTTCCAGCGGTTTTCCTGTATTTGCCGCCAGAATTTCATTTAATTTCCGTTTGGTTTTCAGAATCTGTTCTGCAACGATTTTGATCTCGGTTGCCTGACCCTGTGCACCGCCGGATGGCTGATGAATCATGATTTCAGAGTTTGGCAGAGCCATTCTCTTTCCTTTGGTACCGCCGGCAAGAAGGAATGCTCCCATGCTGGCAGCCATACCGATACAGATCGTGGATACATCACATTTGATGTACTGCATCGTATCGTAGATAGCAAGTCCTGCGCTTACAGAACCTCCCGGACTGTTGATATACATGTGGATATCTTTTCCCGGATCTTCAGACTCCAGGAACAGAAGCTGTGCAACGATCAGGTTTGCCGATACGTCAGTGACTTCCTCTCCCAGAAAAATAATACGGTCGTTCAGCAGTCTTGAATAAATATCGTAACTTCTCTCTCCCCTGCTTGTCTGCTCGATGACATAAGGTACAAAACTCATTCAATTGCCTCTCTTTCCGAGGTCTTACGCCTCTTTTGCGCTGTCGGCCATGAGAGTTACTGCTTCCTGAACAGCGAGATCTTTCTTCATCTGCTCTTTCTCATATTCGCCAACGAGCTCTTTGAATTTATCCAGCTCCATTTTGTACATTTCAGCCATTTTAGCCAGCTCTTCGTCCAGCTTCTCATCGCTGATCTGGATGTTCTCTACTTCTGCAACTTTCTCAAGTACCAGTCTGCTCTCGATTCTCTTAACAGCCTGCGGTTTCATCTGCTCTTTTAAGGAATCAACGGTAGCGCCTGTAAACTGCATGTACTGCTCCATGGACAGACCCTGGGACTGGATTCTTCTTGCGAAATCGTCAACCATGTTCTCTACCTGCGTATCGATCATAGCTTCCGGAATCTCCATTGTTGCGTTCTCTACTGCTTTATCTACGACAGCGTTCTCTTTTTCTGTCTTAGCCTGCTCTTCTTTTTTCTTGGTCAGGTTGTCTTTGATTTCTTTTTTGTACTCATCCAGAGTATCGAACTCGGAAACGTCTTTTGCGAAGTCGTCATCAAGTGCCGGAAGCTCTTTTGCTTCGATTTTGTGGATGGTGCATTTGAATACTGCTGCTTTTCCAGCAAGCTCTTCTGCCTGATAATCCTCTGGGAAAGTAACGTTTACTTCCTTCTCCTCTTCCAGAGCTGCGCCAACGAGCTGCTCTTCGAATCCCGGAATGAAGGAATGGGAGCCAAGGGTCAGCGGATAATCTTTGCCAGCGCCGCCGTCGAACGGAACGCCGTCTACAGAACCTTCGAAGTCAAGTGTAACGGTATCTCCGTCTGCTGCCGGACGATCCTCTACATTGATGGTTCTTGCATTTTTCTCCTGCTCTTTTTTCAGCTCAGCTTCTACTTCTTCATCTGTAACGGTTGTGTCAGCTTTTGCTACTTCCAGACCTTTGTACTCGCCAAGGGTAACTTCCGGTTTTACTGCTACAGTTGCGGTAAAGATGAAAGCTTTGCCTTTTTCGATCTGCTCTACGTTGATCTCCGGACGGGATACGATGTCCAGTTTGCTCTCTTCTGCTGCTTTGGAATACTCTTCCGGAACAAGGCTGTTTACAGCATCCTCATAGAATACTGCCGGGCCATACATTTTTTCTACCATAGCTCTCGGAACTTTTCCTTTACGGAAGCCCGGAACGCTGATATTCTTTTTCTGTTTCTGGTAAGCTTTCTCCAGTGCTTTCTCTAATTCTTCAGCCGGAACCTCAATGGTAAGTTTGGCCATATTCTTTTCTAAATTTTCGACCTGTACACTCATTTTATCAATTTCCTCCTTGATTTATCTGAAAAGCGGCAGAAAACCTGCACACCTCTCCATTCTACAGTCATTTATCGAGTATAGCATACTCTTTTCAAAAACGCCAGTGATTTTTTTATATTTCTGTGGTTTTTAGGCTTTTTTTAGCAATGAAATACGATTTTTTCCGCCATTTCTTTTGCTTTGTCCTCTCCCTGCAGAACACGGATCAGCTCCAGTGCGAAGTCAGTGGCTGCTCCCATGCCGCGGCCGGTGGTCACATTTTTGTCGGTGACTGCCGGTACATCGAGTACGTTTGCGCCTGCCAGCTTTTCTTCAAATCCCGGGAAGCAGACAGCGTTTTTATCTTTTAAGATGCCCATCACACCAAGGATGCTCGGCGCTGCGCAGATGGCTGCCAGTTTCTTTCCCTGATCGTCATAGGAACGGATCAGCGCTGCGAGCGTCTCGTTTCCGGCCAGATTTAATGTACCCGGCATTCCGCCCGGAAGTACCAGCATGTCTCCGTCATCAAACTCTCCCTCTTCGATGGTTTCATCTGCAAGAATGGTGATTTTGTGGGATCCTGTTACTTCTTTTCTTCCCATAATAGAAACGGTGCATACGTCTTCTCCGGCTCTGCGCAGCAGATCCACCGGGGTCAGTGCCTCAATCTCTTCACATCCGTCTGCCAGAAATACATAAATCTTTGCCATGGTTTTGTCCTCCTGTGTTGTATGATCAGTCTCGTGTGTTTTGTCACGTGATATTCTCTGCTTTTCTTTGTAACAAACCGCCGCTATTATACCACATTTTTCCGCAGAATGCTTGCATTTCATAAAAATTTCAGGACTTTTTTCGCAAAAAGCCGGATTTCGCTTAACATCACGGGAAAAGCATGGTAAACTCTTGAAAAAAGCAGTGATGCAATCACGAGAAGGAGTCTCTTTTATGGAAATCGAACGCAAATACCTTCTGGATCAGCTTCCGGAAAATCTTACAAGCTATCCATGTAAAAAAATCGAGCAGGGCTATCTTTCCACCGAACCGGTTGTCCGCATCCGCCGCTCTGACGACGAATATTATCTGACCTACAAGTCAAAAGGGCTGATGGTGCGTGAAGAGTATAATCTTCCGCTCACAAAGGAATCCTACCTGCATCTGCGGGAAAAGGCAGACGGCGTTCTCATCTCAAAAACACGCTATCTGCTGCCGCTTACCGGAACGGATCTGACGATCGAGCTCGATGTCTTTGATGCGCCGTATGAAGGCCTTTACCTCGCAGAGGTGGAGTTTCCGGACGAAGCATCCGCAAACGCCTTTGTTCCTCCGGTATGGTTTGGAAAGGATGTAACCTATTCTTCCGATTATCACAACAGTACGCTCAGTAAAGGAAAAAAACTATAAATTACCAGAAAAAATCCCGGTGCCTTTTCCACGGCTGCCGGGATTTTTTCGCTCGTTTGTTTTTTTACTCTTTTTTGTGCTTGCTTTTTGCTTGTTTTGGTTTGTTTTTTTTGTGCATACATTCTTTATTTTTGCTGCTTTCACATTAGCGTCATTCTGTCAAAGCGGCGGTGCTGCTCCTTCTAATCCACTCCCTTTGATTTCCGGATGCAGGCTCGTGTTGCATCAATAACAGCACTTCTCAGTTTCTCCCGCTCCAGTACGGCAACCGCTTCGATGGTGGTTCCGCCTGGCGAGCAGACCATGTCTTTTAATTCTCCCGGGTGCATTCCTGTCTCGAGAAGCATTTTGGCGCTTCCAAGGACAGACTGTGCAGCAAATTCATATGCCTGTTTTCTCGGCATTCCTTCGGCTACGGCCGCATCTGCAAGAGCCTCCAGGAAAAGAAATACGTACGCCGGCGAGCTTCCGCTGACACCTGTGACGGTATCCATCAGACACTCCGGAACAACTTCTGCGCGGCCAAAGCTTTTCAGGAGGTTTAAAACGAGCTGCAGCTCTTCCTCCGTCACGAGATCATTGGCACAAACGCCGGTCATTCCTTCTCCGACGAGTGCTGGTGTGTTTGGCATGGTGCGAATTAACTTTGTTGGTTTTCCGATTTCTGTACCCAGCCATTGTAAAGACTTACCGGGAAGAATCGATACGATAATCTTCTCGGGTGAGATGAAGTTTTTGACGAGGTTTATTATATTTTTTATTTGGTTTGGCTTTACTGCCAGGAATACAAGATCGGATCCGGCTACGACCGCTTCGTTCTCCATAGTCGCCTGGACTCCAAACTGGTTGGTCAAGCGTTCCACACTTTTCTCCGTGCGGACCGATACCAGAATGTCATCTGCAGATACAACTCCTTTTTGGATCATTCCGCCAATCATGGCACTCGCCATGTTGCCGCCGCCGATAAAACCTACTTTCATGTCTGTTCGCCTCCGTATGCCTGTGTTGTAAAAAATATATGCGACACCCATAGTATGCAACAAAATTTACTTTTTTGCAATACTTTTTCTCTATTTTTCTTCTTTTCTTTTACAATTTTCTTTATTTTTTTCGAATGAAATGTCGCTGTTTGTCGACGAATGTCGAAAAGTGTTTTTTTCTGTCTTTTTTGCTTTTCTATTCCGCCGGAATCAGCCTTTGGCGGCGGCCTCTTCAGCGTATTTTGTTGTCACGAGTGTCTTGTACGGTGCCTTTTTCTCCAGCTCTCCCGCCTGCTCCAGAATCTCCTGCAGAAGATCAAAACTTTCTTCCTCAAAGATCAGATTTTCTTTCCACGTATCCTGCTCATAGTAGCGGCGCACGATCGCGGTGATGGTTTCCAGCTCGGTTTCTGCAAACTGCGGCGCAATCACTTCTGCAATCTCCTCCGGTGTGTGCGTCTGCACGAAGTCCATTCCCCTCTGCAGTGCCTTCGTGAATTTTTCTACGGTTGCGCCGTGCGTTTTCAGATAACTCTGTTTGACGCTGTACGACGTATACGGCACATACCCGGATTCCATTCCGACCGATGCCACGACATAGCCGTCGCCCTTCTGCTCGAGCAGTGTCGCGGACGGTTCAAATTCAATCGTATAATCCCCCTGCCCGCCGGAGAACGCGGCAGCTGTGGAACCAAAATCGATGCTCTGGTTGATGTTTACGTCTTTTTTATCAATCCCTTTCTGCGCCAGAACATACTCAAAGACCATTTCCGGCATACCGCCTTTTCTTCCCCCTAATACCTCTTTGTTTTTCAATTTCTCCCAGGTAAACGAATTGTCTTTCTCTCTTCCCACAACAAAGTTTCCCGCCCGCTGAGTCAGCTGCGCGAAGTTCACAACCGGGTCTGCGGTTTCCTCGAGGTACGCGTAGACGGTTGCCTCCGCCCCCATAAACCCGATATCCGCCTCGCCGGAAATCATCGCCGTCAGCACTTTATCTGCACCAAATCCTGTTATCAGCGTCAGATCAATGCCCTCGTCCGCGAAATACCCCTCCTCAATTGCCACATACTGCGGGGCGTAAAAAATGGAGTGGGCAACCTCATTTAATGTCACCTGCTCCACTTTTTCTTTTGTCTCATCTTTTGCCCCGCATCCCGCCAGCGTCACTGCCGCCATTGCCAGTACAAGCGCACCTGTCAGCCATTTTCCTTTCATCAACAGATTCTCCTGTTTTTTCATTCTAACCTTAGAATATGATTTCCCGGTAAAAATGCGCGCAAAAAACAAAGGAGAAATGTTCGAATTTCGTTTCTCCTTCGTTTCTTATTTCTTCTCTTGTTTTTCTTTTGCCTTCTGTTCTTCTTTCGTCCGGATTTTGTCTTCGTACATTTTCTTTTCATTCTACAATCTACCTTATCGCTCCGTCAACACATTTAGGCTTCCTTTTCCGAAATTTTCTATTTTGAAAAACAAATTGAGGATCTCCGCAAAATTTGTTATAGTAAGGGTAATTCAAACAGTTACAAAGGAGGCTATTATGAAAATAAAATCAGTTGCTGTTCTGGGCGCCGGAGCGGTTGGGTCTTATGTGATCTGGGGGCTTTCGGAGAAAAAGGACATCCGGCTTGGCGTTATCGCGTCCGGGGAACGGGCGAAGCGTCTGAAAAACAAAGGATGCAAAATTAACGATACGGTTTATCACCCGGAGGTATGGACACCGGAAGAGGCACACGGCGTGGATTTTCTGATCGTCTCGCTCAAATACGGCGCACTGCCGGGGGCTCTTGACGATATCACTGCCGTTACCGGCGAGAATACTGTGATCATGAGTCTGATGAACGGCGTGGACAGTGAGGAGATCATCGCGGAAAAAGTCGGTGCGGAGCATCTGCTTCATGCTGTTATCAAAGTAGCTTCTCATAAAGAGAATGACGGCTACGTTTTCAACCCTGAGACAACGCTCGGCATCATTTTCGGCGAAGTTTCGGCGCCGTACGACAGTGAGCGTGTGCAGGCTGTTCTGGATCTGTTCTCCGGCACAGGGCTGCATTACCGGGCAACCGATTGTATTTTAGAGGAAATATGGAGCAAATTCCGGCTGAATGTCTGCAATAACCTGCCGCAGGCTATTCTCGGTGCCGGGGTCGGCTGCTACCGCGACAGTGTGCATATGAAGGCGATCAGCGACGGACTCCGCGCAGAACTGATGGCGATTGCGGAGGCAAAGGGAATTGATATCAGCAAGGCGGATGTCTCCTCGGGACGCGGAAGTGCGGTTCCGCCGACGGCGCGCTACTCGACGCTCCAGGATCTCGATGCGGGACGCCATACGGAAATTGATATGTTCTCGGGTGCGCTGATCCGCATGGGAAAAGAGCTGGGAATTCCAACGCCTTACAATGAATTTACGTACCATATGATCAAAGCACTGGAAGAGAAAAACGACGGACGGTTTGACTACAGCGGAAGCGAAGAACCGCTCTGGGCGAAATAGATACGATAGGAGAATCTCACGATGAAAGAAATCAAATGGGCTGTACTCGGATGCGGTGTGATTGCAAATGAAATGGCGGTCGCACTGCAGAAAAACGGAAAGAATATTTACGCGGTCGGCAACCGGACCCATGAGAAGGCGGCTGCTTTTGCGGAGAAATATGGAATTGGAAAAGTTTACGATGATTTCCATGAGATGTTTACCGATCCGGAGGTCGATGTCATTTATATCACGACGCCGCACAACACGCATCTTGGCTTTATGAAAGAGGCGATTGCCAATGGAAAACACATTCTCGTTGAGAAATCGATTACGCTGAACAGTGACGAGCTCGACGAGGCCATAGCGCTTGCGAAAGAAAAAGGTGTCATCATCGGAGAGGCAATGACGATTTACCATATGCCGATCTACAAAGAACTGAAAAAAATTCTCGACTCCGGCCGTCTCGGCAGAGTCAATCTGATCACGATGAACTTCGGCAGTTTCAAAGAGTACAACATGAAGAACCGCTTCTTCAACCGGAATCTCGCAGGCGGCGCGATGCTTGATATCGGCGTATACGCACTCTCCTTCATCCGCTGGTTCTTCGACTCCAAGCCGGATCAGCTCCTTTCCCAGGTAAAGCCCGCTCCGACCGGTGTGGACGAGCAGGCCGGCCTCCTTCTCACCAATCAGGAAGGACAGATGGCAAGTGTGATGCTCTCTCTCCACTCCAAACAGCCGAAACGCGGCATGGTTTCCTGTGAGAACGGATTTATCGAGATCATGGAGTACCCGCGTGCCTGGGAAGCAAAAATCACAGACGCTTCCACCGGCGAATCCGAAATCATCAAAGCCGGTGACAACGCCGATGCACTCGCCTATGAGCTCGCCGACATGGAACGCGCCATCAATGGAGAGGCATCTGCCATGCACCTCGACTACACGAAGGACGTCATGGATCTGATGACCTCCTTCCGCAGAACCTGGGGCTATACGTACCCGGAGGAAGAAAAATAAGATTCGCACATCAAAAGCCCCTGCCCGGCACACATCAGATGCCGGGCAGGGGCACTTCTTTTCACCTGCAATACTCTGCAATTTTCTTTTTCAGTAATTCCGCATCAATCGGCTTTGCGATATGCACGTCCATGCCGGCCTCTTTTGCGGCCTGCCGGTCTTCAACAAAGGCGTTGGCGCTCATGGCGAAAATCGGAATGGAGGCGGCATCATCACGTCCATGACTTCCACGCATATTTTATACTTCATTTTACGCTGATATTATTTTCTCTGTCAACCCAAATAACATTACATTTCCAATATTTTGCATGTCTTTTTTATTTTTCTGAAATTTTTTAAAATCTTCCGTTTTTCTCTTGCACAATTGTTTTTATACGTATATAATTGTCTGCAGAAAGCAAAGGGGAGCTCGCGTGCGAAGCGGGCTGAGAGTAGGATGCATCTCCTAGACCCTGAACCTGATTTGGGTAATGCCAACGTAGGGAGATACGATATGCACATTTTCTGCAGATATACCTCCACGTATATCTGCTTTTTTAATCTCTATGAACACATCATCAACAGGTTCTTCCAGTACCACAAGGGAATTTGCTTCTGCAAAAATACTCACACAGGAGGAACAAAAAATTATGTTAGGCACTTGTCTTGACAATGTCAGAAAAACAACCCCTCTCGTACACAACATCACAAATTACGTTACAGTAAACGATGTCGCCAATATTCTGCTGGCATGCGGCGCAAGCCCGATCATGTCCGATGAACCGGAGGATGTCGAGGATATCACCTCCATCTGCGGCGGTCTGAACATCAACATCGGAACGCTGCACAGAACGAGCATCGACGGCATGTACCGTGCCGGTGCAAAAGCAGCTTCGCTCGGCCACAAAATCCTGCTCGATCCAGTCGGCGCAGGCGCAAGCCACTTACGTACTTCGACCGCAGTCGGACTGATGGAAAAAATCCCGTTCACCGTCATCCGCGGAAATATTTCCGAAATCAAAACACTGGCACTCGGAAGCGGAACGACAAAGGGTGTTGACGCAGACGTTGCCGATAAAGTAACAGACGAAAACCTCGACAGCGCCGTTGCTTTTGCAAAAAACTTTGCGAAAGACCACAACTGTGTTGTCGCCATCACAGGAGCGATCGACCTCGTTGCCGATGCTGACACCTGCTACGTGATCCGCAACGGACGCGCCGAGATGGGAAGCATCACCGGAACAGGCTGCCAGCTCTCCGGCATGATGACCGCTTACCTCGTTGCCAACCCGGACGAGCCGTTAAAAGCCGCTGCTGCCGCTGTCTGCGCGATGGGACTTGCCGGCGAGATCGGCTGGGGGCCAATTGAAACGCGAAAAGATAAAGTGAT
>OGOC01002324.1_pt1 | contig 12723 bp, 11 predicted proteins | sample 1552561 | NCBI WGS metagenome assembly OGOC01 (sample SAMEA2580148, study PRJEB22360) | human gut metagenome | biome: human gut; feature: human-associated habitat; material: faeces | place: Denmark | collected 2008/2010
AATACTTTCTTTGTAATTAATTTTTTCCAAATCCAACAACTCAGTGCGAACTAGTCGTGAAGAAATATGTGGAATGTAACCGCAATTTGTAATAGGGTAAATATCCTCAAGCTTTATAATCTTTTTACCTTTTATCATTGGCTGCTGCATCCATATAGCACCATCACAATATTCTCTGCAAGATTCATCAAGTGTATATAATACTGTATCATGTGCGCAAAAGCTACATTCAGGGTGCTTTTCTAATGCGCCAATTTGCAATTCAAGCTTGTTTTCGTCACACCAGTAATCATCACATTCAAGAAGCGCACAATACTTGGTTTTTACTGACTTATATGCGTTCCATATGTTAGTTTGTGCTCCAAGATTATGCTCAGCTATGTAAGGAATAATTTTATCCGGATATTTTTTTGCATATTCTGTTACAATGTCTGTCGTTCCATCAGATGAAGCATCGTCAAAGATATGAATGACAAACGGATACTTTGTTTTTTGTTCCAGTACTGATTCAATAGCTTTTTTTATATAAGGTTCGTGGTTATATGTAATAAGAAGCACTGTGCAAATCGGTTTCATTTAAAATGTTCCTCTATTTTCGAGAATCTCATCTATGTGTTTGTTATTAACGATGTCATTAACTATAGCTTTTTCATTGTAAAAAACATCCAGTACTCGTTTTATGACTTCTTGCTCGTGTTTTTTATAAATGACTACCATTGCGCATTCATCAATAAATATCAAATCTCCAGGATTAATTATTTTTCCGTCGATTTTTATAGGTTTATTGATATAATCAACTGTCGCTCTTCTTCTTACATCTGCAGCGTTATAGCTTCTGGCAAATACAGGGAAATTTAGAAGCTGGGTTTGCCTAACATCTCTGGTAGCTCCGTCTATTACAGCGCCGGATGCTCCGTTTTTGATTGCCAGCCTTGCATTCAAATCGCCAAAGTAGGCATATTCCTTGATTTCATTTTCTACGATTATTATGTCGTTTTGTGTTATGCCTTCATATGACTCAATTGCCTTGTAGATTCCTTTGAAATCTTCATTTTTTTTCAATGCCCTAAGTTTGAGCGTGTTTGCCCTGCCGAGAAGCTTTGTACCGGGCATATTTGTTTTCCACTCGTTGATGACAACACCGCATTCTTCATTTTTTTCGATTTTCATATCGTCCAAAAGGTCAGAAAGAGCTGGAGAAGATATGAAATGTTTGATAAGGCGTAATTTTTCGTTTTCAACCTGCCTCAAGCCTCTTGCATAGTTTCTTGCAAATTCCAAATCCTCAGGAGTATTTACATCAATAAGCTCTTCAAGCTCGCCATAGAATAAGTAAGGGTTGTCTCCAAAACGTCTGTTGTGTTTTTGAGCGGTCTCTTTTTTTACTATATATAACCCCATTGACTCAATTATTGTTTCCGGTAAGTCTTTACTGTTCGGGATGTGACTTATATCATAAGTGGGTTTGCCATCTTTCCAAAAATAAAATTTGTCTTTTTTCATCAAAATTGCAGAGTCATATGTGCTATTGGGGTCCTTTAGCATTAAAATTGCAGAGTCAATTGTGTCTGGATGAATAAAAGGCGAGGTGCATAACATTTGTACGTAAATATCTGCATCAGGATAAGAATTGACCTCATTCATGAACATTTTGTGCCCGTCTGTTTTATTATTAGCGAGAGAAGCATCTCTTTTCATAAATGTGATGGGCAGATAATCCACAGCCTTGTACATTTCCTCGGATTCGGTGTCAAGAAAAACCTGGTCGATTTCTTTGCAGTTCAACAAGGTTTTCAGAGCTTTGGCATAAAGCCTTTCTCCGTCTAGATATCTCATATTTTTGTTTTCGACCCGTTCACTGCTGCCTTTGGCAGGTACAAATGCATATACTTTCATTTCAACCTCTTGATAATTGTTCTGCGCGTTTTACTGTTTTGTTATTTATATTACTGTTTCCATAGCAGAATTTACAAGCCTCACGGTAAGTTTTGTCTGTTAAAACTGCGTTTATTAATCCTTTGTAAATCCATCTTTGAAAAGCATTGGGATTTTCAGAAAGCTTGGAGATTTTCAAATACTCATTTGGAGGATATCCATGCTTAAAGACTTTGGGGGAATTATGCATTCTGGGACAAATCGAAAGCTCTCCGTCAGCAAGTGTAATACATGTTCTGTCGTGACAAGCATAAAAGTTTCGAAAAATAGCTTTTTTATCTTTTATTTCGCATTGAGACGGATTTCCCATATAAAACCAGACATAATCTTCATTTAAATGAAAATGGTTTATGTTGCGTTCTACGAATATTTTTGCTAGTTTGTGCTGTCTATCTCTAGCACATTCGTAGTCAGAAATTGATACACATATGCTGTCTCTGTTTTCACTAAGGAATTTTAAGGTAGCTTCATCAGGTATTATTGTCCCATTGGAAACAATTTTATTTAATTCTTTGTGTTCCTGACCGCATATGAATTTAATTAGTTTTAAAATATTTTTGTTTGTAAATGGTTCACCACCGATGATATGAAAGCTGTCGATTTCACATAGTTTTGTAATCATTTGTGTGTTTTTTATAACTTCATCTATGTCATAGATTTTTTTTGGTATATATGGAAAAAGCTGGGAACATTCCTTACATCTCAATGTACAAGTTTCGCCCACCCAAATTTGAAGTTTACCAATATTAGGCTTTTTCCCTCTGAATTTTATCAAACCTGAAATAAATTCTTTTATAAAAATATAATTTTTCATTTTTCATCCTTTAGTTGATATAAATCAGTAAACAACCCTTTTAACCCTACTGGATTTACTGATATAATCTCAGTTTCCGGATAATACATCTGTGCAAAGCTTTTTAGCTCTTTCCACCATCTATACATCCAATCTGGGTCAAGCGGGAACAATGGAGGGCCGTTGAAATAGCCTTGTGTTGAACAGTCGCAGCCTACAATGTAAATTTTTGACGGATTTGTATACAAAATAAACTGCATTGCCGGGAATACTACAGAACCGTGACAAATTAATGGCTCTGACGATATATCATAAGTAAAATTTATTGCGGGATTGCTTGCATTTGGCGCCCAGGAAGAGCGTGCATAATATCTTTCAGCTTTGTGCTTTATAGCATAAGACTCCGGAATAACCCAGTTTTCAACAAGTTCAGGCTGTAACAAGCCGTAAAATCTCTTAATTTCTTTATTTTTATAGTTGATAGAGTCTTCTATATAGTTTTTTACCGCAAGATAATCCTGCATAAATAGAAAATCAAACGTAATTTTATCAAACATATAAGCTCTGTTTACACCTACATGAATTGCCTTTTCGATAGGAATGTATTCATTCAATGTAGGACCTGTTGCGACTAGTACGACTTCTTTTCCGGCATGACAGTTCTTGTATTTTCCGAATGTTTTGTTGTGGAGCGCTCGGGCTGTATTCAGAGCTTTGATTTCATTTATAATGTCACTTTTAACTGCAAATATAACGTTTCTGTTTTCGTCCACCTTGTTGCTCAGTGTATGGACATTGAATTTGCTTTTTTTTAGTCTGAATTTGAATTTTATACCACATAAACAGAGCACCAAATGATTTTTATCTTCATGCAATGATAGTATGTTCCTTAAAAAACTTATAACTTTCATCTTTACCACTTCCAATCTGCTAATACCTCAATTCCGTCAACATCAAAAACCGGAATTTTAAAAATTTCATGGACTTTTTTTCGTTCTTTAAATGAGTTGTCAATAAAAATTGCATTTTCTGGTTTGATTCGGGTTGATTTTTCTTCATGCGATTGTAGGATGATAATTTCATCAAACAACTCTTTGCATATCGAAAAATTTGACAAAGTTTTGTCCAGGTCGTACTCGTGTTTTGTGAGCAAAACTATTTTTTTATTCTTATTTTTACATTGATATAAGAATGCAATTGCTGGTAAGTGGACCTTATTGTCGATAATTAATGTATCATCAAAGTCAAAATAAACTTTTGAATATTCATAGTCCATTTTATATCTGGATATCAAAGTTCGATCCATTTTTAGATTATAAGGGTTTTTAAAAACTTCTATTTCCTGTCCCATTGCTGTATAAATACTCAGTAGCGGCAAATTTACGCCCATTGCGCGGGATAGGCACATTGAGCCTGCACATCTTACAGATATTTCAAGAAGTTTAAATTTTCCCTTGCTGTCTTTCTTAATCTGGAAAAACCATAATCCACAAAATTTGAGTTTATCGTTGATTTTATCAGCAATATTTTTGATTTCCTGTGTAAGTGCTCCATTTTGCCCAGCTACACATACTCCCGCCAGAAGCCTTTTTCTTGAACGTGGCAGGACTGCTTTTAGCACTCCATTTTTATCAGTAATACAATCAACTGTATATTCTTCACCTGGCAGGTATTCGGAAATTACGTACTCATTGGTGTTCATGTTAGTTGGAATGTCAGATTCTGTTTTAAGGAGCTTCACTCCGACAGATCCCTGGCCTTTTCTGGGTTTGATAAATACAGGCAGCTCTTCCACTGTTGAGTATATTTTTGGGCAGAAATCTTCGTTTTTGAAAATTTCAAAGGTTGCCTTTTTATCCCTGCATATTTCAGCGGTCTTTTTGTCTGAACAAACAACAACAGAATTGAGTTTTTCGGAATTTTGTGCAAAAAATTCTGCAACTGTGTCATGCGTAGGAAAAATTACGTCTATTTTATTTTCATTAAGGATTTTATTGAACTTATCAAAGAAATCAGGCTCGCTAATTAAAGGGGCATTTGCAATGTAGTTTTTAAAAATATAACTTCCATGCCGTTCTACAGAAGATGCACCGAAAAGCTCAATATTGACACATGTAGAAAGTGCGTCATGCAACTCAACAGAATTGATTTCACCGGCAGGAAATACCAGAACTCTGATTTTACTCATAAACAGCCTCCAATACCCTGTACATATCGCTTTCACCGTATCGTTGATCCAGCGGGAGAGGAATGAGGTATTTTTGAAAATATCCTTCGGTATATTCATCAGGAAGCGGATTCCAATATGTTGCACAGTAGATTTTTTTACTTATGAGTTTTTGCTTGAGCCCATTCTCCTCTATAAGATATGGATATGACATAGGGACATCGTCAGTGTCTAATTCAAATTTCAGTTCGTTGCTATTTTTCAAAGATTCATGTAAAATCCTAAAATTTTCAAGCCGGATTGTTTTTGCTCGTTGTGTATCAATCTGATTGAAGATTTTATATGTCAAATTTGACAGATATTTAATCGGCTCACTATTAAGGAGTTCTTCATCTTTGCAAAAATCCTGATATCCTGAACTTGCGTCAATATCCAATCTTTTTAATAGATGTGTAAACCTTGGATAAGAAACATCTGTTTCAAATTCCGTATCCAATTTTTTATCGCAATATAACAATGAACCGTCTGGAACTCCAAAAAACTTCCGAATGGAATTGAATGAAGCAATTCCGTATTTTTGCATATAAAATGCCTGGGCGTTATCAATGATTAGGTTTCTGTATTTTTTAGCAAGTAGTTTTACGTTTTTGGCACAAATTCCAAAATAGTTTGTATAGAGAACAAAAGCGTCTTCTGCAAACTCCTCCTGTGGTAAAAAGTCTTTGTTAATGTGATAAAAATTAATTTTGCAATTTTCTTTTTGGATTGCCTGCCAAACTACAGGACAAGTGTAATATGGCACGAAGATTTCTTTAATTTTGTATGCCTTGATAACATATCTTAGACTATTTCTTGCCGTGTTTAGTGATATGCAGTTTGGTTTTATGTTTAAAGCGCACTCGCCCAGCTCAAGACCAGGGTAACCGCCAAGTTCTTTAGAGCAATTCAAAGTCATCGAGCATCTCCGATATTTTTTCTGGTGAATTAAACATCATTACATCTATGATAGATAGACCTGTTATGATATTTTCCGGACCTCTTCTTTGAGGATAGGGGTTTATGTTGACTTTTTGGAAAAATAGTTTAATTCCTGCTTGTTCATATTTGCTTCTGTCGAAAAATTCCAAACCACCCGGGGGATTCCAGTATTCATCAGCACCCGGATACGCTTTACAGATATTCAATGCCCACTCATCGGGAGCGTTAACTTCATCTATTTTTAGATTCATCTGCGAGAATATTGCATAGTCGAAGTTAATCCCTAGATATCTGCATACACAAGCCATTGTGTGCGCATTTAATTCGACAATGCTGTCTGTAATAATGTCAAAACCATCTTCAATCACCGCAATGGTTTGTTTATAAAATGGTGATTTTTTCTTGTAATGCAGTAACTGGCATAAAATTTTTGATTTCCAGTCATTTTCATTATTTATCCTAATATCTTTTATTTTTGTGTCCAGTGAGTGCTTTTCAAGAGGGACATTGATATATTGCCAGTCATTTTCAGGTTTTAGCACTCGATTTCTTTCAATCCAGCCATGTCTTATAAACTGAACAGGATCAAAAAGTATGAATTTATCTGTATGTTTTATTAAACTAAAATAGCCCAAATACGGGAAAAAATAAGGCTGCATAATTCCAAGCTTCATTATGTGCAAATCCCTCCCTCTATCGCGGGAAGAAAACTATATTTCCCCTGGTAAAACAGTTTTAAATTATTTTTGAAACAATCAATGTTGTATATGCTGTCATGTTTTTCTTTTAAGGTATTTGATGATTTTATGTATTCTTCCTTATTCTGCAGTAGTAAAATCATATCATTTGTAATTTTTTTATGCATTTCGTCAAAGGAATCATATGTCAAAGGCAGCTCTTTCCAGCTTTTGTCCGGAAAAAATTTGTCGTTGTAAACCGCAAAACCAATGCTTCCCACCAGCGCAGGTATAATAAAATACCCGTCAAACCCTTCCCCAAAGGTTATAGAAAAATAGGAACGTGCAACCAAATCCATATAATCCTGAAATTTCATGTCGTTTACTGTGACGATTTTATAATCAGGTAGCTCTTTTTCTATTTTTTTCTGTATTTTTGACTTTTCAGGACAACAATCCGGAGAAAATACTATAATTTTTTCTTTAGATTCAAAGGGCAAACTTTTATATGTTGAAGTTTCAATGCAAACTGACAAAAAATGAGTAGGTATTCCCCATTTGTTGCATATTTCTTGTGTTGAACATTTGTCATGCCCTATAGTTTGCGTGATATTAGCTGTTAATTTTTTGAGATTTTGTATTTTTGACGGTTTAGGCATCAAATTAATATTTTGATTTAGTATATTGATTTGCAAATCCTTGATGGATTTTAGAAACTTTTTTTCTTTCATAGATAAAGATTTGTAGAACTTATCAGCCAAAAACTCCGGCAGATGAATAGTAATCTTTTCAGCTGAAGCATTATCTGTTATTTGTGACCATCTGTATATCTTTTCTTCATTATTAAAATAGTTATTATGACTATATGTTCTATTTCCTGGCGGAGTCGAAATCAAGCACATTGCATCAGGGCGAATTTCTCTTGAATACTTACAAATTGAATATATAGACAGAATTCCTCCAGTTATCATTTCAATTTTTGGTACAAAAAATATTATTAGTTCTTTTGCCTTTTTTAACTCCGAGAGGTCATAATTATTCTGTTGTGTTATTGCTTTTAAAGTGTTTTCTTTGTTTTTGTAAGAAATTTTAATGCCTAAAACCTGCCAAACTATGTTAATATCATCTTTTTTATAAGAAAATATTTTATCAAAGAAATTTGTCATACTTTGCAAACTCCCTTGATAATATTACAAATTTTCTCTATTGTTGCGTGCTCTAAGCCGACAAACAAAGGAAGGCACGCAATTCTGCTGGTTATATCTTCCGAAATTGGGCAATCGAGCGTATCTTTCAGATATGGAAGTTTGTTAAGGCTTGGATAAAAATATCTTCTGGGATTGATTCCATCTTTGCTCAATGCATTGAAGACTTCTTGTAGCTCAATTTCTGATTCAAAGAGAACCGGATAATATGCAAAATTGTACATTAAATCTTTTTGTTGAGCGGGCCTTTTGATGCAATTATCCAGGTATATATCATACAATTCGCTAATTTTTCTTCTTTCTGAAATGATATCAGACATATACGGCAAATTAGAAAGTCCCATTGCCGCATTCATCTCTGTTTGTTTCGCATTTATGCCCAAGCAGTAGTGATTGTCACCATTATGTCCGAAACGTTTTATCAAATCCAGTTTTTTTGAAACGATATCATCCTTAACAATGCAAGCACCGCCTTCTATCGTATGGAAAAGCTTGGTTGCGTGGAAACTGCAGGTCGAAATATCACCATAATCGAGCAGGGATTTGCCTTTGTATTTTGATGCAAATGCATGAGCGGCATCGTAAATTACAAAAATATTGTGTTTTTTCGCAATTTTTTCAATTTTTTCGACGTCACAGGCATATCCGAAAACATGAACAGCTAAAATTGCCTTTGTTTGGGGCGTTATAGCCGCTTCAATTTTATCTGCGTCAATTGTAAAGTTCTCCGGCTCAATATCGACAAAAACCGGCTTGCAGCGTTCCCAGAGAATTGAGCTGGTCGTTGCAACATATGAAAAAGGAGTTGTAATAATTTCGCCTTCGGTTATTTCCAGCGCTTTTAGTGCTATTTGAATAGCAATTGTGCCATTTGTGACATAATGAAAATTTTTAACGCCGAGATAATTGGAAAGTCTTGATTCCAGCTCACGTAATAGCGGGCCCTGGTTAGTTAACTGCCCGTTTTCAAAAATTTTTGCTATCCACTTGTTATATTCTTCTAATGGCGGCAAAAAGGATTTTGTCACGTATATCTTATCACACTGTTGCATGTCAATTCTTTCCTAAGGAAAGTCGGTCTCCAACTCCCGCTTTACTCTCAATACAACAAATTCTACGAAATGTTGTAAACTACTTGCTGTGAAAAATTCTAGCACAAACAAATTTTTTTTAGTATCAATGTATATAAATATGAAGTATGAAAAGAAAAGTTCTTATTTCCAACTAACTGCAGTGATATTAGCTGTTTTCAGGCTGTCATTTAATGAGGTATCTGCCACCGCTAAAAATTCTTTGTATCTGGAGTTTTCCTCGCTGGAGATTGAGGGGTGAAGAAGAAGTTCAGTGAGGGATTTTACGTTTTTCAGTGCAAATTCAACAGTTTTTTTGTCCATATAGCCTGTATAATTCACGCCGATAAGGTTTTCATTTGTCAAAAGCCCGAATTCCTTTGCACAGCGCCTGTTTATAAGCGTAAAACTGTTTAACAATGCTACTTTTATCAGGTTTATCGGGTATTTCGATGAAATATATTTTGAAATATCAGGCACAAAATAAGGTAATTCAAACTGCGTTCTTATATTTTTAATTCCGTATTCTTTTGCCAGCTTGCAGGTAAGTCTGAAAATCGCAGGGATTGCATGGACATGAACATGGGAATCTATATGAGAAACCTTTGTTTTTTCAAGGATTTTTTCAATCTGCAAGCGAAAATCCTGTTCAACTTCTTCTAAAAACTTCTCATTAAATGATTTCAAAAGTATTTGCACAAAACCGTTTTTATACTGCCCGTTTCGGTCGTACAAAAGCGAATTATGTTTCAAATTCTCTTTTAAAGTCGAAAATTCAATTATATTCAGGTGAACTCCGATACTTATCCCCTCCAGTTTGTCTAAAATCGACACTGCGTCCTCAAAAGCTGGGGCATTTGCCATTAAGCTTGCCGAGGTCAGCACACCGTCTTTTGCAGCTTTCAAAATGGCGAGATTTGCTGATTTAGAGATACCAAAATCATCTGCATTTATAATAAGTTGTTTTTTCGTGGTCATTAATATAAAATTCCTATGAGGAAATAATATCACAAAGGATTTATATATGGGTAAAAGCAAACTTGGCGTTGTTGTTCCTTGTTTTAACGAGGAAGAATCATTGAAAATTAATATAGAACAGCTAAGGCAAAGGCTTTTTCTTCTGATGGAGAAAGATTTGATTAGAGAGGACAGTTTTATATGTTTTATTGACGACGGGAGCAATGATAAAACCTGGCAGCTTATTGTAAATGCTTATCAGAGCGATAGCAAGCACATAAAAGCTTTGAAATTTACTAAAAACTACGGAAATCAAAAGGCTTTGATTGCCGGACTTGAGTACGCGCAAAAACTTGATGTTGATTGTGCGGTTACTATTGATGCTGATTTGCAGCAAGACGAATCCAAAATCGAGGAATTTCTGACAAAATTTAACAACGGTGCAGAAATTGTTTATGGCGTCAGAAAGGACAGAAAAACAGATAATTTCTGGAAAAAGTTCACATCTAATGCTTTTTACAAATTTATGAACATGATGGGCGCCAATATCATGCCCAATCATTCCGAATATCGCCTCATGAGCCGCAAAGCGCTAGATATACTTGCTCAGTATCCCGAACGCAACCTGTTTTTGAGAGGGATTTTCTTTGACACTGGTTTGAAAAGCGAAATCGTTGAGTTTGATGTAAAAAAACGTAAGTTTGGAAAATCAAAATTTAGTTATGGTTCGCTTTTCAGGCTTGCTGCGGCCGGAATTACTTCTTTCAGCGTCAGACCTTTGCGGATTATTTTCTATATTGGCATAATAATCTCTCTAATTAGTATTTGTTGGGGGTGCTGGACTGCTTTCAGGCTCATTATTGATATGCCGGCAAAAATTGGAGATATTGATTACTACGAAATTTTTGAAATGTTTATGTCAGGGCTCCAGATGCTCTGTATAGGCATAATCGGCGAATATGTCGGGCAAATCCTGCAAGAGGTCAAAGGCCGTCCCAGAGCAATAATCGAAAAAGAGCTTAATTAGGCTCTTTTTCTTTTATAAGCGTGTATTTTCTGCCCTTTTTTATCTCTGTAAAATCGGCAAAAGCTTTTTCATTGTTTTTTATGTCTTTATTTTTTACAAGTATCAGAGCCTCCGGGGCAAATTCGAGTTCTGAGAGCCTATTAAAATCAACATCTTGCAGATAAGCCACTTTTGCGCCATAACCGTAGTAGTTGAGAGAAAAACGGCGTCCTGTATTGATTGCGTAAATCGTTGTGTTGTTTTCTTTTGCCAGCTTTGCATATTCCATTAAATCATTCTGTCCGAACGCGTAATCTAATCTGTAAAATTGGGGCGTTCCCCATGCCGAAAGAACCAGGATAAACAGGATATAACATCCGAACAGCCCTTTTTTGTTTTTTCGTACGAGAAAAATCACAGCCGGAACCTGCGTAAGCAAAATTGACGCAACACAGAACCATTGTATGGATTTTATGTCCGCATAAATCGCCTGCGGCAGAAAAAATTGCATAAATATTGCGCTGACGCCGCATAAAATACAGGTTCCGCTGAAAATATAAGAAGAAATCGCAATTTCTTTCGAAAAACAGCCTTCTGTAATGTATTTTGTCCAAATATAACCGATAATACAAGCCATAAAAGGGTAAATCGGCAGAATATAAGTTATTAGCTTTGTGCTCGAAGAAGAGAAAAAGAACAGCGTGAACAGGGCTGCTATGATATTTGTCCCGAGAAAGAGTTTTGCGTTTTCTGAGGAGGGTTTTAGGTTTGGTGATTTGAGTTTTTTTAGCTTTGCTCCCGCAGCAGCAAACACAGAAAGAGCCCAGGGAACTATTCCCCAGGTTACAGTGATTAAAAAATAGTACCAGGGCTGTTTTCGACCCAGTTCCTCAGAATTTAAAAAACGCTGTAAATGATGTTTTACAATATACTCGTGATAAAAAGTCGGGTGCGTTTTTAGCATAATTATGTGCCAGGGCAGCGTAATCAGCATAAAAAGAGCCATTCCGGGCAAAATATTAAGCGGTTTGAAGATTTCTTTAAAAGTTCGGGTGTAAATCGAAACAAAAAACGCTATTCCGAACGGAATTGCTGCTCCGGGAATGCCCTTTGCCATAACTGCAAGTGCAGAAAATATGTAAAAAAGCCACCAGAAGTATTTTTTATTCTTTTCTTGTACAAAGAGCGTCATGAAGTAAGAAAACACTGAAAAAGCGGCAAAAGTACACAGAAAAATGTCCAAAATAGCGTATTTTGCCAGAATTGTATATTCTAGGCACGTCGCAAGCACCAGTGAGGACACAATACCGTATTTTTCAGAAACAATTTTCCTTCCGCAGAAATAAACAAGAAAAGAGGTCGCCACGCCGCACAAAACTGCCGGAAATCTTGCACTAAACTCGTTTACAGCTCCAAAAAGTTTGAATGAAAGGCATTCAATCCAGAAATACAAAGGCGGTTTTTCAAAGAAATATTCTCCGTTCAGATAAAGCGTCATAAAATCGCCGCTTTTGAGCATATCTTTGGACATCAGCACGTATCGTGTTTCGTCAATATCCATTAGCGGGTAGGATCCGATATTGTGGAAGAAAATCAGGTAAAACACGGCAAATAAGCCGATTATAGTGAATAAATTTTTGTGCTTTTCTAAAAATCCGGTCATGTTTTCAACTCTTCGCGCTAAAATTCAGATTAAGTTATTTATAAAAATATGCCGCGTCTCGGAATCGAACCAAGGACACAGGGATTTTCAGTCCCTTGCTCTACCAACTGAGCTAACGCGGCATATTTTATTCAATTTTTCGGGAGTTGGTAGAGCAAGCTCTACGAAATTTAACTCCGTTCCGTTTCACTCCATTGGGGGAGCTAACGCGGCATATTTTATTCAATTTTTCGGGAGTTCTGAGAGCAAGCTCTACAAAATTTAACTCCGTG
>OGOC01002333.1_pt1 | contig 12678 bp, 10 predicted proteins | sample 1552561 | NCBI WGS metagenome assembly OGOC01 (sample SAMEA2580148, study PRJEB22360) | human gut metagenome | biome: human gut; feature: human-associated habitat; material: faeces | place: Denmark | collected 2008/2010
ACAGGCTTTGCCAGACCAAAAATGGGTGCAACAAAGGAAGGGTACGATGTGTTTCGATATCCAGAAAACTGGAATCGAACATGGTATCCTTGACCCTTATTGCAAATCAGGTCTTGATAAATGTATAAAAATATGCTAGAATAGGAAAAGAATTCACATGGTGCTGGTTCTTATCCCTGCATACAGTATATCACATCCAGAAAAAAACACCGATACAAAAAAATACAAAACGAGACAGAGCACTTTCCGGCTTTTGTATCGTTTTTTTCGGCGTATTTTCGGGCTTTTTTTCAAAAACGAGACAGGCGATACAACGGCATCAAAATTCTTGTATCGTTTTTGGGAGGAACAGCCCTATGATTTCATTTTCAACATTTGCAAATATTCTTTATTGCGGTATGGGTGGAAAAGGCGGTAAAGCAACTTTTGTTCGTGATTTATTTCGCAGCATTACTTTTTGTAAAACAGGAGACCCTACGGCGAACCTGTCAGATGATATGGCACGAAAGTTCTTTAGAGGTGAGAGAGAAATTACCTCTTTTGCGGCATCAATTATGCCATATGTAGAGCCTACTTGCTTTGCAAATGATATCGATGCACATTGCAGTGAAAGTGCTGCATTTGTGATTCAACAAAAGATGGCAGAAAACCAGATTACACTTCGCATGGATTCCTTTGCGGATGATATCGCAGATGTATTTCATGAAATTTTAGTGGAAGCACTTGCTTCAGCAGCAATTCCGGATGATTTACACGCTTATTTTGCAACGCTGACTGCCAGATGCAGTTGGATAAAAACACTGTTGCATCAAAACGAACCGCAGTCCATTCGGAATTTTTACATACCAAACGATATCTTTGATGTTGATGGGAAGCGAAAGAAAGCTACAAAAATCTTATTAGAAAGCCCCAAAAAATACATGGTCATCCAAGGAACAGGCGGTCTGGGAAAATCCATGCTCATGCGGCATTTGACGCTGGAACTGATTGAAAATTACAATAAATATCATAAAATACCGGTTTTTGTACAGCTGAATGAGTATGACTCTAAAAATATGCGGTTGATGGACATCATCGAAAGCAACACGAAAAAAGTCACCAACATCCATACAAAGCTGGAAGCCGGTGACTGTGTGATTCTTTTAGATGCCATGGATGAAATTAAAAGCACGGAATTCAGTAATTTTAGCAAAGAACTCAATCGATTTGCGAATGACTATCCGGATAATCTCTACATTATGTCCTCTCGACCAGTTTCAAATTTTATGAGGTTCCGGAATTTTACGGTTTACAACCTTGCTCCATTTACACAGAAACAAGCGGTGGCAATGATTCAAAAAGTGCAATATCGTCCGGAACGACCAAGCCTAAAGGAAAGTTTTATACAGGAAATTCAGGATTCACTTTACGAAACGCATCAAGACTTTGTAGAGAACCCGCTCTTGCTGACCATTATGTTGATGACCTATGAGCGATACGCAAAAATCCCTTCTAAGCGTCATGTGTTTTACGAAGAAGCGTTTGATACGCTTGCAACCAAGCACGATGCCGCTAAGGAGGGATTCGACAGAGTATTTGAAACCGGAATGTTTCCGGAGGAATTTTCAAAGGTATTGCAGGAATTCTGTGCCAGAACGTATTTTGCCGAGAAGTTTGAATTGACAGACCGAGAATTTGAGGACTTTTTCGAACAACTCGATTGCATAGAAGAAATCGGAAAATCTTTTACGGGAAAACAGCTTCTCACGGATTTTACAGATAATCTCTGCATTATGACACATGACAATGGAAAAATCTGTTTTATCCATCGCTCTTTTCAAGAGTACTTCTGTGCGGTATATCTTTCCAGAGACAGCGATGATAAATATCCGTATATGCGGCAATTTTTCGATAGCCACTCCATGCGTATGACAGAGGATGGGGCGTTTGAAATGCTATATGATTTGGAGCCTCGAAAGGTGGAACGACTGATTTACATACCACTCCTCAAAGACCTGTACGCAAAATGCAGAGAAGGTGAAACCGGATATTGGGACTTTTTAGATGCTGTTTATGGTGAAATTTATTACAACGTGGGAGAAGTCATTGATGAATACGAAAATATCCCAAAGTCCTATGTCTATCGGGTGCTACTGCGGAAGAAAGGCTTCGAGCGAAAACGAATTTATAACCTGCCACTGGATGAAGATTCCATAATAGAACAATATTTTCGTGTTGGGAATTCCGTTTATACAAAGATTATTTACGCAAATCAGCTGGATGAGTGGCAGCATTATCAGATTATTGAAGAGTGCGGTTACAACTGCAAAGTATCGGTGCAAGACATCAGACGAGAGCAATCTGCTCTGCACAATGCGTTGAAAGAACGTGACTTTGCGTATTATGTGGAATATGTTCAGATGTGGCGGGTGTTAAACGAAATGGAACAGCGGAGAATGAAAGCATTTATGACAGTATGTTTCGGAAATAGGCGAAAAAATTCACTCGAACCATTGTCTCTTTCTGCGAAATCTGGTATAATAGAACGGAAGAAACACGATAACGGAAACTAACCTACCACGACCAATGTAAAATCACTGTGGTTTATTCACAGCACAATATCGAAAAGCTTTGATGATTACAGAAAGTGGGAATGAAAAACGAATAACGAAAACGGAGAAATGGATTATGGCAAAAGCAGGAAGTAAAAATAATATCAGCATGGAAGAAGCTTTATGGCGTTCGGCTGATAAGCTGCGTGGCTCGGTTGAACCATCGGAATATAAGCACGTAGTACTTAGCTTGATATTCTTGAAATATGCAAGCGATAGATTTGAAGAACAGCGTAAAAAGATTATTGCCGCCGGGCATGAAAAGTTTGTGGACATGAAAGCGTTCTATACGCAGGACAACGTGTTCTATCTGCCCGAAGAAACGAGATGGTCTTATATCATGCAGCACGCAAAGCAAAATGACATTGCTTTGCTGATTGATACCGCTCTTTACACGATTGAGAAAAATAATGAGCAGTTGAAGGGTGCACTCCCCGACAACTATTATTCAAGGCTGAATTTGGATACATCCAAGCTTGCTTCTCTGCTTGATGTAATTGACGGCATCGAGCTTACAGCTGACAAGGAACAAGATGTCATTGGTCGTGTTTACGAGTACTTCCTCAGCAAGTTTGCTCTGAAAGAGGGCAAAGGTAAGGGTGAATTTTACACGCCGAAATCTATTGTAAACTTGATTGCGGAGATGTTGGAACCCTACTCCGGGATACTGTATGACCCTTGTTGCGGTTCGGGCGGTATGTTCGTTCAGTCCATCCGATTCGTAGAAGCTCACGCAGGCAACAAGAAGAACGTTTCTGTTTATGGACAGGAGCTTACCAACACCACGTACAAACTGGCAAAGATGAATCTTGCCATTCGTGGCATTGCTGCCAACCTCGGCGAGCAGGCAGCCGACACCTTTATGAACGACCAGCACAAGGACTTAAAGGCAGATTTTATCATGGCAAATCCGCCGTTTAACCAGAAAGCATGGCGTGCAGAAAATGAACTGACAGATGACCCTCGTTGGGAAGGCTATGATGTTCCGCCTACAAGTAATGCAAACTACGGATGGATTTTGAACATTGTATCCAAGCTGTCACAGAACGGGACAGCCGGATTCCTCTTGGCGAACGGAGCTCTTTCTGATAGTGGTACCGAGTTTTCAATCCGGCAGCGGCTTATAGAAAACAATCTGGTCGAGGCCATTATCATTTTGCCGAGAAACCTGTTCTATACAACTGACATCAGCGTGACGCTTTGGGTTCTGAACAAGAATAAAAAAGCACGCACGGTGGAACAGAACGGCAAACTGAAGAAGTACAGAAACCGCGAAAGAGAAATCCTCTTCATGGATCTTCGCCAGATGGGCAGTCCGTATGAAAAGAAGTATATCGAGCTGACAGAGGACGATAGAAAGAAGGTCGCCGATGTCTTCCACGCTTGGCAGCAGGAGGGGTACGAAGAAAACTATCAGAACATCCCGGAATTCTGCTACAGCGCTTCCTATGATGAGGTGAAAGAAAAAGGATTTCCCCTTGTTCCGAGCCGATATATTGAGTTCGTCAACCGTGACGAAAACATCGACTTTGATTCAAAAATGTCCCAGCTGCAGACGGAGCTCACCGATCTCCTGAAGCAGGAGGAAGAATCGAAGAAGGATTTGCTGGGCGTGTTTAAGGAGCTGGGTTATGAGATCAAATTATAAGCAGCTTGGAGAATTTATCAGACAGGTGGATGTTAGGAACACAGAGGGAAAGGAAGAAAACCTTCTGGGTGTATCGGTTCAGAAAATGTTCATTCCCTCCATTGCTAATACCGTCGGTACTGACTTTGCCAAATATAAAGTTGTTAAGCGTGGGCAGTTTACCTACATTCCAGATACCTCGCGCCGAGGTGATAAGATTGGTATTGCTTTGTTGGAAGACTATGATGAAGGCCTTGTCAGCAATGTATATACGGTTTTTGAAGTTATAGATACGCACAAGCTGATTCCGGAGTATCTTATGCTCTGGTTCAGCAGACCGGAATTTGACCGGTATGCAAGATACAAATCCCACGGCAGTGTCAGGGAGGTTCTTGACTGGGATGAGATGTGCAAGGTGGAGCTTCCGGTTCCATCGTATGAAGAACAATTAGAGATTGTAAAGAACTACCGGACAATCTCGGAAAGAATCGCATTAAAACAGAAGATAAATGATAATTTAGATGCAACGGTTCAAGCTCTTTATCAAGAAATCTTCGCTGAAAACCCCGATATTTCTGATTGGAAACAAGGGGTTGTAGGAGATGTATTGCAGCTCCAGAGGGGTCACGACTTGCCAAGAACGGAAATGCTCGGCGGTCAATATCCAGTTGCGGGTTCAACAGGAACTATCGGCTATCATAATCAGTTCACAGCAGAATCTCCCGTCATCGTTATGGGGCGAAGCGGCAATATTGGCAATCCTCGCCTATATCTCTGCAACTGTTGGACACACAACACATCGCTTTATGTTAAACAGATTTATGAAGCTGAACCGTTATGGGCGTTCTACTTGCTCAAAAATCTGAATTATGACGGCTTTGTAGGAGGAAGTGCTGTTCCGACCTTGAACAGAAACGATGTCCACGCTTACGGTATATCCATACCTCCTCTGGATTTGCAAAAATCCTTTGCAGACAAGGCGATGAAACTAATTCTTTGCAAGGAGAAAAATCTCGCAGAGATTGAAAAACTCCAAGAGCTACAAGGAACTGTCCTTGCCACTATTTCAAGCTGCTAAATTATCATTTAGCTGAAACTATAAACAGAAAGGATGTGTAGCCATGAAGTTCAACGAACATGCCCTTGAGCTCTCCATAATGGAATTGTTTGAGGATGAAGGATATGTTCATCTCGAAGGAGATAAAATTCATCGAGAGCGGTCAGAAGTGCTTCTGGCTGATGATTTAAGAAGTTACCTGTCGGAGCACTATGCTTCGGTTGGGATTACACCGGGCGAGATTAACGGTATCATTCATCGGCTTCGCTCTTTTTCGGGCACGCTCTATGAGGAGAATAAGTCTTTCATGAATGATTTGACTGACGGCTTTATTCTTACGAGAGAGGATCGCAGTCAGAAAGACTTCTTCGTTTCGCTCTTGGATTATGAACACCCGGAAAATAACATATTTAAGATCGTAAACCAGATCGAAATCCAAGGCTACGAGCAGCTCAGGATACCGGACGCGATTGTTTATGTGAACGGCCTGCCGCTTGTGGTATTGGAATTCAAAACGGCACTTTCTGAAAACACCACGATCATGAATGCCTATACGCAGTTGACCGTTCGCTATAAGAGGGATATTCCGGAGCTTTTCCGCTATAACGCCTTTGTCGTGATCAGCGATGGTGCAAATAGCAAGTACGGTTCTTTGTTCAGTCCGTATGACTTCTTTTACGCATGGAGGAAGGTAAACTCGGAAGATAAGGATACAGCGGGAATCAGCTCCCTGATGACGATGGTTAAGGGATTATTTCGTAAAGACAGGCTTCTGGGAGTGATTAAGAACTTTATCTACTTCCCGGATCAGTCTAACAAAGAATTGAAAATAGTATGCCGTTATCCTCAGTACTTTGCAGCCACAAAGCTCTTTGACAATGTTAAGGCTCATATGCGTCCGGAAGGCGATGGTAAAGGCGGAACTTACTTTGGAGCGACAGGCTGCGGAAAAAGCTACACCATGCTCTTTTTAACTAGAATGCTGATGAAGAGCGAACATTTCCATAGTCCGACTATATTGGTTATTACCGACAGAACAGACCTTGACGATCAATTGTCAGGGCAGTTTACTGCGTCCAAAAAATTCATAGGCGATGAAAAAGTAGTCAGCATTGATTCTCGTGAAAAGCTGCATAAGGAGCTTGTGGGCAGAACCAGTGGCGGCGTATATCTGACTACCATTCAGAAATTCTCGGAGGATATCACGCTTCTTTCCGACCGCAGCAATATTATCTGTATTTCTGACGAGGCTCACCGCTCACAGGTAAATCTTGAACAGAAGGTTCGTGTCACAAAAGACGGAGTCACAAAGAAATATGGCTTCGCCAAATATCTGCATGATTCTTTGCCGAATGCCACTTATGTTGGATTTACCGGCACACCGATTGACGCAACCATTGATGTGTTTGGTAATGTGGTGGAAGCCTACACCATGACGGAATCCGTACGTGACGGCATCACGGTAAATCTCGTGTACGAGGGTAGAGCTGCCAAGGTTGTGCTTGACAGCAGCAAGGTGAAAGAAATTGAAGCTTACTATGCTCGTTGTGCGGCAGAGGGGGCTAACGAATATCAGATTGAAGAAAGCCAGAAAGCGGTGGCACATCTTGATGCAATTCTTGGAGACCCGGACAGGCTTCGTGCTGTTGCTGGAGATTTCATTCATCATTATGAAAATCGAGTTGCCGAGGGTGCTACCGTTGCGGGAAAAGCAATGTTCGTCTGTGCCAACAGAAATATCGCTTACAGCTTCTACAAGATTTTGTTAGAGATGCGTCCCGAATGGGGAGAAGAAAAGATTGTACCCAATGGCATAAAACTGACCGATAAAGAAAAGAAAGAACTGAAACCGATTGCTAAGGTCTGCCTTGTTATGACACGGAATAAGGATGATGTGCCAGAACTTTATAATTTGCTTGGCACGAAAGAAGACCGCAAGGAACTCGACAGACAGTTTAAAAACATCAAATCCAATTTCAAGATTGCTATTGTCGTAGATATGTGGTTGACCGGTTTTGATGTTCCGTTCCTTGATACGATGTATATAGACAAACCCATTCAGCAGCACACGTTGATTCAAACGATTTCTCGTGTAAATAGAGTTTACGAGGGAAAAGAAAAAGGCTTGATTGTGGACTATGTCGGCATCAAAAATGCTATGAATGTTGCTCTGTCCAAATATACGAACTTTGATACGGAGGAGTTTGAGGGCATTAACCAGTCTGTTACGATTGTCAAAGATCAGCTTGAAGTACTGGCACAAATGTTCTATAAATTTGATTGCAGCGATTATTTCGATGGCACTCCAAAACAGCAGTTGGATTGCCTAAATCGTGCGGTTGAATTTGTACAAGCCACAGAAGAAACCGAACTTCGCTTTATGGCAGCAGTTAAGAGATTAAAACAAGCCTTCAATCTCTGTGCCTCCAGCGGAGATATTTCCGATGAAGAGAAGGATTTCATTTACTTCTATGTTGCCATTCGTTCGATTCTTTTCAAATTGACTCGTGGCGAAGCACCGGATATTGAACAGATGAATGCACGGGTTCAGCGAATGGTAGAGGAAGCGATTCAGTCAGACGGCATAGAGGAACTTTTTGAAACCGGGAAACAAATAGAAACAGATTTGTTTAGCGAAGAATACCTTGCAAAAATACAGCAGATGAAGCTGCCGAATACCAAAGTCAAAATACTCCAGAAGCTCCTTAAGCAGGCTATTGACGAATATCGGAAAGTCAACAAGATAAAGGGGGTGGAATTTGCCGAGCGTTTGCAACACGTTGTGGATGCTTATAACGACAGAGCCGGTGACCTTGCCTTTGCGAATGAGGTCTTGGATGATGTTGCCGAGCAACTCGCTAAACTGCTTCAGGAACTTAATCAAGACAAACAGTCCTTTGAAGGAATGGGTATTGATTTCGAGGAGAAGGCGTTTTTCGACATTCTTGAGGCGGTAGCTAAAAAATACAAATTCGAGTATCCGCAGGATAAGATGATTGAGCTGTCCAAGGAAATCAAGAAGATTGTAGATGACAAATCTCGCTATACCGATTGGTCGTCTCGTGATGACATCAAGGCAAATCTACAGGTTGATTTGATTATCTTGTTGGACAAATACGGCTATCCGCCTGTAACGATTGATGATGTGTATAAAGAGGTGTTGGAGCAAGCGGAGAATTTCAAGAAGTTTGCAAGAAATCACTAAAAACACCTATATAGCGAGATGACAAACATACCTGTAAGCATTCTGAAGGTGAACGTTTCAAACGAAAGGAGATTTTAGTGTGAGTAAAAGAGTTTATATAAGTGCCGACTATTCGGAAGAAAGCGGAGACCGTGATGTGGTTAACACCTTGAATCAATGGGGGTCTGATAATTACCATAAAATTGATTTTGTAGATATGGCAAAAGTTGTGTCTGGTAGTGTTTCAAATGACCCAGATTGCCGAATCTGTGATTTGAAGGAAGAATTTAATTCTCAAATAAATGCTTCGTCTGCCGTGATAGTTGTTATTGGAGATAAAACTGCATCAAGAACAGCAGGAAGTTCATGTTCCAGAAATTCAAAGCAACAAAAGGAATGCTACTGTACACCATATAAGCAAAACACAAAAGGGTTAAAAATTTGCAAAATTTCTTCAATAGTAGATGTGGCTCCTGATGGCGATGTAGGAAATATAAATTCTTACTCTTATCTGCGACATGAATTTGAGCAAGCAAAAAGGCGAAAAAAGAAAATTATCGTTGTATACAATTCGTTGTACAAAAAACCAAGTTGGATTCCTTCCTATATGCAAGAATACGAAGAAAGTGCTCAACCCTTTTGGATAAAGAACTCTTCTGGAAGTAAAATTGGAAATTATGACTACATAAAACAGGAACTTGGCTATGTATGATTTTTTAAAGAAAACGATTACATGGGCGTTTAGTATTATAACAGCGATTTTTACTTTTGTTCCAGAAGTAGCTTTTGAAATATGTAAGTGGACACAAAGAAACGCTGTTAATATTACCATTAATCGCATCATCTTGTTGAGTATTATAATTGCACTCACAGCAATAATATACGGAATACACCAAACTATTCGAAGAAAAGTTACAATCAAAGGGGAAAATTACAGTGTTCAAATTGAGTACGGTGACATATTTGAAATGCTTGATTGCAAGAAAATTATAGCTTTTGATGAATGCTTTACTACTGAAATAGGAAATGCACCACATGAGATTAAGGAAAAATCAATTTGTGGTCAGTATCTAAGAAAACATCCAATTGAAAACATTCAGGCATTGATTGATGTTGCACGCCTTAAGCCATCTAGAAGCAAATCAAAGTATCAAGGAAAATTAAAATATGATTCAGGAATGCTACTACCTCGTGAGGATTATCTTTTGATGGCTTTTGCAAAATTAGATGAAACGGGAAATGGATACCTTTCTCTTGACGAACTTCTTGATTGTTTATCCTTGTTATGGAAAGAGATAAATAAATACTATGCTCAATGCGATGTGTGTGTGCCTATACTCGGCTCCGGAATTACTCGAATAAAAGGAGAACAAATTTCTCAGCAAAAACTGCTCGATATCATAATTTCATCATATCAACTAAGTGCTCACAAAATCAAGGAGCCATGTAAACTACGAATAGTCTGTAAAAAAAGTAGAAATTTTTCGCTCAACAGGATTGGGCAGAATCTTTGAATTGACTGGAGATACTGCATTGCCATCTACCTAGAATTTGATTTATTCTAAGGGAAAGGGACAAACGATGAGACTGATATCATGGAACGTAAACGGCATCCGTGCAGCATGGGAGCATGGGCTGTCAGCTTTTTTGGATAAATATGAAGCAGATATCTATGCGTTTCAGGAGACGAAGACAGATGAGGCAATTCCTATGGTGGAGCCGGAAGGTTACTATGCATACTGGTCTTTCTGTACCAAACGAAAAGGCTACTCCGGTACACTTTGCCTGACAAAATGCAAGCCAATAAATGTACGTTATGGGTAGAATACCCATTGGCGGTCTTTGCTTTTTGACGGTTAAAATACGTTTTCACCCCATCGCAGGATTTATTTCCCTTGCGGTGGGGCTTTTTATTGCCATAACACGTTATTCCTTCTCCACTCCCAGCAGATAATCCACGCTGGTATCAAAGAATTTCGCAAGATAAACCAGCTTCTCCAGTGGGATTTCCGTTTTATGCGACTCATAGCGTGAGTAGGTTTGCTGGGAAACGTGCAGGATTTTCGCCATCTCAGATTGGGAGAGTTTGCGTTCTTCCCGCAACTCTCGGAAACGTAGGTGCATAAGGCTTACCTCCTTAGGTAAATCTGTCACATCCGCACAAGACATGAGCAGCGTATTTGGTAGGTTCACACGTTGACTTTTACTCGAAAAGTGAGTAATATAGGATACTGACATGAGGCGGCTCTCTTTCGTCAAATCCGTCCATCGACACACCGGATTTTCAGGCGAAAAGGAGTCGATTCTGCTATCATTATAGCAGAATTACAGAAAAAATAAAGTGCATTTCATTAACATTTCGTGGATTTCGGCAGGAAAACCAAGCGTTTTTTACGAATCCGCAGTCTGAAAAATGGTCAGGAGGAGCTTAAAAATGCCAAGAAGAGGAAGTAACATCTATAAGCGAAAGGACGGTCGGTTTGAAGGGCGTGTTGCAATTGGACACAAGGAAAATGGTGCGTTGCGGTACAAGTATGTATATGCTCACACGCTTTCGGAACTGAAGAATAAAATGCTCCGGTTTCAAATTACGGTGCAGAAGCAACCGATTTCTTCTATTAAATTGACCGTAAAAGATGCAGCTATGCAGTGGCTTTCTTCGGCGAAACTGCGTGTGAAACCGTCCAGTTATGCCAATTATGAAAATATCATTCGCAGCCATATTCTTCCTATTTTAGGTGCTGAGTTTTTGGTGGATATTACATCGCAGCAGTTGAATGACTTCATCTACAGCAAAATGCAGAGTGGTTCTCTGCACGGTGGAAAGGGACTTTCCGCACGTTATGTTCGAGATATGATGCGTGTATTTCACAGCATCGAACGTTATGCAGAACAGGAATACGGAATTCGAGAAACGCATTTCACCATGCCGAAAATCGAGAAAAAGCAACTGGACGTGTTGAATGCAGAGGAACGAAAAAAGCTGGAACGGCATCTTTTGGCAAATAAAAGCATCAGCAATTTGGCGATTTTGCTTTGCCTATTTACCGGTTTGCGAGTTGGCGAATTGTGCGGTTTGACTTGGGGTGATATTGATTTTCAGAGCGGAACGCTTTCCGTCAATCGAACCGTACAGCGAATCAACCGACATGGCAATTTTGAAGTCATCATCGGTTCTCCCAAAAGCAAGACCTCGATACGAGTTGTTCCGATTCCGGAGTTTCTGTTAGAGCTTTTGAAAGAAAGAAAATGCGATGATACTCGGTATTTGATTTCCGGAAAAACAAAACCGGTTGAGCCGAGAGTGATGCAGTATCGATTTCAGAGAATTCTCAAGGCTTGCGGAATCCGAAAAGTGCCGTTTCATCTGCTTCGGCACACCTACGCTACGGATTGCATTGCTCACGGATTCGATGCGAAAACGTTGAGTGAGTTGTTGGGTCATGCGGATGCAAGCATTACCTTGAATCGTTATGTGCATTCGTCTATGCAGATGAAGCAAGAATATGTAAAGCGATTGATGCTAAGCGTTTGAGCAGTCAAAATATCGTATGAGCAAGCAATAAATATGGATTTTTCAAGGCGATTTATGAGAAATTTATCAATGGACGGATTTGACGAAACGAAAATCATCTCTTTTTCTTATTATACCACATTTGAAATGCTTTATTCTACTTGCTTTTTGAAGAAGGGTGTGGTATGATAAAAAGAAAAAGGGGTAAATGAAATGCTTAGGATTGCTGTAATTGATGACGATAAAACACTGTTATGTGATATGCACAAGCTATTTGATCGATTTATCATTGCTTATGATTTTGATTTTACCGTAGAATATTTTTCATCTTGTGAAGATATCTATGCAAAATTCAAAGCAGGAGAAAAATATGATTTACTTTTCCTTGACATTGAGTTTCCGGAAATGAAAGGTACAGAATTTGGGCTGCAGCTGCGGAGACAAATGAAAAATTATGATACGCAAATTGTTTTTATTTCTACGATTCGGGATTATGCCATGGAATTATTCAAGATTCGACCGATTGCTTTCTTGATCAAGCCAATTGCTTATGAGGACTTATGCAAATGTTTGCAGGATTATATGTTGGATTACAGTAATTCGGATAGTTTTTTGGAATATATATCGGAAAATACAAAGCATAAAATCAAATTGAAAGAAGTTTTGTATTTGGAATCTAACGGGAAAAAATTGATTTTTCACACA
>OGOC01002347.1_pt1 | contig 12595 bp, 10 predicted proteins | sample 1552561 | NCBI WGS metagenome assembly OGOC01 (sample SAMEA2580148, study PRJEB22360) | human gut metagenome | biome: human gut; feature: human-associated habitat; material: faeces | place: Denmark | collected 2008/2010
GTGAGCCTTGGGCGGTTCGCGTAGGCGAATCGGCTAAGGTGACACTAGATTAGATGGTCGGTTCGAAAATATCCTAAAACCGGCTTTAAGTTGAAACAATCGTCTAATATTATATCTAAGGAACCCGTAAAATTATGAGTAACAAACGAGTAATTGAAATCAGGCAGTCAATTCTGAAATTAAATACGGAATTGCTGACCCTCCAGCCAAAACTTGAAGTTTCAGAGGCTGTGAATGTTAAATACAACAAGCTCCTCATCAAAAAAGCCGCTCTGCGTCAGGAGCTCGAGGAATTAAACAGACCAATTTTAAAATCTATAATAAATATCTTTAAAAACAAAAAAGAAAAGAAAATCAGCGATTATTTCGCTTCATAAAACCGCATTTTTCATACACTTACTCATACAGCAAACAGTTCCCCCTGTTTATAAATTGCATCCTTAACGGGATGCTTTTTATTGTGAAATATTTGCACCAATCAGTGTTTATGTTACAATTTTGTATATAGAAAAGAGAATTAGGGGTGGAGAATTGAGCCAGAAAAACTTTTTTGAAGATGGAAAAATAGTACAGGTAAATATAAGAGAAGAAATGAAGCGTTCTTACATCGACTATGCGATGTCGGTAATCGTAGGACGTGCTCTTCCGGATGTTCGTGATGGTTTGAAGCCGGTTCACAGACGTATTCTTTTCGCGATGAACGAACTCGGGATGGCTCCCGACAAACCGTTCAAAAAAAGCGCCAGAATCGTCGGTGAAGTTCTCGGTAAATACCACCCTCACGGCGATACAGCTGTTTATGAATCTCTGGTCAGAATGGCGCAGGATTTTTCAACAAGATATCAAACAATCGACGGTCACGGAAACTTCGGATCTGTTGACGGCGACTCTGCAGCAGCAATGCGTTATACAGAAGCAAGAATGCATAAAATTACCCAGTCCATGCTGGCTGATATTGACTGTGAAACGGTTGATTTTACACCGAACTTCGACGGTTCGCTCGAAGAACCTTCTGTTCTGCCGGTAAGGCTGCCCATGCTGCTTTTGAACGGCGTTTCCGGGATTGCGGTAGGTATGGCGACGAATATCCCGCCCCACAACCTTTGCGAGGTCGTAGACGGAACGATTGCTCTGATTAACAACCCTGACATTACCGTTGAGGGCTTGATGGAACATATCAAAGGGCCTGATTTCCCGACTGCGGCGACTATTGTAGGGCTTTCTGACATAAAACAAGCTTACATGACCGGTCGCGGCTCCATTAAAATGCGTGCGGTTTCTACGTTTGAAGAAATCGCCGGCGGCGGCGGACGCCAGTCCAGAACGGCTATCGTTATTACCGAAATCCCTTATCAGGTCAACAAAGCGCAGCTTATTGAAAAGATTGCCGAGCTCGTTCGTGACAAGAGAATCGATGGAATTTCCGATATTCGTGACGAATCCGACAGAGAGGGCATGAGAATTGTTGTTGAACTAAAACGCGACGCAAAACCCGAGGTTGTTAAGAACAATCTGTTCAAATTTACGCAACTTCACACCACATTCGGCGTAAATATGCTCGCTCTGGTGGGCAAACAGCCCAGATTGATGAATCTTTACGAGGTTTTGAACGAATTTGTTGAACACAGGGTCGAAATTGTTACAAGAAGAACGATTTTCTTCCTGAAAAAAGCCAAAATTCGCGCTCATATCTTAGCAGGCTTGATGATTGCGCTCGGCAGCCTCGATGAAGTTATTGAACTTATCAAAAAGTCCAAAACAACCGACGAAGCAAGAAACGGCTTGATGTCCAGATTCGGGCTTGATGCCGATCAGGCAAATGCAATCCTCGAAATGCAGTTAAGACGCTTGACCGGATTGGAACAGGATAAAATTAAACAGGAATACGAAGAACTCAAAAAGAAAATCGCCGAATACGAGGCTATTCTTGCTGACAGACAGAAAGTTCTGAATATTATTAAGGAAGAACTCCTTGAAGACAAAGAAAAATATGGCGATGACCGTCGCACACAGATTATTCCGGAAGTCGATGAAATGACTATTGAAGATTTGACGCCAAACCTCCCGATGGCTGTGTTCATTACGCGTCAGGGCTATCTGAAACGTATTTCTCTGGACACTTTTGAGCGCCAGAACCGTGCAACACGCGGAAAAGGCGGCATAAAAACCAAAGAAGACGACGATGTAGAGCAGTTCTTCACCGCAATGATGCATGACAAGGTGCTTTTCTTCTCTTCAAAGGGAACAGTTTACAGCCTGAACGTTTACGACTTCCCCGAGGGCGGAAGACAGGCAAAAGGCTTGCCGATTATCAACGTTCTGCCGCTTGAGCAGGATGAGCAGATTACTGCGGTTGTTCCCGTAAGCGATTTTAAATCGGTTTCCAACCTGATTATGCTTACACAAAAGGGTTATATCAAGAGAATTGCGCTCGATAACTTTGAAAACATCAGAAGAAACGGAATCATCGCAATCGGACTTGAAGAAGGCGATACGCTCTGCTGGGTTAAACAGGCTCAGGACAACGATGAAGTAATCATCGGTACAAGCTGCGGCATGGCAATTAGATTCCCGATTGCGGATTTAAGACCGCTCGGAAGAAGCGCAAGAGGCGTAAATTCAATGAAATTGCGCTCAGCAGACAAAATCATCGGCTGTGACATCGTTCCGAGAAATTACGACGCAGATTTGCTTGTTGTAACATCTGACGGCTTCGGAAAACGCTCAAAACTCTCTGATTTCAGAACCCAGAACAGAGGCGGGCTCGGATTGATTGCGACCAAGTTCAAATCCTCACAATCAAGGCTCGTTGCGCTGACAATTGTTGAAGAAAAAGACGAAATCATGGTCGTAACTCAAAACGGCGTAGTCACAAGAATCAAAGCCGACTGCATATCACGTCAGGGACGTCCGGCAACAGGCGTTAGAATCCAGAATCTGGGCGACGGGGATATGGTTTGCACGGTAAACAAAATTGTTGACCCCGATTCTGATGATGATAAGATAGAATGTAACCTGCCGCAGGAGGCTGAGGCTGAAAACACAACCGTTCAGCAGAGCATACTCGGAGGACTTGCAGAAACGGCTGAAAAACCTGAAAATACAGACGAAACTAAGGAATAATAAAGAGGTAAAACATGAAAAGAATTGATTTATTCAAAAAACATTTAGAAGAAAAAAGAGCGGTAAAAATCATCGCAGGTATTGATAATTTTGACGCTGAAAACGTTAAAAACGTTGTTCTCGCCGCTGACAAAGCCGGCGCAAGCGCAGTTGACGTATCAGCAAGCGAAGAAATCATCAACATTGCCAGAGAAAACACATCTTTGCCTGTTTTTGTATCTTCAATCGTTCCCGAAGACCTTGCAATGGCTGTTAAAGCCGGCGCTGACGCTATCGAAATCGGAAACTTTGACGCACTTTACAAAAAAGGCATGAGAATGTCCGCGCTTGAGATTCTTGATATTGTTACAGAAACAATGAAGCTCATCGGCAAATCAAAAGTTTTCACCTGCGTAACAGTTCCCGGCCACATTGAAATCGGCGAACAGATTGCGCTTGCAAAATCGCTTGAAGAAATGAATATCGACCTTATCCAGACAGAAGGTGCTGCAACTGTCGAAGCCCAATCAAATGGCGCAAGAGGACTTCTCGAAACTGCTCAGGTTTCTATTGCTAACACAATTGAGCTCGCAAGAAACGTTGAAATCCCCGTTATGACTGCTTCAGGACTTACTCCGACCACTGTAGCACTCGCTTTTGCTGCCGGTGCATCCGCTGTTGGCGTTGGTTCTTGTGTAAACAAGCTCAATTCGCTTCTTGAAATGACAGCAACAGCCTCTGCTGTTGTTTCTGCTGCTAACAGAAACGCCGTAAGCGAAGAAGTTGAAGTTCATGCGTAATTTAGCATAAATTAAGCTTAAAATCCTAAAAACGAACCTCAAAAAGGGGTTCGTTTTTTATTGTTTAGCCGTCTGTACTCAGAAATGACGAAAATGTAACGTTTTATTCTCAATTGGTAATTTTAATCGCCAATCTGTAATAAAATATTGGTACAGGAAGAGATATGGACAAAAATATTAAACCAAAACGAATAAAACAGCTCTCAAGGCACCTGATTAACCAGATTGCGGCGGGCGAGGTCATTGAGCGTCCGGCATCCGTTGTAAAAGAGCTTGTGGAAAATTCTATAGACGCCGGTGCGGACAAAATCGAGGTCGAAGTTTCAAACGATTGCCTTGATATCCGCGTTTCTGACAATGGCTGCGGGATTGAGCCGGATGATATTGAACTTGCCTTCTCAAAACACGCAACGAGCAAAATCGAAACCGGCGAAGACCTTTTTAACATAAATTCGCTCGGATTTAGGGGCGAGGCGCTTGCAAGTATCATCTCAATCGCAAAAGTCACCTGCACCTCAAGAACTCCTACAAACGAACTCGGCACAAAGGTCGAATGCGAAGAATCCAACGTGAAAAAATCCGAATGCGGCTGTGCAGTAGGGACAACAATGGAGGTCAAAAACCTTTTTTACAACACGCCTGTCCGCCAGAAATTCCTGAAAAGCCCCAGAGTGGAGCTTTCTTATATTGCTGAAATTCTCCAGAGCATTGCAATCGCCCATCCCGAAGTTTCCGTTACTTTAAGAAATGATTCAAAAACCTCCGTCCATACGACCGGCAGCGGAGATTTGCTTTGCGCTTTGACCGAAATTTATTCAAATTCCATCGCTCCGGAACTCAAAGAAATCAACAAAACCGATACACTTTCGCATTTGCATTCGTTCGGGTTCTGTTCTACGCCCAATTTTACCCGTGCGTCCAAAAAAGCGATGTACGTTTTTGTGAACAATCGTGTTGTAAAATGCCCTGTTCTTTTAAAAGCCATTGATATTGCGTACAAAAACCTCCTGCCGTCGGGAAAATATCCGTTTGTGTGCCTGAATCTTGATTTGCCCAATACGGATGTTGATGTGAACGTTCACCCCACGAAAAAAGAGGTCAGATACAAAAATCCGAACCAGATTTTCAATTTTGTAATTTCGTCCATTCATGACGCGCTGAAATCGTACAGTACAGCTCCGTCAATAGCCCAGGAAAGCTTTTTTATGCCGTCGGAGCCTGCTGCGCCGCCTGTTGAAGCAGCTCCGGCTAAACTGAATTCTGTTCAGCGCCCGAATTTCTTCCGTCCGGCAAAAGAGGAGGAAGATGTTGTTTTTGTTTCAAATGAAGCTGCCCAAAACCTTGCTGCTGCAAATTCAGAACAATTCAGCCCGCAAAAAAACGAACCGGAAGCTCAAAAGAAAATTGAGCTGACAATTCCTGCCTCTCCTGATGCCGTTAATTTCAATATTATCGGGCAGTATGCAAATACTTACATTATTTTTGAAGAAGACGGAAATTTGAATATTGTTGACCAGCATATTGCGGATGAACGATATATTTTTGAGCAGTTGACGAAGAATTTGAAAGACAAAATCCCCTCCCAGCTGCTTTTGATATCTGATGTGCTGCATGTTGAGCCCTCAGAGGGAGCTTTGCTTGAGGAGCATGCTGAAAAACTCGAGCAGTTCGGTTATGAGATTCAGAAGCTTTCTGATACTGAGATTATCTTCAAAAAAGTGCCTCAGGTTATTGCACATGTTAAGGTTAAAGATATTCTGGCGGATATTTTGGCTAATTTGTCGGGCGATATTAACAATATTGAAGAAAAAATGCTCGTTACAATGTCCTGCAAAGCTGCTGTAAAAGCCGGAGCAGAACTTAATATCTGGCAGATGGAAGAATTGATTAAAAAATGGAAAACCACTGAAAAACCCTACACCTGCCCGCATGGCCGCCCAATTTTGAAAACTTTCAGCGAAAAAGAAATAGGTGCTTTTTTCCAGAGAACGGTATTATAAATTTACTCCGGATGGGGTATTTTTTACAATATAGTACACTTGGGTAGTATCCATGGGATGTTAAATGCTGTATAAATAATATATAACAATTAATTACCCAGACACGATCCAGCTATTTACCCGGTCATGTACATAGGCCGGGTTTTTTATTGGTTTTATTTAAGGCGGATTTCAAGAAAGCATGCGAGTTCAGGTTTACATAATAGGAGAATGCTCATTGCCCGATTTGCAGCCATGAATAAAAATGATTAAATGTAATTGTAACAAAATGTAAATTTAACTTTAATCTTGTCAAAAGTCGCACCAGTGCTGTATCATCCCTGATAGGATAGGATAGGATAGGATGGGAGGGGGCCGTATCAATATTTTTTATTGTGCGTTTTTTATATAAATACAAGGTTTAGAAAAAGGTTAGAAAAATATGCAATCAACAGTATTCAACAGCATAAATCCATCTATTATGCCAAATATACAAAAAATTAATTACACGCAAAATGCGCAATCCGCTGCTGCTGCAAAAATTTCCGCACCGGCTCAGGACGAATTTATTCCATCAACTAAAAAAGAGGAAGAAAAGAAAACATCAACCGCTAAAAAGGCAGGAATCGCAGCCGGAGTGATTATCGGATTAACCGCAATAGGTTTGATTGTCCGTGGAAAATTAAAAGCAGTTACAAAACTTGCGGAAAATATTGAATTTACACCAGCAAAAACAATGGAAGAAGCCAGAGAATTTGCGAAAAAGCACCTGAAAATCGAAAATTTCGACACTGCTGACGATTTAGAACTCGCAAACTGGGTAAACGACGGGCTTGTACGCATAAATAACAAATACAAAGGCAGAGCCTACATTCCCGATGAAGTTCTCCCTTACCCCAAAGAACTCGCACATGATGGCACTCTAGCCGGCATGAAAGTAGACAAAAGAGGGTTAAAACTGCATTCTACATTATATGTGAATGTTGAAAAATTCAACGGTAATGAAAAAGCCATAGAACGAATGCTCAGCAAAGAAAAGGGCTTCAACTTCCAGTACAATCCGGAAACAAACGTAAAAACAATGTTGTGCCTGCCGTTTTTCAGTGTAGAAAAAAGTGGGCATATTCTGACAATGGCGCAAGTTTTCAAACAGGGTAAAATGTCCAAAGTAGGAAAGCTTGCTCTTGAGCAAAACCTCGCAGATTATACGCGCTATTACGAAATCTTTAGAGATAATCCGGTAAAAATTCTGGAAAACATGTACAACCAGAAGACATTCATGGATTTGATGAAAAAATATCTCCCCGCAAATGAAATAAAATCACTTGATGAGCTCAAAAAGCTTGATAAAGCAGAAGTTAAAAAATATATTTGGAAAGTAAGCGATAAAATTCGCAAAAACACCCCGCAAAAAGATTGGCCGTCTGCAACGATTCTTGATGCAAAACGCTCGGCATGCGACACGCTTTTCCACGAAGAAGGGCATTTGTTCCACAAGAAAAATGCGCTGCTTGATTATGAGGATATGCATGTTGGTTATGACAAAAACAAGAAAGAAATCGGCGAGCTCGCAAAAGAATTCGTCCAAAGCCCTGAAGAACAGTTCATTGCTTCGACTGTTTCCAACTACGCAAAACATTCTCCGCTTGAATTCGTTGCTGAGGTTTATGCAAGAATAATGAATGGTCACAAATTTAGTGACGACGTTATGAAGCTTTATGAAAAATATAAAGGACCCAAACTGCCGGAAAATATGGCTTAGGCTCAATAATCAGCGTCGGTTTTGGCTTTTGGTAGCATTTTTGGGCTAAAATGCCAAATCACCTATTTTCACAAAAGTATTTATGTAAAAATTTGTCAGCGGCTTTCTGATTCCGCCGTGAAGAATTGCATTTTTGAAAATAAGAATCTTGTTATCGCCGCAAATCACAGATAAACAGTTTTTGCTTTTTGCTACAATAGTGCCAGCTTTTGTGTATTTTGTGTTGTTGGGCGTGATTTCACACGATTGAACCTTAAAAAATACGTTTTTGTGCGGAATGTAGGAGGATTGCCATGGTCTGAGCCCTCTTATCCGGCAATCTATTTCATCAGCCGTTTTTTCAAAGTCTATAAGAATATCCTCCACCCCAATCTGCCCGAAATAAGTTGCTTCTTTTTCGTTCTGCTGAATCGGGATGACGATTTCCGTGTTCATGTTGTTTAAAAGCTCTCCGATTGCCCCGCGTGCAGCCTTGCAGCATTTGTTTTTAAGCGTTCCGCCTGTTTCTGTTTTGGAAATTTTGACGGTTTTTTGCAGAAGAATAGGGCCGGAATCGTAATTTTCATCAATAAGGTGCAGGGTAATTCCGCTTTGCGCCTCGCCATTCATAATTACCCGTGCGTAAGGATTCGGGCCTCTGTATTTTGGCAGAAGCGAGGGATGGCAGTTGATTGCGGCGAGTTTTGGCAGGTTTATTGTTTCTTTTTTGAGTTTTTCACTCCACGAACCCACAAGAAGTATGTCCGGATTGAGTTTTAGGAGCTCTTTTTTGAATTGTTCTGAATTTATGCTTTTTGCCTTAATGTCATAGATATTTAGCCCTTTTATGAAAGAAAAATCCGTGCCGGGCGCAAAAATATCTTTGAAAAAGAGAATCAAAGGGTTGTATTTAGTCCTTTCGTAGCGAAGAACGCCTATTACCCTGTGACCGGCCTCCTGAGCGCCCAGAACGAGGTTTGAGAGCATTTGACCGTATCCTGCAACAACGATTTTCATTAATTAACCCCTCTAAAACATTAAGTTTTCTTAAAAGTTGACTATCTGAACAAATAATTATATAAGTATATTATATTGTAAAATATATCCCTAAATTATACCCTTATTGTAAATTTTTATATACAATATTGGTGTGGGGATTCCTCCCGAACTAAAAAGAGATAAAGAGAGAATTTTGGAAAGCAATTTCGACAGCTTTGATAATCTGGAAACATCAATAAGGAAATCTTCTGTTATACAGGAGCGTATAAACCTTGTTTCCACCCATATGTACCAGCAGTTTCTTGAATATCAGCATTCGTTGATAAACACGCAGGAGATTTTCATTAAAATTGCTGATAATATGCAGGCTGTTGTCGATTATTTGAAACAGTCTTTCGGCGCAAGAGGGATTTCGACGGAAAATATCTTTTTTGAAACGGATTCAACCGGAACCGTGCTCGTTTTGCATATTTTATGGCACACAATCAGCTTTACAACAAAATGGAACAATCAGCCGCAGGCGCTTAACCGCGGGGTTGAAGAAGCTCCGATGATTTCCGGCAGAATTATTGCGATGAAAGGCAATTTCCACGAAATTGTTAACGAAGATACCGATCATGATATTGATGCAATCCTTGAACAGGAAGTAGCGTCGCTGTTTATCCCTGCTGATAAGACGAAAATCGGTATTATTAAGATAAATCACCTCGGAAACAGAGAATTTTACATAAATCAAATGGACGCACCCAGAGAGTTTCTTCTGAAAGTCATTGAAACCATCTGCGGCGGCGGAATCTATCACGAAGAGCGTACAGGCAAAATTAAGATTTAACAATGAACTTTGAGCAGGCTGTAAAACTTCACCAAACAGGAGAACTCGACAAAGCCCGTCAGGCTTATGCTGAAATACTTGAAAAAGAACCGTTGAATAGCGCGGTTTTGAACCTTATGGGGGTGCTTTTGCTCCAAAAAGGGGAAACTGATGCGGCTTTGACACATCTTGAACAGGCTGTTGAGCTCAATCCATGCGCGCCCTATCTTGAAAATTACGCTCTGGGCTGGTTTTGCAAAGCGGAATTCTTCAATGCCGCACAAAATTACGAAAAAGCGCTTGAAAAAGAAGAAACCCTCCATGCGCATGAGCAGGCGCAAAAATGTTATGAAAAACTGGGGATGTTCGACAAAGTTCTTATTCATCTAGAAAAAATCTATGAATTTCGGCCTGATGATATTGATTGCGTTAGAAAAATCGCCAGCCTTTACAAAACTCACAAGGAATATGAAAAAGCCATAGAATTTTACGAAAAATCAATCCAACTTGTACCTGATGATTATATTGCTATGAACAATGAGGGGCTTTGCTACGAGGGGATTGGCGAATTTTGCAAGGCAAAATGCTGTTATGAGCGTTCTTTGAAGGTCAGAAAAAATTATGAAGCATATCACAACCTCGGGGTGCTTTTCAGGAAATTTCGGGATTTTGACGGTTCAATAGAACTCCTGAAAAAAGCGCTGCTCATGAAGCCTGACAGCATTGAAAGCAAAGTCAGTCTTGGCATGAGCTATCTTTCTAAAAAGGATTTTCATAACGGATACAAATATTATTCCCGGAGAAATCCTAAGCTGCGCTCACAGTACAAAAATCCATGGGATGGCAAAAAACATCCTGATAAGACGCTTTTGATTCATTTTGACGGCGGGCATGGCGACCAGTTGATGTTTTGTCGCTATTTGCGATACCTTGAGGGCTGGTTTAAAGAGATTAAGCTTCTTGTTTACCCGGGGTTGCTTGATTTGTTCCGATTTAACTTCCCGCACCTCAAAGTAATGCTGCCGGAAAACGATTATGGCGCTTATGACTATTCGGTTAACATAATGGAGCTTCATTATAAATTGGGCATGGATTTTGAACATATTCCGTCTTTTGAGTCTTATCTTTGTGCTCCTGAAGAGCGAATTGAGTTCTTCAAGGACAAGTATTTTGATTCGGACAAGAAAAAGATAGGACTTTTCTGGCAGGGGAACCCGAAAGTCTTTAAAAACCGTGCGATTCCGCTCAAAAAACTTGAGCCTTTGTTTGGGCATGACGATATCGAATTTTATTCGCTCGAAAAGGGCGATTCTTTAAACCAGATTGCGGATTTTCCGCAAATTGTTAATCTGGAGCCGGAATTGAGCAGTTTTTCTGACACTGCCGGCGCGTTGATGAATCTGGATTTGCTAATTACGGTTGATACGGGTATTGCACATCTTGCGGGGGCGCTGGGAGTAACAACTTATCTTCTTTTGCCTTATTCTTCCGAGTGGCGCTGGTTTTCTGATACGGAAAAAACGCCCTGGTATCCTAATTTTACGCTTTTTAAGCAGAAAAAAGAGGGCGATTGGGAAGAAGTTGTCAAAAGAATTGATAAAGCACTTGACTAAATTTTATATCCTTAATATTATTAATATACGCAAGCCGAAGTGGCTCAATGGTAGAGCAACGGTTTTGTAAACCGTAGGTTGTAGGTTCGATTCCTATCTTCGGCATTTTTTTCACCGGGTGTGTGGAGTTTTCACCTCCCAAAACTCAGGGAAGCCAGGCCTTCGTAGCACAGGGGTAGCGCACTCCCTTGGTAAGGGAGAGGTCACGAGTTCAAATCTCGTCGAAGGCAAATTTTACATAATTCGATGATGTGACAATTAAATATGGGTAGGTGGCCGAGTGGCTAAAGGCGACAGACTGTAAATCTGTTCCCGCGAGGGTACGGTGGTTCGAATCCACCCCTGCCCACCATTTAAAAAAGCTCCATTATGGAGCTTTTTTATTATATAGCTGTATTTTAATGAGTAGTTTGATTTTTGTATTTTTTGAGTAGTTTGCCCGGAAGAATTTTCTTTCGGTTGGGCATACCTGCCCAACACCACTAAATCTCAGTTGGTCGGAAGTCGCTTGATTATTGAATTTAAAATTACTCACTTTACTCTTTTACTGGTCAAGGGTAAATATATTTATATTAAGCTTCGCCCTTTTGTAATATAGCTTCAAGCGGAATGTGGGCTTTCCACCCCACATTCTAGCAAAATTTATTTTTACGAGTTTTAGAATATAATAAATATGCTGGATAAAAGTAAGGAGCAGAATATAATGCAAGTAAATAAAATTTCAAATAATAACACTAATAAACAAATAAATCTTAAGGGTAAAAATATGGATTATCTTCTTATTCATAAAGTGGTTACCCTAAAAGGTGTATTCCATTGGATATACGAGAGAAATGGTATTGATTGGTAACAAACTTCCTAGCCAAAATTATCAAACCGAATGTTTATTTACAATTAATAAAATAGGAGATGTAAAATGTATATTACCAGTGTTGATTCCAACCATAAAACAAATACCTCATTTAAATCAAAGTTTGTTGCAGAAGAACATTTGAAAAGTGTAATGAAGTTTCATATTGAAAAATGTAATTATAATAAATTTTCACTTGATTCTTTTAGCAAATCCGCATTTTATGCAAGTATGAAGACATTAATCAATGATGGTAAAAATGACACTATTAAACTTAGTGGAGACTATGCTTATGCACCTATCAGCAAATATGCTACTCAGATAGATACTTGGAGTATATTAAATGTTAATAATAATAATTTTCCAGCAACATTTGAGACAAACTTTGCTAGAACTCTTGCTCCTGAGCGTTGGGGTAGCTATAGAATGAGGATAGATGGGACATTAGCACTTGATTGTTATTGTTCCAGACTTGGCGAACGATTGGTAAGATATGTTAAATCAAAAGATGATCTGTATGGTATTTATAAAAATATTTCTAAAAAAGAAGGTTTGGACGATTGGATTAATAGAGAAACCATTGATTTGTATGTTACAGAAAAATTAAAGGATATTTATAAGAAAATTTTCCCAACAGAGAAGACTTAATTTACCAAAGACTCAAACCTTATGTGTAAATTTATCAAACTGAGTGTTGATA
>OGOC01002361.1_pt1 | contig 12525 bp, 9 predicted proteins | sample 1552561 | NCBI WGS metagenome assembly OGOC01 (sample SAMEA2580148, study PRJEB22360) | human gut metagenome | biome: human gut; feature: human-associated habitat; material: faeces | place: Denmark | collected 2008/2010
TGCCGCTATTCCGATCATTACTATCACCTGCTGCTGACAGAAGAAGCTTCTTTTTCCTCCATCGCCTTATAGTCTTTACATATGCTGAAAACGCCGGACAGATTTTTCTCTGCCCGGCATTTTCTATCTTCATGTTTATGATTCAAGCAGCTGCAATACCGCATCCAGAATAACTGTCTCACCTTTTTCCAGTTTTACCGCTTGACGCATCTCTCCATACACAACTTCCCCTTCATACGCCTGATCCGCCGTAACCGCACACCGTGTCAGTTTTCCATTCTCCCACGCAAGTGCAATCGATGCATTTCCAACCAGCCGCAGGCCTTTCACTTCTCCATGATCCCACGCCTTCGGCAGCGCCGGAAGGAGAATGATTTTGTGTTCTCTGCTCTGCACCATCGCGCGCTCCAGCTTTTCGGTAATCTTCTCTGCCAGCACATCCTGCACACGCGGCTCCCATGCGGCAACCTCTTCCTTCGCATAACGGAACGTACTGTCCGCGCCGAAGTACAACACGGCCTCATCTGCCTCTTCGATCACCAGAGTATGACCCATGGTATACACACGGCCGCCCGTTGCTTTTGCCGACAGGCACATGGCAAATTCCAGGGCATTTTTTCCGAGGTTTCCGCTCAGATAAATCGTGTGATCGTTGACCTTTCCTGTACGGTCAAAATATTTTGCACGGTTCAGCATCACCTCAACCGACACTTTTCCCTTCGGTGCACGAAGATGCAGCACCATACAGTCCGCCGGTCTGGAAATGAAGCAGGTTCGGCAGATTTCCAGCGATCATCGCACCAAGCCGTCCATTGCCGAGCGGCAGTGCTTCCTCTCACTCTGCGGCTGGTTTTATATACCATAATGTACTCATATCCTGTCTCCCCATTCTGTCACCAAAAGAGGGAGGCAGACGATTCCACCTCCCTCTTCGTTTTTCAATTTCTATCTAATACTTAATACTCGACGTTCTCTTCATTTCCTTCTTTTCTGACCGTCAGAATCTCTGTCTCACGTCCTGTCAGCGCGCGGCTTCTTTCGCCCGGCTGCTGTCCGCCGATGGAGATTTCATACTCGCCCGGCCGTACGACACATCCGCCGTCCTCTGTGATAACAGAAAAATCTCTTGCATGCAGTGTCACGGAAACCTCTTTTTCTTCTCCTGCCTGCAGTTCCACGCACGCGATGCCTTTTAACTGGAAGCCTGGCTCACCCGACTGTGCGTTTTTGTATTTCACATAAACCTCTACGCTCTCATGCAGCGGATATGCACTCTCATTCTTCACCTTCGTGCACACGGTCACATCGTCGAGCACCGCACTCGTCTCCTGCTCCGTTTTTGCGCCGCTGTAGGAAATTGTTCCATACGTCAGTCCATATCCAAATGGATACAGAATATTTTTATCAGTATAGCGGTAGGTTCGTCCTGCCATGCTGTAATCGGTGAACTCCGGCAGATTTTCTGTTCCCTGATAGAAAGTCACCGGCAGTTTTCCGTTCGGTGCATAATCGCCGAACAGCGCCTCTGCCACGGCTTTTCCGCCGCGCGCACCCGGATACCAGCTGTCAAGAATAGCCGGTACATGCTCCTCGGCCCAGGACAGGTCGATGGCACTTCCTGCCGAGAGAACGAGGACTACCGGTTTTCCAACCGCTGTGATTGTCTCAAGCAGTTCCTCCTGTAAGCCCGGCAGATTGAGGCCCAGCTTATCGCCGCTCGCGTATTCGTTTCCGGCATCGCCTTCCTCGCCCTCGACAGTTGCATCAAGTCCAAGGCACAGAACGACAACGTCTGCGTGCTCAGCGGCAATGACAGCCTCTTTGAAACGGTCTTTGTCCTCGCCGAGTCCTTCGACTTTATTTTTATACAGATGGCAGCCCTCTGCGTATGTCACTCTCACATCATCACCGACATACTGCTGAATTCCTTCCAGCGGTGTGATGTATCTGGACGATGTTCCCTGATAGTTTCCAACCAGCGCTGCTCTCGAGTTCGCGTTCGGTCCGATCACGGCGATACTGCGGATCTTCTTCACATCGAGCGGCAGCATGTTGTTTTCATTTTTCAGCAGAACCATACTTCTTCTCGCTGCCTCGACGGACAGATCAACATGCTCCTTGCACTCGACTAGATCGTAGGACAGATCTTCGTACGGTGACGGATAATCTTTCATCATACCGAGGCGGATGCGGATTTCCATCAGGCGCTCAACTGCCGCGGTGATTGCCTCTTCGGATACCAGGCCATCCTCGTATGCTTTCGGCAGATGCAGGAAAGCAACGCCGCAGTTCAGGTCACAGCCGTTGTTGACAGCACGCGCTGCGGACTCCTCTACATTTTTGGTCACTCTGTGGTGCTCATGGAAATCTATGATTGCCCAGCAGTCGGAGACAACATGGCCTTCAAAGCCGAACTCATCGCGCAGGATGTCCTTTAACAATGTCTTGCTTCCGCATGCCGGTTCACCGTTGACACGGTTATACGCGCCCATGACTGCCTCGACTTTTGCATCCTTAACACAGCGTTTGAAGGCATACAGATAGGTGTCATACAGATCATGTTTGCTGACTCTTGCGTCAAACTCATGGCGGATCGCCTCTGGGCCGCTGTGGACGGCGAAATGTTTGGCACACGCCGCTGCCTTCGGGTGATCCGGGTCCGGTCCCTGTAATCCGCGGATGTAGGCGCATCCGAGCTCACCGGTCAGATACGGGTCCTCACCATATGTCTCATGGCCGCGGCCCCATCTCGGATCACGGAAAATGTTGACGTTCGGTGCCCAGAAGGTCAGGCCTTTGTAGATGCCGCGGTCGCCTTTTCTTGAAAACTCGTTGAATTTTGCACGTCCCTCGGTAGAAACAACATCACCGATCTCCTGCAGCAGCTCTTTATCAAACGTTGCTGCAAGGCCAATAGCCTGCGGAAATACCGTTGCCACACCAGCTCTTGCCACGCCGTGCAGCGCTTCATTCCACCAGTTGTATGCCGGAATGCCAAGACGCTCGATCGCCGGTGACTGATAGACCATCTGGCTCATTTTTTCTTCCAGCGTCATCTGGGAAACCAGCTGTTTTGCATACTCTCTCGTCTCTTTACTCATAGGTAAAATCCTCCCGAAATTTGTTGCCTCTATTGTATCGCCGCGTTTCCCGTTCGGCTAGTCAAGTATTGCTCTTTGCTTCTCATTTTATGCGATTTTTGCGAATGACACAGGGGAACATACGAGGAAATCGTGTATGCGTAACCATCCGATATACACGCAGAAAAACAAACAAGGCGGAAATACAGACCGCCCAACCGGCCGTAGACAAGCCCGATCGTCGCAAATTCTTTACCGTATCGGCATTACTTGCCACTTCAGCCGCACTGAAAGCCCAGGAAAAAGTACAACTCCCGGACAAGAAAGTCGACGGCGGACTGGCCATCATCGAAGATAAAAAGAAACCGGACCGGACAACCCCGATCACTCCTCCGGGCTCGCTGAGCGCTGCCAATTTCTCCCAGCATTGCACCGCGTGCCAGCTTTGTGTATCGGTTTGTACGAACCATGTGCTGCGTCCTTCGGGGAACCTTCAAACATTTATGCAGCCAGAAGTATCGTACGAGCGAGGATACTGTCGTCCCGAATGCGTCAAATGTTCGGAAGTTTGCCCGACCGGAGCGATCCGTCCAATCACGAAAGCGGACAAAACGGCCATCCAGATCGGACATGCCGTACTGATTCAGGAAAATTGCATCGTCAACCGGGATGGTGTCACTTGCGGCAACTGTGCCCGCCATTGCCCTACCCAGGCGATCTTGATGGTGGCAAAAGACCCGAACGACCCGGATTCGCCTCAACTTCCGGTCGTAAACGAGGAAAAATGCATCGGCTGCGGAGCCTGTGAAAACCTGTGCCCGTCGCGTCCGTTCAGCGCCATTTATGTGGAAGGGCACGAACAACACCGGAATATTTGATCAAGAAATAAAAGAATCATCACATATGAAAAAAGACAATCATCAAGCGATAAACCGTCGCGATTTCCTGAAGATTGTAGGAATCAGCACGGCAACTACCGCCCCGTTGCTCTCCGGGTGCAGTTCGGACAGCGGGATGGCCTCAGGTTCGGGAAGCTCCACCCCTATTCCCACGGACCGGATGACATACCGCACGACGCCGTCCACAAAAGACAAAGTTTCCATCCTCGGTTATGGATGCATGCGCCTGCCGACTATTGCCAAAAACAGCGCAAGAGATAGCGACGACGAAATCGACCAGGAGATGGTCAACCGGCTGACTGACTATGCCATCGAGCACGGTGTGAACTACTTCGACACCTCGCCCGCCTATTGCAAAGGACGTTCGGAACATGCTATGGGGATCGCCCTCAGCCGCTATCCGCGCGACAAATATTATATCGCCACCAAGCTTTCGAACTTCTCTCCCGACACATGGAGCCGCGAAGCCTCTATCGCGATGTATAACAATTCGCTCAAGGAGCTGCAAGTCGATTATCTCGATTATATGCTGCTCCACGGGATCGGCATGGGTGGTATGGAAGCCTATGAAAACCGGTATGTCAAGAACGGCATACTCGACTTCCTGCTCGAAGAACGCAAGGCAGGACGTATCCGAAACTTAGGTTTCTCCTATCACGGAGATATAGAGGTGTTCGATTATTTGCTTTCGAAACACGACGAATATCAATGGGATTTCGTCCAGATCCAGTTGAATTACCTGGACTGGAAACATGCCAAAGAGATCAACCCGAGAAACACCGATGCGGAATATCTGTACGGGGAATTACAGAAACGGGGGATTCCCGCCATCATCATGGAGCCACTCCTCGGAGGACGGCTTTCGAACGTGCACGACCATATCGTCGCCCGCCTGAAGCAACGCGAACCGGGACGGAGCGTCGCCTCCTGGGCTTTCCGGTTTGCTGGCTCGTTTCCTGGCGTACTCACTGTGCTGAGCGGCATGACTTACATGGAGCACCTGCAAGACAACCTCCGCTCCTACTGTCCGTTGCAACCGTTGACGGAAGAGGAAAACCGTTTCTTGTTCGACACCGCCGACTTGATGATGCAGTATCCGACCATCCCATGTAACGACTGCAAATACTGTATGCCTTGTCCTTACGGTATCGATATTCCGGGAATTTTGCTTCATTATAATAAATGTGTGAACGAGGGGAATGTCCCTCAGAGCGGACAGGATGAAAACTATCGCGAAGCTCGCCGGGCTTATCTGATCGGGTACGACCGCAGTGTACCGAAACTCCGCCAGGCGGATCATTGCACCAGTTGCAATCAATGCAATCCGCACTGTCCGCAGGGAATCGATATTCCGAAAGAACTACAGCGAATCGATCGTTTCGTCGAACAACTGAAACAAGAGACATTATAAATCCAAACAGCCGTCCCGATTTCGGACGGCTGTTTTTTATCTCCAAAAACACCGTCCCGATTTCGGACGGCTGTTTCTGTGTCCAAAAACACCGTCTTGATCCTCGGAAATTATATTCCCCCCTTTAAAAGTAATTTCCTCTGAGGTTTAAACACCATATAGTTGAATACCAGAAACACCGTAGTTCCTAACAGGGCAAAAAACGAACCGATCAATGCCGTACTTTCCAGCCCTGCCCCATGTTCGATCGACAATCCTCCAAAATAAGCCCCCACGGCATTCCCCAAATTAAAAGCAAGCTGGACCATCGCCCCGCCCATCATCTCTCCGCCAGGAGAATATTGAAGCAACAACAATTGCTGTGGAGAAGAAACTGCAAACAGGCAACCAGTACAAACGCACATCAGCAAAGCGGACAAAAAGCCGTACGAAGCAAAAAAATAAATCAGCAGAAGTGATGCAAACATCAGAAACTGCATGGACATCGCTACGATACCAGGTGTAAAACGATCAGACAAATGCCCTCCCAAATAGTTACCGACACACATGCTCGCACCCGCCAGCAACATCAATACAGGCATTGTCCCGACACTGAAACCGGACACCTCCGTCATTAACGGATTGACATAGCTATACCAGCAAAAAGCTCCCCCGTTTCCTAACATGGTAGCAGCAATCAGCATCCATGGTTCCGGCCTTCTCAAAAAACGAAACTGCCCTTTCAGATTCGTCGCCGGCAGGGCGGGCAAAACAGGAACCCACCTCCGGATAAACCAAATCGTTACGCCACCCCACAACGCTGCAATCACAAAAACCAAACGCCAGGACAGAAAGTGCCCCAGGAAATTCCCGGCCGGGACACCGAACAAATTGGCAATCGTCATTCCCATAATCATAATAGCTACAGCAGAAGTGCTTTTCCCTTTCTCCGCCAAACGGCTGGCAACAATCGAACCGACTCCGAAATAAGCCCCATGCGGCAACCCCGATACAAACCGGGCACACAACCCCATCCAATAATCGGCCGACAGAGCCATAAGCAGATTCCCGGCAACAAAAAGCCCAACCAAAGCAAGCAAGATCGTACGTAACGGCCAACTCCTGGCCACCACCACTACCAACGGCGCTCCCACACATACACCCAACGCATAAGCCGAAATAAGATGCCCGGCTTCGGATAAGGAAATATCAAATCCTGCCGCCACATCCGGCAAGATACTCATCATAATAAACTCTGCAATCCCCAACCCAAATGTGCCAAAAGACAATGCATACAAACCTTTCTTCATAACCTATTCAATCTTTCTGTTTTTCCGGCCGCAAAGAAACAACAAAATTATTAAGTGTAATTGTCGCAGATTATGCAATTATTGTCTAATTTTACTGTGTTTTATCAGAAAGTTCATCCGACATGCACGAGAAACTAAAATTCGAACAAATCAAAAAAGATAGTTGTGCCTCATTACGCTACGATTATTCCAGCTTGTACCCGAAAGACGAAATGCCTCTTCATTTTCATCCCGAAATAGAAATATGTTATGTTGTGAAAGGTTCAGGCTACCGGATGATAGGCGACTTTCTGGAGCCGTTCGAGGAGGGAGAAGTCGTACTGGTCCCGACCAACCAACCACATTGTTGGATGTATAACCCCGAAAGCTGCGAGCCTGATGGAAAACGGAGATGCATAGTTGTGCAATTCAATCCCGACTTGCTACAAACCGGCCTGTCTTTTTTTACCGAATGGGAATATGCCGCTCACCGGTTATCGGCAATCCAGCAAGGCATCCTGCTGACAGGCGAAACAGCCGGAAAGATCAAATCCTGCTTAGAAGAAATGAACCTCCTGAATGCAAGCGAAAGGATGCTGATGTTGATCCGCATCCTGCAACAAATCGGAACCACAACCGATTTAATCCCTATCGGTTTGCAGGAAACGGTATTCAACGGCATTACCAAAAACATGCAACGCATGCAACTGATCTTCAAATACGTCATCGAGCATTACAAGGAGAAAATAACTCTTTCGGACGCCGCAAACGTAATCAGCATGAGCACAACGGCGTTCTGCTCGTTTTTCAAACGTGAAACAGGCAAAACGTTTACAAACTTCATCAACGAATACCGGATAGAGGCCGTTGGCACTTTACTCCGCAACTTTCCGGATAAGGACATTAACGAAATAGCCTGGCAATGCGGCTTCACCGACATTCCCTACTTCAATCGCTATTTCAAAAAGATGAAACAGATGACTCCGAAACAATGGAGATACAAAATACAATAAAAAAAGAATATCCTAATATGAATGCAGAAATTATCCGATTCTTAGACGATTTACGACGAAACAATAATACCGTTTGGTTCCATGAAAATAGAGAACGATATGACAAACTTCGCTGTGCTTTTATCAACGAAGTACAAGAGTTAATCGAACGAATCAGCGTATTTGATCCTGATATACGGGGATTGGATGCACGGAAATGTCTGTTCCGTATTAATCGCGACATCCGTTTCAGCCTCGACAAGTCGCCTTACAAGACTTATATGTCAGCCTGTATTGCTCAAGGAGGACGTCATAGTATCCGGGGAGCTTACTACTTTCATCTTGAACCGGAATACTGCGTACTGTCCGGTGGTATCTGGTATCCCAAACCGGAAATATTGAAAGTCCTTCGACGTGAAATATACAATAACATAGATGAATTTGTTTCCATCATCGAAGAGCCTTCCTTCAAAGCTCTGTACCCGTCACTCGAAGGGGACATGCTAAAACGTATCCCGGCAGGTTTCCCCTCCGATTCTCCTTACGGTCATATATTAAGGCACAAAGACTTCAGCGTTATAGGTATTAAGCCCGACAGTTTTTTCAGCCAGCCGGACTGGATGGAAGAAACCATCGATTGTTTTCGAAAGCTTCTTCCATTCAACCGCTTCCTGAATGAAATTGTGGATGAATATATGGGAAATCTGTAAAAACACTATTTTCCGCAAATATCCTTAAACGGACAATACATGCAGGCTTTGCCGTTCGGGGTTTGCACGAATGGGGTTTCTGTGTCGAAGATTTCATTCAAGCAATTTCGCAGGCTGTCTTCAAAATCCGTGCAATAGTTGGCGAAGTCCAAAACCTGTTCTGTTTTGAACCGGTCTGTACGATGGTAAATTCCAGGATCGAAAGAGGAAGAAAAGAGGGTCCTCATATAATAGATACCCGGCTGAATAGCTGTTGAAAGCTGAACTGACCTGTTATACATCCATGCATACATAAAGACCTGCATAACCGCTTTGGAACGATCCGTATCTGCTTTGTCGAAAAGAGCTTCTACAGAGGTAAACTGCGTCGTCCCGCTCCCACTCTTATAGTCAATAATGCGGACGACATCGCGTACTTCGTCTATACGGTCGATAAATCCTTTCAACTGGATATTGCTTTTATCCGTCAATGGGAAAAGGCATTTTATCTTCTTTTCCGATTCGATATAACGGAAAGGAGTCTGTTTTGCGTCACGTTCCAGCACTTTCTCCACATATTTGCGAATCATCTCGCCGATCAGGAAGTTCTGTCCGGTGAGTGGACGAACAATGTCCGTTTTAAAGAAAATTTCGGCAAAGGCACGGGCAACCGCTCCCGTCAACATAGGCGTATCTTTTCGGATCGCTTTCAGCAGATCAGCCGTCACCATCTTTCCACAGAATGGCTGATACAATTCTTCCATCACCTTATGCAGGATACTTCCAAAAACATTACTTTCGATCGTCTCGCTTACCTCCTCTTCTTCACGTATTCCCTCGACAACGGAGAAATAAAATTTAAGCGGACAATCCAGATAGGTATTGACTGCACTCGCCGATATCGCCCGCGTCCCACCACTCCGGAAATCAGCCAGACGGTTCATGACTTCCTCCGTCTTAGCTACCTGCAAGGCAGGAGTCTTGGAAGAAGAGACATTGTAAACAACCAGCTTATTCTGTATCGGCTCCTCATAATGATAATGCAACTGATGCACGAAACGGCTAACCTCGCCTGTCTGCAATCCGTTACTCCGAGTATCATAAAGCAAGCTGACATGGCTGGCACGATAAATCAAACGATAGAAATGATACGCCCAAACACTGTCCTGATGTTCGTATGTCGGCAAACCGAATCCACGACGAAGATTATAAGGAATAAATGAATTAGCCGCTTTCCTCAACGGGAAAATTCCTTCATTCATCGAAAGGATAATCAACCGGTCAAAGTCAAGCGCACGAGTCTCCAAAACACCCATGATCTGCAAACCGGAAAGAGGTTCACCTTGGAAAGGAATCGTAATTGTGTCCGTCACACGTTTCAGCAAACGGAAATAGGTATCGATTTTCATTTTTACATTCGCCTCCCGCATGACTTCCTTCATCCGGTTAACCGTAGCGAAATAATGGAAGATAAACTCCTGTTCGATGTCGTTAATAGTTGAGAGTTGAGAGTTGAAAGTTGAAAGTGGCTCCGCGTCACTATTTACACTTTCAACTTTCAACTTTCCACCTTCAACTGCTTTATTCAGTTCCTGCAACACGTTAATCAAATAATCGGAGAAAGTTTCCACCGCAGTCACCGGAGTAAAGAGGATGGACAACAATGGCGTCTTATTCAGATCGTCATACGATATGTAAATCTTGTTGTTTTCTGAAATATCTTTTACCAGATTAGAAACCATCTCCGGAGAAGTAGTCGAGATATACCGATGGTTCAGGATTGGCAAGACATCCCGGAAATAGAACACCGGCCTCCGGTCCACATAACGAATATTCTTTTGCAAAGCCAGAATATATTCCATCAAAGATGCAACCGGTGTACCGGCCAACGGATATCCCATCGTCACATTGATCCGTTTGATCTGTTCGGGAATGGCATTCAGAACCGGAATCAACAAATGTTCATCCGGCAGAATCACAGCCGTCCGCAACGCTTCTTCCGCACTCATTTCGTCTTCCTTGCAAAGCTCGTTCAGAATGCTGCACACTTGCTTTGCCTGTCCGATTCCGGAAGGGATGCCGATCACCTCGATCTTCTTTTTGTCGTCATCTTCATTGTCAATAGTCAATTGTCCATTTTCAATTAATTGCGACGGGAATTGCCGCAAATTGCGCTCCACGAAGTAAGAGGCCTTATTATCCGGGTCCGTCACTTTCGGAGAGGCGTAATCCCAGTAAAAATCAGCTATTCCCCGTTTTTGCAACCCGGAAAGGAAACGTTCTTCAGCCACCGAGAGGGCATTCAGTCCGACAAATACAACCTTTGTATAGGGCAGGTCGCAACATTCGTCTTTCTCCATCTGTTCGACAACTTCCCGGAAAATCATACCTTCATATCCTTTGCCTTCGGTGGCAAGCGCTTCCCGCAAATCGGTATATAGGGCATATAAAATCTGCCAGACCGCCAGAAATTGTTCCTGGTTGGGCGTATCTCCTTTCGGATAAAAAGAAGACCAAAAGGTCCGGATAGCCGCAATTTGTTCAGGGCTCAGAAAACTAAAATCATTCTCTATCTCACGCAGGTCCGTCACATTGGTGAAGAGCATACGGGCATCTGCCATATATTTATCGATATCGTCAAAATCATTCAGCAGCATTTCCCCCCAATACAAGAACTCGTCGAACGTTTCGGAAGAACCGCTATGTCTCAAATAAATATCATATAGTTTAAACAGCATGCTGATCCGATCGGCAGCCTGCTTTCCGCTCAACTGTACAAACAGATCGTTGATCGTCAGGATCGTCGGCGAGAAAAGAGGCTTCTCAGATACTTCCGACAAGTATTTCTGGAAGAACAGCCCGGTACGGCGATTCGGGAAAACAAAGGCCAGACGGCTCACTTCCGCCCCGTATTCAGAATAAAAAAGGGATGCAACCTGATATAAGAATGGTTTCATTAATTGTTTGGATTAATAAATGATGATTTATCAGTGTATATTACTGTAATATATTTTCTATCATTTGTATTTCTTCCGCTGAAAAGGCTGTATTTTGTAACGCCTTCAGGTTATCTATCAACTGTGCAACCGAACTGGCTCCCACCAGGACGCTCGTCACCCGGTCGTCTTTCAACAGCCAGGCAATCGCCATTTCCGCTAACGTCTGTCCGCGTTGTTTGGCAAGGTCATTCAGTTGTCTTACTTTATTTATTTTTTCTTCCGTCACCTGTTCACGTTGAAGATGGCCTGTAGATTTGGCCGCACGCGAATTATCGGGAATACCGTTCAGATACTTATCCGTCAACATGCCCTGTGCCAATGGCGAGAAGGCGATCATCCCTACTCCTTCCTGCTTCAACAGAGGCAACAAGTCCGGTTCGATCCTGCGATCCAGCATCGAATAACGCGCTTGATGGATCAAGCAAGGCACACGATGTTCTTTCAATACGGCAAGTGCTTTTTCCGTCTGTCCGGCAGTGTAATTCGATATCCCGACATACAGGGCTTTTCCCTGGCGGACGATATCAGCCAATGCTCCCATCGTTTCTTCGACTGGCGTCTGTGGGTCCGGACGATGCGAATAGAAAATATCCACATATTCCAATCCCATCCGCTTCAAACTCTGGTCAAGGCTTGCCATCAGATACTTGCGACTTCCCCAGTTGCCATACGGACCAGGCCACATGTCATATCCGGCTTTTGTGGAAATAACAAGTTCATCCCGATATTGCCCCAGACCTTTCTTCAGGATACGGCCGAAATTTTCCTCTGCCGATCCATACACAGGACCGTAATTATTGGCAAGATCAAAATGTGTAATCCCATTGTCGAAAGCGGCATACGCAATCTGAATAAAGTTACTGAACACATCTACACTGCCGAAATTATGCCACAATCCCAGAGAGATGACCGGCAATAGCAATCCGCTCCGCCCACAACGCCTATAAGCCATATCGGCATACCGGTTGTCATTTGCTTTGTACATTTCCATATAAAGATATTTTTATTACAATGAATCTTTTCAGATATACAAATATAATCAAGAATACCAAAAGAACGGGCAATTCGGATAAAATGATCGCTTCTCGGAGGAAACAACATCAACCGGGTATAAACAAAAAAAGGCTATCCGTCACGGACAGCCAATCTTCATTGTTAACCTTAAATCTAATACCATGAAAAACACA
>OGOC01002369.1_pt1 | contig 12486 bp, 7 predicted proteins | sample 1552561 | NCBI WGS metagenome assembly OGOC01 (sample SAMEA2580148, study PRJEB22360) | human gut metagenome | biome: human gut; feature: human-associated habitat; material: faeces | place: Denmark | collected 2008/2010
CCGACATCTTCGAGTACACCTCGAAGAACATGCCCAAGTTCAACTCGATCTCGATTTCGGGTTATCACATGCAGGAGGCGGGCGCAACGGCCGACATCGAGCTGGCCTACACGCTGGCCGACGGTCTGGAGTACCTGCGCGCAGGTATCAACGCCGGCATGTCGGTGGACGCCTTCGCACCGCGCCTGTCGTTCTTCTGGGCCATCGGCATGAACCACTTCATGGAGATCGCCAAGATGCGCGCCGCGCGTATGCTGTGGGCCAAGATCGTGAAGCAGTTCGATCCCAAGAACCCCAAATCGTTGGCCCTGCGCACCCACTCGCAGACTTCGGGCTGGTCGCTCACCGAGCAGGACCCGTTCAACAACGTGGCCCGTACGGCCATCGAAGCCATGGGCGCCGCACTGGGACACACCCAGTCGCTGCACACCAACGCCCTCGACGAGGCGATCGCCCTGCCGACCGACTTCTCGGCGCGTATTGCGCGTAACACGCAGATTTACATTCAGGAGGAGACCAACGTCTGCCGCGAGGTTGACCCGTGGGCAGGTTCGTACTACGTCGAATCGCTGACGCAGGAGATCGCCGACAAGGCTTGGGAGCGTATTCAGGAGGTCGAGAAGCTGGGCGGCATGGCCAAGGCTATCGAGACCGGCATTCCGAAGATGCGTATCGAGGAGGCAGCGGCCCGCAAGCAGGCCCGCATCGACTCCGGCACCGAGAAGATCATCGGCGTGAACGAATACCGTCTGGAAAAAGAGGCTCCGATCGACATCCTCGCAGTGGACAACACCGCCGTACGCGAGAGCCAGATCAAGCGTCTGAAGGAGTTGCGCGCCAACCGCGACGAAGCCGCCGTGAAGAAGGCGCTGGCCGCGATCACCGAGTGCGTGAAGACCAAGCAGGGCAACCTGCTGGAGCTGGCCGTCGAGGCCGCCAAGGTCCGCGCTTCGCTGGGCGAGATCTCCGATGCCTGCGAAGTCGTCGTAGGCCGCTACAAAGCAGTTATCCGTTCCATCTCAGGTGTATACAGTTCAGAAGTGAAAAACGACAAACAGTTCGAGCGCGCCAAGGAGTTGTGCGCCGAGTTCGCCAAGAAAGAGGGCCGTCAGCCGCGCGTCATGATCGCCAAGCTCGGTCAGGACGGCCACGACCGCGGTGCCAAGGTAGTTGCCACGGGTTACGCCGACATCGGCTTCGACGTCGATATGGGCCCGCTGTTCCAGACTCCCGAAGAGGCCGCCAAGCAGGCCGTCGAGAACGACGTGCATGTAGTGGGCGTCTCGTCGCTGGCCGCAGGCCACCTGACCCTCGTGCCGCAGATCATCGCAGAGCTGAAGAAGCTCGGCCGCGAAGACATCATCGTCATCGTCGGCGGCGTGATCCCCGCACAGGACTACGACCAGCTGTATAAGGACGGCGCCGCCGCCATCTTCGGCCCCGGTACGCCGATCGCCACCGCAGCTATCAAGATACTCGAAATTCTGCTCGCCGACTAAAGCGACTGAAAGCAATAGCGATACCCTCCGGTTTCCCGGAGGGTATTTTTTATCCGTTCGGGGAAAAGAGCGGAAAGGCGGACTATGACGAAATTCCCTGCTTTCGCAAAAACCGACCGATTTACACGAAGCGCACCTCCGACAACAAAAGGAGCTGTCTAACAAGTCCGATTTTTAGAATTTCACCCCCGTCAGATAAAACTCTGGCAGGGGTGATTTCCAATTTCGGGGACTTGTCAGACAGCCCCTCTGCTTAAATCCGGTGCGAACGGCCTACATGCACGCTTCGAGTATCCGGCGCGCCGCGGCGCCGTCTACGTTCTGCGCTTCGCCGTACTTGACGCCGGAGGCATTGAAGCGGCGTTCGATCTCCGCAATCGTCGTTTCGCCGATCCCCTCCTCCGAAAGCCGGGTCGAAAGCCCCAGCGAACGGAAGAATTTTTTGGTGGCTTCGAGCGTACGGTCGATGCGCTCCTCTTCCGAACCGTCGGCAATGCCCCAGATCCGTTCGCCGTATTGGAGCAGTTTTCCGCGCTTCTGCTCCCGGAGCACGCGCAGGGTGCCATTGATGACAATCGCCAGCGTCGCACCGTGTGTCAGTCCGTGCAGGGCCGTCAGCTCGTGACCGATCATATGCGTCGCCCAGTCCTGCGTCACGCCCATGCGGATCATGTCGTTCAGCGCCAGCGTCGCCCCCAGCATATACTCCGACATCACGGCATAATCATGCTGGTTCTCCCAGATTTTCGGAGCGATTTCGATCACCGTATGCAGGATGCCCTCGGCCCAGCGGTCCATCAGGCGCGACTGGCCGGGCGTGGTCATATACTGTTCCAGCACATGCACGAAGGTATCGGAGAGCCCGCAGGCGATCTGCCGCTGCGGCAGCGAGTAGAGGGTTTCGGGATCGAGAATCGAGAAGACCGGATAATCGCCGTAAAAGGCGTACTTCTCCTTGGTTTCCTGACGCGAAATGACCGAACCCGAATTCATCTCCGAACCCGTGGCCGACATCGTGAGGACGGTGCCCAGCGGAACGGTTTTATCCGCCTGCCCCTTGAGCACGATATCCCACGGATCGCCGTCGTAGAGCAGGCCCGCAGCGATGAGTTTCGTACCGTCGATGACCGATCCGCCGCCCACGGCCAGCAGGAAGTCGGAACCGTTCTCACGGCCCAAAGCCACGGCCTCGCGGACCGTCTCGACGGAGGGATTGGGTTCGATGCCCCAGAATTCGACCCAGTCGCGCCCTTCGAGCGCCTTCACGACCTGATCGTAAACCCCGTTGCGGCGCACGCTGCCGCCGCCGAAGGTAATCATGATCTTCTTGTCGGCAGGGATCAACTTGCCGAGTCTGGCGATCTGTCCTTTGCCGAAAACCAGTTTCGTAGGATTGTGATAAATGAAATTATTCATAACGGTATGCGATAAGTTTTAATACGGCTCCTAAATATACGCAAAAATAACAAAAAGAACGCCGGAATACTCCGGCGTTCTTTCTATGTCTCGAAAAATCGGGTTTAGAAATATTTTCCGCGCAGGTCCTGAATCTTGGCCATCTGCTGGATAGCCTGCACCGAGAACTGCTGGGCCATGCTCTCGGCCATAGCCTGCGCACGCACCTTCTCGCCTTCGGCAGTCTGCTTGTCCGAGGTCTGGATGTCATCCACCTCGAAGACATATACGCCGCTCAGACCTTTGACCGGAGCCGAGAGAACGCCTTTCTCGGTCGTAGACGAGATAGCGCCGATCAGACGGGGCTCGAAACCGGGACCGTTCACATAGAAAGCCCCGAAGGTCACGTTGTCGAAGTCTGCGACTTCGGTTCCGAGACTCTTGGCCTGCTCGTCGAGCGTGGAGCCGGAGAGTTCCTTCACGATATAGTCGTACTTCTTGTCGCGGAGTACCTGAGCACGGATCTGTGCCGAAACCTTTTCGAGGGGAGCGAATTCGTTGTCGTCGATCTCGGTCAGCATGGCGATCACATAATCCTTGCCTACCGGGAAGATTTCGGAAACATCGCCCACCTCGGCGCCGTAAGCCCAGCGGGCGACGTCGCGCGAATCCTCAAGACCGCGGATCGTACGCTCGCCCTGCGCCAGCGACGCGATGCGCGGCGTAACGGCGGGGGCGCGAGGCGCGGGGGTGGAAGCCCTGCGGCGAGGTGGCAGCCGAAGCGGCGTCGTTGAACGCTTCGACCGAACCTTTGGCGTTCACCGAGAAGGTGCCGGCCTGATTGTGGATGTCGCGGCGGGTAGCGGCCGAAGCCTCGACCGGGTAGGTGATCGAAGCGACCTGAACGTGCTTCGACGGTTTGTCGGCACGGTAAACCTGCATCAGCTGAATGGCGTCGCCGGAAGCGATCTTCACGATATCGCCGGTTTTCGCATTGGCAAGCGCTGCAGCGAATTCGCCCGAAAAGGCCGAGAACGGCATGACGCCCACCTCGCCGCCGTTGGCGGCGGTAGCGTCATAAACCGAATACTGCGCAGCGACCTGAGCGAAGTCGGCACCGCCCTTGAGCACGGTCAGCAGACTGTCGGCCAGCGCCTCCTGCGTATAGGGAAGTACGATGTGGCGGATGCCCATCGAGTCGGGAACGATCTTGGTATCCAGCGCGCGGGCCATCGTCCACTCGTTGTTCTTCAGTACGGGACCGTAGGTGGCGCCGTCGAGCAGGGCCTTGGCCTCCTCTTCCGAAAGCTGCTTCGCCGAGACGTAGTTGTCGGCGATTTTGCCGTTGCGGTTGGCGCGGACAAACGACTTCAGCTCTTCGGTGGCGGCGAACTGCGCGCCGACCTCGGCGACGCTCTTTTCGAGCGCCAGCATGTCGTCGTCGGTCGGAGAAACCTCGAACACGACATACGAAAGCGCACGCGACGGCGTCTGCTTGAACATGTTCTTGTGGCTGTTGTAATACGCCTTGATGTCGCTCGACTTGAGCTGAATCAGCGAATCGGGAACGGCCGAGTATTTCTTACCGGCCCACTTGCCGGCATAGGTGTTGTTGGCGGAGTTCACACCGTTGGCCACTTCGAGCGAGTTGACATACACACCGCCCTTGATCAGGCCGAGGAACTTGGCGACCTCGCGCTCCATGCGGGCCTGCTCGTTGAGCTGCGCCCAAGCCTGCTGCGCCTGCGCGTTGGCTTCGGCCTCGGAGAGGAACTGGTGAACGGCGGCGACGTTGTACTCACCCGTGCGGGGATCCGCGAAGGCATTGTAGAAAGCCTGCGAAGGATGCTGGCCGCTGACCATCGACATACGTTCAGGCTCGGTAACGCGAAGGCCCATCTTGTCGAATCCGGGAGTCAGCACGTATTTGCCGATCAGGGCCTGCCATGCAGCGTTGGCAAGCATCGCCGACTGCTGTTCGTTGCTCTCCTGAGCACCGCTCTGCGCCTTGACCTGCTCGTACTGGTTGTAATACTCCGAATAGTTGATCTTTTCACCGTCGATAACACCGACCCGGGGGTCGTTGCCTGAGAAGCCCATTTCGGTCTTCAGGGAGAGAATGAAAGCCAAGAGGGCGCCTGCGATGACAATCGACAGCACGATGCCGAACTTGGTGCGTAAAGTGTTTAAACTTGCCATATAAATTGTAAATTATTCGTATTGTTTCGAATTAGCAGTCAAAGGTAGTAAATTTATTCGGAAAAGGCCCTTATTATGCCATAAAAATTCTCACAACTTCCGGACCCGCGCCAAGTCGATCCGCGAACGCGTCGTACGCAGGATTCGCACCTGCAGACCGCCGACGAAAACGGTCTCTCCGGCCGTGGGAATCCCCTCGTAATTGAAGATGATGAAACCCGCCAGCGTATCGTATTCGCGGCTCTCCTCGATACCCAGACCGTATTTCTCATTGAGGTATTTCACTTCGAGACGGCACGAGAGGACATACTCGTCGGGGCCGACCTGCTTTTCGGTCAGGTCGGGCACGTCGTGTTCGTCCTCGATCTCGCCGAAAATCTGCTCCAGCACGTCTTCGAGCGAAATGACGCCCGCCGTGCCGCCGAATTCGTCGATCACCACGGCGATGTTGGTGCGGTGCTTGATAAAGTTCTGCAGCACCAGTTGCAGCGGCATGGTTTCGGGAACGAAATTGACCTGCATCATCACGTCGGAAATACTGGCCGGACGGGTGAACAGACTCTTCGAGTTGATATAGCCGATGATGTTGTCGATGCTCTTGCGCCAGACGAAGATGCGCGAATACTTGGAATCGACGAAACGCGCCGTGAGCTGTTCGATGGTCGTATCGTCGATGTCCACTGCCTCGACGTCCACGCGCGGCACCATGCAGTCGCGCACCCGCAGGTCGGCGAAATCCAGCGCGTTCTGGAACAGCTTCAGCTCGTTGTCGGGTTCGGGACGCGGCTCGGAACTGTTGGTGTCGAGCAGCGACGCGAGGTCCTCGCGGTCGAAACTGTGCGTCGTCGTCCGCTCTTCGACGCGGCGGCCCGTCAGGCGCAGGATGCCGTGCGAAATGAGCGTCGTCAGCCGCGCGATCGGATAGAGCAGCAAATAGAAGAAATAGATTACCGGCGCCAGCGCGCGGTAATAGAAGTTCGGATTGTTGCGGAAGACCGACTTGGGCAGGAATTCCGCGAAAAAGATGATGATGACGGTCGAAACGGCGGTTTCGATCGCCACGGAACCGTTCCGGGCGATGCTCTCCCACCCCAGCGCGTAGAAAATACCGCGCAGCAGCAGCGACATGTAGAGCGAGTAGATGACCAGCGCGATATTGTTGCCCACCAGAATCGTGGTGATATACTGTCCGGGGTGGCGGGAGAATATATCCGCTATGCGGTCGAACATGCGGCTCTGCTTGCGGTCGATCTCCAGTTTCAGGCGGTTCTTGCTCGTAAAAGCGATCTCCATACCCGAAAAGAATGCCGACAGCAACAGCATCAGGACAATCAGTATGACCGAAGTAAGCATCTCTTATTGGGTTGATTGTATCTCGTCATCGTCCAGTTTCAGATCCACCGGCTTCATCTGCTGCTGTTCCGTTCTGGGCCGGGCTTCGGCAGGCTCCCCTGCGGGCGCCGGTCTGCCGGGCGCATCCTTGCGAACGGGCCGCCGGGCCGGAACCGGAGCGACGGCGGGCTTGACAGCGGGTTCGGGCATGGGTTGGCCGACGGATGCAGCGGCGGTTTTACCGGACTGCGGCGCAGGGACAGGTCCCGACGCCCCCGTCCGGGAGCCGGCAGTCGAGTCGGGAACGACCTCGACCTCCTGTTCGGTGGGTTTGACCTCGACCTCCATGCGGCCTTTCATGCGGCGGAAACGCCAGTCCTTGAACTCCTCGTCGGATTCGAAACCTTCGCCGATAAAGACGTCGCGTCCGTCGTTCTGCACGATTTTCGAATCGACGTTCGAATAGATCTTCTTGGTCTGCTGATTCCAGAACAACTGCTGCGTGTAGAGGTTCTTGCCGTCCGATTTGACGACCACGACATTGCCTTTGGCCTCCCACAATTTGCGGTTCTCGTAGTAGATGGCGTAATTGGCCGTCAGCACGGCATCGACCGTGGAGAGCGAATCGTCCTTGTAAGTGGTGATCTTGACTCCCTTGCGGAACTCGCGGTAAGGTTCGCGGGCCAGCGAATAGCCCTCGACCAGCGGAGTTACGAAATGGTAGGAACGGCGGCCGTTCTGCGATTCGACGATCGACAGATTTTCACTGTATTCGGTTCTCATCGTCTCTTCGGAAGCCGCAGCATCCTCCGCCTCGTCGCGTTCGCAGGAGAATAGCAAGATAGCACTCCCCATAACGGAGAGTGCTACCATGGCGTATCTTGCGATGAGCCTGTTCATTTATTAACGGGGACGTACGGAAGTCACGACACCGGCGGCCGTACCGCAGGTCACGGTATAGCGGGAACCGGCCTGCAGCTCGTTGAAGAAGCACTCCTCCGAGGTCGGGAAACGGCTGCGGAACGCATTCAGCGACGTTTTGGCAGACTCGATGTATTCCGAATCGGCAGGCAGCAGTTCGATGGCTTTCGACATCGTGTCGTAAGCGGCCCAGAAGGTAGCCTGACCGGCAAAACCGCCACAGTTGGCAGCCGAAATGGCATAGCACTGAGCCAGCACGTAATAGGGCACGCCGTCCTCAGGATTCAGGTCGCGGGCCTGACGCGCAGCGGAAGCGGCTCCGGGGATATCGTTTGCAACCAAGTCGATCAGCGCGATGCGCACCAGCAGCAGCTGACGCTCCGCAGGATCCTGCTCGACGGCAAGCGCCTCGTTGAGGTATTTGATCGCCTTGGCGTAATCGCCCTTGCTCTGGAAAGCCTGCGCAAGGAACATGGCGGTCTCCGAAGAGGGTTTCACGGCATAGTATTTCTCTGCGAGCGTGAAATAGAAGTCGCCGTCGCACTTGGCGCGCGACATCAGCGCCACGGCCTGCGCCAGCAGCGCCTCGTCGTCGGGAGCCGCTTCGAGCTTGCCGCGGAAGAGCTTTTCGAGGTTCTCGCAGCTTGCGGCACCGCTCAGACCGAACGCGGCGTCGAACTGTGCCTTGTACTCGTTGGCATTGGGATTCTTCTCGAAGAACGGCGTCAGACGGTCGTACTCGGCAATGATCTCGTCGGGCAGCACCTCGTCAGTGTTCTTGTAGTCGTCGCAGAGGTTGCTGAAATAAGCCACGACGGTTTCGGGATCGGTGTTGTCGCCGCCGGCCTCGATCGCGGCACGGAACGCCTCACGGATACCCTTGCGGTCGCTGGGCTTGTAGCGCAGGTACTCGCGTGCCTTCTGATCGAGAATGAAAGCGGCACCCTGCTTGGGATGGTCTCCGAAATACTTGGCGCGCAGGTCGTACATGAGCATCAGCGAGTCGATATACGTATTCTTCTCGGCGACGCTCTTGGCGCGGTTGATCTTGTTCTTGTAGATCACGGCGCCGCGCTGGTAGAACGAGACCGAAGCGGTCGGAACGCTGTTGATGAGTTCATTCAGATAATGAGCAGCGGCATTGTAGTCGCGGTTGTCGCACGACTCCTTGAGGAAGTTGCTGTTCAGAATGTTCTTTTCGCGTTGTTCGGGCGTGTCTCCCCACTTCTCGTACTGCGGAGCGCTGAAGTCCTGAGCCAGAGCCGTCGCCCCTACGAATACAAGAGCAGCGGAAAGCAGAATTTTAACGTTTTTCATCGGTCAGAGATTAATTTTTGTATTTAATTTTATATGTTTTAGTGTCCGTCGGATGTACCGAAATCCAATGCAATTTACTGCCGGTTCTCCAAAAGTGCAAATTTTCGGGTCAAAAACTAATCGTATTTAGGCCGCAGGAACCAGTACTCGCCGTTCTCGCTGCCGGCAAAGAGCGTGAAGCCGATCGAGAATTTGAAATACTGCTGCCGCACCAGTCCGAGGCGTTCGGCCAAGTTGTAACCGCGGCGGCCGTATTCGACGCCGACGTCTATGGACGAGATGGCGAGGAACTTCACGGGCACCCCGACGCCCAGCGTCACGGCATACTGTCCCAGTTTGTCACCGTTGTAGGTCTGGTTGTGGGTTCCGTAGCGGAATCCGGCCCGGTAGGACCAGCGTTTCAGGAAATTACGCACATCGTAGCGGTTGGGGGTGTACTCCACGCCGGCCTTGATCGTGTGCGTATCGGTATACGCCACCGCAAAGGCGCTCCGGTCCGGTCCGCTGACGCCGGTGGATTCGATCTGCCTGTTACGGCCGCCCCAGTCCTGATAGACGTAATCCACACCCATCGTCCACTTGGAGGTCTGGTAGAAGACACCTGCCGAAAGCTGACGGGGCAATACGAGTGCCAAATGCGTCGTATCGCCCTTTACGGTGGAGTTGTAGAGGTCACCCACATAGATGTTTTTCGTCACCGTGGGATTGAGGTCGCCGCCGAAATCATAGGCGGCGCCCAGCGTCAGGGCGCGTTTCTGATTCAGGATGGCGTTCCACTGCACGCCGATCTGCCCCTTGATGCTCGAAATGCTGTAGTTGTCGGTACCTACCGTCGAAGAGTAGGAGCCGTCGCCCGTGATCGGGGTCGGGGTCATCACGAACGAGCGGTCGATATCGCCCCAGTAATACTGCGCGGCGATACCCAGCGAGAAGTTCTTGAAAAGCTCCCAGCCGACGCCGAGTTTGACCTCCGTCACGTCGCCCTCGCCCTGATAGACGTACTGCGCGCGGCCGACGTTGCCCCATACGGGATCGGACGGATCGTAGTCATGGGTGTATTTGGTGCGGTAGCCTACCGAACTGTAAGGCGTGAGGCTGAAGCCCAGACCGAGCTTCTTGGCCAGCGGCAGCTGAAATGCGATGTCGTGGAAGTTGAAGGTGTTGTAGGCCGTGCTTTTCGACATGCCGTCGACCTTCTGGGAGTTGTAGTAATTCTGGCCCTCCAGCCCGAAGTTGAAGAGGAAACTCTTCTGCGGCGCGGCGCTGAAAGCCGCCGGATTGAGCAGATTGACCACGCCCGAACTGCGCATGGCCACACCTACACCGCCCATCGAACGCATCGGCAGGGTGCCGGGCGTGTTCTGTTCGCCGATGCCGTACATCGTGTAGGGAGAGAATGCGTTAATACTGCTTGTCTGGGCCGCTGAGGCATAGGGAATCATCACGGCTGCAATGACAACCAGTTTAATTAAGGTGTTCTTCACTTGCATTGTACTCTAAAATTCTATTCAATCCACAAAAAACCAGATTACAATTTGCAAATATCGTATTTTTAATTCGTTTAACAAAGAAATTCGCGTCTCCTCCGGTAAAAATTACGCATAAATCCTCTATTCGGCTGCGCATGCGGGCCGCATAACCCTCGATTTCGAACGTGATTCCGTTCATCACGCCCAACTCGATGGCCTGCCGGGTGTTAAGCCCCGCAAGCTCTTCGCTTTCGGTCGCAGCGCACAAAGGCAGTTTGGCCGTATAGTCGTGCAGCGCCCTGAAACGGGTCTTCATGCCCGGCGATATGCATCCGCCGCGAAACGTTGCGTCGGCCGTCACCAGATCGATGGTCACCGCCGTACCGAAATCGACGATCAGCACGTTGCGGCCCGGATAAAGCACCGTGGCGCCGACCGCCGCGGCCAGCCGGTCGCGGCCCAGCGTTTCGGGCGTCAGGTAGGCGTTGCCGATGGGTACGGGCGTCTGCGAAGAGAACTCCAGCAGATACTCCACGCGCGGCCGGAGCAGATCGGCTACTTCGTCCACTTCGCCGCGCGTCGAAGCCACGACGGCCCGGCGCACGGGCCATGCCGCGAACAGCTCTTCGAGCATCGACGGATGCAGCCGCTCCACGCAGCGCTGAAAAACGATCTCCCCCCGGTCGAAAACAGCGAGTTTCACGAGGGTGTTTCCGATATCTACTACTAAATTCAAAGCTGCTGCAACGTTTTATATGCGTCTTCAATGTCTTTGACATTCCTAACGGTCATCGCCAGACGATTATTGTGCTGTTTCAACACAAATCTGCCGGGATTCTGCGTGACCTTGCGGAGCAGGTCCATGAAAGTGTCGCTCTTGTAGTAGGGCGAGTCCTGCTCGCCGACGAAATGCACGATCATCAGCCCGTTCTTGACCTTCACGCGCTCCATGCCCAGCCGGATCGCCTCCCAGCGCAGGCGCACCACGTTGAGCAGCTCTTCGGTTTCACGTGGCAGAGGGCCGAAACGGTCCGCCAGACGCTCTCCGAAGGCCAGCAGCGCCTCCTCGTCCTTGGTCGAATCCAGCTCCCGGTAGAGCTTCAGGCGCTCGGCCTGCTGCGCCACATAGGAGTCGGGAAGACCGGCTTCGACCTCGATTTCGATATGCGCGTCGTCGATATAGCGCAGCTGCTCGACCACCTCCTGTTCCGAATCGTTCAGGCCCGCGACATGCAGTCCCTCGGCGCGCAGTTCGGCAATCGCTTCGTTCATGATCTTCTGATAGGTCTCGAAACCGATATCGGCGATGAATCCGCTCTGCTCGGCTCCCAGCAGGTTGCCCGCGCCGCGGATATCGAGGTCCTGCATGGCGATATTGAAGCCCGATCCCAGATCGGAGAACTCCTCGATGGCCCGCAGGCGGCGGCGCGCATCGGACGACAGCAGCTCGTCGGGCGGCGAAAGCAGGTAGCAGTAGGCTTTCTGATTGCTGCGGCCCACACGTCCGCGCAGCTGGTGCAGGTCGCTCAGGCCGAAGTTCTGGGCATTGTTCACGATGATCGTATTGGCATTGGGAATGTCGATGCCGTTCTCGACGATGGTCGTGGCGACCAGCACGTCGAATTCCCCGTAGATGAAGTCCATGATCAGCCGCTCCAGCTTCTCGGCGGGCATCTTGCCGTGCCCCACGCCCACGCGGGCCTTGGGGCAGATGCGGGTGATAAGCCCCTGCATGGTCATCAGGTCCTCGACGCGGTTGTGGACGAAGTAGACCTGTCCGCCGCGCGCGAGTTCCGTTTCGACGGCGTCGCGGATGATCTCCTCCGAGAAGACGTGCGATTCGGTGACGATCGGCTGCCGGTTGGGCGGCGGCGTCGAGATGACAGAAAGGTCGCGCGAACCCATGAGCGAGAATTGCAGCGTTCGCGGAATCGGCGTCGCCGTGAGAGTCAGCGTATCGACGTTGACCGCCAGCTGCGTCAGCTTCTCCTTGGCCGCCACGCCGAATTTCTGCTCCTCGTCGATAATCAGCAGCCCCAGATCGCGGAATACGATCTGTTTGCCCAGAATCTTGTGCGTGCCGATCAGGATGTCGATACGGCCAGCTTCGAGGTCGGCGCGGATCTGCGACACCTCTTTGGCCGTTTTGGTGCGGTTGAGATACTCGACCCGCACGGGGAAGTTGCGCAGACGCTCCGAAAACGAGCGGTAGTGTTGCAGGGCGAGAATCGTCGTCGGCACCAGCACGGCGACCTGCTTGCCGTCCACGGCCGCCTTGAACGCTGCGCGGATCGCCACCTCGGTCTTGCCGAAGCCCACGTCGCCGCAGACCAGCCGGTCCATAGGCTGGTCGG
>OGOC01002377.1_pt1 | contig 12454 bp, 8 predicted proteins | sample 1552561 | NCBI WGS metagenome assembly OGOC01 (sample SAMEA2580148, study PRJEB22360) | human gut metagenome | biome: human gut; feature: human-associated habitat; material: faeces | place: Denmark | collected 2008/2010
CTGTCGCATATACATTTTTATACTTTGGATTTACGACAAAAGTATTAAGAGAAAACCATCCTGTACCAGATCTTTTTCCACTTTTGTAATTGCCGTAAATACCATTTTTACTTACTTTATATGCTTCTATCGTAAGATTATTTCCTGCTACTTCTTCTTTTTTATTCTTTAAATTCTCATCACTATAAACTGCAACTTTTCCATCCTGTATAGATGTAGCTGTCACCGGTTTCTGCTCCATGTCGTAAGGGAATGCCGCCTCTGCCTTTTTCCCGGCACAGAGCAACACCGCTATACAAAATAAAGAAGCAAATACAATTCTTTTTATATTCATAAATAAAATCTCCTACAATTTTAAATTCGCCAGTGCATCTGCCAAAGCGTTATTCAACGGCTGTTTCTCCTCTTTTTTCATCTTCTTCTCCTTTAACTATGGTAACATATCCGGTCCCCATACCGGTAATCCCAAATTTCAGACAAGCACATTGTCAAATAATGAAAACTGATTGGACTGTGGGATATCCCCAAAAATTCCCAGGTCGTCCATCAGGTCAATGACTGTCTTGCTGACCTTTGTCCTGTCGCGGAAATCATCTTTTGACAGGAATTTGCCCTGTTTTGCAGCATCTACAACTGCTTCTGCCGCCTTGTCACCCATTCCGTCGATACAGTTCAGTGCCGGCATCAGTTTGCCGTCAATGATCTGGAAACGGTTTGCTTTTGCCTTGTACAGATCGATCGGAAGGAATTCGATCCCTCTCGCGTACATTTCCTGTACGATCCTCATATCCTTCAGTGTATCCTGTTCCTTCTTGGATGCCTCATCACCTTTTTTCCGGATCTCCGCCATATAATATTCCAGACGTTCTTTTCCCATGCACATCAGTTCATAGGAAAAGGAAGTGGCACGGATACTGAAAAATGCTGCATAATAAGCCAGTGGATGAAACACTTTATACCAGGCGATACGATACGCCATCATAACATAGGCTGCCGCATGGGCTTTCGGGAACATGTACTTGATCTTTTTACATGACCAGATGTACCAGTCCGGCACGTCATGTGCCTTCATCTCCTCTTCCCACTCCGGTTTTAAGCCCTTTCCTTTTCGCACACTCTCCATGATCGTAAAGGAAAGCTCACTTTCGAGTCCCTTGTCGATCAGGTAGATCATGATATCGTCCCGGGTACAGATGGCGGTGGAAATCGTCGCCTTGCCCTCCTCGATCAATGTCTGCGCATTGCCGAGCCATACGTCGGTTCCGTGCGACAGACCAGAGATACGGATCAGGTCAGAGAACGACTGCGGCTTCGTGTCCAGAAGCATCTGGATAACGAAATCGGTACCGAACTCCGGCACGCCAAGACATCCAAGCGGGCAGCCGCCGATGTCCTCCGGCTTGATGCCGAGCGCCTCGGTGCTCTTGAACAGCGACATGACCTCCGGATTGTCGAGCGGAATCGTCTGCGCATCAAGGTGCGTGATATCCTCGAGCATACGGATCATGGTCGGATCATCGTGTCCGAGAATGTCGAGCTTTAAGAGGTTGGCATCAATGGAGTGGTAATCGAAATGGGTCGTAATGATGTCGGTTGTCATATCGTTCGCCGGATGCTGCACCGGGGTGAAGGAGTTGATGTCCTCACCGAACGGCAGAACGATGATACCGCCCGGGTGCTGGCCGGTGGTACGGCGGATGCCGGTGCATCCTTCCACGATCCGGTCGATCTCGCAGTTCCGTTTGTGCTGGCCGCGCTCTTCGTAATAGTTCTTCACGTAACCGAACGCTGTTTTATCCGCCAGCGTACCGATGGTTCCCGCACGGAACGTCTGACCGGCGCCGAAAATAACCTCTGTGTATTTGTGCGCCTTACTCTGGTAATCACCGGAGAAGTTCAGGTCAATATCCGGCTCTTTGTTTCCCTTGAATCCAAGGAACGTCTCGAACGGAATGTCAAATCCGGCTTTTTTCAGCGGCCTGCCGCAGTTCGGGCAGACGGCGTCCGGCATATCGCATCCGGCGCGGCCGACGTACTCTTTGACGCGCGGCGAATCGAACTCGCTGTAATGACACGACTCGCAGTAGTAATGCGGGCTCAACGGGTTTACCTCCGTGATTCCCGCCATCGTCGCAACGAACGAGGAACCGACGGAACCACGCGATCCTACGAGATAGCCGTCCTCGTTCGACTTCCACACCAGTTTCTGTGCGATGATGTACATAACGGCGTATCCGTTGGAAATAATGGAGTTCAGCTCCCGCTCGAGGCGCGCGGAAACGATCTCCGGCAGCTCCTCGCCGTAGATTTCATGCGCGCGGTCGTAGCAGATTCTACGCAGTGTCTTGTCGGAATCTTCGATGACCGGCGGGAATTTTCCGGCACGGATCGGGGAGATTTTCTCGACAAGGTCGGAGATTTTGCGCGGATTGGTGATGACGACCTCCTCCGCTTTCTCACTTCCGAGATACGAAAACTCTTCAAGCATCTCCTCGGTGGTGCGCAGGAACAGCGGTGCCTGCTCATCCGCGTCATCAAAACCTTTTCCGGTCATGATGATGCGGCGGTAGATCTCGTCCTGCGGATCCATGAAGTGGACGTCGCACGTTGCCACAACAGGCTTATGGAACTGCTCGCCAAGTTTGACGATGCGCCTGTTGATCTCCTTTAAATCCTCCTCGCTCTCTACGGCAGAAACGTCCTCTTTTTTGATCATGAACGCGTTGTTGCCGATCGGCTGGATTTCCAGATAATCGTAGAAGTCCACGAGACGCGCAATCGCCGCATCCGGTTCACCGCGCAGGATTGCCTGGTAGAGTTCGCCCGCCTCGCAGGCAGATCCGATCATCAGACCGTCCTGGTATTTCAAGTAGACGCTCTTTGGCAGCTTCGGCCGGCGGTTGTAGTATTTCAGGTGGGATTCCGACACGAGGCGGTACAGATTGACACGTCCCGTCTCGTTCTTTGCCAGAATGATCGCATGGTACGATGGAAGCTTGCGCACAGCCTCCTCCGATACTTTTCCCTGCGCATTCAGGTCATCCAGAGTCAGAATATTGCGCTCCTCCAGCATTTTTACGAATTTCACGAAAATTTCCGCCGTACAGCCGGCATCGTCCACCGCACGGTGATGGTTTTCCAACGATACGCCGACCGCCTTCGCAACGGTATCCAGCTTGAAACGGTTCAGGCCCGGCAGCAGGAAACGCGCCATGGCGACGGTGTCCGCCGTTGTAAATTCCCGCTCGATCCCCTGCAGGACGCAGTTGTGCTCGATAAAGCTCATATCGAACGAAGCATTGTGGGCAACCATAACGGCTCCCTCACTGAACTCCAGGAATTTCGGCAGCACCGTTTCGATGTCCGGCGCGTCAAGAACCATGTTGTCGTTGATGCCGGTCAGGTTCTCAATCCGGAACGGGATCGGGACTTTCGGGTTAACGAAGGTGGAAAACTTATCGACAATCGCTCCGTTTTCCACACGGACGGCACCGATCTCAATGATTTTGTTGACAACCGGGGAAAATCCCGTCGTCTCGATATCAAAAACAACGTAGCTTCCGTGGATGTCCTGTCCTTTGCTGTTGACAACGATATCTTTCAAGTCGTCGACGAGATAAGCCTCCATGCCGTAGATGACCTTGAACGGAGCCGAAACTTTTTTCAGCTCATCTTTTGTCGCATCCGGGTGCTCTGCCTGGTATTTTTTCCGGTAAGCGCCGTCAATCGCCTCGATCGCATGGTTTGCCTCCGGGAATGACTGCACAACGCCGTGGTCGGTGATTGCAATCGCCGGATGGCCCCACTCGTAGGCACGCTGTACCAGACGGGCAGCATCGGTGACACCGTCCATATCGCTCATCTTTGTATGACAGTGCAGCTCCACACGCTTCACCGGACTCGTATCCTGACGGCCGGTACGGAAATCGGTGATCTTCTTGATGCCCCAGACAGACATAACCGTCAGATCGTGGTCAAATGCATCAACCGTCGTTTTTCCTTTTACTTTAATGAACGCGCCTTTTTTGATCGCATCCTTTAATTCCGGCACTTCCGCGTTCTGGACGAAAATCTTGACGCCGATGGTATCCGTAAAGTCGGTGATCGTGAACATGAAAATCGTACGCTCATTCCGGATCTCGCGCATATCCACACTCTGGACTCTTCCTCGGATGACAACATCACCGATCTCATCGCCGATTTTCAGAATCTCCACGCTCTCATCCTCGAAATCTCTTCCGTACAGCACATCCGGATTGGAGGATTTGCGCGGCTGATTGTCCGCATTCCGGCCGAAACTGCCCTTGCCTTTTTTGAAGGAACCGCGTCCGCCGCCGGAAAAACCTTTTCCCCTTCCGCCGTCTGCTGCTTTTTCTTTTTTCGCCTCGCCGTCCTTGGCTGCTGCGGCTGCTTTTGGCTGTTCGCCTGCTGCTTCCGCCTGCTCTTCCATCCGGTTCTGCTCTTTTTCGCCGAGCATCTCACCGTAATGGGTATGCGCCAGAACGTGGCGCACTTCCTCCCGGATGCGGAGCTCGGAATTTCTCATGGCGCGGCTCTCGCCCTCCGGCTTTCTCATCTCGGTTTCCACGATCAGGTCGAAGCCGCACCGCTCACAGAAGATTTTCTCGAGAATGTGGACCAGTTCCTCCTCGCGCTCCTTTGCCACAACGGAATCCACGAGCACCAGGTGCATTTTGTTCGTCTCCGGGAAGGTAATCTCGGCAGTCGAAAACAGATGATTCAGAAAGACACTGTGGTTTTTCAGCTCGAGCAGGATACTCGGACGGTACACCTCCAGAAAGTTTTCCGGCGTATACTGGCGCGACAGATAGAACCGCTCAATAATCTTCACGCGCAGCGGCACGTTGGAGAAGAGCTGCTCCTCGATCTGGCGCTCCAGCTGATAAATATATTTTTTGTGAATCCACTGATGGCTGACCACATAGATCCGCAGCAGATCTTTTTTCTTATTGATCGATACCCGCGAAACCTCCACGGTATCGAGAAGCTCTGCCATGCCCCCTTCGATTCTCAAATCCGGAAATACTTCCTGAAACTGTTTTTCCATTCCTATTCCTGCTTTCTTTTCTACTTGCCCCAGTGATCCAGCTCGTCCTTTAAGACGGACAGCAGCTCGCTCTCCGGTACTTTTTTCACGATTTCACCTTTTTTAATTAAAATGCCGACGCCTTTTCCGCCTGCAACACCAAGATCCGCCTCTTTTGCCTCGCCCGGTCCGTTGACCACGCAGCCCATGACGGCAACCTTGATATCAAGATCGTAGCCCTGCACCAGTGTTTCCACCTGGTTTGCCAGTCCGATCAGATCAATCTGGGTCCGTCCGCAGGTCGGACACGATACGACCTCAATGCCGCCTTTTCGAAGTCCCAGGGTCTTTAAGATCCGTTTTGCGGATTTGATTTCCTCGAGCGGATCGCCGGTCAGTGAAACACGGATCGTATCTCCGATGCCCTGATATAAAATAATACCGAGCCCCACTGCCGATTTGATGTTGCCGGAATACAGCGTTCCCGCCTCCGTAATGCCGACATGAAGCGGATGATCCGTCTGGTTCGTGATCAGCTCATGCGCTTTTGCACACATCATCACATCAGACGATTTGATGCTGATGACGAGATTGTCATAGCCCATCTCCTCGATGATCCGCACTTTGTCGAGCGCGCTCTCCACCAGGCCCTCTGCCGTTACGCCGTTGTATTTTTCCACCAGCTCTTTTTCGAGTGAACCGCTGTTGACGCCGACGCGGATCGGAATCTGGCGTTCTTTTGCTGCATCTACAACCGCCTGGATCCGGTCGCGGCTGCCGATGTTGCCCGGGTTGATGCGGATTTTATCGGCTCCGTTTTCGATCGCGGCGATCGCCAATCGATAGTCAAAATGAATATCTGCTACAAGCGGAATCGAGATCTGCTTTTTGATCTCGGACAGCGCCCTGGCTGCCTCCATGGTCGGGACGGCGCATCGGATAATGTCACATCCGGCTTCCGTGAGCGCCTGGATCTGCTTTACGGTTGCCTCCACATCTTCTGTTTTGGTATTCGTCATGGACTGGATCAGAATCGGATTTCCGCCTCCGATGACCCGGTCGCCGATTTTCACAACTCGTGTATTTGCTCTGCTCATTGTCTTTCCTCCATTTATTTTCTCCGTGATGGCATAAAAATCTTATTTTATTATAAGACAATTTTTTCTCCGGCACAACCATCTTTTCTCTTGCAATTTTTTCCCAAGTTTTCTATAATACTAGGAGTGATTTTTTTTGATTCAACTGGAAAGGAAGACATACAAACGATGAAAAAGATGATCCTCGTAACCTCGCCGCCGGCGTGCGGAAAGACATACATTTCAAAACAGCTCGCCAAGGAGCTGAAACACGTTGTTTATCTCGACAAGGATACGGTCATTCCGCTGTCGAACCGCGTTTTCAAAGCGGGCGGACAGGAAATCAACCGCAGTTCTGATTTCTTCGAGGAGAATATCCGCGATTATGAATATGAAGTAACGGTCAATTTCGGACTGGAAGCACTCGAGTATGACGATATTGTGCTGATCAACGCACCATTCACACGCGAAGTGCATGATGAGAAGTTCCTGAAAGACTTCTCCAAAAAGCTCGCTGACCATGGGGCAAAGCTTGTTGTGATCTGGGTTGTCACAAAACCGGAGATCTGCCACCAGCGCATGATCGACCGCAACTCCGTGCGCGATACGTGGAAGCTGGAGCACTGGGATGAATATGTGAAAACGATCGACTACTCCATCCCGGAAGCACTGAAGAAAATGAGCAGCTGCCTCGATCTGATGCTGTTCTACAATTCTTCGGATGAAGAATATCAGAAATCCATGGAGATGGTTATCTCCCGTCTCGAAGACGAATAACGACTAAACGAAAAAAGAGAATTTTGCCGGACCTCATTTTTACAGTCTGCAAAATTCTCTTTTTATTTATAGAAACTATTTTCACATCCGATACAAAAGATAATCCGCCGCTGCCGCCCACAGCACCCAGGAAACGCAGAGAACTGCGAACACACTCTTATATCCGAGCATGGCAAAGTGGACGCGCCATTTTTCCTTCTGCGTGAATTTCTCCGGGTTTTTGCCTTTTACCATCAGCATTCCGGCGATCACGAACATGCCGAGGGCCGCGATCAGCAGCAGGCCGTCTTTCGCCGCCTCAAGGGCAACGCGGAACGTGAATCCCCCAAAGAGGAATCCTCCCAGCAGCAGCACAGCTGCCGCAGCGCCGCCGGAGAGCAGGCCGATTGTAAATGCTTTGCCGAGATCACGGCAGATGTTCTTTATCTTTTCCATGTTTTATAATTCCTTATTTTCTTCTAACGCATCGCAGAAATGACATGCCACAAAGTGATTGTTGCCCACGTCTTTTAATTCCGGCATCTGCTGTCGGCAGATGTCTTTTGCGTACTTGCATCTTCCCTGGAATTTGCAGCCCGGCTTCGTGTTGATCGGGCTCGGCACCTCGCCTTCGAGGCGGATTTTTTTGCGGTCGCGCTCTGCCTCTACTTTCGGGTCCGGAATCGGAATCGCGGAGAGCAGTGCCTGTGTGTACGGGTGGCGCGGATTCGCATACAGCTCCTCGGATGTTGTCAGCTCAACGAGTGTCCCAAGATACAGAACCGCCACACGATCGGAAATATGCTTGACCATCGACAGGTCATGAGCAACGAAAAGATAGGTCAGTCCCATCTTTTTCTGCAGATCCACAAGAAGATTGACGATCTGTGCCTGGATCGAAACATCGAGTGCGGAGATCGGCTCATCGAGAACGATGAATTCCGGCTGCACAGCAAGCGCACGCGCAATACCGATTCGCTGGCGCTGTCCGCCGGAGAACTCGTGCACGAAACGGTTCGCATGCTCGCGGTTCAGTCCGACCAGCTCCAGATATTTGTAGATCATCTCCTGGCGCTCTTTTTTATTCTTCGCCAGATGGTGAATGTCGATGCCCTCGCCGATGATGTCGGCAACGGTCATACGTGGGTCGAGCGATCCATACGGATCCTGGAAGACCATCTGCACCTGTTTTTTGAAGGCAAACCGCTCTTTTCCGTTTAATGCATGGACATCGGTTCCCTTGTAGAGCACCTGTCCGTCGGTCTTGTCATACAGGCCGATGCAGGTACGGCCACACGTCGTCTTTCCACATCCGGACTCGCCAACCATTCCAAGTGTCTCACCCTTGTAAATTTCGAAGGAGACATCATCCACGGCCTTTAAGGTCGCATGGTTTCCGACCTGAAAATATTTTTTCAGATGAGAAACGGAAAAAAGCACTTCTTTTTCGTTATTTTCCATTACAGTTCTCCTCCTTCCAGATTTGGCATTTCTACTTTTGGTGCCATCGGGTGATGGAGCCAGCAGGCAGCCTTATGCTCGCCGCCGAATTCCGTTGCCTCCGGCATCTCTTCCTTACAGATCGGCATACAGTAGCTGCACCGCGTGCAGAACGGACATCCGACCGGCGGGTTTAAAAGATCCGGCGGAGTTCCCGGAATTGTCGCGAGTTCCTGCTTGTTTTTCAGATCCAGACGCGGTACGGAACGGATCAGCGCCCAGGTATACGGGTGACGCGGACGATAGAAAATATCCTCACACGTTCCGCTTTCCACGATAATACCGGAATACATAACAGCAATCTTCTGTGCGATATTTGCCACAACACCGAGATCATGTGTGATCATGATGACGGACGTCTGGTTTTTCTTCTGCAGATTCTTGATAATATCGAGAATCTGTCCCTGAATTGTCACATCGAGCGCGGTCGTCGGCTCGTCACAGATCAGAATTTTCGGATCACAGGCAAATGCAATCGCGATCATAACACGCTGACGCATACCGCCGGAAAATTCGTGCGGATACTGTCTGACACGTTTTTCCGGCTCCGGGATGCCGACCATGCGCAGCATCTCGACAGCCTCCTTTGCCGCTTCCTGTTTTGTCATGTTTTTGTGTCCCATCAGATTTTCCATAATCTGTTTTCCGACACGCATCGTCGGATTTAAGGAAGCCAGCGCATCCTGGAAAATGATTGCACACTCGCCGCCTTTGTAATGCTGCCACTGTTTTTTGTTGTATTTCAGAATATTCTCTCCATTGTAGAGAATTTCACTGTTCTCTTTAATCTCACCCTGCGGCGCCTTGATGAGGCCCATGATGGATTTCGCCGTTACAGATTTTCCGCAGCCGGATTCGCCCACAATTGCGAGCGCCTGACCTTTCTCGAGAGAAAACTGTACACCGCGGACTGCCTTTACTTCACCGGCATAGGTGTGATAAGAGACTCTTAAGTTTTTTACTTCCAGAATCGGATTGTTTTGTTCGTTCATATCGTTATCTCCCACTTATTACTGGCGAAGTCTCGGATCCAGGGCATCGCGCAGGCCGTCTCCCAGAAGGTTGAATGCCATAACGATGATACAGAGCACGAGACATGGGAACAGAAGCTGTGACGGATAGAAATCCATGTTCTGCTGTCCCATCGAAATCAGGACACCAAGGCTGATCGACGGTGCCTTGAGGCCGATGCCGAGGAAGCTAAGACCTGCCTCCGTAAAAATAAACATCGGGATTGCCGTCGCCGTATCCAGAATCAGGATACCCAGCATATTCGGTACATAGTGTTTTAAGATGATGCGGAGCGGTTTTGCACCGAGCACCTCCGCCGCGTAAACGTATTCCGTCTCACGGAGCTGTTTGATCATACCGCGCACCTGACGTGCCGTGTTACACCATGCGGTGACACTAAGCGCGACCAGAAGTGCAAACAGGTTATTTCCAAGAATCATCATGATCAGAATCGTAAGAAGCAGAGACGGAATCGAGTTGATAACCTCGATGATCCGCATCAGAACCTCATCGACCCAGCCGCCGAAATGTGCCATCAGCGCGCCATATACCGTTCCGATGATGAGTTTGATTGCCGTTGCAACGATCGCGATGATCAGTGATGCCCGCGCGCCGACCCAGACTCTTGAGAAGAGGTCACGTCCCAGGTTGTCGGTTCCAAACCAGTATTTTGACGATACGCCCTGGTTTTTCTCGGCGATATTCATGGATACATAATCATATCCTTTGATATGCGGTCCGATGATGACCATGACAAGCAGAATGCCGAGCACAACAAGAGATCCCATTGCGATCGGATTTTTGCGGAGCCGTCTCCAGGCGTCCTGCCAGTAGGAAATGGTCGGGCGGTCAATCCGGTTCGCATCTTCCTCGGTGTATCCTATTACTTTAAATTTTTCCGGTGTTAATGCTGCCATAATATCCTCCTTATCTGCTCTTTCCTGTCAGACTGATTCTCGGGTCAACGACCACGTACAGCAGGTCCGTGATAAAGAGAACACCGATGTAAAGTGCTGCGATAATAACCGTCTCTCCCATGATAATGGAAAGATCCTGGTTATTGACCGCCGTCACATAATACTGTCCGATTCCCGGGATGGAAAAGATGCTCTCGATGAAGAAGGAGCCTGTGATACACATGGCAACCGACATCGGAAGCTGTGTGATAACCGGGATAAACGAGTTCCGAAGGATATGGCGGCGGATAATCTGTCCGCGGCTTAAGCCCTTCGATTCAGCAGTCAGCACGTAATCCTGATTGATCACATCGAGCATCGAGGTTTTCAGCAGACGCGCATACGTTGCGATATAAGAAAAGCATCCTGTCAGGGTCGGAAGAATCGTGTATTCCCATCCTCCGAACCACAGATCCTTTCCCGCAGGCCAGCCGATCGTCGGCAGAACCTTCAGGTTACCTGCGAAAATTTTCTGAAGCATCAGACCAAAGATCAGGTTCGGAATGGAAATCAAGAGGACCGACAGGGCGATCACCATATAGTCCCAGAAGCTTCCCCTCCTCATTGCCGCAAGAATTCCAAGCAGCAGACCGATCGTGATACCGACCAGCACCTGCTGGATACCAAGGCGGGCGGATACCGGAAGACGGTCATGAATCAGCTTCTGTACCGTCTGTCCCGCATAGACAACAGATTCCCCGAACTCTCCCTTGCAGATTCCCTTCATTGTGATCACATAGCGCTCCATCATCGGCTTGTCGAGGCCGTAGCGCTTATAGAGGTTTTCCTTTACGGTCGGCGAGAGCTTGCTCGCACGCTCCGTCAGCGGATCTCCCGGAACCGCTTCCAGAAGGAAAAACGTGGCCGTTGCAATCAGAAACAGTGTGATCAGCATTTCCGCGAAACGGCGCAGTAAATATTTTGGCATAAAAATCCTCTCCCTGTCCGGTCTTTTCCGACCGGAATTTTATTATGATAGCGAAAGAAGAGCCTATTGTTTCATAAGCCCTTCTTCCCTCATTTCTTCTGTTTTGCTGCTTTTTTTATTTCTCTACAGTTGCTCTGTAAAGCTCCTGGCTTGCGCCGAAGGAGGATGTGTAGAAATCTTTTACCCAGTTCTGATAATAGTAATGTTTATCAGAGTAGTACAGCGGTGCAACACCACAATCCTGTGCAACCAGCAGATCTTCCAGCTTCTGGTAAATCTCAAGGCGTTTTGCGTTGTCGTTCTCTCCGGTCAGAGAATCGATCAGGCTGTCGTACTCGCTGTTGCTATAGAGGCCGTAGGAATCATAAACGCCTGTCTTCATGATGTTCAGGAAATCCAGCGGATCGTTGTAATCGCTGAACCATCCGCCTACAAAGATATCGTAGTTCTTGTTATCGCGCTCGTTTGCAAACATCTGGTAATCGCCAACGGTATTCAGCTCTACCTTTACGCCCAGATTCTGGGAAATGGACTGCTGCAGGTACTCTCTCTCGAGCTGATTCTCGGTAGCAGAACCCTGGGACAGCAGTGTAATGGTGATGTCTTCCGGTTTGTCGGTGATACCAAGCTCATCAAGGCCTTTCTGGAACAGTGCTTTTAACTTGTCTGCATCTCCTGCATACTGCTCATATTCCTCTTTCATGGTCTCCGACGCCTGCTTGCGGTAGGAAGTTCCGTCGAGCGTGATCGCCGGGGAAACGAAGCCGTAAGCTGCGGTGTATCTTCCGTAAACAGCTGATACCATCTCCTCACGGTTGATGGAGTAGGAAATTGCCTTGCGGATGTTTACGTTTTTCATCAGACCGGATTTTCCGCCCTCAGACTGCTCGTAGCACAGAACCATAGTTCCCGGGTACTCGGTGGTCATGGTCTGCATATTGCCTGCTTCTACTTCTTTGTCATATTTTGCAATGTAATCGCCTGCTGCATCGAAAACGTCCAGCTGTCCGTTATCGAACATGGTTGCTGCTGTTGCGTTCTCTGCTACACAGTACCAGTTTACCTGATTCAGTTTTACGTTGTCCTTATCCCAGTACTGGTCATTTTTCACCCATGTCATGGAGTTATCTTCTACCAGGTTGGTCATGGCAAACGGTCCGTTGTAGACACATTTTGTCCA
>OGOC01002378.1_pt1 | contig 12451 bp, 7 predicted proteins | sample 1552561 | NCBI WGS metagenome assembly OGOC01 (sample SAMEA2580148, study PRJEB22360) | human gut metagenome | biome: human gut; feature: human-associated habitat; material: faeces | place: Denmark | collected 2008/2010
TAAATGTCATATTTGATGAGAGGTAAGAATCGACTAAGGCGACACTAGATTAGATGATTTTTTAACCCAATCCGTGATTATGTCTGCCGTCCTCGACGCGTTTCATAATTTCGTTGAATTCAGCTTCGTCGAGCGTTTCTTTTTCTAAAAGCTCTTTTGCAATCGTTTCGAGCATGTCACGGTTGCCGAGAAGCAGCTCTTTTGCGAGGTTGTAGCGTTCGTCAACGATTTTTTTGACTTCCTTGTCGATTTCTGCGGCGATTTCGTCCGAATAGTCGCGCTGGTGCCCGAAATCACGCCCCATAAAGACGTTTTCCTGACTTTTTCCGTACGCCATGTTGCCCATTTTGTAGGACATGCCGTAAGTTGCGACCATGTTTCTCGCTGTTTGGGTAACTTTTTCAAGGTCGTTCTGCGCGCCGGTTGTAATGCTGTCAGGGCCGTAAATTATCTCCTCAGCAACCCTGCCGCCCAAAAGCATTGTGATTCTGTCGAGAAGCTGCGATTTTTTATAGGTTAAATGGTCTTTTTCGGGCAAAGTCATTGTCACACCGAGCGCCATGCCGCGCGGAATGATAGAAACCTTGTGAAGCGGGTCGCCGTTTTTGAGCAGTTTTGCCAATAAAGCGTGTCCGACCTCGTGATATGCAGTATTTTCCTTTTCTTCGTCAGAAATGATTCTGCTTTTCTTTTCAGGGCCGGCAATTACCTTGTCGATAGCTTCTTCAAGGTAATGCATGTTGATTTGCGTCTGATTGTCGCGTGCAGCGAGCAATGCAGCCTCATTCAGCAGGTTTTGCAGGTCAGCACCCGTAAATCCGGGGGTTCTTTTTGCAAGAACTTTCAAATCCACATCGTCAGCAAGCGGTTTGTTCTTTGCATGAACATTCAAAATCTGTTCACGGCCAAGAATATCGGGTCTGTGAACAACAATCTGCCTGTCAAAACGACCGGGGCGCAAAAGCGCGTTATCAAGGATATCGGGGCGGTTTGTTGCCGCGATTATGATGATATTTGTGTTTTCATCAAAACCGTCCATCTCAACGAGCAGCTGGTTAAGGGTTTGTTCACGTTCATCGTGCCCGCCGCCCATACCTGCGCCGCGCTGACGGCCAACTGCGTCGATTTCATCAATAAATATAATGCAGGGCTGATGTTTTTTCGCCTGTTCAAAGAGATCACGAACCCTTGACGCACCAACACCAACAAACATCTCCACAAAATCCGAACCGCTTATCGAGAAGAACGGAACGCCCGCTTCTCCGGCAACGGCTTTTGCCATAAGGGTTTTACCTGTACCGGGAACACCGACAAGCAGCACGCCTTTGGGGATTTTGGCGCCGAGTTTTACATATTTTTCGCCATTTTTCAAAAAGTCAACGATTTCTTCGAGTTCCTGCTTTTCTTCGTCAATGCCGGCAACATCTTTAAATGTAACTTTCACCTTGCTGTCGAGCATGAGTTTTGCCTTGCTTTTTCCGAAAGACATTGCCTGAGAACCGCCGGATTGGATGGTTTTTGCCATTAAAACGACAAAACCGATTATCAAAAGCAACGGCAAAAGCGTTGAAAGCACTGCTATTGCGCGCGAAGAGTCGCTGGGTTTTTTGACGCTCACATCGACATTGTTTTCTTCAAGCGTTTTATACATTGCAGGGTCGTTTGTTGGCACCATTACACGGTAAACAACAGAGGTTTGCTGTTTATTCGGGCTCACGACGTTTGCAACGGTCACGTCACCTTTGGGTTTTGCAGTCAGGACATCTTTGTCGATAGAAACCGACTCAATTTGTGACGCTTTGACTTTTTTCATCAGCTGGCTGTAAGAAATGTCCTGAGTGCTGGTTGTGCTTGCGGGAAAAAGCATTGCCGCAAGGCAGATAACGAGGAGTATAACTACTATCCAAATACCCGAAGATTGACTTTTGTTCATATTATAATTCCTTTAATAAAATTCCGGTTTCTGAATAATTATACCATCATTTCAGACGATTTCCAAATAATCCCCTGTATGGTGTAGCGGGGGGATTAAATTAAATGAAGTTTCTGAAATTTAAACTCTAATACAATTTGTACTTCACAACCGTATTGTTGCCCTGCTCGGTGATGTAGAGGTTGTTGCCTTTGATGAGCAAATAATAGGGGTTTGTAATTTTGTTCATGAAAACGTAAACCTGCCCGCCTCGGTTGATTTTCAGGATGTTGTTTTTGTCGTAATTCGCAACATAAAGGTTGTCGCTCGCATCAAACGCAAGCCCTATCGGCCCGCCAAGCATGGGACTTTTTGAAAAAAGATAGCTCTGACCGTTCGGCATAACCTTGTAAATGCTGTTATCCGTGTAACTTGCGACATAAAGAATGCCTTTTGAGTCGATTGCGACGCCGGTCGGGCCTGAGAATTTGTTGATTACGCTTCTGTTGAGCTCGTTTGCCTGATTGAGGTTCGAAAGCGCGCGTTTTGCCCTTTCTCTTTGCAATGTTATGTCATACTGGGCTTTCAGCGCCTTTGCCTTTGAATAAAACTGGTCGTCGGGCTGGATTTTGTTGATAAAAAAGAGCGCCTGCTCTGTATTTCCGACTTTGCTGTAAAGCTCGGACAGTTTTATGATTGTTTCGGAATCTTTGGGTTCAAGCTTGTGAATTTTCGAAAAACAGGCGATTGCGGATTGATAACTTTTCAAATACTCGTAAATCGCGCCCAGATTGTAATATGCGTCCACAAAAGTCGGGTCTTTTGCAACGGAAGACTTGAAAGCCTCGATTGCCTTGGAATATTCGCCGTTCTGGTAGTAATCCAGCCCCTCGTTGTAGTACATTGCGCTTTCGGTTGAATAGGCAAAAACCGCTCCGGCATTTGCGCACAACGAAAATACCATTAATAAAGTTATTACAATCTTTTTCATAACACGTCCCTTTTTTCGTTTTAAACAGCCGCAAGCGCGGGTGTTTTTTTGTGAAAATCCGTTGCCTGCTCAAAATTGTAAGCAATATTCAACAGTTTTTCTTCCTGCAAAGCCGGCGCCAGAAGCTGCATGCCTACGGGCATACCGCTGTTATCAAATCCGCATGGAATGCTCATTCCCGGGATTCCGGCGAGGTTTGCACTGATTGTTCCGATGTCTGTAAGATACATGCTCAGCGGATCTTCGACTTTTGAGCCGATTTCGAAAGCCGTATAAGGGCAGGTCGGTGAAAGCAGCACATCAACCGTTTCAAACACTTTGTCAAAATCGTTTTTAATCAAATGTCTGACCTGTTGCGCCTTTTTGTAGTATGCATCGTAATATCCGGAGCTCAATGCGTAAGTTCCGAGCATAATTCTTCTTTTTACTTCGTCACCGAAGCCCTCTGCGCGTGTTTTTGTGTACATTTCGAGCAGATTTTTTGCGTCGGGCGTTCTGTGACCGTATTTTACGCCGTCAAAGCGTGCAAGGTTCGAGCTTGCCTCTGCTGTTGCAATGATGTAATAAACGCCGATAGAATGCTTCAAAAGCGGAAGAGAAATTTCAACAATTTCCGCTCCGAGGTTTTTGTAAGTGTCAATTGCGTTTTCAATCGCCTTTTTAACGTCAGGAGCAACGCCTTCGCCCAGAAGCTCTTTAATAACGCCGATTTTCAGCCCTTTGACCTCCTTTTTGAGCGCTGCTGAATAGTTCGGAACCGGAATGTTCAAAGATGTTGAATCATTCGCGTCATATCCGCTGATTGCCTCCAATAAAAGCGCTGCGTCTTCAACCGAGCGCGCAAAAGGCCCAATCTGGTCGAGCGAAGAAGCAAAAGCAATCAATCCGTATCTTGAAACTCTGCCGTATGTGGGTTTTAAGCCGACAATGCCGCAAAAACTTGCGGGAAGTCTGATACTTCCGCCGGTATCGGAGCCGAGCGAGATTGTTGATTCAAACCCCGCAACCGCAGCAGCCGAGCCTCCCGAGCTTCCGCCCGGAACTTTGTTCAAATCCCACGGATTTTTCACGTTTTTGAACGCCGAGTTTTCGTTTGAGGAGCCCATTGCGAATTCGTCGAGGTTTGTTTTGCCGATTATCGGGATAAAGTTTTCTTTTAATTTTTTTACGACCGTTGCGTCGTAGGGCGAAACAAAATTTTCGAGGATTTTGCTCGAAGCTGTTGTTTTGCTGCCCTTGTAGTTCATATTGTCTTTTAAAGCGAGCGGAATTCCGGCTAAGGCGGGGATTGGTTCGCCTTTTGCGATTTTTTCGTCAACAATTTTTGCAGTTTCAATCGCCTGTTCTTCGCACAGTGAGTTGAATGCGCCGAGTTCACCGTCAACGGCTTTTACCTGTGCAAATGTTTCTTTTGTCAGCTCGAGTGCCGAAATATCTTTGTTCAACAGCGCTTTTCTCTGTTCTGACGCTGTTTTTTTCAAAATCTCTTTTATACTCACTTTATCTCTCCAATTTTGATTTATTTTTTATGATTTTAATAACATTATAGAACAAAAAAATCGCGCGGGGAATTTATGTTATTTTTGCGCTTGTTAAAGTTTGAGTTTTGGGCAAATCCCGCTTCGGCAAGACAAATTACCCGCCGGACGGGTAATTTGGAAGACAGCAATTAAAACAGTACGCGTAGGGTGGGAAAAGCCCAAGCAATGAATGGTGTTGGAGTACATTTTTCGATTTTTACAGCGGTTCCCACCGTTCATCAAGCGCGAAATTCTTGCGGTGGGAACCGCTACGCTATTCCCACCCTACTAAATCTTCCTTCCGGGGATTGATAATTCTCCAGAATAAAAAAGGAGCAAATTTCTTTGCCCCTTTTTTGATATTTTTTGTTGTTTTTACTGATACAACGGCTTCAGCTTTTCTTCCTGCTGCGGAATTTTGCCTTCCTCAATCGGGAGATACGCACGATAGTCGATTACGGGGAAGCAGTTGTCGATTGATTCGATTTCGGACAATACATGTTCATCAATATTGCCGGATTCAATCATATCAGCGATTGTTTCAAACCTTTCAACATGCTCTCTGAATCTATCCGTTGCATAATCCTTAGCCTGCCATGTTGTAATCAAAAACGGCCAATCCGAGCTTTGCAAAAGGAGATTTTCTCTTGCCAGCTGGTTCAAAGCCCTGTGAAGAAGCTTGTCTTCAGGAACTTGTTCATATTTTGATACAATATCAATAATACGTTTTTCACATCCGTGAATAATAGGCCACATCCACTCTGTGAGGTGGTTTTGCCATACATAGAAGTGACCGCCCTGACCCCATGAAGATTCGGGAATCTGGATAGCTTCCGTCGGCGGATGAGCTGCGAGATATTCGCCGGCAGTCATTCTTTCGACCTGCGGGAGGTAGTTGTTGAACTTTCTGATGACCTGTTTTATGAACTCAACGCCCTCAAACCACCAGTGTCCGAACAGCTCGGTGTCGAATGAAACCATTACAAGCCCTTCTTTGTCGTAGTGAGTGATTTTGTAATCATTCAAAAGGTGATAAATCAAGGTCGTGTAGTGATCCGAGTTCAGATTTACCTGTGACATCGCCAGAACGGGGTCATAGAGCATTTTGTCGCCCAGATCCGTTGTTGAAGACGTAATTCTCCAGTAGTGTGCACCGGATTTGTCGTCTTTTTTGTGGAATTCGCGGTAGCAGCCGTCGCCCGGATAGCCGTCTGCGGCTGACCATACCTGAAATCCGGCTCTGTCGTTTCTTCCCATTACTGCAACCTGCGCATCAGGCAGCCAGTATGCGGAATATGTGTCATATCCGGTGGGTTCTCTTTCCGGTAGCGGAATATATTCGATATTTCCGTAAACACCGATTACGCGGCGGTTCCCGATGGAGTTTCCGCCCTCGATAACGTGAGATTCCGTGAAGAAGTACTCAATATCGTTGTTCTGGAGCGTAACTTCGATAGCCGGGCGCCATTTTTTCTGACCGTCTTTGCCGGTGAACTCATAACCCTGTCTGTAAGCGCATTCCGGCAGCCAAGCGCCTTTTGCTTTTTTGCCGAAAAGACGTTTTGTCGTGTCAGAACCGATTTTGAACTGTGCATTCAGGTTTGAATCAGTGGCAAGAAGCGGTGAAAAACCGTGTGTTGCGCCGGATGTAGTTATTTCAATACATCCTAAATCCTGATATTTTTTAAATCCTGCAATAAGGTCTTTATTGTACTTGTTGATAAAGCTGTCTTTGATGTGGTTAAACCAGTCAAAATAGTATTTAGCAAGGTATTTCAAGTGCTGTGAGTGAGCTACTTCAGGATCCGGATATCTTTCCAAATCTTTTGACACAGCCTTAATTCGTGCGTCAAGATAGTCGATAAAGCCCTGTTTCAGGTGCTCATCGTTCAATTGTTCAGCCAGAATCGGGGTAATGCCTACCGTCAACTTAGCTTTTATGCCTTCTTCTTCGTAAAGTTCCGAAATCGCATTGAGCAGCGGAACATAGGTTTCTGCCATGCACTCATAGAGGTTTTCTTCCCCGAAAGGCCACATTCCGGCTTTTCTGTAATAGGGCAGGTGCGAGTGCAGCATGAATACGAATTGACCTACTGTCATAAAATTCTCTCCTTTTGCGCCTTGACGCTGTTTTACTAAATTCTATATATAAAATGCCTGATTATATGATAGTTATATCACAAATTGAGGAAAATTATAAGCCTGCCGAACTAATTCTATCGGATAATTTACAAAAAGAAATAATTTTTATATACAAACCGTTATTTTGTCCGAGAAAAGTTCGTGATAAGGAACGAAGTGACGTGAACGAGTGACGATTAGAAAAGGTGAGCCTTGGGCGGTTCGCGTAGGCGAATCGACTAAGGCGACACTAGATTAGATAATTTTATACAATTTAGCCGTATGTACACCGTTTGCAAGGGTTGTGCCATCAGTCATAAAATCAATATAAACTTCATCATCGCCACTCGAGCCGGTTATCTGGATAATATGTTGTTTAATCGGGTAATGTTCAAGGTTGACTTTGTGCCTGAAAGGCCCGGCGTAGATTGGCAGGTCGGGTTTTCCGATTTCTTTGCAGAGTTTTTGTGCATAATCGAAAATCGCATCGCGGATTTTGTCGTTGAATTGATATTTCGGGGTTAATTCAATGTTATCGAGCACCAGTGCAGGTTTTCCGTCAACTTTTGCAATGTAGCACATTGTATTTCCGACAAAATTGTTTTCATCCTCGACTTCGATGCTTGAAATGCACTTGTTCAGGATATAAGCCGGCGCACTCCAGGAATTGCAGCCTGTGCCTACCGCTGTGCAGCAGGATGCGTGATTTCCCAGGAAAAGCGAGTGGGAAATGTCATTCATATCGGTTTTGTGGACTTCAAGGCGTGATATTTCGCCATTTTTGAAGTTTTGTGCGTTTTTAAACTCGTTTTCACGCAGTTTCAGGATGTGATTCAGGATGGTTTGCCTTGCAGATTCGACGGTTTCGTCGTTTTGTTTTTGGTTCCAGAAGTTTTCGGTGTTGAACACCTCTTTTATCGCAGAAATCACCTCGCCGATGTCCTTAAACGAGAGCGGATTTCCGTCTTTGTAGATTCTTGTAATATTTTTGAACCCGTTTTCATACCCGTCTGCGTCGTATTGAACCTCATTGTTCTCTTTCAGTTCAAATCCCTTGTTTTCAAGCGCCTGAAAGATTTTTCGTGCTTCATTTTCGGGGATTTTCATCATGCATTCGTCATTCAGGTCGGCTTCAATATTTTTCACCGCTGACTGCTTTGCTTTTTCTACATCGGTTGTTACGACGATTGGAACAAACGAGTTTTTATCGACATTTACCCATTTGTCGTAGTCGATTCCGAGTTTTTTGAACTGATTTTTCGTTTCAATGTTTTGTTCAAGGCTGTTGAAGATTTCTGTTGTGCTTTTTTGGGGATTTTGTTTTAAAAGCGTGCATATTTTGGAAAAATAATCCTTAAAATCGCCGTCGTTTTCATTAAAAAGAGCGAACATGTATTTTGAACCCGTTAAATTCAGGCGTTCTGACAGGTTTTTGTCGTATTCGATGTCGAAAATTTTGAAGATTTTCCTGTTCAAAAACGTTTTTAACTCATTTTTTGATTCGGGGGTTTTGCTCTTCATTCTTTCAATGTAAAATGTGTGTTCTTTTTCAGTCAGGTTTTTTAAAGCGCCCAGAACCATCAAATGACCGAGGATTTCTTCACTGTCGGTCAGAGAATTTTTCAAAATAAGGTTCATTTCGCTTTGAATTTGCCTGATTTTTTCCAGCTCCTGCCCGAAACCGTTTTCATGATAAAGTTTCAGTACCTGATTTTTCAGATTTCTCATTTGCGCGGATTTTTGGTTAATCTGTGTTTTGATTTGCTCTTTTTCGGCTTCACCTGCCGATGATTTGAGTTTTTGTTTTAAATTTGTGATTTCAGTTTTCAAATTTTCGGTTAACCGGTTGTTTTCAGCTTCAATTTTGCACAATTCAGGCGGTTTTTTGGAAGAAAGAGAAGATTTTTGTTTTTCGAGTGATTTTTGGAGCTCTTTGAATCGTTCAGATGATTTCGGGTTTATTATTTCTTTAAAATCTTCATGTTGAAATGCCATCATTTTGTCAGTGGACCGTATAAAATCGCAAAAATTCTGTAATTTCAGCTTAAAAGCATACTGCAAAGTTTTTTCACCGATAAAATCTTTTACATCAACGAGCTGATGCGCGATTTGTCCAAATGCCATTATAATGTCTTTATCCGTCAGATCTTCCGTTCCCTCTCTGAGCGTTTGTTTGTTGGCTTTTGCCATTTCAACCGTTTTTTTGAACTCCGGAAAATTTTTATCGTCAATTCGGAATTTTTTTGAAAGAAGATGACCGAATTCCAAGCCGTATTCTCTTATGAAAGATTTTGCATTGTCGATAATTGATTTGTAAATGAAGCAAATTTCCTTATCCCTTATGCGACCGGCGTTGGTTTTGTAACCGAACGATTCTTTGATTATCTGAAAAATGGTTGTATCTTCATTACTTGTGAACCAGCCATTAGCTGAATCCGTTTTTTCCTGCGGTGCAAATGTTTTTTCCAAATCCTTGTAAATATCGACCAGTTTATCCAGATAATCTGCAAGATTTTCATAATTTCTCAAATAAAGCGCAAGGCTTATAATTTTTGGGTAGTCGGATTGGGCTTTGTATTTTTCAAGTTCAAAAAACAGCTTTTCATCTGCAGTGTTGTCGTTATTATTTAGCAACGAAATCAAATTTATGATTTTTGAGAGCTGTTTTTCGGAGCCGTCTTCTTTCAAAAATGCATCCGGCATTCTCCTGAGCAATTTATCCGCAATTTCAAAGGCTTTTTCATTAAAAGATCTGTCCTCGTTTTGACAGGCGGAAATTATTCTGTTGAATTGCCCGAGAGCACCGGTTTTTGGATAAAATTTTCCGTAGTTTTCGTAAAGATATTTATATGCATTGAGCGTTTTTTCGCAGAACCGGTCGTTGTTGTCATAATTTCTTTTTAAATAATATTTAAAATCCTGCTCTTTGTAATCAGGCTCTGCATTTTGAATAAAATCGACCTGTTTTTTGAGGTTTTCAAGCTTTTTCATGTCAAAATAATAATTTTTATCCACCAAATTTGTAGTTATGAGCGTTTTATGGACTTTGAGATAAGTGGTAAAATATTTTTCAAAAGCCGGGTCAAATTCTCCGTTTTTATTTCTTGCATACTGAATAAACTTTATTACCGCTTCTTTTTTGTCGCTATCTGATATATTCGGAACTTTTTTGACGAAATTTATGATGTTTGCGTCCGGTTTTCCGTCTTCATCGGTGCAGCAGGCAAGAATTTCCCTTGCTAACAGGGCGGGTTCGTTTTCGGCGATTTTTTCCGGTGAATTCTTTGATTTAAAGATGTTTTTCAGCATGTCAAGCTCAAATCTGCTCTTAAAAGCTGTTTTTTGGGCTCTTGAGCAGGAAAAAGTATCATGCACAGCCGGCTGCGAATGATATTTTCTGGGATATTTGCCGATTTTGGGGCTATTTGCTGTCAGGGGCGGGGATTGGTGGATTTTCATATTTGCTTAATGCATGTGAATCGGAATTTTTGCGTGGTTTTGACTGTTTGTTAATAAATGTTAAAACAGGGGCGGATGGGGGCTGTCCCGTAAGGAAACAACAAAAAAGGACTGCAAAAGCAGCCCTTTTTTGACATAAGAATCAGCGCGTATTAATTACTGTAAGCTCCTGTGGTGCTCGACTACGTCTGTGCTCCTACGTCGCTGATATTAAGTTACGGATTGCAGTCACCGACGACCTGCGTCGGTTCCTTACATCCTTTACTCCGGCTTACGCAGATTACATCATACCGCCCATTCCGCCGCCCATCGGGGGCATTGCGGGAGCTTCTTTTGACGGAATTTCAACAACCGCAGCTTCTGTTGTAAGGAGCATTGAGCCTACTGAAACAGCGTTTTCAAGCGCTGAACGTGTAACTTTTGCAGGATCAACAATACCTTCTTTGAACATATCAACGTATTCGTTGGACATTGCGTCAAAACCTTCATTTTCAGGAAGTTTTTTAACATGTTCAACAACAACATCGCCTTTGCAGCCAGCATTTTCAGCGATTTGTTTCAAAGGAATGTGCAAAGCGTCCAGAAGAATTCTGTAACCGACTTTTTCGTCGTCAGTAGCGTATCCGCAGGTGTTGATGTTCTTTTCCATTTCCTGCATTACTCTCAAAAGCGCTACGCCGCCGCCGGGGACGATGCCTTCTTCTTTTGCTGCTCTTGTTGCATTCAAAGCGTCTTCAATTCTGAGTTTTCTTTCTTTAAGTTCAACTTCTGACGCTGCGCCGACTTCGATAACGGCTACGCCGCCTGAAAGTTTAGCCAGTCTTTCCTGAAGTTTTTCTTTGTCGTATTCAGAATCGGAAGCTTCGATTTGACGTTTGATTAATTTAACTCTTTCTTCGACTTTTGCCTTGTTTTCGTCGCCGACAACGATTGTTGTGTTGTCTTTTGTAACGGTAACGCGTTTTGCTTTGCCGAGCATCTGAACTGTGATGTTTTCGAGCTTGATTCCGAGCTCTTCGGTGAACATTTCGCCGCCAGTGAGGATTGCGATGTCTTCAAGCATTGCTTTTCTTCTGTCGCCGAAGCCCGGAGCCTTAACAGCAACCGCTCTGAGGACTTTTCTCATTGTGTTTACAACCAGAGTTGCAAGAGCTTCGCCCTCAACGTCTTCTGCAATGATTAAAAGCGAACGTCCATCACGCGCAACCTGCTCCAGAATTGGCACGAGGTCAGCAATAAGGTTAATTTTCTTGTTAACGCAAAGAACGTAAGCGTCTTCAAGCACTGATTCCATTCTTTCAGGGTCGGTAACGAAGTAAGGCGAAATGTAGCCTTTGTCGAACTGCATACCTTCAACGACTTTTAGCGTTGTACCGAAAGATTTTGATTCTTCAACGGTGATAACGCCGTCATGACCGACTTTTTCCATTGCTTCTGCGATGAGTTCGCCGATTTCGTGGTTGTTTCCGGCAGAAATCGTCGCAACCTGAGCCAGTTTTTCTTTTGAGTCAACGGGCTGTGACATATCTTTGATTTTTTCAACAGCGAGTTTAACGCCTTTGTCCATGCCGCGTTTGATGCACATAGGATTTGCGCCTGCAGTGAGGTTTCTCAAGCCTTCTCTGACAATAGCCTGCGCAAGAACGGAAGCTGTAGTTGTACCGTCGCCGGCTACATCGTTTGTTTTTGAAGAAACTTCTTTAAGAAGCTGTGCGCCTGCGTTTTCCAGCGGGTCTTCGAGCTCGATTTCTTTAGCGATAGTTACGCCGTCATTAACGATTTGCGGAGCGCCGAATTTCTTTTCAAGAATTACGTTGCGTCCTTTGGGGCCGATTGTTACTTTTACAGCATCGGCAACTGCATCAATACCCGTGAGTAAGCTCTTGCGGGCTTCTTCATTGAATACAATTTTCTTAGCCATTTTTATTTTCTCCTTTGATAATAATTTTTTTGTTTTTGACCTGCTTCGCAGGGGATTCCTGTTTTTATGGGAATGACAACATTTTTATTGTCATTCTAACTGTTTGGGGGCCCCTGTGCGTTGCCGGTCAGTAAATTGCTTATTCCAACACGCCCAAAACATCTTTCACAGAAAGGATTTTGAGGTTTTCGTCGTTTAATTTTACGTCAGTACCAGAATATTTTGCGAAAAGCACAACATCGCCGACTTTTACTTCCATTTCTTCTTTTTTGCCGTCATCAAGAGTTTTCCCCGGGCCTACAGCAATAACTTCACCTTTTTGCGGTTTTTCTTTAGCAGAATCGGGAATAAAAATTCCGCCCGAAGTCTGTTCTGTGTCGTCAATAACTTTGATAACTATTCTGTCTGAAAGTGGTCTGATAGCCATGATTTTCCTCCTTTTATGTGTTAAAAAATTCTTCTTAACCTATCACTTTCCTTTTATACCATCATTGGATGGAAAAAATTAAAATATTAATTATTTTTTA
>OGOC01002385.1_pt1 | contig 12426 bp, 10 predicted proteins | sample 1552561 | NCBI WGS metagenome assembly OGOC01 (sample SAMEA2580148, study PRJEB22360) | human gut metagenome | biome: human gut; feature: human-associated habitat; material: faeces | place: Denmark | collected 2008/2010
GTTTGATTGTCTGTAAATCCTTGTTCTCGATGATGGTGAACCCCTCGATGGTGAACCCGTTCGGGTTGTCGTCCGAACGGCTCGCGTTCAGCAGGCGGCAGACCGTTACCAGCGTGCGTTCCGTCACGTTGCTCTCGCGGATAATCATCTGCCTTGCGTATGTCCGCGCCTCGTAGGGATAGCGGTCGAAGTTGCAGACCACGCTGTCCACCTGAAGCACCTGATTGATGTTCCCCGCTATGATGCGGTTGTAGAAACCCTTCTCCGCGAAATCGGCGTAGTAGTTGTACGCGCTCCTGTCCGCCAGCAGCAGCGCGCGCTTCACGTTGTGTTCGATGGCGCTCTTCTCCGGCGAGAGGGTGAAGAAAAGCTCGTGGAAGCGGCGCACGTGTTCCCTTGCTTCCGCAGGGCGGTTCTGCGACAGGTCCTGCGAGAGTGCGAGCATCAGGCTCTTGCCCCCGTCAAGGACGTATATTTTCTGCCTCTGCGCTTCGGCGAAGCGGAAGGCGCACACCACCGAGCAGACTACCACGAGGGCGCACGCCGCCGTGTAGATGATTCCGAACAGCCGTATCTGCCGGAAACTCGTTTCGATGTTTTTCAGACTCTTGAACTCCATTTTTCTGTCTTTCTTTTTGGGTTGTAAAATCATGTTTCGGTATCTGTTTTCCGGAGCGGTGCTTCGGGGCTACCGGTGTCCGCCCCGGAAGTTCAGGCTATTTCCTTTTCAGCAGCCTGCCGGCCTGTTTCTTGATAAACCTGCCCGTGCGTCCTGCCACATTTCCCGCTGTGGCTCCTGCAAGACTGCCTGCCAGAGCTCCGGCGGTGCCGATGTTCTTGTTGTAACTGCCTATGCCGCCACCGGCTTGGATAATCCAGCCTGCCACCGTCGGGATAGTGAAGTATCCCACGATGCCGATGATGAGGAACACGATGTACACCCCGTTGCTTGCCTCCACCGAGAAATTCGGGTCAGCCTGCATTGCCTCGATGTCCTGCTGGAGCATCAGTATCTGGATTTTCGCCAGTATGGTGCTGAACAGGTCCGATACCGGAAGCCACAGGTAAATCTGTATGTAGCGGCTGAACCATGCCGAAAGCGTCGAGTGGAAGCCGTCCCACACGGAAAAGGCGAAGACTACCGGTCCCAGTATGGAGAGCACGACGAGAAAGAACGTCCGGAGCGTGTCGATTATCAGCGCTGCTGCAAAGAACACCAGTTCCAGAAGCTCGCGGAACCAGTCGCGTACACTCTTCTTGATGCTGTAAGATGCCCAGTCCACATACATCCCCGTCATCGTGACCAGGTCCGACGGCGACCAGCCCAGCTCGTCTATCTGCCGGTCGAACTCCTCGTCCGAAGCAAGGTAGGCGGTTTCCGGGTTCCGCATCATCGCCTCGTACTCCAGCCTGTCCTTCTGCTCCCTGTATCTGTTCATGTCGAAGGTCTGTTCTTCCAGCATCGAGTGCGTGCCCTCCACGACAAGCCCCAGCACGGAATTCATCGTACCCAGCACGACGGTCGGGAAGAAAAGGATGCACAGCCCGATGGCAAACGGGCGCAGCAGCGGGTACACGTCTATGGGTTCGGCACGGGCGAGCGACTGCCACACGCGCATCGCCACGTAGAACAGCGCGCCCAGTCCGGCAAGCCCTTTAGCCACCCCTGCCATGTCCGAGCAGAGCGGCATCATCTCCTCATACAGCGAGAGGAGTATTTGATGAAGGTTCTCGAACTCTCCCATAGGCTACCAGTATTTTTCGTTGGGGTTTCCGTAGAGTGCCGTCACCCGGTCCATGTCGTTCTTCTTCCTTGCCCGCAGGTAGGATACCGAAATGGTCTTGTTCGTATAGTAGCGCACGAGATTGCGGTAGTTCAGCAGGTTGCGGTAGGCATTCTCGATGATGGCGAGCCGTTCCGCGTCCGTGAGCGACATCCCCGTCACGTTCACCACGTTCTTCAGATCTTGCAGCACGTCCGAACTTTCGTCTATCAGCATGGCATAGCCCGATGATATGGCGGCAAGCTCCTCCGGAGTGTAGTTCTCGTCCGAGAGCATCTTCTGGTAGTTGTCCACGTAGGTTTCCGAGATTTCCATCACCAGCCCCACGCTTTTTGCCACCTTCGTGCCGCCCCTTACCACATCATGCACCGATTTCAGTGCGTCGTAATAGGCTTTTCCCTGCTCGAACACCTTTTTCGTTTCCAGAAAGCCGTTCAGGGTGTTGGCTTTCGTCCCGGCGGTCTCCACCATCTCCTTGGCGGAGTTGATGATGCTTTGGGCAAGATTGCCGGGGTCGGACACCACCCATTGGGCGTATGCCCCGCCCGTACCCGTAAGGCACAGGCAGACCGCTATCAGCGGCATTTTCAGTTTCTGTCTTATTTCCATATTCACGTTGGATTTAGTGGTACATTCTTATTGTTCTTCTTTCTTTCCGCTTTTAACTGTTTCATCCGTGTCCACCCGGATATAGTCGCCGTTAGGCGAAAAGGACAGGACATCCGTTTCCTCGTTGTACGCCACGTCGATGCGGAAGCCCGTGTTCATGTATAGGTTACCGTCCGCCTCCCTTTGCAGCAGGTAAGTTTCCGGCTTCAATTTCCTGCGGACTCCCGTCCTGCGGAACAGCGTAACCTTGTAGTGTGCGCCCTCCTTGTACACCAATATGTCAGGCTTGCCCTCCACGCTTTCCCAGTTGCCGCAAATCTTCTCGCGCACATCCTCGTTTTCTTTCATTACCGTCTCGCAGGCTTGCAGCATCAGCGATGCCAGCCCTATCAGACCGCCGCACAGCAGCAGTCGTTCCGTCTTTGTCATTTTGATATTCATTTTCTTGTCTTTTTAAGTTTTGTTTTTCTAAATAGGTTGCCCTTTCCTGTCCCTTTCCGTCAGAAACCCGGTCTTCTGCCTCCACGCTTGTGCATACGGGCCTCTCTTGCATTGCTTTCGGATGCCTCCCTTTGTGCCGGTACCGCTTTCTGTGCTGCGGACTTGCCGAAAAGCATGTCCGCATCGGGCTTCTTGCCCGTCATCCGGCAGAATCGGGCATCCAGTTCCCGGTATGCCTTTTCCACCTGCTCCAGCACCGTCCCGCGTGAAGCCCTGTGGTCAATGTCGTATTTGTCAAGGATTTCCGGCTTGTACCACAGCGGGTCATCATAGTCTTTCCGGTACACCATCCCCCTCAGAAACAGCAGTTCCCGATATTTCTCCTCCAGATAGTCCCTTGCCGGAGAGGGACAGATGCGCTCGTATGCCTTTTCCACTGCAAGCACCACTTTCCCATAAGCCTTTCCCGGACCGGGGATTTCCCCCTTGCGTATCTTTTCCATGTACCTGCGGTACTCCGTGCCGTCCGCCTCCTCAAACATACGGTTGTCCCTCTCCGCCAGCTCCATGTATCGCCGGTAATCCTCTTCGAGGCCGTACTGTCTTCTGATGGTTTCCGGAAGCTCGGTTCCGAATGTCAGGAACTCGCGGAACCATGAGATATGCTCCCGGACTTCCTCCTCCCTGCGCTGCACGGCATCAGTATATGCATGTTCAGTCTTCATTTTTCCTTTGTCTTATAGATTATATTTTTATTCCTTCTGTCTTTCCGCCACCTGACGGATCAGTTCGGTGACATCTTCTGCCGTTGCATCGCCTGTATTGATCACAAAACCGCAGTGTTTTTCCGATACCTGTGCACCGCCGACCTGAAATCCGCCCGCGGCAGCTACACCACCGCCCAGCAGACTGCCTATGATTCCGCCTTTACCAGCCTGCAGAGCCTGGCAGACGGCGACGAGGATGTGCGCAGCCAGACGCTGTTCACCTTTGAAGCCAACGAAAGTGCGGATAAAACCATCAGCTTTGCCAACTATGCCGCTGCACTTTACCTGGCCTATGCCGACGGTGACCGCGCCAACTGCCCGCAGGATGCCGCCGACCTGACCGTAACCGCGCTGGCAGGCGGCATTACCGAGCTTGACTTTGGCGATGTTACCCGCGGGGCGCTGTGTGATGCCGTTCCCGCCGGGCAGCGGCTGGTGCTGGCACGGACGACCTCCGTCGCCATCGGTGCCCTGATCGACACCGGTACCGTGACCCGCACCTATGAGGAAAGCCTGACTGCCTTTGAGCCGACGGACGGCGACGCCCTTGTGGTGACCGATACCGCCACGCTGGAAGCTCTGGAGCAGGCAGGCGGCAGTTATACGATTCTGCGTGATTATGGGGATGTCTTTTGGGATATCCGCATGAATATCAATGATGTAACCAATAACTTTGCAAACCCGTTTACGTTGCCCGAAGCACCGCAGCGCGGTGCCGGGAGAAAGTGAGGCTGTTATGAAGCTGACCTTTTTGGGCGCTGCCCGTGAAGTGACCGGCAGCTGCACCCTGATTGAAGCAGGCGGCCACCGCTTTTTGGTGGACTGCGGCATGGAGCAGGGCAAAGACGTTTACCCCAATGCGGACCTGCCCTGCGCCCCCGGTGAGATTGAAGCCATCCTTTTGACCCACGCCCACATTGACCATTCGGGACGCATCCCCTATCTGTACAAGAACGGATTCCGCGGCCCCATTTACAGCACAGATGCCACCATGGACCTGTGCGAAATCATGCTGGAAGATTCCGCCCACATTCAGGAGCAGGAAGCCGAGTGGAAAAACCGCAAAGCCCAGCGCAGCGGCAATGAGCTGGTAGAGCCGGACTACACAGTAGAAGACGCCATGGCCGTGATGAAGCAGTTTGTACCGCAAAGCTACGGCAAGCCGCTGGAAGTGTTCCCCGGCATTACGGCCACCTTTACCGATGTAGGCCACCTGCTGGGCAGCGCTTCCATCACCTTGCAGGTAACGGAGAACGGCGAAAGCCAGACCATTGTGTTCTCCGGCGATATCGGCAACCTGAACCAGCCGCTGATCCGTAACCCACAGTACCTGACCAACGCGGATTTTGTGGTGATGGAATCCACCTATGGTGACCGCACCCACGGCCCCAAGCCGGACTATGTGGCCGAGCTGACCCAGATTTTGCAGGAAACGTTCGACCGCGGCGGCAATGTGGTCATTCCCAGTTTCGCCGTGGGTCGCACGCAGGAAATGCTCTATTTTATCCGCCAGATCAAAGAGGAGCACCGCATCCACGGGCACGATAACTTCCCCGTGTTTGTGGACAGCCCGCTGGCCAGCAAATCCACCACCATTTTCCGGGAAAACTTCAGTGAATGTTATGATGCCGAAGCCCTAGCCCTGGTGACGAAAGGCGAAAACCCGCTGGCGTTCCCCGGTTTGCAGATCAGTGAAACCAAAGAGGATTCTGTTGCCATCAACCTGGACTCCACCCCCAAGGTCATCATCTCCGCTTCCGGCATGTGTGATGCCGGGCGCATCCGCCACCACCTCAAGCACAACCTGTGGCGCGGGGAATGCACCATCCTGTTTGTGGGGTTCCAGTCCCCCGGCACGCTGGGGCGCGCACTGATCGAGGGTGCCGATGAAGTGCGGCTGTTTGGCGAAACGGTGCAGGTCAATGCGCAGATCCGCCAGATGAGCGGCTTGTCCGGCCATGCGGACCGGGACGGCCTGTTGACCTGGATCCGCCACTTTGATCCCAAACCCAAACATGTGTTTGTGAACCACGGCGAGGACTTGGTTGCCGATCACTTTGCCCGCACCCTGACGGCGGAGGGCATCCCGGCAGAAGCGCCGTACAACGGTGCCGTGTATGAGCTGACCGGCGGGGCCGTTGCCCTACTGCGGCAGGGCACCATGGTGCCGATGGCCAAGGCCAGCCAGCCTGCCGACAAGCCGCGCACCAGCCCGGCGTTTGAACGCCTGCTGAACATGGGCAAGCGGCTGCTGGTTGTGATCGAGCACAACCGCGGCGGTGCCAACAAGGATCTTGCCCGCTTTGCCAGCCAGATCGCCAGCTTGTGCGATAAGTGGGACAGGTAGGCAGGTAGGAGTTAGGAGTTGGGGGCGTGTGGCTCATAGAACTCGCTGGTTTCCTTTCTTTGTTCCTGCTTTTTCAACTTTTTAGACGATATTGATTCTATACGTTAGGAACTTATTATTTTGAAGCAAAAATTTCGATCCTTGCCTGCGGCGGTGCAGGTGGCTGTAACGGCGGTGGTGGTTGTGGTGCTGGCGGTTGTTTTGACCGTTTGGCGGCACAACGGCAGCACCTATCTGACCGGCTTTTGGGACAATGGCTCCCAGACTCTCGTGTTCGGCCGCATGCTGCAGATGCAGCAGAACCAGACCAGCCCCGGCGGCTTTATGGGGGTATATACCCAGGACTGGAGCGATGAACAAAACCGCTACTGGTACCAGGACAACACCCCCGTTTCCCCGCAGGATTTTCAGGCTTACACCCACCAGACCGGGCTGCAGGGCTGGGCGTTCGGCGTGCTGAACAAAGTGCTCTCTGTTTTTGAGGACCGCGGCGAAGCGCGGGAAATCATACTGTACAACATCAACAGTATGTTGTTCTATGCGGCTACTCTGCTGGTCTGCCTGGCCGTATGGCGGGCGTGGGGGCCGCTTTCCGCGCTGGCGTGGCTGTGCGCCGTGGTGTTTGCCCCCTGGCCGCAGCGCGGCATGAAAGACCTGTACTGGTGCCTGTGGACCTGGTTGCTGCCCGCTTTGGCGGGGCTGCTGCTCTGTGCCGTTACCCGGCGGCGCGGCAAAACGCCCTGGTGGTGTTACCTGCTGGTGTTCGCCGCCTGCATGGTGCGCTGCATGTGCGGGTTTGAATTTATCACAACCTTTTTGATCCTGTGTGAGATCCCGCTCTGCTACGCTGCCGCCAAGGCGTGTTTTGTGCGGCGCAACCCGCACGGTGCGCTGGTCTGGCTGGGCCGCACCGTCGGGACGGGTCGGCGGGGACCGCCGCGCCTGGCTGCGCCGCATGATATGCACCGGCTTTGCTGCTGTGGGCGGCGTGGCAGCGGCGCTGGGGGCCTGGTTTATTCAGGGGGTCATCTATTTTGGCAGTGCCGCAGGCAGCTGGCAGAACCTGACCGGGGCTGTTACCAGCCGTGTCAGCCTGACGGATGATATGGTGAGCGATGTCAGCGTTGCACAGGTTCTGACCCGCTATTTTGTGGAGGTGGATGAACCCCTGCTGCAATTCGGCCCCTTGACCATCACCTTAAAGCCGCTGATCGCCGTTACCCTGCTGGGCTTTGCCCTGTGCCTTGCGGTGCTGGCCCTGCGCAAAAAGCCGCTGGCCGTGTTGGCCGGGCCTGCGCTGGTGTGGGTGCTCAGCTTGGCGGCACCGGTATCCTGGATGGTGCTTTCCAAAGCACACGCCTATGTGCATGTCCATCTGGTGCCCATGCTGTGGCACTTTGCCCTGGTGCCGGTCAGCTGTGCGCTGCTGGTGTGGCTGGTTAAAACCGCCATCACTGCGGTAAAAGAATAATTGGAATCCCGCCGCCGGGCTTGCGCACCGGCGGCGTTTGTATTACAATCAAAGGCAGCAATGCGTTTTTGATTGAGTAGCAAAGGGGGAATCTGCCATGTGGCATCCCATCAAACATTATAAAACCATCCATCACCACAAAATGCTGGTCATGCAGGGGTGTTTCCGCTGCGGGCTGTACTTGCAGGGGTTGACCCATGATTTGAGCAAACTGTCCCCCGTGGAATTCTGGGCCGGTGCCAAATATTGGCAGGGCACCTGCAGCCCCAACAACGCCCAGCGCAAGGCGGAAGGCTACTCTGCCGCATGGCTGCACCACAAGGGGCGCAACAAGCACCACCTGGAATACTGGATTGACTATGCCCCCAACGGCGACCACGCCATGGCCGGGATGCGCATGCCCAATCGCTATGTGGCGGAAATGGTGTGTGACCGCATTGCCGCCAGCAAGAATTACAAGGGTGCCAGCTACACAGACGCCGCCGCGTGGGAGTATTACGAACACAGCCGTGACCACTACATCCTGCACCCCGAAACCCGCAAACAGCTGGAAACCTGCCTGTTGATTTTGCGGGATAAAGGCGAGGACGAATGTTTCCGGTATATCCGCACGCAGTTGCTGGGGAAGAAAAAATAAAAACGGGGTACCGCCACCAGCCCCATAGGGGCGCACATTGTGCGCCCTCTTGCCATTTTTACGAGATGTTCTGCCTGTGGCCGATGCGAGCATCGGCCCCTGCGAGGGGAGTTATCCTCAGGGGAAGTCAAAATTTCTCATAAATTTGTTACACCATCCACCTCAAGGTTTCGGAACGGTCAAGACCGTTCCCTACAGAGCACTTTATAATTAGGGCAATACCACATAATTCTAAGTGCCGATACGGCGAGCGAGGTGCGGCAGATGCCGTGCCGCAGCTGCCGGAGCGGTGCTTAAGCCGCAAGGCGGGAATTGTGCGGTGTTGCCTTAGGACCCCGAGGGAGAAGAACGGTACTTTGGCACTCCGGCCACCGTTGCCAGTCCATTATATCCCACTGCCTTTTACAATGTAATGTGCGGTACCTTTGGTCAGTGCTGTAACTCCTAACTCCTCCCTCCTACCTCCTAACTTAATGTTTTTGGCCGCCCGCATGGTTTGTGCAGTAAATCGAACGCCGGAGCAAAACAACCGTTCCGCCGCTGGATTTATTGCTCAAAGCATGGGGCTGCCTGAACCGCATATTCCCACCAGGTATCAAAAATTATATCAGAAGGAGAATTACTATGGCACTGGAATTTGCATCCCGTAAGGCAACCTTCCCCAACTACCGCAAGTTTGAAACAACTTTTGCCGGCCGCCCGTTTGTGGTGGAAACCGGCAAGCTCTGCGGCCTTGCCAATGGCAGCGCAATGATCCGCTATGGCGAAACCTGCGTGCTGTGCAATGTTACCATGAGCGAAAAGCCGCGTGAAGGGGTGGATTTCTTCCCCCTGAGCGTGGAATTTGAAGAAAAGCTGTACGCCGCCGGCCGCATTCCCGGCTCCTTTATGCGCCGCGAAGGCCGCCCCGGTGAACACGCCATCCTGTCCTCCCGCGTGGTTGACCGCCCCATCCGCCCGCTGTTCCCCAAGGATATGCGCAACGATGTCTGCGTGACCATGACCGTCATGAGCCAGGACCCCGACTGCTCTGCCGAAATTTCCGGCATGAACGGTGCGTCCCTGGCCATCGCCATGTCTGATATTCCCTGGAACGGCCCTATTGCCGGTGTGTTTGTCGGTCTGGTGGACGGCGAGATCGTGCTGAACCCCACCAAGGAGCAGCGCGAGCGCTCTGACCTGGCCCTGACCCTGGCTGCCAGCATGGAAAAGATCGTCATGATTGAAGCCGGCGCCAACGAAGTGACCGAAGAGGTCATGATGGACGCCATCAAGGCTGGCCATGAGGAAATCAAAAAGCTGCTCACCTTTATGAACGGCATTGTTGCAGAGATCGGCAAGCCGAAGAAGAGCTTTACCCCGGTGGAACTGGACCACGCTCTGTTGGCGGATGTGTACGCCAAGCACCTGGAAGATGTCAAGGCTGCCATGAACACCGACGACAAAAACGTCCGCGATGCCGCCATGCTGCCCATCATGGATGCTATTGCCCAGGAACACCCCGAACTGAATGCCGCCGACCTGGATCTGATCAGCTATAAGCTGCAGAAGAAGGTTGTGCGCACCTGGCTGCTGGAAGAAGGCAAGCGTGTTGACGGCCGCGGCATCAATGAGATCCGCCCGCTGGCCGCCGAAGTCGGTGTGCTGCCCCGTGTGCACGGCTCCGGCCTGTTCACCCGCGGCCAGACCCAGGCCCTGACCATCTGCACCTTGGGCTCCACCAAAGATGCCCAGATGATGGACGACCTGTCCGACACCCCGATCAAGCGCTACATCCATCACTATAACATGCCGCCGTACTCCACCGGCGAAGCACGCGCACCCCGCAGCCCCGGCCGCCGCGAGATCGGCCACGGCAACCTGGCGGAGCGTGCCCTGATCCCCGTGCTGCCCAGCATGGAAGAGTTCCCGTACACCATCCGTACCGTTTCTGAAATCATGAGCTCCAACGGCTCCACCTCTCAGGCTTCTATTTGCGCTTCCACCCTGGCCCTGATGGATGCTGGTGTGCCCATCAAGGCACCGGTTGCCGGTATCTCCTGCGGCCTGATCACCGATGGCGACCGCTGGATGACCATGCTGGACATTCAGGGCGTGGAGGACTTCCACGGCGATATGGACTTTAAGGTTGGCGGCACCCGCCGCGGTATTACCGCTATCCAGATGGATATTAAGGTGGACGGCCTGACCTATGATATTGTGGCCGAAGCACTGGAAAAGTGCCGCAAGGGCCGCCTGTTCATCCTGGACGAGATCATCAAGCCCTGCATTGCCGAGCCGCGCGCAGAGCTTTCCAAGTATGCACCCAAGATGTTCAGCATGCAAATCCCCGTTGACAAGATCAAGGACGTCATCGGTAAGGGCGGCAAGGTCATTCAGGAAATGTGCGCCAACTTCAACTGCAAGATCGACATTGAGGAGGACGGCCACGTCTTTATCTCCGCTGTGGATCAGGACGATGCCAAGCGCGCGATTTCCACCATCAAGACCATTGTGGAAGATCCCGAAGTGGGCGCTATCTACAAGGGCCGCGTGACCCGCCTGATGAACTTTGGCGCATTTGTTGAGATTGCCCCGGGCAAGGAAGGTCTGGTTCACATCTCCAAGCTGGACGACCACCGTGTAGAGCATGTGGAAGATGTTGTTGCCGTGGGCGATCCCATCATCGTTATGGTAACCGACATCGACCAGCAGGGTCGCATCAACCTGTCCCGCAAGGATGCCCTGGCCGCCATCGCCAAAAAGCGCGCGGAACAGCAGCAGTAAAGTTACGGGAATTTTGTTCCTTCTTTGAAAAGAAGGGAACCGAAGAAACTTTAATAGAATAAAAACAGGCAGTGCCGCTCCCGGAAAGGGGAGAAGGACACTGCCTGTTTTGGTATTGGGTAAAAAAGAAAGTGGGTACTTAAGTGGGTACTTGAGCAGAAAAACAGCGCAGAATCTTTCGATTCTGCGCTGCTTTTATGTGGAGCGGGTGAAGGGAGTCGAACCCTCGTCCCCAGCTTGGAAGGCTGATGTACTAGCCGTTGTACGACACCCGCATTGAATACTTGTTTATTTTACCGCACGGGTGCCGGTTTGTCAATAGCGGATTGCCGATTTTCAGCTGCTCCGGCCTGATCCGGCGTGTTTTCACTCAGCGTTTTTACCGCTGAGCAAAAGAACCAGGAATTCCCTCAAAACTCTTTGCGCTGATAAATTTGTACGCTCAAGGCCCAGCTGCCAAGGTAGAGCAGCAGCACGGCTGCGCAGGGCAGCAACAAAAGCACCGGCTGCGCGGTGAGGGCATTGCCCAAAGCGTCCAGCTGGGAAATGACGGAAGAACGCTGCAGATAGGGCAGATGCTCCATGGCAAAAATTATGAGGAAAACACCAAAGAATGCGACCAGGTACACCCAGGTGCGGGCACGCACCGCGCCGAATTTGTAGGAAAACGGCATGTTGACGGCAAACAGCAGCAGGGAAAACGCGGCAATGACCAGAATCGAGAATGCCGCTTCCAACACATCTGCGTATTGGCCGGCAAGGAAAATCCCCACCGCGGCGCAAACGCTGCCAAACAGGGTGAACAGCAGCCCCAGCAGGTACTTGCAGCCAACAACCTGCCCCGGTGTGACCGGCAGGGTGCGGGCATAGGTATCCCAGTGGGCGGAATCATCAAAATTCATGGTGCTGGATGCGTAAACGCCGCACACGGCAACCAGCGCATAGCACAGGTAATCCATATGCAGGCAGACCGCCATGCCAAGATAAAGCACAACCATAATAAGGAAATTTTTCTTGTAGCTGTTCACCAAAATGGCCCAGTCTTTGCACAAAAGACCTTTCATTGTTAACCCTCCTTGCTGGTCAGGCGCATAATGTCATCAATGCTGGCGGCATCGCATACCGCACCGGGCAATGCGCGCAGGACGCTGACCCGCGGGTGTACCAGGCTTTCGCAGCTGGCGGCGGTGCGGCAGGTGGCGGCGATCCACTCCGGCGGCAGGCGGTCAAGGTCCTGCTGGCTGCACCGCAGAATGCCGTATTCTTCCATCAGGTCATCCTTGTTTTTGGCAAACAGCAGCTGCCCGTGGTGCAGGTAGGCAATGGTATCGGCGATCTGTTCCAGGTCGGTGGTAATGTGGCTGCTCAACAGCACGCTGTGGCGCTCATCCTGGATAAAATCAAGCAGGATATCCAAAATCTCGCTGCGGGCGGCGGGGTCCAGCCCGGAGGTGGCTTCGTCCAGCACCAGCAGCCCCGGCCGGTGGGCCAAAGCGCTGGCAAGGTTCAGCTTCATCCGCATGCCGCGGCTGAGTTCTTTGATGCTCTTTTTCGGCGGCAGGTGGAACTGCTCCAGCAGAGCGGCGAAATAACCGGCATCCCAC
>OGOC01002388.1_pt1 | contig 12416 bp, 10 predicted proteins | sample 1552561 | NCBI WGS metagenome assembly OGOC01 (sample SAMEA2580148, study PRJEB22360) | human gut metagenome | biome: human gut; feature: human-associated habitat; material: faeces | place: Denmark | collected 2008/2010
TTCATTCAGGATGATGCTGCAACTTCGGATTCCAGCCTGCAAATGAATGCAGCTGTGACTACGCAGGCGACCGAAGCAGCGACCACAGCGGAAACCACAACGGTAACAACGGCTGTTCCGGCGGCAGCTGGTTCGACTGTGGAACTGAAAACAACACCGGAAACAACTGCAACTTCAGTGGTCTGGGCTACAACTACAGGCGTTTCTACTGATATACAGATGGCAGGAACGGCATTTACGCACGAATCCACCACACAGACAACCGCAACCGTTTCCGGCAGTGATGAAACAACTGGAACTGCTGCAAACGAAACACAGACCACGACCACAGAAGCAGTGAAGAAAGAGGGCGTTCCGCTTGCGAACTTCTCCGATGCCAAATCTGCACAGTGGCTGGATCGTTCTGTACTGGAAAGTGCCGATACCTTTACCGCAGCACTGGAGCAGGTCAGCGGAACAAAGGCAGTTGTTGTGCCGATGAAGTTGCAGGGCGGTTGGCTGAACTATGCCTCTACCGTTTCCTATGTTGCCGGAACTTATATTTGTGATGGCACAATGACCGCTTCGGAAATTGTCAATCTTGCAGCAGAAAAGGGCTTTTCTGTCTATGCTTTGATTAGCGTAACCAATGACAATCAGTTCCCGGAACTGTATAAAGATGCCAGCATTCCGCTGATCGATGGGTCTGGCAGATGGCTGGATAATTCTGTCGAAAAGGGCGGAAAGCCGTGGATGACTCCATACAGTGAAACAACCGTTTCCTATATGACTGCTATCATTCAGGAACTGGACAACGCTGGCTTCTCCGCAGCAATCTGTCAGGATTTTGTTTACCCGTCTTTCTGGGAGTCTGACCGAGATTTCATTGATGTCGATGCTTATTTCGGAGCAGACCGCTATAAGGCGATGCAGGACTTGGCAGATGCCATGGTAAACGCATCGAAGAACATGACAGTCGTATTAGATATGAACTAATTCCGGCATAAGGAAGCAAAAAACGGACAACAATAAAGAAACAGAATGAAAAAGGAGTCAAAGGCTATGGCAAAATTCACTATTTCATTGGATAAAATCATTGATGAATTTAAACTGGAAACCATTTACACCCCAAAAAATGCTTCTGAAATTGAAATTGATGAGGCAGATGTCACCCGTCCGGGCTTGCAGCTGATGGGCTTTTATGAATACTTCAATCCGGAACGGATTCAGATTATCGGCAAGATGGAATATGCATACTTGTCCACGATTGATGAAGAAACCCGGGTACAGCGGTTGGATATGCTGTTTTCACAGCGGATTCCGGCTCTGGTCATCTCCAGAGAGCTGCCGTATTTTGAAGAAATGCTCGATTTGGCAAAGAAATATTCCGTTCCGCTCCTGCGAAGCAAGGAAAGCACCTCCAACTTTATCGCTGGGCTGATTGCGTTTCTGAACCTGAATCTTGCACCGAGAATCACCCGTCACGGCGTTTTGATTGAAATCTACGGCGAAGGCGTTTTCATCACCGGTGAAAGCGGCGTTGGTAAGAGTGAAACAGCAATTGAATTGGTAAAGCGTGGCCACCGTCTGGTTGCCGATGATGCGGTGGAAATCCGGAAGGTTTCCAACATCAGCTTGGTTGGCAGTTCGCCGGATAACATCCGCCATTTCTTGGAACTGCGTGGTATTGGTATCATCAATGCACGGCGGTTGTTTGGTATTGGTGCGGTTAAGAATACCGAAAAAATTGAATTGATTGTGGAGATGGAACAGTGGAATCCGGAAAAGATTTATGACCGGATGGGCGTGGATACCCAGTTTGTATCCCTGCTGGGCGTGAAAGTTCCGTCCCTGACGATTCCGGTTCGACCGGGTAGAAATCTGGCAGTGATCTTGGAAGTTGCAGCGATGAACAACCGTCAGAAGAAGATGGGTTACAATGCAGCCTCCGACTTGCTGGATCATTTAGGCTTGGAAGCAGAAGCCAAAGAGGTGATTAAGGATTACGATGCATTTTAAAAACCAGACAGGAGAGAATGACATGCAGGGATTAGAATCCATTACGGCGTGTTGTAACGCCCATTCCTGTTCGATTTTGCCGGCGGAATTGCTTTCAAAGCATACAACATTCCGCATTGGCGGAGCGTGTCAGGCAATGGTACAGATTGCAAATCGAGAGGGCTTGCAGGCAATTCTGCAATGCTGTCAGGAACAGCATTTTCCTTGGGTCGTACTGGGAAATGGCAGCAATATTTTGGCAGCAGATGAGGGTTATCACGGCATTGTATTACAGTTGGGCAGGGCGTTTTCCAACGTCCGGCAGCTGGATGAAACGACATTGTTTTGCGAAGCCGGAGCAACCTTGTCCGCTGTCGGAAAGGTTGCCTTAGAGGCATGCCTGACGGGCATGGAATGTCTGGCAGGGATTCCGGGCACAATTGGCGGAGCAGTCTATATGAATGCCGGAGCGTACGGCGGAGAGATGAAAGACGTTGTCCGCAGTGTAGAATATCTGGACGAAACGGGAGCATTCCGGACGGCAACGCCGGAGGAATTGCAGTTCTCCTATCGGCACAGCATGTTCTCCGGTACGAAAAAGATTGTAACGGGTGTGACCTTGCAGCTGCAAGCCGGAAAGTATGCAGACATTCGGGAAGAGATGCAGAAGTTGAAAAATCAGCGTGTTGCAAAGCAGCCGTTGGAATTGCCGAGTGCAGGCAGTACGTTCAAGCGTCCGGTCGGCAGCTATGCGTCTTTCCTGATTGACCAGTGCGGCTTGAAAGGGGCAAGTGTTGGCGATGCACAAGTCAGCGTGAAACACGCTGGATTTGTGGTCAATACCGGCCATGCAACTTGTCGGGATGTGCTGGAACTCTGCGATTTTGTGATTGAAACCGTAAAGGAGAAAACTGGCTACTGTCTGGAGTTAGAACCCGTGATTTTAAAATAACAGGAGGGAAAACAGATGCAGGTTGTCGTTGTAACTGGAATGTCCGGTTCTGGAAAATCAACAGTCATGGATGTAATGGAAGATATTGGGTATTATTGCATTGACAATTTACCGCCGCAGCTCATCCACCGATTTGTAGAAATTTGCAGGGAATCCGAAAATAAGCTGGAAAAAATCGCAATTGCTGCGGATTTGCGGTCAGGAGAAATGTTTGCGGATGCCTATGACTGTGTTTGTCGGTTGAAAGAACAGTCAGATTTACATGTAAAGCTGCTTTACATCGAAGCACAGGACGAAGTCATCATTAAACGCTACAAGGAAACACGCCGGAAACATCCGCTGGATGAACGATTTAACGGCTGTCTGCATCAGGCATTGGAATTTGAACGGGAACAGCTGCTGCGATTAAAAGCAATTGCAGATTATTATATTGAAACGTCTTATATTTCTGTTTCCCAGCTCAAAGAACAGATTCGGGAAACCTTCTTGGAAACGCCATCCGATTCGCTTTCGATTAAAGTAACGTCTTTCGGCTTTAAGTATGGCGTGTCTACAGAATCGGATTTGGTGTTTGATGTTCGTTGTCTGCCGAATCCGTATTATATTCCGGAGTTGCGGCATCATACGGGCTGTGATGCCTGCGTACGGGACTATGTAATGCAGTTTGAACAATCCAAAATCCTGTTGCAAAAGATTGAAGACTTGCTGGACTTCCTGATTCCGCTTTACATCAAAGAGGGGAAAAGCCGTCTGGTGATTGCATTCGGCTGCACGGGCGGCAAACACCGTTCGATTACCTTTACCGAACTCATCGGGGATTATCTGATTGAAAAGGGCATGCACGTCATCAAGCAGCATCGAGATATTGGAAAGGATCGTCCCTAACGAACCCACCGCACCGCCTTGCGGCAAAGCAGGGCGGTGTTTTTTTATGGAGAAACCGAAAAAAATTTTTTTCTCTTGTGACATTTTCCACCGTTGCAGGTAGTTCTCAGTAAGAGGGCAACATGGCACACAAGAGAAACGACCATTGGAAAGGAGAGAACCGCCATGTCCTTCTCGCAGGATGTCCGGCAGGCATTAAAACGTACCATCTTAGACAAAGACCAAGCCTTTTCCTGTCTGTATGGCATACTGCTGTACAGTCGTGTGTTTACCTCGGAGCAAATCTGTCTGCAAAGCGAAAGCGAAACCATTGTGGACTTGCTGCCGCAGCTGTTACATACGGTATTTTCATTCCCGAAAGGAACGGTTACAGTCGAACGGGGCAGGGGCGGACTTTACAGCCTTTCCCTGCAAAATACAGCTGCGGTTGCAGAAATCTGTGAACGCTATCACATCCACCTCGACAATCGGCAAATCAACCTCTGTAACATTGTGCAGAACAGCATGCCGGCATTTCTGGCAGGGGTATTCCTGACTTGCGGAAACCTCATGGACCCGAACAAATCCTATCATCTGGAATTTGTCACGCCGACTTCGATTCTCTGTAACGACTTGAGTCTGTTCCTGCAACAATTATTAGGCATCAGAGGGCATGTATTTCAGCGAAAGCAAAGTTTTGTGCTCTATGTCAAGGATAGCGAACAGATTGAAGATATGTTGACGTTTATGGGGGCTCAGCAATGCACGCTGGACTTGATGAATATCAAGATTAAAAAAGATATGCGGAACAAGGCAAATCGAATGCGAAATTGCGATGCCGCAAACATTGACAAGGTTGTTTCTGCGGCAATGCGGCAGACGGAAGAAATTCTGCTCCTTGCAGAGAAGCGAGGACTGGACACGCTCCCGCCGGACTTGCAGGAGCTGGCAGAATTGCGGCTGGAAAATCCGGAACTCAGCCTGAAAGAGTTGGGCGAATTGCTGCACCCTCCCATTGGGCGTTCCGGTGTGAACCATCGGTTTCAGAAATTATCCATGATGGCAAAGGAGTTGCGAGAACATGTCGGAACAGAAAAATGATGCCTTTGTACACCTACACGTTCACAGCGTCTACAGTTTGCTAGATGGAGCGTGTCGGATTCCAGAGATGATGGAACGCCTGAAAGAACTGGGACAAACTGCGGTCGCACTGACCGACCACGGGAATCTATATGCTGCTATTTCGTTTTATCAGGCAGCCAAAAAAGCTGGGATTCATCCGATTATCGGTTGTGAAGTCTATGTTGCCAGCCGAACACGGTTTGACCGAGGAACAGCACTTGACCGAAAGCGGTATCATCTTGTTCTGTTGTGTGAAAACCAGACAGGCTATCAGAATCTGGTGAAACTGGTTTCCAAGGCATGCTTAGAGGGCTTTTATCAGAAGCCACGGGTGGACTGGGAACTGCTGACACAGTATCACGAAGGGCTGATTGCCCTGTCCGGCTGTTTGGCAGGGGAGATTCCACAGCTGCTGTTATCGGGCGATTATGCAGCTGCCAAGCAGACTGCTCTCAACTATCAGGCAGTATTCGGAGCGGAACGGTATTACTTAGAAGTGCAGAATCACGGCTTGCAGGAACAGAAAACCGTCTTGCCCTTGTTGGAACAGCTTTCCCAAGAAACAGGAATCCCGTTGGTTGCAACCAACGATGCCCATTACCTGACCAAAGAAGAAGCAAAGATGCAGCAAGTGTTGCTGTGCATTCAGACGGGAAAAACACTGGATGACCCCACCGCTTTACGGTTTGAAACCGAAGAATTTTACCTGAAAAGCACGCAGGAGATGCAAACATTATTTGCAGCGATGCCGGAGGCGATTGCCAACACGAAACGAATTGCAGACCGCTGTCATGTGGAAATTGAATTCGGACATACCAAGGTACCGCATTTTGAGGTGCCGGAAGGCTATGATTCCTGGACTTATTTAAATAAATTGTGTCATGAAGGACTGGATAAGCGGTATGGAGCCGATGCACCAAAATACTTACAGAAATTAGATGACGAGCTTGCCGTTATTAAAAATATGGGATATGTGGACTATTTCCTGATTGTGTGGGACTTTATCCATTATGCGAGAGAGCATGATATTATGGTGGGACCGGGACGAGGCAGTGCCGCAGGAAGCCTTGTTTCTTACACCACCGGAATTACAGATATTGACCCGGTTCGTTACAATCTGATTTTTGAGCGTTTCTTAAATCCGGAACGTGTATCTATGCCCGATATTGATGTGGACTTCTGCTTTGAACGAAGACAGGAAGTTATTGATTATGTGGTAGAAAAATATGGCAAGGACTGTGTGACACAGATTGTAACCTTTGGTACGCTGGCAGCCCGTGGAGTAATCCGTGATGTGGGGCGTGTCATGGATTTGCCTTATAATTTTGTGGATACGATTGCCAAGGCAATTCCAAATGAACTGGGAATTACCATTGATAAGGCACTGATGATGAACCCGGAGCTCCGGGGCATGTATGAATCTGACGAGTCGGTAAAGAAACTTATCGATATGTCAAGAAGATTAGAAGGTCTGCCGAGGCATACGTCCATGCATGCAGCAGGCGTGGTAATCAGCCAGAAACCAATGGATGAATATGTTCCGTTGTCAAGAGCATCCGATGGCACCATAACCACACAGTTTACCATGACTACCATTGAAGAATTAGGACTTCTGAAAATGGATTTCTTAGGACTCCGGACACTGACTGTAATCCAGAATGCAGTCCGTCTTGCAGAAAAGAGCAGCGGTAAAAAAATTGATATGAATGCCATCGACTATAACGATAAGAAAGTGCTAGACTCTCTTGGAACCGGCAAAACCGATGGTGTCTTCCAGTTGGAAAGTGCCGGAATGAAGAACTTCATGAAGGAGTTAAAGCCACAGAGCTTAGAGGATGTTATCGCAGGTATTTCTCTTTACCGCCCGGGTCCAATGGACTTTATTCCGGCTTATATCAAGGGAAAAGACCACCCGGAAAGCATTACCTATGACTGTCCGGAATTGGAACCGATTCTGGCGCCGACCTATGGCTGTATCGTATATCAGGAACAGGTTATGCAGATTGTACGTGACCTCGCCGGTTATACATGGGGCAGATCTGACCTGGTGCGCCGTGCCATGTCTAAGAAAAAAGGCAAGGTAATGGAGCAGGAGCGGAAGAACTTTGTCTATGGTAATCCGGAAGAAAATGTTCCGGGCTGTATTGCAAGAGGAATCGATGAGAAAGTGGCAAACAAGATTTATGATAACATGATTGACTTTGCCAAATACGCATTTAATAAATCCCATGCGGCAGCTTATGCAGTGGTTGCATATCAGACTGCATATTTGAAATACTATTATCCGGTAGAGTTTATGGCAGCGTTAATGACATCAGTCTTAGACAATACTTCCAAAGTCTCAGAATATATCTACACCTGCCGCCAGATGGGAATCGCAATTCTGCCGCCGGATATCAATGAAGGCGAGGGAGGATTCTCCGTATCCGGACAAGCAATCCGCTATGGACTTTCTGCCATTAAGAGTATCGGAAGACCGGTGATTGATGCCATTGTGGAGGAGCGTAAAATCCGTGGGCCGTTTACCACGTTAAAGGATTTTATTACAAGACTTTCCGGAAGAGAAGTGAATAAACGGACCATAGAAAACTTTATCAAAGCGGGAGCCTTAGACGGACTGGAAGGAAACCGCCGTCAGAAGATGATGATATACGGTTCTCTTTTGGATGCACTGAATCAGGAAAAGAAGACCACAATGGCTGGTCAGATGACACTTTTTGATATTGCACCGGAAGAGGACAAGGCAGAGTACGAAATCAAGCTTCCGAATGTAGAAGAGTATGACAAAGAAGTGCTTCTTGGCTTTGAAAAGGAAGTCCTGGGCATATATATCAGCGGACATCCGCTGGAAGAATATATGGAGCGTTTAAAGAAGAATACCAATGCCGTTACCACAGACTTTGTACTGGATGAAGAGACCGGAACCCTTAAGGTATCGGATGGCGCAAAGGTGCGTATCGGTGGAATGATTACCGATAAAGTCATCAAGTATACCAAGAGTAATAAGGCAATGGCATTTATTACGTTAGAAGATCTGGTGGGAACAGTGGAAATCATCATTTTCCCGAAGGATTATGAGCGTTATGCAAAATATCTTGAAAATGATGCCAAAGTATTTGTGGAAGGCCGTGTAACTGCAGAAGAAGACCGCAACGGCAAGCTTATTTGTGAGAAAATCATTTCCTTTGATGAAGTGAAACGGGAGCTGTGGCTGCAGTTTCAAAGTAAGAGCGATTTCGAAGAAAAAGAAGGTGCTCTTTATGGAAAAATGATGGATGCCGATGGCTCAGAGCATGTCGTTATTTATCTTGCAGCAGAAAAACAGATGAAGCGTCTGCCGGAAAACAGAAATGTTGCAATTACAAAAGAGCTTTTAGAAGAACTTGGGAATTTCTTAGGTAAAGACAATGTAAAAGTTGTAGAAAAGTCATTGTAGCCATTGCAAAACCACAGTTTAAGGATTAGAATAAAAATGATTGGATAAAGAACAAAGAGAAGTGTTTACATATAGGAGGTAACAGGGAATGTCAAAAGAAATTCAGACAATTGGTGTTTTAACCAGTGGCGGGGATGCTCCGGGCATGAACGCTGCTATCCGTGCGGTAGTAAGGGAAGCTATTGCAAAGGGAAAGAAAGTAAAAGGAATTAAGAGAGGTTATGCAGGTCTTTTGCAGGAAGAGATTATTGATATGGAAGCAAAAGATGTAGCAGACATTATCCAGAGAGGGGGAACAATTTTACAGACTGCACGTTGTCAGGAATTCGTAACACCGGAAGGACAGCAGAAGGGTGCTGAAATCTGCAGAAAACATGGCATTGATGGAATTATCGTAATCGGTGGAGACGGTTCCTTTAAGGGCGCACAGAAGCTGGCAGCACTTGGAATCAACACCATCGGATTACCGGGAACCATTGACCTTGATATTTCCTGTACCGATTATACCATCGGTTTTGATACCGCAGTAAATACTGCCATGGAAGCCATTGATAAGGTACGTGATACCTCAACCTCCCATGAACGCTGCTCCATCATTGAAGTAATGGGCAGAGGCGCAGGCTACATTGCACTGTGGTGTGGTATTGCCAATGGAGCAGAGGATATCCTGCTTCCGGAGAAATATGATTATGACGAGCAGAAGCTTGTAAATAATATTATAGAGAACAGAAAACGTGGAAAGCAGCATCATATTATTGTAAATGCAGAAGGTATCGGTCATTCCGCAAGCATGGCAAAGAGAATTGAAGCAGCAACCGGAGTTGAAACCAGAGCGACCATCTTAGGACACATGCAGCGTGGTGGAAGCCCGACCTGTAAAGACCGTGTTTATGCATCTACCATGGGATGCATTGCCGTAGATTTGCTGTGCGAAGGCAAATCCAACCGTCTTGTAGCATATAAAAATGGTGAATTCGTAGATTATGATATTGACGAGGCACTGGCAATGACCAAATCCATTCCGGAATATCAGTATGAAATCTGTAGAAATCTTTCCAGATAGGATGTTATTATGATTACCAGTACAGCAAATCCGCAGGTAAAAAATTTAATTCAGTTAGTAAAAAAAGCCAAAGTTCGTAATGAACAGAGGCTTTTTGTTGTGGAAGGAATCCGTATGTTCCGGGAAATCCCGGAAGGCTGGCTTGATAGAATTTATGTTTCCGAGCATTTCATGGAAGAGGAATCCCATGTAAAAGTTCTGCAGGGGAAAAATTATGAAGTACTTGCCAATCATGTGTTTGAAAGTGTATCCGATACCAAGACACCGCAGGGAATCCTTTGTCTTGTGAAAATGCCGGATTATACCTTAGAAGAAGTAATACCAAAGGAAAATGCCCATCTTCTGATTCTTGAAAGTATTCAGGATCCGGGCAATTTAGGCACGATGTTCCGGACCGGAGAGGGAGCGGGAATCAGCGGAATTATCATGAACCGCACCACTGTAGATGTTTTTAATCCAAAGACCATCCGCTCCACTATGGGCAGTATCTTTCGCGTACCATTTTTCGTGACGGAAAACCTGCAGGATATATTGATGCAGTTAAAGTCCCGGAAAATAAAGCTTTACAGTGCCCATCTGCAGGGCAGTGTTTCTTATGAGGAGCCGGATTATAAAGAACCCACAGGCTTTTTAATTGGAAATGAAGGAAATGGATTATCGGATGAGATTGCCAGAATGGCAGATACCTATATCCACATTCCAATGGCAGGAAAAGTAGAATCACTGAATGCAGCAATTGCGGCAACACTGCTGATGTATGAGGCAGCACGCCAGAGGAGGTAAGGGATGTTCCGGTTATGGGCAAAAGAATTTAAAGACAATCATATGTTAAAGGATACCACCATCTGTGATGACTCCGGGGATACCAGAACCCATAAGGTGTTCCGGGCATTAGATGAGGTGTGCTATACCTTTGATTTGGGAAAACCAATCTGGTTAGACCGCAATGTGGATGAATTTAAGCGGCATGCAAAGACCAGGTTTTATCAGGATAATTTTGTGGAAGAAATTGAATTTGATTTTTTGGAAATTCATGTGATTGAAGAGGATTAAGTAACTGTGTCAGGAGGAAAGAAAATGGAAGGGCAGATGCGCCGGGATACCATCATTAAGATGCTGGGGGAGAAGGGAAAACCTTTGTCCGGAACAGAATTGGCAAAAGAATTAGGAGTCAGCCGTCAGGTGATTGTACAGGATATTGCATTGCTTCGTGCAGTAAATAAGAATATTTTAAGCACCAACAAAGGCTATGTGCTTTATGACCCTTCGGAAGAGACACAGAAAGCAAGAAGAACCATTGCAGTAAGCCACAGTGATGAACAGACACAGGATGAGCTTTATACCATCGTGGATTTCGGTGGAAAAGTCTTAGACGTCGTAATCGAGCATGATATTTACGGACAGATAACGGTGGATCTGATTTTAAAGAGCCGTCAGGATGTGGACGAATTTATTGCAAAGGTTGCAAAGAGCAAGGCAAAGCCGCTTAAGACACTGACCGGAAATAAACACTTTCATACCGTAGAAGCAGATTCAGAACAATTACTTGACATCATAGAAGAAAAATTACGGGAAAAAGGCTACGCAAGATAACAGCTTGACTTTTTTTCTCGATATGGTAAACTACTCCTTGACTGACAAGACAACTGACAAGACAGCTAAAGTCAAGGAGGAAGAAAATGGAAAAGATAAAAGCGTTCTTAAAACGCAAAAATATTATTATCTCAGCAAAAAGATATGGCATTGATGCCTTAGGTGCAATGGCACAAGGTCTTTTTGCTTCTCTTTTAATTGGAACAATTATCAGTACAATTGGTGAGCAGGCTGGCATCCAGCTGCTGGTGGACATCGGTGGATATGCCAAAGCAGCAACCGGTCCGGCAATGGCAATCTCTATTGGTTTTGCTTTGCAGTGTCCGCCACTGGTGCTTTTTTCACTGGCAGCCGTCGGTGTGGCCGCAAATACCCTGGGTGGAGCAGGCGGACCGCTGGCAGTATTGATTGTCACCATCTTTGCAGCCGAATTCGGTAAAGCAGTATCCAAAGAAACCAAAATTGATATTATTGTTACTCCGTTTGTAACCATTTTCATCGGAGCAGGCTTATCCATCTGGTGGGCACCGGCAATCGGAGCCGCAGCCAGTGCAGTAGGAAAAGCCATTATGTGGGCAACCGAGTTGCAGCCGTTCTTTATGGGAATTTTAGTCTCTGTAATTGTAGGTATCGCACTGACGCTGCCAATCAGCAGTGCTGCAATCTGTGCAGCTTTGGGACTGACCGGACTGGCAGGAGGAGCTGCAGTAGCAGGATGCTGTGCCAACATGGTAGGTTTTGCAGTACTGAGCTTCCGGGAAAATAAATGGGGTGGACTTTTCGCACAGGGAATCGGAACTTCCATGTTACAGATGGGAAATATCGTGCGGAATCCAAGAATCTGGCTTCCGGCAATTTTAAGCTCCGCCATAACAGGCCCAATAGCAACCTGTGTATTCCATCTTCAGATGAACGGTGCAGCTGTAGCATCCGGAATGGGAACCTGTGGACTGGTTGGTCAGATTGGTATTTATACCGGCTGGATTAATGATATTGCATCCGGCACCAAGGCAGCCATTACACCAATGGACTGGATTGGAATGCTGTTAGTATGCTTCATTTTACCGGGTGTTTTAACCTGGGCATTCGGTCTGTTCTTCCGTAAGATTGGCTGGATCAAAGAAAATGATTTGAAGCTTGATTTATAAGAAAGATTTAAGAAAATATAGATAAAAGTTATACCATAAGAAAACAAAAGCAATACCTCTTGTGCATAATTATTAAAAATTGATAAAAATTTAACTAATAACAAGCATATTATACAAAGATGTGCTATACTAAAGTTAGATTGTTCTTGCATATATTATAACTTACGAGGAAAATTTCAAAAATATAAAAAGGTTATTTTCCGCAGTAGATGCATGGAGGAGTAGAAAATGGAATCACCAATTGAAGTGACAGAAGGTGTA
>OGOC01002393.1_pt1 | contig 12409 bp, 10 predicted proteins | sample 1552561 | NCBI WGS metagenome assembly OGOC01 (sample SAMEA2580148, study PRJEB22360) | human gut metagenome | biome: human gut; feature: human-associated habitat; material: faeces | place: Denmark | collected 2008/2010
AAATATACTAATATAATATACCATCTTTATTCTCAAGTTACAATGCTTTTTCTTATCAAAAAGAAATACAATTTATACTATTCTTTGCTGAACTCAACTAACTCTAATCCCTCATTACGATCAAGTACAAACTGGATTCCCCATTCATTCTTAAATAACAACAGTGGATTTCCTCGCATATCTTTGACTTTCTTAACTTCAGATACACCACGTAATTTGTTCATATCCGTGTTGCGGTCTTTGATCCAGCGGATTGCCTGATATGGCAATGGTTCTAAACGGATCTCACAGTTGTATTCATTTTCCAGACGGTATTTTAAGACATCAAACTGAAGTGTTCCTACAACTCCGACGATGATCTCTGCAAATCCTGCTTCATGTTCCTGAAAGATCTGGATAGCACCTTCCTGTGCGATCTGTTCTACACCTTTCACAAACTGCTTACGCTTCATAGAATCTAACTGGATGACTCTTGCAAAATGTTCTGGTGCGAATGTTGGGATTCCTTCATATTCAAAGTCATCTTTTGGAAGGCAGACAGTGTCTCCGATAGAGAAGATTCCCGGGTCAAATACTCCGATGATATCTCCTGCATACGCCTCTTCTACGATCTTACGTTCCTGTGCCATGATCTGCTGTGGCTGGGAAAGCCTCATCTTTTTCTTACTCTGTACATGTTTTACTTCCATGTTCGCTTCGAATTTACCGGAACAGATTCTCATAAATGCAATTCTGTCACGGTGGTTTTTGTTCATATTTGCCTGAATCTTAAAGACAAACGCTGAAAAACCATTTTCCACAGGATCTACTTCTTCTCCCTTGGATGTTCTTGCAAGTGGTCTGTTTGTCATCTTCAGGAAATGCTCTAAGAATGGTTCTACACCAAAGTTTGTAAGTGCTGATCCAAAGAATACTGGAGATAGTTTTCCCTGATGTACTTTATCCATATCAAGATCTGCTGCCGCACCATCTAATAATTCAATTTCTTCCATCAGATTCTCATAGAAATCTTCTCCGATCAGATCTGCTGCATTATCATCATCTGCTGAAATGATCGTTTCTTTTGCTTCTTTTGCACCACCTGTGGAGACTGCCTCGAATCGTAAGATATTTCTTGATGCACGCTCGTATACACCCTTAAATTCTTTTCCACATCCGATCGGCCAGTTGATCGGACATGTCTCGATCCCTAAGACTTTCTCGATATCGTCTAACAGATCGAAAGTATCCTTAGCTTCACGGTCCATCTTATTGATAAATGTAAAGATCGGGATATGTCTCATAACACAGACCTTAAATAACTTGATCGTCTGTGGCTCCACACCCTTGGAAGCATCGATCACCATGACGGCACAATCCGCTGCCATCAGTGTACGATACGTATCTTCTGAGAAATCCTCATGTCCTGGTGTATCAAGGATATTGATACATTTTCCTTCGTATTCAAACTGTAATACAGAAGAAGTGACAGAGATACCTCTTTCTTTTTCAATCTCCATCCAGTCAGATACTGCATGTTTGGAGTTTGCCTTTCCTTTCACAGACCCCGCTGTATTGATTGCTCCTCCATATAAAAGGAACTTCTCAGTCAACGTTGTCTTACCGGCATCCGGATGAGAAATGATCGCAAAGGTTCTTCTGCGGCCGATCTCCTGCTCAATACTGTTTGCCATAATCTTTTTCCTCTTTTCTATTTTTATCTATTATTTTACATTTCTACGCATACTTAGTCATATTATCACACCACTTCTTAAATTTCTACTGATTCTTTATAAAAAATATGCTTTTAACTATTGCTTTTCCCAAGAAACACAAGTGTTTTTCGATGTTAATTCGTGGTATAATGATTCTATATTAAATCTAGGAGGATATCTCATGAGCAATACAATCTTACGCAATGAAAATGTATCTGTCACTTTAAAATCTCTTGGTGGGGAACTGACTTCTATCAAAGATGCTTCTGGTACGGAATATCTCTGGCAGGGAAATCCTGACTTCTGGAGTGGACAGGCACCTGTCTTATTTCCGATCGTTGGGTGTTTAAGAAATGGAACTGCAACCATCGGTGATTCTAAGACTTGTTCTTTTGGCCGTCATGGTCTTGCAAGAAAATTAGAATTTACTTTGGTTTCTTCTTCTGAAACTTGTGCTGTTTATTCTTTGAAAGCGGATGATTCTACGAAAGAACAGTATCCTTATGATTTTGAACTCCAGATGATCTATGAATTAACGGATCATGGAGTGAAAGTCAGTCATAAGGTGATCAATCATGGGGACATCGTTATGCCTTACTGTATTGGCGGTCATCCTGCATTTAACTGTCCAGTGTATGAAGGGGAGAATTTTGAAGATTATATCGTGGAATTTGAACAACCGGAAACTGCTGCCTGTGCACAGCTTACAGATGATGGTTTGATCAATAACAACGATCGTATTCCTGTTCTTGATCATGAAACTGTGATTCCTGTAAAACATTCTTTATTTTACAAGGACGCTTTGATCTTTGATCAGTTGAAATCACGCACGGTTGCATTAAAACATAAGGAAAGCGGTCATGGTATCTTAGTTACTTTCCCTGATTTTGATTATCTGGGTGTATGGTCTAGTGCAAATGATGGACCTTTTGTTGCTTTGGAACCTTGGAGTGGAACTTCTACCTGCAGTGATGAGGATGATGTGTTTGAACATAAAAGAGGGGTGCGATTCTTGGAGCCTGGAGAACATGAAACTTTGAGTTTTGTGATTGAGATTTTATAGTACGTGATAATGTTATGAACATTTTGTGACTTGAAAACGCTGGAATTTCCACATTTTTCGTGCTATCTTGTAGATAACAAACTTGTAGTTAGGAGTTATGATCATATGAATTGGCATGGAAAACGTTATTATTCGTTTGATAGTTTTTTAAAGAATTATTTTGGTGAGAAAATTTATAAAGTATCCTTAGATGGTGGTTTTACCTGTCCAAACAGAGATGGAACACTTGGAACTGGTGGTTGTATCTTTTGCAGTGAGGGCGGTTCCGGGGATTTTGCTTCTTCAGCTGCTTTGTCTGTGACAGATCAGATCACCGCTGGAATTGAGATGGTTTCTAGAAAGATCGAAAATGGGAAGTATATTGCTTATTTTCAGGCTTTTACGAATACTTATGGTCCGATTGAAAAACTGGAAGCTTTGTATATGGAAGCGGTCAATGATCCGCGAATCGTTGCTCTTGCGATCGGTACCAGACCGGATTGCCTGCCTGCCGAGGTTTTGGAACTTTTAAATCAATTAAACAAAATCAAACCTGTGTTTGTGGAACTTGGTCTGCAGACGATTCATGAAGAGACCGCTTCTTTTATCCGGCGTGGATACCCTTTGTCTTGTTTTGATGAAGCAGTTATGAATCTTCATAAGATCGGTGTATTGACTGTTGTTCACCTGATTCTTGGGCTTCCTGGTGAAACGGATGATATGATGCTTGAGTCAGTTCGTTATCTGAATCACCTTCCGATTCATGGGGTTAAATTTTCTATGCTGCATATTTTGAAGAATACGGATCTGGCTGATCATTATGAGGAACATCCCTTTGATGTGTTTACTTTGGAGTCTTATGTTGATCTGATTTTGAAATGTATTGAGAATCTGAGTCCTGAGATCGTGATTCATCGATTAACTGGAGATGGGCCGAGAGATTTGTTGATTGCTCCTGAGTGGAGTGTTTATAAGCGGAAAGTTTTGAATAGGATTGCGCATGAGATGAAGGTGAAGGATGTTTGGCAGGGGGATAAATTGTGATTTGTAGTTTGAATGACGGAAATTATTGGTGGAATATTATAAAAAGAGATCATGTGCCTGCAACCCACTCGCGTTCGGACTCCCACGTAGCTGTACTAAGCTCCTGAATGGTCTAACGACCATCCACTCGCTAAGTGCAGACGTGTCCGTACGGTTGCTGACACATGATCTCTTTTTATAATATTCAAATAATTTACGTGATTCAAACCACTATACAGTATGTATGTTATACGGTATTGGTTGATGATTTTTGTATTTATTAACAGAAGGTAAAAGGACTTCTACAACACCGATTTATCGAGATGTTTATGAAGCATAATCACATTACCTTCTGTTAAAAAATCCCCTATTTTTATCATATACTCGAAATCTACAGTTGGCCAACTACAAAAATCACAATTTCTTTTTTCTTGTAACCAACTTTTTAATATTTTTCAACTATTGTATGTTACACATAGAATACAAATATGGAGACTGTTTTTATTAATTTTTTAATTTATCTAATTCCAATAAATCTATCCCCATAATATTAAGAATATCCTCAAAACTTACTGTTTTAAATCCATTTTTATATTGTTTAAAAATCGCATTCAACTCTGAATGAAATTTCTTATAGTAATCTTTATTAAGCAATATCTTAAGATATAATATTGCAACAACAATACGTCTATTATTATAATTTGTAATTTCTAAATAATTAGCTATGTTAGATACACGTATATTTTTATAATCAGAATTATAAAGACGTTCGTCATGTGCACACTGATTTCTTACTAAATTAAATATCTTTAATGCCGATTCCATATCCTTACTATTTATCCTAAGTATCTTGGAATTTTTATATTGTTCAGCATAATATTTTGCGATAATATTTTTTTCTGAATCTTTTAATGCACCATACAAATATGAAAGATTTCCTATTGTAAGATAATTAACTAAAACCCATAACGGAACAGAACCATGATCCTCAATATAATGTTTTATTGCTCCTTTAGCACCAACGTTATCATGTATAGTCTTGGTAAGAATAGAAATTTGTTTCAATACGCCTTTCGGATCGTCTTCTCTATAATTCGCAATATCCAAATATGAATTAGCTTTTGGATATTTTCTTGAAAATTCATGTGAAATAACCGTTTTAAAAGAATTTTCAAAAATAAGTAAGTATTTCAAAAATAAAAATCTTAATTCCCTATCAAACAAAAATAATGTTTTTAACTCATTAAAATGCGCATTGGACAAATATGTTTCTGGCTCAACAGGTTTTCCATGTGTATCCTTAAGTAAAAACAAATCTTTATATCCATTTATGACATTATAATAATTTTCCTGTTCCAAAAAACGTTTAGGTTTTCCATCTGTTGGAACAATCAAACCTCTATTACGCAGTATAGTTAGTTGTTGATTAAACGTCTTATACTCTTTCATTCTTTTGTATCTCCTAAACAAAATGGCCAGGGCGCCGTACGCTTCCTGACCTAATCTTATGCTACTATTATATTCGCATATTTTTATTTTGTCAACATTATTGCCAATTATTCATTAAGTTATTTTCCACCAAATTTTAATATATGCTATTTCCATTTTATACGTTAAATGTGTATTTTGTTTGGAATATTTTTAATAATTGTGTTTAATGTTGCAATTTATTTTATATGCCGATTTCTTAAGACCCCTGGGACTTAAGTAGCTGTCTCCTAATCGTCTAATTACTAATTACTCAATTACTAATTGATCACTTAGTAAATTTAGTATAACATAATACTTTCTTCTTATCTACTCTGAAATAACTTGATAAATCAGTATTATTATCTTCCAAGGATATTGTTCGTGATATCTCCCACCCTTGTTTTCTTTGTAAAAATCCTGCGATCTTGTCAACACTCTTGCTTTTTTATTTTTTCCAATCTTCCTTTGTTTCTTCTAGTTTTCTTTGATTTCCTGTAAAGCTTTCCATGCAAGTTCAATTGTAAGATTGAACTGTCCGATCACACCTGTTCTGTATATGTCATTATTATCTGCTAAATCAAAATCTGCATTTTTCAATACATTTAAGCAATTCGAAAAATTTTCAAGCTTTTTCATAAATCACTACACCATCCTTTTTTATTTCTTTCCTCAATTCTTCTGAAATTCCTGCATCTATTTCCACAACATCAAACATTAAAAGAGAATGTACTTTCTCCTTAATATCCCAGTAAAAAGAATCAAAGTCTCCACCATAGACAGCAATGTCTATATCACTTCTCTCCGTATTTGTTCCTCTTGCACGAGAGCCAAATAAGATAACTTTCTCAACTGAATGTTTTTTTGCAAATGTCGAAATGTCTCTTATAACTCTCTCTGGAAGATTATATTTCATATTTTGCTGCCTCCCAATCATACATTTGCAAATATTATATCATAGAAAAAAAGAAATATTCACGTATTGCTGAATATTTCTTTTTCTATCATTATTTTACCTTAACCGTCACATATTTTACCGCTTTCTGATACTTCGATGTTTTTGCTGCCGTGATCCGGATCTTGTATGTTCCTTTCTTGGCTTTCTTCTTTAATGTAACTTTTCCACTCTTAGTTACGGTCATACATTTTTTTGCTTTCTTTGGATATTGGGTCACTTTATAGGTCAGTTTTGCTTTCCCCAAAGATTTTGCTTTTAGGTTAAATGTTGCCTTTTTACGTTTTAATTTTTTTGCCTTGTAAGTTTTTATTTTTGCTGTTTTTATTATCTGTTTCTTTAATTTTAATGGTTTTACGATACTTGGTTTGATCACTTCTGGTTTACTTTGTACGTTATTTTCAGAGATATCATTTCCATTGCCGTTTCCTGTATTGCCATTCCCTTTATTATCTTCTCCCTGGTCTGGGATTTCAGGATCTTTCTTATCAAGTTCCTCTACTACAAGATCAGAACCTTTGACTTCTTCTTTCTCATCAACGATATCTGCTGAAAAATCAACATATTTTGTTACCTTAACATTATTTCCCTTATCAGCAAATTGAATGGATGTGTTTGTGTTGTTATCTAAAATCGTACTGTTTCCTTGCACTTTGGCATTGACCTCTACAATTCCTTCCTCGGAATTCTTGGATTGCATCGCAGCTGACAGATTATAATAATCTCCTTCCACTTTGATCTTCCCAGAAGTGATCGTTACTTTGTCTGCTCCATCGGCGGTTACTGCATATCCTTTGTTGTTATCATCACAAAGGAACTGGCAGCCTTCCTCTGCTTTCGTCAATTCAAATGAATTGCTTGCCGCCACTCTAAGATTCCAGATTGGATGCTCACTTTCCCAATCACTTTGTTCGCAGGAATAAACTTTCATATCTCCTGTATAATTATTTCCATCGTATTCGAGATACTTTCCTTCTTCATTTTGTAATCGGAATCGCTTATTTGCTGATATCTGAATCGTCGTCTGATCCTGATCATCTTCCTGATATGCTGATGCCGCCATCCTGCTTTTCATTTTTAAGGTCTGGATCCCGCCATTATATATTTTATCAACGCCATAATAGTTCAGGTTCTTCCACAGATCTTCTACACATACATCATCAAATCTTGAATTTGAATCTGCAAAATGGAAGCTCTTGAAATCAGAAGAGACTTTCATTGTCAGGTATCCCCCGTAACTTCCAGGGTGATAAGAATTTTCATCATAGATCGTAATCTCATGATTTCCATCCGTGTCCTTCTTATAACCACAAACAACAACACTATGTCCGCCCTCTGGTATCATGAAGGAGAAAACAAATGGTTTTTTCACTCTTTTTGCATACTGGGCTTCTGCTACAAATTTCTTAAGAAAAGTTTCCAGATCTCCATTTCCCCAACCTGAATTTTTACTGATTCCATATGTTGAGCTTCCACTGTCCAGACACTGTGTCATATGGTAATATAAGATCATGTCTTTCATTTTGGAATTCTCATATGGGCTTCCCAGCGTCCAATAATCATGTGCGCCACTTGTAATATCATCAAAATCAATATAACCTTGGTTTCCATAACACATACTCAAAGCGATCCCATGGCATACACCTGTATGTTCTCCATGAAAATACGTGATCATTCTCCATTTACTCTGAAAATCACTACACTGCTTCACCAATTTATTTAGATATACAGGATTTGAAATGAAAGCTCTCATCCCTATATGCTTAAACTGATTCGTATCCTTACCTGTTTTAAAGTAACTGGACATTCCTCCTTCGATCACTTCTCCATGGAATTGATCTTCATCCAGATAAAATGCGGCTCTTACTCCATGATTCGAATTATTTGCTCTTGCATGTGTGATTCTGTTTGCTCCGATTGATCGTGCTACATTTTCGTAAGATTGTCCTGTGTTACAAGGCAGTCTTAACCAGTAGGAATCGTCCGGAGCCATATAATCCAAACCAATATTATTGGTTCCCATCAGCAACTGCTCTGGTCCTATCAAGAAGAACTGATCCGTTGTATTCTCATACCATTTATCGGTTGCCTCTGCTAAAGTTTCAAACAGCTTACGATGGTATCCATTTGCATCAAAATCAAATTTGGAAGATCCTCCATCCGCTTTGTCTGCATCCAGATTATTCAAATATGTTTTCTGTGTGACCGTCTTTACACACTGAAGCTCCGAATCAGTAAAAGAAGATAAAAATCCCTGCTCCTCATCATAAGCATCCTCTCCATCAAGATTTGCTGCGGAAGGTACAGATCGATTGCTCCAATCAACCTCTCCGGCAGAATTCATCCAATGTCTCAAGGCTGATTCTGTCCAACGATTGGATCCTCTTTCAGCCCTGATGTGGTTTTTATACCCGGAATATTTTGCATCATAACTCTTCTTACACAGGATTTGATCACTCAGCATCAATTTTCCATTTGAATCCTCTCCGATGCATCTCCATTTTATCTTCTTACCCTGATAAGTTCCAAGGTAAATGTAATCTCCAATATTTACTTTGCCATCCCCAGCATGTACTATTTTGTTGTTCACTGGCAGTAACGTAAATACCATACTGAATACGACCAGTAATGTTAAGATTTTGCTGATGATTCTCTTTTTCATACCTTTTCCTTTCCTCATATTTTCTGAACTACTACTTTACATCTCTTTTTACAACACAACGTTTCTTGTAAAAAGAAATCCCATAACAGATCACCTCATCATAACTATCCTCAAATTCCTTTGCATACATCCTATGATCGATCTGCTGAATAGCTTTTTCACAATCCTCTTCTAAGTTCTTTACTTCTTTTGAATATTTCGCTTCAAAAACTGCAACCTTTCCTTCATGTTCATTAAAAATAACAAGATCACTTCGACCTTCTCCATGTTCTTTATTCGATTCAACACTATATCCAGCCCCAGCAAATATTCCTGCAAGAAATGCATGATAAAAATCTTCTCTATAATCATGATAACTGATCGTTATTCGCAATAACCTGCTGATCTCCTGTGTCAAAGTCTGCTCATCACCATTCCATACTGCATCAAATAAATGCTTTCGATCTTGTAATTTCGCTGTATCACTAAACCAATCCTGTACTGTTGTCTCAAAAATCTCTCGTATCTCTTTGTTTGGAATCTTCAATGTAATCTTTCCATCTGCACTTTCCTTCTCTTCCTTATCTCTTGTCAGATATCCTGTTAAATACAAAATGCTCCAAAAATTCTCTTCTGACGAATGTAAATAATCATACGTAAGATTTTCTTCTATTTTCTGATCAATCGTGTCTCCTGCCATCAATTTTTCCATCTTTTTTTGAATTCCGCTGCCTGCGTAGTCTATAAAAGATCGTATGATCGCATTATCACTTGTATTCTTCCAGTAACTTGCTGGCTTCATGTCTGGATCGATCCGTAGATCTCTTACATAGTTCATAACATCCCATGGACAATATACATCGATCTCTCCAAAATTATACCCATCATACCATTCTTTGATTTCTTTAAAATGCTCTTGCAGTCCAATATCTTTTAAGATATCTTTTACTTCCTGATCGGTAAATCCAAAATATTCATTTAAATGTGTTGATATGATCGTATCTGAGATAAAATTATTGGTTCCTGTAAATATACTTTCCTTTGCAATTTTCAAGCAACCTGTAACTACTGCGAACTGAAGATGAGAATTATCTTTTAGAGATGTGCTCATCATCGTTTTCATCACATCCAGCATTTCTTTATAGTAGCCATTGCTGCTTGCTTTCGCTAATGGTACATCATATTCATCCAATAATAAAATAACCGGCTTTCCGTAATGCGCATTCATCATTCTTATGATGGTAGCCACACTAATTTTTATCAAATCTTCTGACAAATTTTCTTCACTTATATCTTGTAACTTTAAAAAGATCTTTTTATCATTCTCATTTACCTTATCGCTATCTGATAAATAATCATGCTCATTGCAGATCCATGAAATCTGATTTCTTAACATCTTCATAGCTGATTGAAAATTCAATCCATCTACATCTTTGAAGGAAATAAATAATGTTGGATACTGATTCATCCATTTTTGACATAATTCTATATCTCTTGAGATCTTCAGATCTTCAAATAGTTTCCTGCTGTCTTTTCGTATATCAAAGAAATACGCCAACATACTCATGCCGATCGTCTTTCCAAAACGTCTTGGTCTCGTGATCAATGTAACTTCTGCGATTCTTGATTCCAGTAATTCTTTGATCAAATTCGTTTTATCTACATAATAATATTCATTTTGTCTTAACTTATGAAAATCAGAAATTCCTACTGGTAATTTCACATTGTTCATTGCCAACACCACCTTCTTAGATTTTATCTAATCACAAAACATCCTCTTCCGTTTGCTTTTGCTTCATATAAGATCTCATCGGTCTTTGTCAGAAGTTCCTTGATCGTTTTTGGATATTTAAAACGATATACTCCAATACTGCAGCTTACTGTGACTTCCTTCTGAATTCCTGAGATGTTTTGAAAGAATTGTTTCATTTCTTCTTCTAACGCTTCCTGGCTCATCTCTTCTTCGATCATCACGGCAAACTCATCTCCACCAACTCTTCCGACTGCTCCATATGGCTCAAATTGTTCTTGTAAAAATGTCGCAAATTTCTTTAAGGTTTCATCTCCTGCTATATGTCCCAGTTTATCATTGATCTGCTTAAACCAATCCACATCCAAGAATAAAAACCATCCTTGATGGCCATGAATCCTCTGATCACTTTGAATATTTTGGCAATGCTGCAAAAACAGTCTTCTTCCCATCACCCCAGTAAGGAAATCAATCTCCCCTTGATATTCCCGATACTTCATATATTGGTAGATCATAAGCATCGTCAATATTAAGATAAAATCCAATGCAAGCATTGCGATCAAAAACTGTACCTGTAAATGTAGCAGATCAATCTCTATTGTTCTTGTTACATGAACTCTGTGCTATTTCAACATATATGTAGACCGATTTGCAAAATATCCAGTAGAAAATATCGCTATACAAATGATCAAAAAACTGATCCCTGATGATATAGCGACTATCTTAGAAGACAGATATGGATCATCCAAAGATTGATTTACCGCATCCTTGTATTTTTGAATGCGTTCCTTGTGATAAATCTTATATGCCACCTCTACCCAGAAAAGACAACATAGTGCAATAAGTGCATCATTGATCCCCATATGAAATGTTGACATTCCAGTATAGCCAAGCTGTGGAAAACAGGCTCCCATAACGGTGAACACTAGGAAAGCATGTATCCACTGTGAGATCAAAGAAAGAATCCAGATTCCTATTTTCTCATACTTTCGTCCTTTTATGATGGAAAACAGATATCCGATCACAAAGCCAAACAGAACTCTTGACCCAACACTTAGTAAAATACTTCCTACTGGATTACTACTATATAGCGGCGAAAATATCTTATCATCTGATACGACATAAAGTGCTGATGCCTTATACATACTTGCTAGTCCAAATACCAATCCGATCAGTGTCGATTCCAAAGGTCCAAGCAAACATCCCGCAACTACGATCGGGATATATGCTGTTGTAAGTGAAATTGGATCAATATGGATGAATCCTAAAAAAGTAAATGACATAATAAGCTCGATCGCCAATAATAGCACAAAAACATATTTTTCAAATTTTAAATGCTTCCATTTGTTTTGCTTCATATCTCTAATCTTCCTTTGCTTTTGGTCTCTTAAACTTCTTCCCAATTCTTCTTTGCTTACTTACATCATATCATAAAAACAAAGTATCAACGACACCTGAATGCCCAAAATCAAAGGTATCCCTAATCTAAAATACCATTTTCTTGTCTTATGATGAAATACTGTCATACCGATCATTGCTCCAATGGAGCCTCCGATCAGTGCAAGTATGATCAATTTTTTCTCTCTAACTCTCCACTGTCTTGTCATCGCTCTCCATTTGTCTAGTCCATACAATGCAAATGTTATAACGTTGATCATGATCAGATATAAGTGAATATATGCTGATTGCATTTGTAGGTTTCCTCCCCATAGCCTTTTATTTTAATCTGTATTTTCGATTTTTATTATTGCCTATTTGTTCTATATCTTGTGTCAAAGCTTTTAATAACTCTTTCGTTCTGGAGGATTTTAAATTTAACAAATTACAAAAATCCTGA
>OGOC01002395.1_pt1 | contig 12401 bp, 7 predicted proteins | sample 1552561 | NCBI WGS metagenome assembly OGOC01 (sample SAMEA2580148, study PRJEB22360) | human gut metagenome | biome: human gut; feature: human-associated habitat; material: faeces | place: Denmark | collected 2008/2010
AAAAGACAAGAAGCCAGTCATGTGCCGGAACCCGGGATTTCCTTTGGGTGTTCCGGCACATGTTGGATAGAAAAGTATGCAGGAGAAAGGGGAACAATATGGGAAAATTTACACCATTGGATTTCGAAGAATACGTAGCGCTTGCCCGTCAGGCAGCAGCAGAGGGATGTGTCCTTCTGAAAAATGACAACGAGGCGCTTCCGCTTCGCAAGGGGGATAAAGTAGCCGTTTTCGGAAGAATTGCATTCCATTATTATAAGAGCGGACTGGGCTCCGGCGGACTCGTCAACACCAAATATGTGGTTGGCATTCTGGATGCCTTAAAAGAAGAAAAAGACATTACACTCGACGAGAATCTTCTTGGAACATACGAAAAATGGATCGAGAAAAATCCGTACGACGAAGGACAGGGCTGGGGCAAGGTGCCGTGGTCCCAAAAAGAGATGGAGCTGACCGACGAGATCGTGGAGAGTGCAAAAGGCGCCGATGCAGCCATCGTTGTTGTAGGCCGTACCGCAGGTGAGGATCAGGACAACAAAAATGAGGCAGGCAGCTATCTCTTAACCGATACTGAAAAAGAGATGGTAGAAAAAGTCAGCAAAGCATTTGCAAGAACAATCGTTGTGCTGAACGTCGGAAACATTATCGACATGAAATGGGTGAAAGAGTGCAATCCGGCAGCTGTTCTCTATGTATGGCAGGGTGGTCAGGAAGGCGGAAACGGTGTTGCCGATGTACTGATGGGAAGAGTCAATCCGTGCGGTAAGCTGACCGACACGATTGCAGAGAATATCGAGGACTATCCGTCCCAAAGCTGCTTCGGCGATCTGACCCGCAATGAGTACAAAGAGGATATCTACGTCGGATACCGCTACTTTGAGACCTTTGCAAAAGAGAAAGTATTGTATCCGTTCGGTTTTGGTCTTTCCTATACGACATTTGCCGTGACCGCAGAGGCCAAAGAGAAAGATGTTGACAATGTAACCGTGACGGCAACCGTTGAAAATACCGGCAAAACGGATGGTAAAGAGGTTGTTCAGGTTTATGTAAAAGCTCCGCAGGGTGTTCTTGGAAAACCATCCCGCGCACTCGTCGGTTTTGCAAAGACCGGTGTTCTTGCACCAGGCGCAAAAGAGACGCTGACGATCGATGTGACCAAAGAGAGCTTTGCATCCTACGATGACAGCGGTGCAACCGGCCACAAATCCTGCTACGTACTCGAAGAGGGCAGTTATGAGTTCTACGTCGGAAGCGATGTCAGAAGCGCAGCCTTTGCCGGTGCATACGAGCAGCCGTTCAAAGTGGTTGAGATCCTGACCGAGGCTATGGCTCCGGTAGAAGCATTTGAGCGCATGAAAGCTGTTCCGGGCGAAGACGGAACGTTAAAACCGGGATATGAGGCAGCTCCTCTGCGCACCGTAGATCCGATCGAGCGCATGAAAGAAAACCGCATGGAGCCGATCACCTATACCGGTGACAAAGGCTACAAGCTCGGTGATGTCCTGGATAAGATGGAAGAGTTCGTGGCACAGCTTTCCGATGAAGATCTGATCTGCATCTTCCGCGGCGAGGGCATGTGCAGCCCGAAGGTTACTCCGGGAACCGCAGCAGCATTCGGCGGCCTGACACCGGAACTGCAGGAATTCGGTATTCCGGCAGCCTGCTGTACCGACGGCCCGTCCGGACTCCGCTTTGACTGCGGAACGAGAGCCTTCTCCATGCCGAACGGAACCCTGCTTGGCTGTACGTTTGACCTTCCGCTGGTAGAAGATCTGTACGAGATGGCAGGACGCGAGATGAGACAGAACCGTGTCGATGCCTTGCTCGGACCTGGTATGAATATTCACAGAAACCCGCTGAACGGCCGTAACTTTGAGTATATCTCCGAGGATCCGTACCTGACCGGATGGATCAGTGCCGTACAGATTCTTGGTATGGAAAAATCCGATGTAACCGGAACCATCAAACATTTCTGTGCAAATAACCAGGAGTCCAACCGACATCATGTGGACGCCGTTGTTTCCGAGCGTGCCCTGCGTGAAATCTATCTGAAGGGATATGAAATCGCAGTCAAAGAAGGCGGCGCAAGATCCATCATGAGCACTTACGGACCGGTCAACGGCATCTGGACTGCAGGAAATTACGATCTTCTGACCACGATTCTGCGCGGCGAGTGGAACTACGACGGCTTCGTTATGACTGACTGGTGGGCAATGTCGAACCGTGAGGGATATGAAGCAACCAAAACAACCCATGCACCGATGGTATCTGCCGGAAACGATGTCTTCATGGTATGCACCGACTGCTCCGATATGGGACAGGACGATGTGAAAGAGGCACTGGAAAACGGCGAGATCACAAGAGGCGACCTGCAGAGAAATGCGATGAATGTCCTGCATTTCATCCTTGGAACTCCAAGCATCTTACGGTTCCTGGACCGCATCAGCGAGGAAGAGAAAGAAGCACAGGAGCAGATGGGCGACAACGATTTCGTTGCAGCAGATCTTGTAACATACGAGGCAGATCCGGCAACGGGAGATGTTGTGATCGACGCATCCGCATGGAACACGAAAAAAGGAAACAGTGAAGTATGCGGTGTTACGATTCTGGCTGACAAGATGGGAACGTACGATATCGAAATCGAGATGAAATCCGATCTGGAAGACCTCGCACAGCTGCCGGTAACCGTGTACATCGACAATATCGTGAAAACTATGATCAGCATCCGCGGAACAAAAGGTGAGTGGATCAAAGAGACGAGAGACCTTGGCTTCTTCTTCGGCCCGAACCACTACCTGAAGCTGTACTTCGGCGCAAATGGTCTGGAGCTTGGAAAGATCCGCCTGAAGTTAAGAGAAGGCATGGAAGTACTGAGCAAACACGAGGAATAAATAAAAAAAGAAATACAGAGAAAAACCGGAACCCGGGAGCCGCTGTTTGAAAGCGGTGCCGGGTTCCGGTTTTTCGTATGAAAGAAGATTTTTATGGAAGAAGCTGTTTTTTAGTGAAGCTCGTCCTCATCCACATCAATCACATTGTCATCGTGCAGGATTTTCTGCTGGTTGATCTCGGTCTGGATGACGTTTTTGATCCGGCGTTTTGCGCGGCCCATGTAGTAGGTGGTGACAAGATCGGAAATGCCGCTGTAGACAAGGCAGATACCGATGAAAATGTTTGTGGTTGCAACGGCATCAAACGGATTGGTACAGATGATGATGCCGAGAACGCTGGTTAAAAGAGCCAGCAGGAACTCAAGCCACCATTTTTCCAGCCCTGTTTTTTTGAGGTTGAACGCCTTCTGAATGCTGAGCAGTCCGTTTGCCAGAAGGATGATACCGATGACAACCGGGATGAATGCGATTACAAGGTCACTTTCAAAGATAACGAAGCAGCCAAACAGAATCAGTACCAGGGCAACGAACAGATCGTAGCGGAAGAAAAACGGTTCGCCGCGGCTTGCAATGTAGCGGATCAGCGCAACAACGCCGCCGAACAGGAGCAGTGCTCCGGCGATATAACAGATCAGCAAACTTGTTTTTACGGGGTAGACGATCAGCACGATACCTAGTATAATAGAGACAGCGGCTGAAAGCAGGAAACTGTTTTTCACATCCTGAAAAAATTGTTTCATAAGGATTCTCCTTTCCACTTGAATGTGGTTTTTCGTTTGCTTTTATAGTAGCTTTTCAAAGCAGAAAAAGCAATGGACAAATTGAAAAAAATGTACGAAGAAATGGAATCGTGAAACGGAAGAAAGAGAGGGTAAAAAAGATGCAGGACGAACAGAAAAAGTTCCAGGAGAAGCTCTCCGAATTGCTGTCCTACGCCAGAAACCATGAAAATAAAGTAACGATGAAAGAAGTCAGAGACTTTTTTGAAGACTTTGCACTGGATGAGCAGAAAGTCACCTTTGTCTGCGAATATCTGACGATGGAGCAGGTCGATGTGGCAGATTATGAGCCGGGCGTCGTGCCGGAGGAGACCGAAAAAGAAAAGAAAAAACCGGAGTTTTCCGAGGAGGAGCTGCGTGCCTTACAGCAGTATCTTGACGAACTGCCGGAGACAGAAACACCGTCGGAGGAAGAAACGGCAGAGCTTTACCGGAAAGCGGCAGAGGGCGATTCCCTTGCAAAGAGCATGCTCGTGCAGCTCTGGCTTCCGAAAGTTATTGAGACCGCAAAAGAAATGCACACCCGCGATTTCTTCCTAATGGATCTGGTGCAGGAGGGAAATGTCGGACTTTTAGTAGCGCTGGAGTCCGTTGTAAAAGCTGAGACGGCGGAGCAGGCGATTGATGCGGCTGTGCGTGAGACGATCAGCGATTTCATGGAAGAACACAGAGTTCAGAAACACAAGGACAATACTGTAGTCAATAAAGTAAACCGCTTAAAAGACGCCATCGAGGAACTCTCCGACGGCGATGACATGGATTTCAGTGTGGCAGAGCTTTCCGCGTATCTTGACATGTCCGTGGAAGAGATTGAGGATATTCTGCGGATTGCAGGCGAAGAGCCGTAACAAAAGGCTGGTATTTGCACAGAAACTGTGTGAATTGGCAATAAAACAAAAGCAAAGGAGAAAAATACAATGGTACATCATATTGTTATGTGGAAATTCAAACCGGAAGTAGAGGATGCAAAGAAACCGGAGCTGAAAAAAGCGATGGCAGAGAACCTGAAAAGCCTGGTCGGCAAAGTGCCGGGACTGTTGACGGTTGACTTTGTAGAAGCACCGCTTGCATCTTCCACCCATGATATGGCACTTGTCACAACACTGGAAAAAGCAGAGGATGTAGCTGTATATGCAAAACATCCAGAGCACGTAAAAGTAGCAGACACCTATGTACGTCCGTACACAACGGAGCGTGCAGCACTCGATTACGAAGAGTAAAAACAAGCACGGACTTTAGCTCGTTGCCCGTTTAAATAAAAAAGTATCCCGCTTCCCCAAAAGGAACGGGATACTTTTTTTGTGCCGAGAAGATCAATTCCTGATCTGGTGAATACGTTTCATTTAAGTGTTTTTCTGTTCTTCCTTCTGCAGTTCGTCAATTGTAAGCAGCAGCTCATCGATGGAAACCTCTTCGTCCTTCGGATCTTCCGTAAATTCTCTGACCAGTTCTTCGTACGTTCTTCTTCTGTGTTCCAGCGCTTTCCGCGACCGCTCCCGCCGGATGCGGCGGACATACCGCAGGCGGAGGACAAAGAGCAGAATCAGAACGAGAAGGACAAACGGCATCGCCAGAAAAACAGGATCTGCCTTCCGGATACGGGCAAAAAGGGATGCACCGGCCGAGGCAAGATGGCGGAACCAGGAAGCGGCAGCCGACCGGAAAGCGTGAAATCCGGCTCCGGCTTTTCCGGCAAGCGAATGAAATGCACGGCCGACCGTCCGTCCTGCTCCTGCAAAAAATGCGCAGGTTTTCTGGACGGCTGCAGAGCCGGCATGCACAGTGCCTTTCCAGAACGCTGCGAAATGGGAAGCCACAGATGAGAAGGAAACCGTGGATGATGCCGGTGCTTTGGAAATGGCCGGTTCCGGTGTCTGGGTTATGGCCGGTGTTTTGGTCGGCGTCGCAGTGGCAGTTGGCGTCGGTGTCGCCGTCGGAACCGGTTCAAACGTTACGGCAAGGGTATGATCCTTCTGGATATCGGAAAATGTGTAGCTGTCCGGATATTCCGTCACCGGCAGATACAAGCCGTCCACCGAGAGCTTCGCGAGCCGGAAGCCTTCGTCTGCCGTGTAGGAAACGGTTTTTTCCTCTCCGCGGGAAACTTCCCCGCCCTCGGACATCGAGCCATGCTCCGCCGCGGAAGTGGAAACCGTGAACAGATACGGCACCCGGGTGCGGTAGAACTGCACGTACCGTCCACCATCTGCCTTTGTTACGTTTACAATCGCAATAAATTCCCCAGGATTTGTCTCGCAGAGGCCCTCTGGTTCATTGATGGTGATATCGTCGGAAAAGCCAAAATCAACCGTGTCGTCCGCAAGCAGTGTTTTCTGCGAGAGCGAGTATGTCTGGATAAAGTTTCCGATTCCGAGATGCATCGTCAGCGGAAAAAGAAAAAAGAGATCGCCGGAAACACAGAGATCCTGAAAGTTTTCCATGTAAAAATCGAAGGGATACGTGCCCCAGTCATCCATCACCTGAAGTGAGGCATCGAGGAGTTTAAAGCCGTAGCCGCCGTCCGCATCGGTCTGGATCAGATAGCCGCCGGTGGAGGGAAGATAATCAATACCGAGAATATTGTAGCTTGTCGAGAGCTGGATCCGCTCTTTCTGCTCGAGAGTATCCGGGTCGAGGCGGAAGATACATCCGTAATTGGAAGCATCCGGGCTGCTGTAGCCGCTCACGAGGATTTCATGTGTGACGGGATTGTATGCCATACCGTTTGCGTGAGCAAAGTCTGCGTCCCTTACCTGATGCGCGAGGGAATACTGCGTAACGGGATTTCCGTCTGCGTCTGTATCATTTTTATAGTAGGCAGAGACTACGTCCGGCTCTGTCGTCAGATCATTAAAATTTTCGATGCAGATGATATAATCTTCCGTCGCACAGACGGACTGCACCGCGCCGTTGCTGCCGAGAATCGGATATTCCCCGACCAGTTCCCAGGAGGCACCGGTAAACGGCGTACTGGAGGCAAAACCAGCCTGACAGAGTATGGGATGAGCGAGGAAGAGAAAAATACCCAGAAAAAGGGCAAGAAAAAAACGGCCGGATTTCTTGCCAGTGGGAGATTTTATCGAAAAATTTGTAAATGCAAGCCGCATATGATATGTAGGTCCTTTCTTACAGAAAAAAGGTGAACTTTTTCTGTCATCCTATCTTACCACGGAACCGGCGGAAAGTAAATGAAGGAGGGATGGAGATTTTCTTACATATCGTTTAAGAAAATGTAATAATTTTGTAGTGTTTGCCGATGCAAAGTAGTTGTAAACATTTTGCCGTCTTGGTAAAATAAACATAACAGAATTCAGAAAATTGTGAAGAAAAAGGAAAGGCGGAGAACCGATGATTAGAATCAAAGATATTGCAGACCGCGCAGGGGTCAGCCCGACGACGGTTTCGAATGTAATACACGGAAAGACAGGGCGCGTCTCAAAGGCGACGGTCGAGAAAATCAACCGGATTTTAAAGGAGATGGAGTACGTGCCGAGTATCAGCGCGCGCATGCTGGCGAACAACAGCTCCGGTCTCATTGGTGTGGCGCTTGGTTTCATGAAGAAAGGAAATGCATCTTCCTTTGAGGATCCCTTTGTGTCGGCAATGCTCGGAAACCTGGAATATCAGATCCGGGAACACGGCTATTATATGATGCTGGTTGCGCGCCATGAGCAGGACGATATTATGCAGCAGGCGCTCGGCTGGAATTTTGACGGCATGATTGCGATGGCTCTGAAGGAAAAGGAGATTGCAGAGCTCTCGGAACGTCTCGGAAAACCGCTGGTAACCATTGATCAGTATCTCCCGCCGGAACTTGGAGTCCGCTCCATTACGATGGATGACCGCGGCGGTGCGTACCAGATGAGTCAGTACCTGATTGGAAAGGGACATAAAAAATTTCTCTTTTTATCCGACTGCGATCTCGGGGTTGACCACTATCGGTGGCTCGGTGTGCGTCAGGCAATGGAGGAGGCGGGAATTGAGGACTTTGAAAGTCGCCATATTGTGATCCCGTGGAATCCAGAGCAGAGGGAGAAGGCATATGAGGAGATGCTTCCGTTCTTCAAAAAACAGACAGCGCTCTTTTTTTCATCGGATTACTATGCACTTGAAGCATCCAACTTTCTGCAGAACAGGGGAATAAAGGTTCCGGAGGAAATTTCAATTGCGGGCTTTGATGATGTTACCTATGCGACACTTGCGCGGCCGAAGCTGACTACCGTGCATCAGATGGTGGATGGAAAAGCACGCCGTGCCGTAGAAGTCCTGATGCACTTGATCCAGGATGAGCCGGTACAAAAAGATATTCCGCCATTGCCGACAACGCTGGTGGAGAGGGAGTCGGTAAGAGATCTGACGAAGTAAATAGTTACCAAATTTACAGAAAAACTCTTGTAGAAACTGCTGGTTTTGCGCAAAACTATTGAAAAATCACCGTGAGGTATGGTAAAATGTGCTTGCAAACGACAGAATTAAAGAACCAGACACGTTCTGGGGATGAAATAAAGGAGGTAAAAAAATGGACAAAAAATGGTGGAAAGAAGCCGTAGTGTATCAGATTTATCCGCGCAGCTTCATGGACAGCAACGGAGACGGTATCGGAGATTTAAATGGTATCACATCCCGTCTGGATTATCTGAAGGATCTTGGCGTGGATGTTATCTGGCTGTCTCCGGTGTACCAGTCACCAAACGATGACAATGGATATGATATCAGCGATTACCGGGCAATCATGCAGGAGTTCGGAACAATGGAGGATTTTGACCGCATGCTTTCGGAGATGCATAAAAGAGGCATCAGGCTGGTCATGGACCTTGTTGTCAATCATACTTCAGATGAACACAAATGGTTCGTGGAGAGCCGCAAATCGAAAGACAATCCATACCGCGATTATTATATCTGGCGTGATGCAAAAGAGGGAAAAGAGCCAAACAACTGGGGAAGCTGCTTCTCCGGTTCCGCATGGAAATACGATCCGCAGACAGAGATGTATTATCTGCATCTGTTCTCAACAAAACAGCCTGATCTGAACTGGGAGAACCCGGCGGTTCGAAAAGAAGTTTTCGATATGATGAACTGGTGGTGTGAAAAAGGCATTGACGGTTTCCGGATGGACGTTATCAGCATGATCTCCAAACCGGAAGGGCTGCCGGACGGAAAAATTCCAGAGGGCGGACTCTACGGTGATTCCGGCTGCGTAAACGGACCGCACGTTCATGAGTATCTGCAGGAGATGAACAGGGAAGTCCTCTCCAAATACGATCTGATGACGGTTGGTGAGTGTGCCGGTGTCACGATCGAGGAGGCAGAAAAATATGCATCCGCAGACGGCAAAGAGCTCAGCATGGTATTCCAGTTCGAGCTGGTAGATCTGGCAAGCGGAACATACGGCAAATGGACGGACAAACGCGTACCGCTCAAAGATTTCAAACGCGTCATGACAGCATGGCAGACGGAGCTTGAGGGCAAGGCATGGAACAGCCTATTCCTTGGAAACCACGACCAGCCGCGCTGCCTGTCCCGTTTCGGCGATGATTCACCGGAATACCGTGTGGTAAGTGCCAAAATGCTGGCAACCTGCCTTCATATGATGCAGGGTACCCCGTATGTATACCAGGGCGATGAGCTTGGCATGAAAAATGTTCCGTTCCACGATCTGTCCGAGTTCCGCGATATTGAGAGCATCAACGCGTTCCACGAGCTGACCGGTGCCGGAAAAGTAGCACCGGACGACATGATGCGCTACCTGAACCTGCGCGGAAGAGACAATGCAAGAACTCCGATGCAGTGGGATGATACCGCTTCGGCAGGATTTACCACAGGAACACCGTGGATCAAGGTCGGACCGGATTACGAGACCGTCAATGCCAAGAATGAGATGGCGGATCCGGATTCTGTATACAATTATTACAAGAAACTGATTCATCTCCGGAAAGAAAAGGATATCATGGTTTACGGAACGTACGAGCTGCTCGATCCGGAGGACGAGGCACTGTATGTATATACCAGAACCTTAGGCGACCAGAAACTCCTCGTGATGTGCAATTTTACAAAAGAGGAGCAGGAGTACACAGTTCCGGAAACCTTTGCGGGAGCAGATGTACTGATCAGCAACTATCCACAGAGCGGCGCAGCAGCGGGGGCAAGAAAACTGCGTGCGTATGAGGCAGTTGTTCTGGAAACCAAATAAAAAATGCAGAGGAACCTGTGGCAGAACGGACTTTTGCCACAGGTTCCCGTTCTCAAAATACGGCAAAAACCGGTAAGAGTAAGAAAGGGGAAAACAAAACATGAAACCATATCTGAAATTGGAGACACATCCGCTTGCAGACCCGAAGAATGTAGTAAAGGGCGATAAATATCGTATCACGGTACTGACGGAGCATCTTCTTCGGCTGGAATACAGTGAGGACGGTGAATTTATCGATGCGGCATCCCAGACGGTTGTAAACCGTGATTTTCCAGCAGTGGAATTTTCCGTCAAAGACACAGGCGATGAGCTGGAGCTGCGCACAAAGTATCTGCAGCTGAATTACAACAAAAAGGCATTCTCTGCAAACGGACTTTCCTGCAAAACAACGGCAGTCGGCATCAGTTCTGTACCGGCATGGCATTACGGAGATCCGACACAGGATCTTGGAGGAACGGCCCGTACGCTTGATCAGGTCAACGGAGCATGCGAACTGGAACCTGGTATCATGTCCTGGTTTGGTTCCGCTGTTCTGGATGATTCGAAGTCGCTTCTGATGACAGAGGACGGTTGGGTGACCCCGAGAAAGAAAGGGGTGCAGGATCTGTACTTCTTCGGCTATGGCTGGAATTTCCGCCTGGCATTAAAGGATTTTTATCACCTTTGCGGCAAAACTCCGATGCTTCCGAGATTTGCACTCGGAAACTGGTGGAGCCGTTACTGGCGTTACAGTGAAGCATCTTATATGAAACTGATGGAAGACTTCGACAAAGAGAACGTTCCATTCTCGGTTGCTGTTATCGATATGGACTGGCACCGTGTAGACGATGTGGATCCGAAATATGGCAGCGGCTGGACCGGCTATAGCTGGAATAAAAAACTCTTCCCGGATCCGGAGCGTTTTCTTGGAAAACTCCATGCACGCGGCATGAAGACAACACTGAATGTCCATCCGGCAGACGGAATTCGTGCGTATGAGGACTGCTATCCGGAAGTAGCAGAGGCTATGGGAGTGGATGCAAAAAAAGAAGAGCCGGTCAATTTTGACATTGCGGATCCGAAATTTGTCGATGTATATTTCGAAAAAGTCCATCATCCGATGGAAAAAGAGGGCGTCGATTTCTGGTGGATTGACTGGCAGCAGGGACAGAGTACCAAGATCGAGGGTCTTGATCCGCTGTGGATGCTGAATCACTATCATTTTCTTGACAGTGGAAGAGACGGAAAACGTCCGATGACCTTCTCCCGCTATGCAGGACCGGGCTCCCACCGCTATCCGGTCGGATTTTCCGGAGACACCCACATCACCTGGGAATCCCTGGATTTCCAGCCATACTTTACCAGCACAGCCTCCAACATCGGCTACGGATGGTGGAGTCATGATATCGGTGGACATATGTTTGGATACAGAGACGACGAGCTCACTGCAAGGTGGGTACAGCTTGGAGTCTTTTCACCAATGAATCGTCTGCACAGCACAGATAACCCGTTTAATGGAAAAGAACCGTGGAAATACAACCAGATTGTAGAAACAGTAATGAAGAATTTCCTGAAACTGCGTCATAAGCTAGTTCCGTATCTTTACACCATGAACCGTCGTGCAAGCAGAGCGGGACTGCCGCTGGTACAGCCGATGTATTATCTGGAGCCGGAGCGTGAGGAAACCTATGAAGTACCGAACAACTATTATTTCGGCACAGAGATGATGGTATCTCCAATCACAGATAAGCTGGATCCGGTAACAGGACTTGCAGGCGCAAAGACATGGATTCCGCAGGGAATCTGGTATGATTTCTTTAACGGAAGAGCATATAAGGGCGGCAGAAAAGTGGATCTCTGGAGAGATATTTATGAGATGCCGGTACTTGTGCGTGAAGGCAGCATCATTCCACTGAAGGACATGGAAGGATATGATAATTCCATTGAGAATCCTGAGAAACTGGAAGTACTTGTATATCCTGGAGAATCAGGAGAATTTGTACTCTGGGAAGACGGTGGGGACACACCGGAAGACCTGGATGAGAATTGGGTATCCACCAGAATGACGAAGACTGCAGATGAGAATGGAACAGTATTTATTGTAGAAGCTGCACAGGGAAATACAGCAGTGATCCCGCAGAAACGTTCCTGGAAGATCCGCTTCTGCAACATTCAGGACAAACCGCAGGAGGTTACTGTAAACGGACAGGTATATAAGGATGCAGAGTTCGCAGAGGATAAGAAGCTTCATGGAACAATAGTGATCCTCAAGGATGTGCCGGCAGATGCACAGGTGAAGGTTACTTTTGCGGCAGATGCAGCTGTTTATCAGAGAGATTATGCAGAAGAGGTCTATGAGATTCTGGAAAAAGCACAGATTACCTATGCACAGAAGACAGAGGTTTATAAAGTAGTGAAAGAGCTGGGCACAGAGGCAGTGCCAGTTCTGGTATCCATGAATTTGAATCCGTCATTGCTTGGGGTACTGATGGAGATTCTTACAATGGGAATTTAACCGAATCAAGTAAGTGTGCCAACAAGTTGATTTCTCGAACAATCTTG
>OGOC01002396.1_pt1 | contig 12399 bp, 10 predicted proteins | sample 1552561 | NCBI WGS metagenome assembly OGOC01 (sample SAMEA2580148, study PRJEB22360) | human gut metagenome | biome: human gut; feature: human-associated habitat; material: faeces | place: Denmark | collected 2008/2010
CGGGCACTGTCGTAGCGGTTTCGGGCAAAGCGGTCGAGCTTCCAGACAATGATGATGTCAAAGATGCCACGCTCACTGTCTTTGATCATCTGTTGGAACTGCGGGCGGTTATCGGTCTTGGCGGAGATGGCACGGTCAATGTAATGCTTCACCACCGTGAAGCCGTTCTTTTCCGCATAGGCGGTGCATTCCCGGATCTGACCTTCAATGGATTCTTCACGCTGACTATCAGTAGAATAGCGGGCATAGATCACGGCGGTCATGGCAGGCACCTCCCATTTATACATCATTGAACGGTGGAGCGTTCTTTCAAAATAGTATTTCGTATAATGTATATACCACAGTTTTTAACCGAATGCAATACTTTTTCCAAATAAAAGCCGCCATCATTCTCAGATCGTCCAGTTCTGGCTTGCCGACTGCAGATCCACCATGTGGGTGTACAGTCCCTTCCGGGCGTACAGCTCTGCCGGGCTGCCCTGCTCGGCCACGATGCCACCCGACAGCACCACCACCTGATCCGCACCGGCTACGGTGCGCATCCGGTGGGCAATGATGAGGACAGTTTTGTTTTTTATGAGCCGGGATAGTGCCTCCTGAATAGCAGTTTCGTTTTCCACATCCAAGCTGGCGGTGGCCTCATCCAGCAGGATGATGGGCGCATCCTTCAGGAAGGCGCGGGCGATGGAAATGCGCTGACGCTCGCCGCCGGAAAGAGCACAGCCATTCTCGCCGATGTTGGTGTTCCACTTGTCCGGCAGCTTTTCGGCAAATTCCTCGCAGTTTGCCAGCTTTGCTGCCGCAAGGACCTCCTCGTCGGTGGCCCCCTTGCGCCCCAGACGGATGTTTTCGAGGATCGTGTTGTCAAACAGGGTCACATCCTGAAACACGATGGAATACAGGCTCATGAGCTTTTCCGGGTCGATTCGGGAAACCTCCATGCCACCCACAGTGATGCTGCCCTTCTGGTAGTCCCAGAACCGTGCCGCCAGTCGGGAAACGGTAGTCTTGCCGCCGCCGGAGGGGCCTACCAGTGCCGTGACCTCGCCCTGCTTCGCGGTAAAGGAGACATCCCGCAGCACCGTTTCACCGGAGTTATAGGCAAAGCCCACATGGTCGAACACGATATCGCAGCCCTGATTGGTCAGCTGCTCGCTGCCGGTCTGCAAGGGAGCGTCCAAGATCTCATTCATGCGTCCTACATTGGTGCGCATGGCAATGACCGCCGCCAGATTCTGCAAAGCCCCCTGCATGGGGTCGTACATCCGGGATGCCGCCATCAGGAACAGAAACAGGGTCAGCACGTCGATGCCGCCCTGCACCAGCAGCACCGAACCGGTGAGCGCCACCGATGCAATGCCCAGCTTGAGCACCATGCCGGCGGAGGACACAAACAGCGCTGTTTCCAGCTCTGCCACAATAGACTGCTTTTCCACTGCCCGAATTTTGTCGGAAAGGCCAGACAGATACCACTGCTCCGCATTGCTGGCTTTCAGGTCCCGGAGGGTCTCGATGTACTCCTGAATGCCGTCCGCACAGGCCATTTTCGCAGCCATGGTCCTGGCCTGCACCTTATCCTGTACCCGATAGCTGCCCACCACGATGGCAGCGGATACCGGAATGACCCACAGTGCCGCCAGTGCCATCCGCCACTCAAATGCAAACAGGCTCAGGGCAATGAGCACCGTGGAAATGAGGGAACCGAACAGACCGGGGATGAAGTGGGAGCAGTCCTTTTCCAACACCTCACAGTCCGCCATGATGGTGCTTGTCAGGTCGGCAAGGTCCCGCTTGCCAAAAAAGGACAGGGGCAGCTTCCGCAGCCGCTCCGCAAGGGTCAGGCGGCGGGTGCCGCTCTCTTTATAGGTGGTAAAATAGGTGCCGTTGTACTGGAACCATGTGGTCAGTAAAATCAGTGCAAAGCAGGCAAGGCACCCCAGCAGATAGAAGGTGCTTCTCCCGCTCGTGGAGCCTGCCAGCAGGTCTTTTACCAAAAGATACAACAGCCCGGTGGGCAGCATGAACGCCATGTTCTGGAACGCACAGGCCAGAACGCCCTTTACAAGCCCCTTTGCGCCCTCCGGGGAGCTGGCTGTGGCGTGTTGAATTTTTTCGATCATTCCTTACCCCTCCTTTGCGACCTTCCACTGCACCGACGCCTGATACTCCTGCCACATCCGGGCAAACAGACCGTTCTGTGCACACAGCTCATCCTTTGTGCCGGATTCTGCGATCTGCCCATCCTGCACCACATAGATGCAGTCGGCGTTGGCGACTGTGGACAGGCGGTGCGCGATCATCAGCACCGTTTTGCCCTTGGCAAGCTGGGCAAAGGCTGCCTGCACCTTTGCTTCATTGTCCGGGTCGGCAAAGGCGGTGGCCTCGTCCAGGATCAGGATGGGCACATTTTTCAGCATGGCGCGGGCAATGGCAATGCGCTGCTGCTCGCCACCGGAAAGATACACGCCCTTGGTGCCGATGACCGTGTGGATGCCCGCCGGGAACTTCTCCACGATATCCATGCACTGTGCAGCTTTCAGCGCCGCCAGCACCTCGGCTTCGGTGGCCTGTGGCCTACCCAGACGGACGTTGTCCAGAATGCTACCCTTGAGCAGGCGGCTGTTCTGGAATACAAAGGAGATGGTGTCCATCAACTCTTCCTTGGGGATATCCCGCACATCCGCTCCGCCCACCCGGACGCTGCCGCTCTGCACATCAAAGAACCGGCAGACAAGGTTTGCCAGCGTGGATTTGCCGCCGCCGGAGGGGCCTACAAAGGCCACCGTCTGTCCCGGCTGAATCTCCAGCGAAACGCCCTTGATGACCTCGGTTTTTCCGTCGTAGCTGAAATGCACATCCCGCAACGTGACAGAGGAATCCTTCGGGTACTGCGGAACAGCCTGCACCTGCATGGGCGCCGTCTCCAGCACCGAGTCGATGCGTGCCAGTGCATCCGCCACCACCATCTTGTTCTCGCTCATATACATCATACGGGTCAGAGTCAGGGAGATCACCGGCGTGATGATGATATAGAACAGCAGGTTCAGCAGAAACTCCGGGGTGACGCCGTGGGTCGTGAACAGCAGCCCGCCCGCGATCAAAAAGGCGAACACCCCGTTGACGGCGGCGGTATAGAACATCATGGGCAGTCGCAGATCTTTGGTGTAGGAGATGACCCACTTTTCGTATTCGTCAATGGTGGCCTTGAACTTTTTGAAGGAAAAGACCGACTGCCCGAAGGTCTTGACCACCGGGATGCCCCGGACGTACTCCACGGCCTCATTGGACATAGCCTCCAAGGCGTTGCCGTACTGCCGCATTTTTTCAGCCATCCGCTTGCCAGTCATGGTCGTCATAATGAGAAAAGCCAGCACCACCGGCGCAAGGCTCAGCAGCCCCAGCCGCCAGTCGAACGCCAGCAGCAAAACCAGCAGCCCCACCGGGGTGGCGATGGCGTTGTACTGGTCGGGCAGCTGGTGGGCCAGATAGGTCTCGGCTGCTCCGGTGCTCTCATGGATGATCTTGCGCAGCTTGCCGCTGCCAAAGGTCTCGGCAAAGCCCAGCGGCAGCACCGCCAGATGCTCCGACACCGCCAGCCGCAGATTGGTCGCCACCCGGAACGCCGACAGGTGGGAGCACATCAGCGCTGCAATGTAAATAAGGTAAGACAGCACTGCAAACAACACTGCCATCCAGCCGTAATGGGGGATGTTCACCGCCTGCGCATAGTCCGGTGCGACAGCCAGCACATCCCGCAAGATCATCCAGATATAGAGGAACGGGATCAGCGCCATCAGTGCGCTGACAGCGGAGAGCACCAGTGAAGCATAGGTGAATACCCGATGTCCGCCTGCATAGCCCATCAGCCGGGAAAAGTCCGATCGTTTTTTCAATCAAATCACATCCTTACCGTAATATTGCCATGCGTACCGCCTGACATGATCGGGTGCGCATGTGCCGTTTATTCTGCCTCAGACAAATTTTCCGTGACGAAAAGTTCAATGACATTTTCCATAGTTGCCTGATCATAGTCCTCTGCGATGGCGGCAGCATTCCAATAAGCATAATTTCCTTCATACCAGCTCTGCAGGTCGTCGAGATCCTCTGCATAGCGGAATTCCAGATGATACGTCGTTTCCATCGTATCGGGCGCAAAGGCAAAGTAGGTAAACTCCCCGGAATCCGCATCCTCGCTCTGGTAGAAGAGGAAGCTGTTTTCATTGTCCACATCCAGTTTCTGGTAGGTGTGTGCAAACACTTCCTGTCCTTGCGCATCCAGACCGGTGATAGTGTCGCCATTCATCACGAATTTTTCCACGCCGCCCAGAAAATAGCAGTTGAACGCCGTGCTGTCCGGATCTGCTGCATATTTTTCAACAGCCTCCTCGCCATACGGCTCTGCCATGCACATTCCCAGCAGCATATCCGTAGCCGATTCCGCATTGTCCTCGCCTACCAGCGGAGTCGCAGCGTCGATCCACAAATTCCGGTATTCACTCTTTGCCATCTCCGGGAACAGTTCCACATAAGTCCCGCTGATACCAGACAGATAATCCTCCGCATCCATTACCTGACTTGCGGAAGCCGAAGAAGCCACCGAGGAGGAAACGCTGGATGCCGAAGACGCTGTGCTTGCGCTTTGCTGGCCGCAGCCGACAGCAGACAGCAGGCAGACCGCAGACAAGGCCACTGCAACAAATTTCTTTTTCATCATCATATGAAAGTACCTCCGGTTTTAAAGTAAGTTTGTTCTAACCGCTCTGTACTTTAGCATATTTTTCGGCCGTGGACTACTCCATTCTGATTTTCCTGCTCCGTTTTGCGAGTCCATTTGCGTGGGTGCGGTACTGCGACGGGGTCGTTCCATATCGTTTCCGGAAAGCCTCCGAAAACTTGCTGGCGTTGTCATATCCTGCATTCTGTGCGATCTGCGTAATGGGCTTTGCGCTCCGGACAAGCTCTACGGCAGCCTGTTCCAGACGGTATTCCTTGATATAGTGGTATACTGGCACACCGTAGACCTGTTTGAACATTTTTTGCAGGTGCGAAACCGAGATCCCGTGTTCTTCTGCCAGCTGCGCAAGGGAGACATACCCCTCCCGGTTTGTCAGAAGGTGATCCCGGAGATGGTGTGCCAGTTCGGTCTGTTCGGTAGAACAGTACAAGTCCGTTCCTTCCTCCTGCGGAATGCGGCTCAGCAGCATCAACAGCTCCACCACCTTGAGCCGCAGGAACCGGAGATCCATGTAGGGCGCATTTTCGTACAATTCCCGGAAAACGTGCTCACAGCGGGGTCCTGCCGTACCGAACATGAACCATCGGTTTCCCAGAAGATTCTGCTTCAGTACCGCAAAATCCACCGAAAAGCCCGGTGCGTTCTTCTCAAGCCAGTTCTGAGCGGCTGCTGGATCAACTTCCAGACACAGCCCTTCGTAACAGCCCAGCGGGAACCGTGACTCTGAACGTGTTCCATGCCGTCCGTCGTAGCAGCTGACGGCCATATCCCCCGGCTTTAGCAGAACGCTATCACGCATGGAAAAGCTGGTTTCAAAACGGCCATTGATGCAGAAATTGATCTCTATCATACCGATCTGCGTGCGGATTTCCGTATAGGTCTCCATCTCCAGCCGCAGCAGCATGATCCCCACGCCATCAAACAGCCGGTAATAGTGAATTTCTCCACTTCCGGCCGCATTTTCAAAGCCGCCTGTTTGTCCGGGATTATAGGGAGTGACCCCCGTTTTGTCATGAAAAATGATATCAATCATACTGTTTATTCAATCCGATCTCCACAATCCGTCTTTTGCAGGGCTTGGAATGGCAGCTGTGGTCAACTGGCAGATCTCTGTCTTTCATATTTTTCCTTTCTTCGCCCCTTGCATCGCAATTTTCTCAACCATGCGCTATTCCAGTGCCACATCCAGTACCATCATCACGCTGAAGCCTACCGCAAAAAACACCGTGCCGACGTTAGAGTGCTGCCCCTGCGACATTTCCGGGATCAGCGCCTCCACCACCACATACAGCATGGCTCCGGCGGCAAAGCTGAGCAGATAGGGCAAAGCGGGCACCACGATGCCTGCCGCCAGAATCGTCAGCACTGCCCCGATGGGCTCTACGATGCCGGACAGCACGCCGCCCCAGAACGCCCGGCCTTTTTTCATTCCTTCCGCCCGCAGGGGCATGGAGATGATGGCACCCTCCGGAAAGTTCTGGATGGCAATACCGAGCGACAATGCCAGTGCTCCGGCGGCAGTAATCGAAGCCTGATGCCCATACAACACGCCAGCATAAACAACCCCGACAGCCATTCCCTCCGGAATGTTATGCAGCGTCACTGCAAAAACCAGCATGGTTGTCTTTTTCAAACGTGCCGGAATGCCTTCTGCCTCCTTGCTATTCATATGCAGATGCGGAATCAGCCGATCCAACAGCAGCAAAAACGCAATTCCAACCAAAAAGCCAATGGCTGCCGGTAAAAATGCAAGCCGTCCCCGGTCAGATTCCTGCTCTAAAGCTGGAATCAACAGACTCCAAACGGAAGCAGCGGTCATAATTCCAGCAGCAAAGCCGGTTAAAATCCGCTGTACACTGGTTGGAAGATTGTTTTTCAAAAACAATGCACACGCTGCCCCCAGTGTTGTGCCCAGAAACGGGATTAAAATTCCCTGTACAACTTGTGTCATCATAATTCTCCTTTCTCTGATGCTCATGGTTAATTGGTTAGTTATAACTAACTATAAAATAGTATACACAGCTTTTCTCTTTTTGTCAATCCTTTTCCATGACGAATTTTTTCAACAAACTGATACAAACTAGAAAAACAGGAGGTGTATCCAAATGCCATTTCCCGATTTACAGACATTATTACAGGCAAGCAATTCTTCTCGGCAGTTTCTGCTTTCGCTGCCTGTAGATGTGCAATTGCAGCTGCATGAACAGAACGACTGGATTCACACACAAGCAGATTTACGGCGATATGCTGCTTATTATCATATAAATTAAATCGCAAAAAAAGGCGGTGCTCCGGTTGGAACATCGCCCTTTTCATACATCTTAATTTTTATTTCCGGTCTTCCTGCTTCAGCAGTGGTGTCATGCTCTTTGCACAAATTGCCATAGTAGACGCATTGTGTAAAAATGCGGACGTTGCCGGCGGAAGTACGCTTAACAAGCCCAACAGCAACAAGGTGGAATTAAAGCCCAGAATAAAGCGATAGTTGGAATGAATCCGCTTCATCAGGCGTTCGCTCAATTTCCGCAGGGTTGCCAGCTCGGTCAGATTTGCTCCACGCAAAGTAATATCTGCTGCTTCACGGGCAATATCCGAGGCATCGCTCATTGCAACGGAAACATTCGCTGCTGCAAGTGCTGGTGCATCGTTGATACCGTCACCAACCATAATGACCCGTTTGCCCTCTGCTTTCAGTTCTTCGACATAACGGTGCTTGTCCTCCGGCAGAACCTGTGCATGATACTGCGTAATGCCCAGCATTTCTGCAGTTCGGCTGGCTGCCTGTTCGCTGTCACCCGTCAACATGACAAGGTTGCTGATACCAGCTTCTCGCAGCATGGTAATTGCCTGCTTTGCTTCTGCTCTTGGCGGGTCTGCAATGCAGAGCACTCCTGCCAACTCTGAACCAATTGCCAGATAGACAACGGAGCATGCTCCAGATTTTTCATCAATTTCCGCCTGCTGTTCCGGCGTAATCACAATGCCTTCATCTTCTGCAACAAAATGCTTGCTGCCGATAATCGCACGTTCTCCATGCAGCGTGGTTGCAATACCATGTGCAACGATATACTGCACTTCTGCGTGTTCTTCTTCGTGATGCAGGTTCTGTTCCGCAGCACCCTTTACAATGGCTCTTGCAACGCTGTGCGGGAAATGCTCTTCCAGACAAGCTGCTGTTTTCAGCACTTCCGATTCTGTATACGCTCCAAACGGAATGACCTTTTCCAGAACGGGTTCTGCATTCGTCAGCGTACCAGTCTTATCAAAGACAATCGTATCTGCCTCAGCAAACGCTTCCAAATACTTTCCGCCCTTGATGGTAATATCACAGTCTGCTGCCTCCCGAATTGCCGAAATTACAGAAATCGGCGTGGAAAGCTTGATGGCACAAGAATAATCCACCATCAAAATCGAAACTGCCTTTGTAATATTCCGTGTCAGCAGCAAGGTCAATCCAAAGCCTAAGAAACTAAACGGTACAATGCTGTCCGCCAGATGTTCCGCACGGCTCTGAACGCCTGCTTTCAGATTTTCGGAATGGTCAATCAATTCAATGATTTTTTGCAGCTTGGTATTTCCGCTAACGGCTTTTACCTGAATGACAATCGTTCCTTCTTCGACAACCGTTCCGGCAAATACCGTTGCTCCAGCGGATTTCATCACGCTCAGCGGTTCGCCTGTCATAGAGGATTCGTTGATATTGGCTTCGCCGTCTACAATCGTACCATCAACCGGAATGATGCTGCCCGTCCGAACACGGATGCAGTCATCTACCTGCAAGTCTGCCATTGGCATCAGTCGCTCTACATCGCCGTCAACAACCCAGACTTGTTCGGTCTTAATCGCTAAGCTATCTGTCAAAGCAGCCTTTGTTCTGGCTCTGGTATAATCTTCCAGCAAGGAGGAAACAGACAGCAAGAACATAACCGTTCCAGCAGTCTTATAGTTCTTTTGCAGCAGGCAAGCTGCCACAGAAGTACCATCCAGCACTTCTACATTCAGATGGCAGTCCAATAAGTTCTTCACTGCCCGTCCGACATACCGCAATCCTCTCAGGAAAATCATTGCGTTTCCGATGGGGGTCGGCAGCAATGCTTTATATAGAACCCGTTTTGCAACCAGTTTTGCCAAATCATTTTTGAAATCAGAATCAATCTGTTCCGTTCCGATTTGATTTTCCAACGGCTGCATGGTGCGAGGATTCATTCTTGCAACCAGACGGATGACATCCAAGCGATGTCCATTCCGGTAATGTACCAGAATACCGCCGTTCTGTGCGTGAACTTCTACCTGCAATACAAACCGATTCCGCAGCAATGCTTCCTGAATGGCGGTTTCCAGTTCTCGTTCAAATGCATATGCACCGCAACGAAACCGGATTCTGCCGGGTTTGTCATAAACGATTTTGCCATTCATGGTACAATCACTTCGTTTCTTCTTCAGTTGCAGCTTCTTCTGCGATGTCTGCCAGTCCAGCTTCTTCCTTTGCATCACAGCAAATGTCAGATGCTTCATCTCTCATGTTCTGGAAAGTTGCCTTTGCATCGCTCTGGAGCTTCATGCCCTTTGCCAGACCGCTGACAGCCAGCTTCCGAGTGGTTTCCGCTGTCAAAATCTTCTTACCGATTACCAGAGCAGCTGCACCGCCGATTGCACACCACAGTTTTTCATTTTTAAAACATTTCCACATATGTAACACTCCTTTAATTTTATGAAAGTTCTTTTTGCTTTTGGTAAACTCTACGTGAGTTCCTGTGATTTTATTATACGACAAACGCCCTAAAAAGTCAATAGAATCCGACAAAAATTAGACTTTACAAACCGCAGTTTTTAAAAAGAAAAGGTTAGTCAAAACTTTTCAAAACCCATTTACAGAGTTTCATTTTAAAAGAAAATCCTACAAGCCGTTTTCATATGGTTTTTCAAAAAAATAACAAAAAATCAATGCTGCTTTTTCAAATTTAACCGGATAGTTGCAGGAAGTTCCAAAGTATGTTATACTATAAAAAGCACATATCGGGTAACCCTTACAGCACTCTGGAAAGGTGGTTTGATTTCTTGTACCCATTTCTTGAAAAGAGCATTCTATTCTGGATGATTCTCATTTCTGTTACATCCACAATTGACACCATTCACCCACTCCCTGTGATTTCTCTTTTGCTTGCCCTGACCATTTCTGCCCTTGCACAAGCATTCCCGAAAAATTGGCTGTCCAGCGTCTGCCTTGGCGGTTACTTTCTGCTTTGCAGCTGTTATCCGCCGATTCTCTTGACGATGCCGCTGCTCTTATATGATGCAATTCGGGCGAAAAAATGGTATCTTTCTATTTTTGCCGTGGGTGCTCTGCTGCACATTGCTACATTTTCCGTGCTGCAAATCTGTTTATTCTGCGGACTGATTCCGCTTTCGATTCTATTGGGCTGGCGGACTCAACAATGGGAAACTTGGGTACAGACTGCCCACCAGCAGCATGACCATGCAAGCGAATTGCAGCAAAAATTGACCCAGCGAAACCGCCAGTTGCAAACGGCACAGAATGATGCAGTACGCATGGCAACGCTGCAAGAACGCAACCGCATTGCCAGAGAAATTCATGACAATGTAGGGCATATGCTGACCCGTGCTCTGCTACAAACGGGAGCACTTGCTGTTTGTGTCAAAGAAGAGCCGTTGAAAGCCTCTGTTGCTGCCCTACAGGAAACATTAGACAGTGCCATGACCAGTATCCGCAGCAGCGTGCACAAGCTGCATGATGATGCCATCCCATTGGAAAAGTCTGTACAAGACTGCTTGCAACCTCTGAAAGATACTTACCACATTACATTAACTTATGACATTTCCGAACAGATTCCCAGCATTGTAAAGCTGTGTTTGCTGGGCGTTTTAAAGGAAAGCCTGTCGAATGTTGTCAAGCACTCCAACGGCGATGCCATTCAAATTGTCCTTCGGGAACATCCGGCTTTTTATCAGCTTTCCATTACGGACAACGGAACAGGCTCGCACTTGCAGCAAACCGGAATCGGTCTGGAAACCATGCAAGACCGAGCCGAACAAGTTCACGGGCTGATTCGATTCTTTCCGGAAAAAGATTCGTTTCGGGTGTTTCTCTCTATTCCAAAATCATAAATTGCCCATCCTACTATTATAATGTAAAGAAAGGAATCTTCTCCTATGCGTATTATTCTCATTGATGACGACCAGCTTGTGACGCTCTCGCTGAAAACCATCCTCGAAAGCACCGGCTCTGTGCAGGTTCTGGCAACCGGAACATCTGGAGCGGAAGCGATTGCTCTCTATCAGCAGTGGAAACCGGATGTCCTGCTGCTGGACATTCAAATGCCGAATGGAAGCGGACTGGATGCCGGCGAACAGATTCTGCAACAAGACCCGAACGCTCGCATTCTATTTCTGACAACATTCTCCGATGATGCCTATATTGCAAAGGCTCTGGAACTCGGAGCAAAGGGATACCTATTAAAACAGGACTTTGCCGGAATCGTTCCGGCTCTCGAAGCAGTCATGCAGGGGCAACACGTATTCGGGGAGCAAGTCGTTTCCTGTTTCTCCAAACAGTTCAAAAAGAAATCCACGTTCGACTATGCCAAATATGACATTACAGAGAAAGAACAGGAAATCATTGCACAGGTTGCAAAGGGATACAGCAACAAGGAAATCGCTGCGGCACTCTGTTTCAGCGAGGGAACAATTCGGAATTATCTCAGCAGCATTTTGGAAAAATTGCAGCTGCGTGACCGGACACAGCTGGCAGTTTACTACTATCATCACCAAATGGACGTGTAAAATTCCGATATTTGTGCAACTTGCATAAAATCTAGGTTTAATTCGCATTTTCTTTTTACGTAAAAAAGTCGAAAAACCGCTTGACAATCCTGCGGATTTCTGCTATAATAATAAAGCACTGAGGCGAGATACCAAAACGTAAGATAATGAAAACGTGATATCGTATCTTGTTAAAATATGCGAGTGTGCTGGAATTGGCAGACAGGCACGTTTGAGGGGCGTGTGTTTCGACGTACGGGTTCAAGTCCCGTCACTCGCACCACATGCACACAGTGCAGAATACGGATGGAAAGATGGCTGAGCTGGTCTAAGGCGCACGACTGGAACTCGTGTGTACGTTAATAGCGTACCGAGGGTTCGAATCCCTCTCTTTCCGCCAAATATTTTACGGAAAAGCGGTAGATGATTTTACATTTACCGCTTTTTTGTGTATTCTATGATTATAATTTCAGGAAAGGAAAAGCAAACAAATTTGAGTTTGTAGATGGATTTATGAAAGCAAGATTAGGCGATTATATTCGAGAATATTCTGTCAGAAATAAAATAAATGAAGATATTCCAGTTTATAGTGTTACAAATAGTCAAGGATTTTGCAAAGATTATTTTGGAAAAGAAGTCGCAAGCAAAGATAAATCAACATATAAAATTGTACCAAAAGGCTGCTTTGCATATAATCCATCAAGAATCAATGTTGGTTCTGTTGATTGGCAAAGAAATGAAGAAAGAGTCATTGTAAGCCCTCTTTACAATGTGTTTTCTGTATCATCTGACTTAGACAATCAATACTTATACTATTTTTTGAAAAGTGATATTGCTCTTTGTTTGATTAAAAATATTGCAACTGGCAGCGTAAGAGATAATTT
>OGOC01002398.1_pt1 | contig 12377 bp, 5 predicted proteins | sample 1552561 | NCBI WGS metagenome assembly OGOC01 (sample SAMEA2580148, study PRJEB22360) | human gut metagenome | biome: human gut; feature: human-associated habitat; material: faeces | place: Denmark | collected 2008/2010
AAGAGCTTCTTTTTTGCTGATTTTATGTAATCCATACAGATCAGAGGCAAGTTTGGCTCCCAGAGGATAACCACACAGCATTCCGAGAACGAAAACATAACCACCCCAGATGCTGACACCCGGAAAAATATGAAAGAATGATTCAAATGGCAGGAGAAGTTTCCGGATATGACCGGTATGTGTAAGCATTCCTGTGAGAATAATAAATGGGAGAAGCGTTGGGATTAATGTATTCAGCCACAGAGTCATTCCGGCTCTGGCACAGGACAGACTTTCAGCAGGATGCAGCAGAAGAAAGACAAGAAGAAAACAAATACCACCGGTGAGTATGGTGTTTTTGGACATACAACAACCTCTTTGCAATTGTTTGCCATTCTTTATAAAATTTATATGGCGCAGAATGAAAATAAATGCTATAGTATTTGGGTAAAATATATCTGGAAAATTTGTCGTATATCGGGAAAACAATGGTATATTATAAGACAAATGTGTGATTTTTGGAGGTAATATAATTATGGCAGTTTTAGAGAATTGTGAACCCAAAAGAGTGTTCCATTATTTTGAGGAGATATGCAAAATTCCTCATGGCTCAGGAAATACAAAGCAGATCAGCGACTATCTGGTTCAGTTTGCAAAGGATCATGATCTGAAATATGTTCAGGATGAGATGAATAATGTGGTTATTTATAAACCGGGCACAGCGGGATACGAGAATGCTCCTGTAGTGATCATTCAGGGACATATGGATATGGTATGTGAGAAACGTCCGGATGTAGAGCATGATTTTACAAAAGACGGATTAAATCTTTCTGTAGAAGGTGACTATGTATCTGCAAACGGAACAACCCTTGGTGGTGATGACGGAATTGCTGTTGCTTATGGTCTTGCACTTCTGGAAAGTGATACAATTGCTCATCCGCCGCTTGAAGTGTTTATTACTGTAGATGAGGAAATCGGTCTTCTGGGTGCAGTTGGATTTGACTGCAGTGTATTAAAAGGAAGAAGATTTATCAATCTGGATTCTGAAGCAGAAGGAAGCCTCTGGATCAGCTGTGCAGGCGGACTTTCCGGAGTCAGCCATATTCCAGTGACAAGACTGGATGCAGAGGGAGAGAAGCTGACAGTTAAGATCAGCGGACTGATGGGCGGTCATTCCGGAGCTGAGATTGACAAGAATCGTGCAAACGCAAATTCTCTTCTCGGAAAATTTCTCCATGGTCTGGATGAGAAAACAGATTTTGAACTGATCAGTGTGCAGGGCGGACAGAAAGATAATGCCATTACAAGGGAGGCTACAGCAGAAATCCTTGTTCTTGAAGAAAATGTAGATGCTGTCAGAGAATATGCGGCTTCTGTGCAGGGAGCATGGAGAGAAGAGTATGCAGGAACTGATGAGGGTATCACAGTAACTGTTGAAGATGAGGGAAAACAGGAAGTAAGGGTTCTTCATCCCACAAGTAAAGAAAAAGTAATTTTCTTCCTTGTAAATGTACCTTATGGTGTTCAGAAAATGAGCGGAACGATCAAAGGACTGGTAGAGACTTCTACGAATATTGGTATTCTGAAGACTTCTGAGAATGAGGTAATGGGAAGTTCCAGTATCAGAAGTTCTGTGGAGACAGCCAGAGATTCCCTTTCTGACAAGATTGCCTATCTGACGGAGTTCCTTGGCGGAGAGTATGAGAGACAGGGCGTTTATCCTGCGTGGGAGTATCGCAAGGATTCACCGCTTCGTGATAAGATGGTGGAAGTATATGAGGAAATGTATGGACAGAAACCGAATGTGGTGGCAATCCATGCAGGACTTGAGTGTGGACTTTTCTATAAGAAGATGGAAGGACTTGACTGTGTGTCTCTGGGACCTGATATGAAGGATATTCATACGTCTGAAGAGGTGCTTAGTATTTCTTCTACAGAGAGAGTCTGGAAGTATCTGGTGAAAGTTCTGGAGGCTCTTAAAGAGTGATGTTGGAAGCATCCCTGTTGCGCTTTGGCGGCAGGGGTGCTTTTTTGAATGTTCTATATGTCCGGTGCTTTGCATATACTGTATCAGAATGCGGAACTAGGCATTTCTAAAAAAAACAGAAACTATTCATATTAGCGAGATATTTTTCAAAATCTATGCTATAATAACAAAATGTATGAAATGCAAGGAGCGAGTGAAAATGGAAATACAGTTATGGAGAAGCATTTTGTGCCCGTATGAACTGGCTGTGAGAGAGCTGGAAGTGAAATTCAATCACATTATTGATGAATGTAAAGAGAATGATGTTTACTGTCCGATTGAGCAGGTGGAGGGCAGGGTTAAGAGCGTGAGCAGTATTCTTGAGAAAATGCAGCGCAAGCATATTCCTATGGAACGCATGGAGGAAGAACTGGAGGATATCGCAGGTATCCGCATTATCTGCCAGTTTGAAGAAGACATTGACACTGTTGCTGCGATCATTCAGAAGCGTACCGATATGACGATCAAGAGTGAGAAGAACTATCTGAAGCACATCAAACAGAGTGGATACAGAAGTTATCACCTGATCATTTATTATACAGTTGAAACAATAAACGGACCAAAGAAGATCCAGGCGGAGATCCAGATCCGTACCAATGGAATGGATTTCTGGGCTACACTGGAACATCAGCTCCGATATAAACAGGATATTGAAGAAATGGATGGTTACGAGGAAGTCAGCAGCGAGCTTCTGAACTGTGCCCGCGCTGTCATTGATATGGATAATGAAATGCAGCGAATCAAAGATAAAATCGGACGGTTCCATGATATCTAAAGTTAAAGCAGGTAAGATTATAATCTTACCTGCTCTTTTTCACTGTTCTTTACCCGGAACGCCCGCGGTGTCATATGATAATGTTCTTTAAACACTCTGTGAAAATAACTGTTATTCTCATACCCTACAGCTGCAATAATATCACTGATGGGAAGGTCCGTCTCACACATCAGCTCTACTGCCTTATTCAGGCGTTTTCTCTGAAGAAGTTCCTTGAAATTAAATCCTGTGGTCTTTTTGATCATCTTGCTGAGCACATGCATAGGCAGATGAAGCCTGGTGCACAGCTCCGTAAGGGTAGCTGTCCGGTACTTCTGCTCAATATAGTCCAGTGTTGTCATGGAGATCATATTTTCGTACTGATTGGGAAGGCGCATCTCCACATACTGTACGGATTCCACCAGATACATAAAGATCAGGCCCATGGTGGTCTGGTTGATCCGTTCCCGGTTTTCTTCGCCATTTACAAGAGAATAGATGATATTTTCCAGAAGGTTCTGGATCTGCATGACTTCCGCGACCTTAAAGTGGAGATATTCACCCCGCTCTTCATCCTGGCGCAATACATTCACCAGAAAATCTGCCAGCATGTTGTCATTCCCTGTCATGGAATAGGCCACATCAAAAAACTCCGGCAACACCATAAAATTGATGGCAATATCATTCTGTCCCGCTTTCAGGATCTCATGTTTCGTAAACTGGTTGAGAAAAAGCAGCTCCCCTTTATTCACCACAACTTTTTTTCCATCGATGATATTGGTCAGCGATCCCTCGCACACATACAGCACTTCCACAAAATTATGCCTGTGCGCCGGGAAATGCACAAAACGAGTATGGGTACGCACCGCAATCAGTCTGCCTTCTTTCAGCATCTTTCCACTGTCTACGGTAAAATCTCTTCCGGATGTATAGAGATCTTTATCTACCTCCGCTTCCCCATCCAGGATTTTTCGCTCTTCTTCGGTTATTTTTCTCAGCTGATCCAGTAATGCCTGCTGCATAACGCACCTCCATCGCTGCTTTTCTCTATAGCAAAACAGGAGATCACAAAATGCAATCTCCTGTCTGTAAATTCAGTTCTTATATGCTTCTGCCTGTAAATCAGTCGTCACGACGTCTTAAACGCAGTGCAAAGAATGCCATTACTGCATCTAACAGTGCAAATACAACCAGAATTCCATAACGTGCGATATGAGAATTATCTGCAGTTTTTACCTCATCGGAAGAAGATGTGGATGTTGTGTTATTGGAAGTTGTGTTTGTAGTTGTTCCGTTAGTTGTTGTTCCATTTGTGGTAGTTCCATTACCGCCATTGGATCCGTTATTGGTTGTTCCAGGTACCGGTGTTGCTGTTCCTGTTGGAGTTGGTGTTGCTGTTCCTGTTGGGTTCATTGGTACCGGTGTATCTGTTGGCTCTGGGTGTCTGTCGGCTCTACAGATGGGTCCGGACTTACACTCGGGTCCGGGCTCACACTTGGGTCTGGGCTTACACTTGGATCCGGGCTCACACTTGGGTCTGGGCTTACACTTGGATCCGGGCTCACACTCGGGTCTGGGCTTACGCTTGGATCCGGGCTTACACTTGGGTCTGGGCTTACACTTGGATCCGGGCTCACACTTGGATCCGGGCTCACACTTGGGTCTGGGCTTACGCTTGGATCCGGGCTTACACTTGGGTCTGGGCTTACGCTTGGATCCGGGCTTACACTCGGGTCTGGGCTTACACTCGGGTCTGGGCTTACGCTTGGATCCGGGCTCACACTTGGGTCTGGGCTTACGCTTGGATCCGGACTTACACTCGGGTCTGGGCTTACGCTTGGATCTGGACTCACACTTGGCTCAGGACTTACGCTTGGCTCTGGGCTCACACTTGGCTCCGGAGCCGGAATCTCATCATATCCACATCCCAGTACAATATCCATACCTGAGCAAGGAATTACATATCCTGCTGCCCAGTTAACTCTGAATCCAAGGTTCGGACAGTCATTTGTCCAATCCCAGTATGTAAAGGATGTAGAGAATGTAATAGTTCTTACATAAGTTGCGCCTGTATCCGGGTCAACAAATGTAACATCCTTAGTTACACTTACACTATAAACAGCTGGTGCTTCCTTAGTTCCAACCGGATAATTTCCAGGAACACGGATCTGTGCCATTCCGCTGACACCAACACTTCCGCTGAGGGAAGACTGGTCTGCTGAGAAACCTGCATCACCGGAAATGGATGCATTGGCAATATCCTCAAATGTCAAAATTACCGGCTGTGTGATAGTCTTATCACCAACTTTCAATGTTGCAGATGTAAGTGCTCCGATATCGATATGATCTACACTTCCAGTTGTGCTTAAACCTAAAGACTGCGGATCTGCTTCTTTACCTTCTGCATCCTGTGCATCTGCATCATTATCCTCTACTCTGTCTGCTTTCTGATCCTCATCTGTGGAATCTTCATCCTCTGTAGAGTCCTCTGCATCTGTGGAATCTTCATCCTCTGTAGAATCCTCTGCATCTGTGGAATCTTCATCCTCTGTAGAATCTTCTGCATCTGCGGAATCTGTATCCTCTGTGGAATCTTCTGCGTCCGCGGAATCTTCTGTATCTGCGGAATCTGTATCCTCTGTGGAATCCTCATCCTCTGCAGAATCTTCCTCATCTGTAGAATCTTCTTCTTTTTCATCTTTCGCAGCGGCTTTCTTTACACTGCTCTTTTCTGCTTTTGTGGAAGAATATTTAGCTGTTTCTGTCGCACCCATGGCAACGCTTCCGCCCTGCATAAGCAGTGCAGCGCCCATCAGGCAGGCAGCAACTTTCTTCCAGCCAGCCCATTTCTTAAACATTGCTCCTCCTCTCCTTGCTTTAGCGGATGGCGCTTGCGCTCCATCCGCCAAATAAATAATTACTTATTTAATTTTTGTTTTTGTGCTCTTACTCCATGCGGAATATACTGTCTTACCATTGGATGTCGTTTTGTAACTGCGGATACGGATATAATAAGTCCTTCCACTGGTCATCGGTTTCGGTACACCGCTTCTTCTCTTAGAATCTCTAATTGTGAAGGTTCTTGTTGTACCTTTTCTGAAATCACTCTTCTGACTGATCATAATCTGATATCCTGTTGCTCCTGTGCTTCCCTTCCAAGTTACTGTAGCCTGTTTCTTGGCTGTACTCTTGGCAGTTAAACCTGTCGGAGCTTTTGGCAGAATGCTGAATGTTGCAGAACCTGCATATTTAGCATATTTGCCTTTACCTTTTACAATTACGGAACCGATTCCCGGATTCTTGTTGTTCTTGAAGCTTACTGTATAGTAGCTGGAGCTGAGTTTAGTCTTTCCATAGTATACAGACTTCACAGCAGGTTTCCGTGTCTTTCCGTTGTAGGTAACTTTAGTCGGGGAAATCTTAACTGTAAGTTTCTTGGTAAACTTGGTGTATGTATTCTTGATGGCAATTGTGCCCTTGGAACTGATGCTGCCAATTGTTACCTTGTAACCAGTCGGTGTCTTAACGAGTTTTGCAGAGTAGGCAATCTTCTTACCTGCTGAATTCTTGTTAAGTCCTGATACAGTTGCTTTCCACTTGTTTGCACTGTTCAGTACTACTTTCTTGCTGGTTGCTTTACCATTTGCATAGATCTGAACGGTTAAGCTGGAAGGACGGGTGAGAAGGGCATTGTCCAGGTCACTCCATGTGTTCTGTACGACTACAGATGTCTTGTAAACACTGTGTGTAAATGCTGCAACATAGCCGTCTGCAACGCTTCCAGTCACTTTCTTAGTATAACCGGATACATCGGAAATTGCAACCGCATATTTGATTTCTTTTCCATTTGCGTACTTCGGAAGATTGCTCCATGTCTTGGAAGATGCGATCTTCAGGTTGATGTTATCTCCCTCTTCTTTGTCATCTTTCATAAGCTGTACGCTGATGGTTGCCGGACGGATTCCATCCTGGTTGTTTGCGTCATTCCATGCACTCTTGATGGATACATTTACTGTCTCCGGTACATGTTTGTAAGTAACTACAACTCCATTGTCATCCAGGACATTGCCTGTTGTTGTAATGGTGTAATCTTTGTTTTCGGTTGTCTTAACGGTATAGTTGATTCTCTTTCCGTCTTTCTTGACATCAACCTTTGCGAAGGAAGCTTTCCAGCTGTTCTTCTCATCTAAGGTTACTTTGTTTCCTGTTGCCTGTCCGTCTGCATAAAGCTCTGCTTCTACAGAATCAAGACGTTTGCCATCCTGGTTGTTTGCATCATCCCATTTTACACTTACCGGGATCTGTACTGTCTCCGGGATGTAAGTGTTGATTACGTTAAATGTGTTGCCGTCTGCTTCTGTTCTTGTTTCATAGTTCTCTGGAAGTCCGGATACAGCGACCTCATATTTAACTGCTTCGCCAACTTTGCCTGCTTTGTATTTCGGAAGATCCTTCCATACTTTTGCAAAACTGTTGCTGCTGTTCAGAGTGATCACATCGCCGGTTGCCTCACCATCAGCTTTCAGCTGAACGCTGTAAGATCCTGGTCTCTGACCATCCTGGTTGTTCTTGTCATTCCATGTTGTGTTTACGGAAACGCTTACTACTTCCGGTTTGTGAGTGTATGTCAGGACAAGTCCTGCTGCTCCGCTTCCGGTGCATGTGTAAGTATATCCATCTGCTTTTGTTCCTACCAGAGTGTACTTGATTTCCTGGCCGTCTTTCTTCAGTTCCATTTCACCGAAGGAAGCTGTCCAGTTGTTCTCTGCGGTAAGTCTTACTTTCTTGCTGTTGGATACATCTCCTGCATAGATCTCTGCCTCTACAGCCTCCGGACGGATTCCATCCTGGTTGTCTGCATCATCCCATACAACAGATGCTTTTACTTCTGCTTTTGCAGGTACGTGTGTTGCTGTAACTGTAAATCCGGTTGCTGCATCTCCGGTAATCTCTACTTTATACTCGGATCTGATTCCAGTTGCCTCAACGGTATAAGTAACTTTCTTACCAGCTTTATACTCTGCAAGTCCGCTCCATGTCTTGGTCCAATTGCTGTTTGCATTGACAACAATTGCATCACCAACGTTCTCGCCATCTGCTTTCAGCTGTAAGTTTACAGTATTCGGACGGATTCCATCCTGGTTCTCACCATCTGCCCATTTTACAGTTGCTGTTACATCGACTGCTTTTACCTTGTGTGTATATTTCAGAACAAGGCCGTCTGCTCCGCTTCCCTCTGTTGTCAGATCATATCCTTCAACTTTGGTTGCCTGAAGTGTATAGTTGATTGGTTTACCGTTTTTGTTTACTGCAAGTTTCTCAAAGGTTGCCTTCCAGTCAGTATCTGCGGTAAGGCGTACCTTTTTGTTTGTAGATACGTTGTCTGCATAAAGTTCAGCCTCTACAGCCTCCGGACGGATTCCATCCTGGTTGTCCTGGTCATCCCAGTTTGCAGATACAGCGATATCAACACCCTTTGGTGTGTAGCTGTTTGTGATTGTGAAGCCTGTTGCTGCGTCTCCGGCTGTTGCCTGAGTGTACTCAGAACGAAGACCGGTCTGCTCTACTGTGTAAGTAACCTTCTTACCAGCTTTGTTAACCGGAAGGTTATCCCATGTCTTGGTCCACTTGTCGTTTGTTCCATCAACTGTGATTCTGGATCCAACTGACTCACCGTCTGCTTTCAGCTGAAGTGTTACAGAATCCGGACGGATTCCATCCTGGTTCTCTGCATCATCCCATGTGATGGTTGCGGTTACTGCTGTAACGGCTGCCTTATGGGTAAATGTAAGAGTAAGTCCGTCTGTTGCGCTTGTATAATCTTCTACTTCTTTTGCAGCTTTCAGAGAATAGTTCACTGCCTCGCCGACTTTACCTGCTGCGTATACAGGCATGTCTTTGATGGTTGCTGTCCAGTTCTCTTCTGCTGTAAGAGTTACTGTCTTGTCTGTTGCTGTGTCACCTGCGTAAAGAACTGCGTCAACAGATGCCGGACGAACACCATCCTGGTTGTCCGCGTCATCCCATTTTGCGGATACTGTGAGATCTTTTACTGCCGGTGTGTGGGAGTTCTTAACTGTGATAGCTCCTGTTTCTTCATCAATTGCTACTGCAGGTGCATATCCGTCCGGAAGTCCGGATTCTTCTACAGTGTACACAATTGCCTGACCAACTGCACCCTCTTTATTTACCGGAAGGTTTGACCAGGTCTTTGTCCAGTTACCATTGCTGTCTGCTTTTACAGTGATGGCATCGCCAACTGCTTCGCCGTCAGCTTTAAGCTGTAAGGTTACTTCCTTCGGACGGATTCCATCCTGGTTGTCTGCATCATCCCATGTTACGTTTGCGGTGATACCTGTTTTTTCGATTTCGTGTTTGTAAGTAACAACAAATTCATCATCAGAGGAGCTTCTTGTTACTTCGGCTGTATAGTTGTTTGCTGTCAGTGTGTCATCTTCAACTGCAGTTACCAGATAGGAGATATGCTGTCCGTCTTCATCCTCAGATGCAAGATTCTTCCATGTATATTTCCACTCGTTATCTGCGTTGAGTTCTACCGGATCCCCAACATTCTCACCGTCTGTTGTTGTCAGCTGAAGTGTTGTTTTTTCCGGACGTTTACCATCACGGTTGTTATCGTCATCCCATGTAGTTGTTACATTCAGTGTTCTACTTGGAACTACAGTAACCTGTACCGGGTCAGATGTAATGCCATTCCATGTTGCAGCTACACCAACAGATCCTTTTTTAACACCTGTAACTCCACCTTTGTCGTCTACAGTTGCGATCTTTGTATTGTAGCTCTGCCATGTAATTTCAGGATTTTCCACATATGCGGAACCGTCCCATGCTTTTGCCTCAATTGTCTGTGTATCACCCTGTACTACTCTCAATTTATCTGCCGGAGTAAGAACCAGTCTTGCGTCAGATGTTACTTCTACATCACAGGTAGCTGTAAGTGTTGAAGTATCAAACTGTACAGTGATGGTTGTTTTACCAGGAGCAACAGCTGTAAGTTTCAGAACGCTTCCGTTCTTTGGATCAGGTGCTGCTGTAACTACATTAGTATCACCATCAATCATATGAATGGTTGAGTAATCAGGGTGTTTCTCATTAGCCCAGTGACCCCACTCTTCTCCGCTTTCTGTAATGTAAGTACCCTGGATTGTTGCAGTATTATTTTCACCCATTTTCATGGATACAGAAGATTTGTTCAGATACAGACCTGCTGCACCGGTAACCTTAACTGCAATCCCCTGCCATACACCGCAAAGCTGTCCGGTTGTAAGTGGAATATAGTATTTGTGGCTCAGATATGCATAACCCTGAGAAGGTGATTTTCCTTTAACACTTGCTGTTGAGCCCGTGCCATCTGCAATTTCAAGATAATTTGCGCTACTGTTAAACTCGCTGCCTAAGCTTCCATGACCAGCTTTATAAGCACCGGTTTTCCAGGTATTACTCTTATCTGCGCCGTCTTTGTCAGTCTTTGTTTCACCTTTGGTTCCTGCAACATCTGTTGTTGTACCAGTTGTAATTGCCTGATTCTTAACTACAGTTACTTTAATATCTTTTACTTTGTTTCCTTTATAACTTACGCTTACTGTTGTTTCTGCTTTTTCTTCTCCCTCTGGAAGCTCTTTTGCAGTAATAACACCAACAGAATCTACAGTTATTAAATCTTCATTTGCAGATGTCCATGTTACATCAGAAGAAGTATTGTAGCCCTCTCCTGTAGATCCACTGGAATACTCACCCATATCCAGGAGCTGCCATACAATTTCCTGTGTGCTTTTCTGAGCTAATGTTACTTCGTTCTGTGCATCAGATAAATATAGACCATCGTAAACAACCTTTACTGTTGCATTATTGGTATAAGTTTTTCCGTTTTCAGCTGTCCAGGATGCTTTTACAGTTGTTGTACCTTCACTGATACCTGTAATCTTTCCATTATCTACAGTTGCGATTGCCGGATTTTCACTTTCCCACTTAATATCAGCATTTCTTACAGTAGAACCATTATAGGTTGCTGTTGCTTTAATGGTATCAGTTCCACCTTTTTTAACCTTGGATTCCGCTTTGTCAAATCCAAGACTTCCGGCACCTTTAACAATAATTTTTACAGTGTCTTTATTAGTACTGCTGTCACCATACTGTGCTGTTACAGTTGCTTCGCCAGCTGCTTTTGCTTTGACAACACCATCAGAGTCAACAGATGCGATTGCCGGTTTATCACAAGACCAAGAAATTATATCTGTCGGTTCAGCTTTCCCTGTACTGTCAATTACTTTGTACTGAATTTTCCTTGTGATAGACTCATCATCCAGTGACATCTCAATGGTATTTGTTCCATCTTCGGCTTTCTCATCAATGTAGAAGCCACATACGATAACTTTGACATCAATCGTAAGAGGTTCTCCATCCGGATTTCCCTCAGAATCTACCGGCTGATAAGAACCATGTAACGTTGCAATACCCGCTTTATAGCTTGCAAGCTGTACAGAATATTTATCCTGCCTAGCTACTTTCATAACAGACTCGTCACTGCTGCTCCACTTAATATTGCTATAAAAGGTTGCGCTGTCAACTTTCTGCTGATTTTTAATACAGTAAGCGTATACATAAACATAGCTATTACTTGATACTCTGTCAAATACTACATTATTATTGACAAATGAACCTCTGTCACCGCCAGTTCCTGTCACATAAATTCCATCTGCCGGCATTTTACATGGACGTAAGAAAACATCTGTCGTACCACCAGGTGAATATGAAGAAACCGATTCTCTATAGGTAGAGTTGTCATAAGCACCTTTCTTACTATCAAGTACACCACCTATCATCTCTGCATAGTTAATGCAAAATGCATGCGTAATTTCGCCTGTATCAGACCATGCACCCCAGCTTGCATTACAGGTAGTCATTCCGGAATTATCAAAACTCTCTGTACTTTCAGGAATACTATAATTAACTGATGAAGTTCTGCCCCAATATAACTTAGCGGCTGATGAACCTTCACGTGCTACCTGAAATGGAGATGATGGGCTACCATTCAGAGTAAATGATGTTCCTACTTCAACCGGATCAGCTGCTTTTTCAACTTTAACAGTAAAGGAATTGGTAACTGTACCTAATGTATAGTTTCCATCACTGTCCTTAAACTTTGAACCCGGTTTCCATGTAGATGTAATAGTTGTTGTACCTTCACTGATACCCTGAACCCAAACTCCTGTTGTATATGGACCATATTGACTGTTAGAAACAACTTTAGCTACATTTTCATTACTACTCTTCCATTCAACACCGTACTGGTATTGTCCCATATTCTGTGATGTACAGTTAGACCAGCTTGCTTTTTTGTAATCTGTCTGAGTTGATGTTGTATATAAAGTTCTGTACTGAAGACCTTTTTTATCTCCAACTTTGACAGTTACGGTGCTGTTATTTGCCGGATATGTTCCAACTGCAAGTTTGATATAACCTTTTTCATCATACAGACGTGTATAACTGTAATTCTCGTTTTTAGTAATCGCAATTTCGCCTGTATCTCTTTTTAAATCAGAAACATCCTGTGCATCAGTACCAATCGAGTAGGAGGGAAAATTAAATAAATTTTCC
>OGOC01002400.1_pt1 | contig 12374 bp, 7 predicted proteins | sample 1552561 | NCBI WGS metagenome assembly OGOC01 (sample SAMEA2580148, study PRJEB22360) | human gut metagenome | biome: human gut; feature: human-associated habitat; material: faeces | place: Denmark | collected 2008/2010
AGGACCCTCTGATTAACAGTCAGATGCTCTAACCAACTGAGCTAAGGAAGAATTTTTCGCTCTTTCAAAGGTTATTCCGTAACCCCTTTCTGAAATTGCACTGCAAAAGTACGGGGTATTTTCGAAATATGCAATATCTTTGCGAAAAAAATTACGAAAAAATGAATACAATAGGTTTAGGAAACGCTTTGGTTGACGTTTTATTGAGGCTTGAAAATGATGATGTCCTATCGGAAATCGGGATACAGAAAGGAGCTATGGATATGATTAACAGGGAACAAATGATCGCTATCCGTACAACTTTAGCCGGCTTGCCACGTACGCAAACCCCGGGAGGATCTGTCTGCAACACGATGCGTTCGATGTCTTCTTTAGGGGCGAATTCCGGTTTTATCGGTAAGATCGGGGATGATTCGATCGGCGGATTTTATGAGGATGCGTTGGAAAAAGCGGGTGTCAGTTCCTATTTTATCAAGACGGACGGACTTACAGGTAGCTGTACGGTGATGATTTCTCCGGATGGGGAACGTACGATGGGGACTTTCCTTGGCCCGGCCCCGACAATAACCCCGGATGAGATCACCGAGGAGATGCTAAGTAAATATCAATGTATTTATATAGAAGGTTACTTGCTCGTAAACGAACCGTTGGTTCGTTCTACGATGGAGAAGGCTAAAAAGTTGGGCTTGAAAGTAGCGCTGGATTTGTCGAACTTCAATATCGTGAATGCTTTTAAAGGAATGCTGGAGGATATCATTCCTAAATATGTGGATATTTTGTTCTCTAATGAGAGTGAGGCTGAGGCTTTTACCGGGCAGAAGGCTGCTGAGGCCGTACATACCTTGTCTGAGTTGGTAGAGGTCTCATTGGTCACTTTGGGAAAGGAAGGTGCCTTGATCGGTAGTCATGGTCAATTTTATTCTGTCCCGGCTGAGGGGGGCAAGCCTGTTGATACGACTGGCGCCGGTGATAACTTCGCCGCCGGATTCTTGTACGGTCAATCCATAGGAGCGTCTTTGGTACAATCCGCACGCATCGGATCGATGTTGGCGGGCTATGTGATCGACGTGGTTGGCCCGGAGATTCCGTATGATAAATGGGAACAAATAAAGTTAAAAGTAAAAGGGATATTGGCTTAGGCGGCGTATTATTCCTTACATTTATGCCGTTAATTAACTAAATATTGTATGTACAGATTGGTTCAACGAAGAGGAATTATAGGTTTATTTTGCTTGCTGTTCGTCGCAAGTAGCGTAGTGCCGGGATGGGCGCAAAAAGATAACCGCTTTGAGGTGAGTAAGAACCTAGACATTTTCAATTCTTTATTGAAAGAAGTAGAGATGTTCTACGTGGATTCAGTGGATGTGGATAAAACCGTTCAGCGGGGAATCGAGGCAATGTTGGCTGGGTTAGATCCTTATACGGAATACTATCCTGAGCAAAAAACGGAGGAATTGAGTCTGATGACGACCGGCGAATACGGAGGTATCGGTTCCTTGATCCGTCAGCGTAACAATGAGGGAGGCGTGATGATTGCCGAGCCTACCGAGGGAATGCCGGCCGATTTAGCGGGTCTGAAGCCGGGCGATCTGATCTTGGCGATTGATACGATCGATGTTTCCAAGGCGACAAACTCCCGGGTCAGCGAGTTATTGAAAGGTGTTCCCAATACGAAGATGGTTTTGACGATCCAACGTCCGGGCGAGAAGAAACCCCGGAAGTTCGAGATTACCCGTAAGCAGATCACGACACCTCAAGTTACTTACTACGGGGTTAAGAATGACAGTATCGGTTATATTTATCTAAAGGCATTTACTATCAAAAGTGCTCAAGAGGTGAAAGAGGCATTCTTGGATTTAAAGAAAAATCATAATATTAAGTCTTTGGTACTGGATTTGCGCGGTAACGGCGGCGGCGTGCTGGAAGGTGCCGTACAAATCGTAGGTATGTTCGTACCGAAAGGCAGCGAGGTGCTTTCAACGAAAGGAAAGATCAAGCAATGGGATCGTACGTACCGAACCTCTACGGAGCCTTTGGATACGGTAATGCCGTTGGCTATATTGATCAAGGGAGGTACGGCTTCCGCCGCTGAGATCGTATCGGGATCTTTGCAGGATATGGATCGTGCCGTGTTGGTGGGACAACGTTCGTTTGGTAAGGGGTTGGTGCAAGCTCCTCGTGACCTGCCTTATAATGGGAAAGTGAAAATCACGATGAGTAAATACTATATCCCGAGTGGTCGTTGCATCCAGCAAATCGATTATTCGCACCGGAAAGAGGATGGTAGCGTGGCTGCTATTCCGGATAGCTTGACTTCCGTATTCTATACGTCCAAGAAGCGTCCGGTTCGTGATGGGGGTGGCGTACGTCCGGAGTTTGAGGTGAAGGAGCCGAAAGTGCCTACCATGATGTATTATTTGGCGGCGGATACGGTCTTGTTCGACTTCGTTACGGATTGGGTACAAAAGCATAAGACGATCGCTCCCATCGAGGAATTTACGGTTTCCGATGAGGATTTCGAAGCTTTGAAGCAATACGCCAAGTCCAAGAATTTCACCTATGACCGCCAAAGCGAGAAAGTATTGAAGAACTTGAAAGAAGTGGCTGAGTTTGAGGGGTATCTGGAGGAGGATTCTACTGCGTTCAAGGAATTAGAGGCTAAGCTGACTCCGAATCTGGAAAAAGATTTCGATCGTTTCAAGGATGAGGTGAAACGAGTAATGGCCGCCGAGATCGTAAAACGTTATTATTACCAACGAGGAGAGTTGCAAGAAAGCTTGAAAGATGATCTTGTATTGGAGAAAGCGTTGGAGGTATTGGGCGATCCGGATTTATACAGGCGTACATTGAGCGTGCCGGTTGAGTTGGAAGCGGCCACCAAGGGTACCGAATAGGCGGGTTTCTGCCGATGCCCATTCAAAGGGCCTTACAATGCCCATTCAAGCGAGCTTACGATGCCCATTGTCAGCTCCCTTGAATGGGCATCGTGCTTTTCCCTCTTTCGCCAGTCTGTTTGGGGGCTTTGAAGCGGATATGCAATACGACCAATTCCGAGACGGTTCCCACCCGATAAGGAGGTCCTGCTATACCAATGCCGGAAGATACATAGAATTGCGTAGGTCCTTTCTTATAATATCCGTACGGGCATTCATACACAAGTTTCATCAGTAGGGGATAAGGCCATAACTGCCCGTTATGCGTATGTCCGTGCAGTCCCAAATCCACCCCATTCATATTCATCTCGGCGAACGACCAAGGTCGATGATCCAAAACGATAATCGGTTTGCCGGTATCCACCCCTTCCATTAACGAATGAAGCGATTTTCGTTTCTTATGGATGAAATCATCCCTCCCTATCAAATAAAAAGTTGAGTCCGGTTGGACCACCGAGTCTATTAGTAGCGTACCTCCGGTCTTTTGCAACCAACGATATTTCGCGTTCCGGTTTGCCCGGTATTCATGATTCCCGTAAATGATATATACGCCCAACGGAGCTTTTAATTGTTTTAAATCATCCTCGATGCGGGCGTTTTCCGCGAATCGGGATTCATAATCCATAATATCCCCCGCTAATACCACCATATCCGGATGCTGTGCGTTGCTGAGTGCCACATATTTTTGTACCAAGTCCTTCCCGATAACCTCTCCGATATGTAAGTCGCTCATCATGACAATAGTCAGGCTATCCCGATCCCCCGCGGCTTTGGGCAACGTGATATATACGTTCTTAACAATCGGATTCATTACCGTATGGTATGCGTGAATCATTAAACCGGTAACACCGAATACGATAAGAAAAAACAGGGTTAGCTTGGTTTGTTGCCAATGCCCTTTCATCCATTTGGGGAACCATGGCTTGATACGTTGGGAGAGCCTGATCAACTCAAGTACCAAGAGAGATAAAGTGATATAAATGGACGCTATATACCAAGTGTTACAGATGTATTGGATCGTGATTATCACGTTATCAGGTAGTTCATTCCTAAAAATAAATCCGAAAAAATAAAGCGATAGTTCGAGTACGAAAAACAAGATAAAAGGAATCCGGCAACTTTTCTTAGGAGGAAGCGCTTGATATCCTCTCCAGAAAATATACGGATTTAGTAATAGCTGCGCTACGATCGATTGAATAAATACTTTCATCTTTACTCTTTGAATGTAATATTGAACACCACCATTTCGCTGTCCGTCCCGATACGGAAAGGCGGTCCCCACAAAGATAAGCCGGATGAGACATAAATCGTACTATTTCCGATTTTTTTAATCCCGTAACTTAATTCGAACAGATGATCCACGATCCAGTTCATCGGCCATACTTGTCCTCGATGTGTATGTCCGCTAAACTGTAAGTCTACGCCAGCCTCTTCCGTTTTCTCTAAATCGTAGGGTTGATGGTCTAGTAAGATAACAGGTTTGCTTTTATCAAGGTTCGCGGTAAGCTGACCTAAAGTTTTCCGTCCTTTGTTATGCCGGTCGTCCCGTCCTATGAGTTGGATCTGATTGGGCAAGATAGCCACGGAATCCCTTAAAAGTACGATGGGCGTCTGCGCTATGAATTTCTCGCTCTCCTCTATGCCACTGATATACTCATGGTTACCCGGTACCATATAAACGCCTAATGGAGCGTATATCTTGGACAGTTCCTCTTCCATATGCTCGTATCGCAGAGGTGCGACACTGTTGTCTATCATGTCTCCACCGATAAGAACGATGTCCGGGCGTTGGGCGTTTATCATATCCACATATCCGGCAAGCATCGTCTTGTTGGTAGCGTATCCTAAGTGTATGTCGCTAATGGCTACGACCTTCAGCGACTGTCCATCGGTATCGGCCGGTTTGTTGATAACCATGTTGATAACTCGTGTATCAGGATGTTGGTAATTATAGTTTCCATATCCTAATAAGCTGAGTGTTAAGAATAAGGATAAATAGAATGAGTATTTGAAACGTAGGTGGAAAAGTCGTAAGATATCAAATACCAACAGGGCCAATACCATGTATAAAGTGAACACGAGCCATCCTGTTCCTACTTGAGAAACTGTTTGAGCGAAAGAAGCCGGCATATCTAGGTTCCTGAATAGAAAACTACTGAAGAATGACAAAACTCCTCCCCAAAAAACAATGGATAACAATACTTTAACTCCGGTAGACTGGCTTTTCAAAGCCTGTTTTCCCTTTAGATAAATATAAATATTCCCTGCAAGATACAGGATTGGAAGTATGATAAAGAACGATAACATTTCTATTAATTTTCCGCGAAGATAATGAAAACTCTTTATGCGGCAAATGGTATGATTTGCGAAAGACTTTTTCTGCTCGATTTTCACCGCATTATGTCCTCTAATTGTAGTGACATAGCGTGCTGCGTCTCTACGTGGATGTAAATACAGGGCAAGTAAGGATGCGTTGTATTCCAAGACAAATTCCAGACAATAAGCAAGCGAATGACATAGGTGTGTAATGTATTGAGAATTAGTGTGTTTAAAACATGGCTATCTTTCTTTCAAAACACGTATGTGTTTCCGGGAAAAGTCGTACGTGTTTTTCATAAATCACGTACGTGTTTTTCCCGGAAATCTTATAAGGAAAATAAGAACACATAAAAAATAGACAATAAGCCGGATCAGCAATAACTCATTGTACAACTTACAAATGCAACCAATCATAAATATCCAACTAGCTTATTGCTTATCTCAATTATTTTACAAACCTTTGCGACCATAATATTAAACTAAAATCTTTACTATGGAATTACAAACGATACAAAACAAGATTTATGAGATCAGAGGGCAAAAAGTCATGCTGGATTTTGATCTGGCGGAAATGTATGGAACGGAAACCGCCCAACTGAAACGTGCGGTCAGACGTAATATAGAACGCTTTGAAGGAGATGATTTCATGTTTGAGTTAACCAAGGAGGAACTTTCAAGATGCCAATTTGGTATCTTGAACAAAGGAAGAGGTAGTAATTTCAAATATAAGCCTTTTGCTTTCACGGAATTAGGGGTGGCTATGCTTAGTAGTGTGCTAAATTCTAAAACTGCCATAGAAATCAACAGAAACATTATGAGAGCCTTTGTCGCTATCCGGAATTATACCTTACAAACTATCACTAGTTCCATCGAAATTAAAGAACTACAAGAACGTATCAAATCTCTTGAAATGGCTAATGAGGAAACGCTTTGCGCTATCAATGATCTCAGTGAAGACACCCAAAAGTCTTTGGATGATATTTACATAGCTCTTTCCGAACTGGCTACAAAGAAAAAGAACAATGCTAAAAAGCCTAAAATTGGTTATATCAAATAAAGTAAACTAATAAGTTCTTATACTATGGAATTACAAGCGATACAAAACAAGATTTATGAGATCAGAGGGCAAAAAGTCATGCTGGATTTTGATCTGGCGGAAATGTATGGAACGGAAACCGCCCAATTGAAACGTGCGGTCAGACGAAACATAGAACGCTTTCCTGATGATTTTATGTTCACATTAACAATTCAAGAATTTAACAACTTGAAAAACAATATGGTATGCCAAATTGGCATCTCAAAGAAAGGAGGTAACCAATATGCTCCATTCGCTTTCACGGAGCAAGGTATAGCAATGCTTTCTTCTGTACTCAGATCCGATACAGCCATTAAAGTCAATATCTCTATCATGCGTGCTTTCGTCGGTATACGACAAATAATAAGTTCTTCCTCCCCTTTGCTTGAACTCCAACAAGAAGTAAAGGAACTCAAAGCGTATATCGAAGAAGCATTTGCCGATTACAACGACATCAACGAAGATACCCGTACGCAACTTGAGCTAATCAATCTGTCACTCGCTGAGTTACAAGCGAGAAGAACCAAGAATCAATCTCGCCCCCGGATTGGTTACGTGAAATAAACAGTTCATGTAAATAACTCATATAAAATAAATAAATTCACTAACTTTGTGGCCTTAAATAGAAAACGATACAAAAACGATAAACGATCATGGAGTACAATTTCAGAGAGATTGAGAAGAAGTGGCACGACTACTGGATTGCCGAAAAGGTTTATAAAGTCGAAAAGGACACGAATAAGCCTAAATACTATGTATTGGACATGTTCCCCTATCCTTCCGGTGCGGGATTACACGTTGGCCACCCGCTCGGTTATATAGCTTCTGATATTTATTCGCGTTTCAAACGTTTGCAAGGTTTTAACGTATTGCACCCGATGGGTTACGACGCTTACGGATTGCCTGCGGAGCAATACGCCATCCAGACCGGACAACATCCGGAGATCACGACAAAGAATAATATAGCCCGTTATCGGGAGCAATTGGAAAAGATCGGTTTCTGCTACGATTGGAGCCGTGAGATCCGTACCTGTGATCCCGAATATTACAAATGGACGCAATGGGCCTTCATCCGGATGTTCAACAGCTACTACTGCAACGACGAGAAGCAAGCCCGCCCGATCAGCGAGTTGATACAGGCTTTCGAGACCAGTGGAACGGAAGGTCTGAACGTAGCTTGCGGAGAGGAACTTAGTTTCACCGCCGAGGAATGGAAAGCCAAGAGCGATAAAGAAAAACAAGAGATATTACTCAACTACCGGATCGCTTATCGTGGAGAGACCATGGTGAACTGGTGTGCCGCCTTGGGTACCGTATTAGCGAATGATGAGGTCGTGAACGGTGTCTCCGAGCGTGGAGGCTATCCGGTGGAACAAAAGATCATGCGCCAATGGTGCTTACGTGTATCCGCTTACGCGCAACGCCTGTTGGACGGGTTGGATACGATCGACTGGACGGATTCCTTGAAAGAGACCCAAAAGAACTGGATCGGACGCAGCGAAGGTGCCGAGGTTCGCTTCAAGGTAAAAGACAGCGACAGGGAATTCACGATCTTTACGACCCGTGCCGATACGATGTTTGGTGTTACCTTCATGGTATTAGCTCCGGAAAGCGAATTGGTTCAACAATTAACTACGGCAGACCAAAAAGCGGAAGTAGACGCTTACCTAGATCGTACCAAGAAACGTACCGAGCGCGAGCGCATCGCCGACCGTCAGGTAACCGGTGTATTCAGTGGTTCCTACGCTATTAACCCGTTTACGGGCGAGGCGGTTCCCATCTGGATCAGCGACTATGTATTGGCCGGCTACGGGACGGGAGCGATCATGGCGGTTCCGGCGCACGATAGCCGCGACTACGCTTTCGCGAAGCATTTCGGACTGGAAATCCGTCCGTTGGTGGAAGGTTGCGACGTAAGCGAGGAAAGTTTCGATGCCAAGGAAGGTATCGTATGCAATTCTCCGAGAGCCGGCGTTACTCCTTATTGCGATCTTTCCTTGAACGGACTGACGATCAAGGAAGCGATAGCCGCTACCAAGAAATACGTAAAAGATCACGATTTGGGACGTGTGAAGATAAACTACCGCTTGCGCGACGCTATTTTCAGCCGCCAGCGTTATTGGGGCGAACCGTTCCCGGTATATTACGACGCCGATGGCATGCCTCAGATGTTGCCGGAAGAATGTCTGCCCCTGTTACTGCCGGAAGTAGATAAATTCTTGCCTACCGAGACGGGCGAGCCTCCATTAGGACACGCCGTTAAATGGGCTTGGGACACGGTAAACCAAAAAGTCACCGAGGTATCGAAGATCGATAACCAGACGATCTTCCCGCTGGAACTTTGTACGATGCCGGGCTTCGCCGGTTCTTCCGCTTATTATTTGCGCTATATGGACCCGCGTAATGATAAAGCCTTGGTCGCTAAAGACGTGGATGAATATTGGAGAAACGTGGATTTATATATCGGTGGTACGGAACACGCTACCGGCCACTTGATCTACAGCCGTTTCTGGAATAAGTTCTTATTCGACTTGGGTATCGTTTGCGAGGAAGAGCCGTTCAAGAAATTGATCAACCAAGGTATGATCCAAGGACGGTCGAACTTCGTGTACCGCATCAACGGAACCAATAAATTCGTTTCCTTGAACTTGAAAAACCAATACGAGGTCACCCCTATCCACGTAGACGTAAATATCGTATCTAACGATCTGTTGGATATAGAGGCTTTCAAGAACTGGCGTCCGGAATACAACGACGCGGAGTTCGTATTGGAAGATGGTAAATATATCTGCGGATGGGCGGTCGAGAAGATGTCCAAATCCATGTTCAACGTAGTGAACCCGGATATGATCGTTGAGAAATATGGTGCCGATACCCTACGTTTGTACGAGATGTTCCTAGGCCCGTTGGAGCAATCCAAGCCTTGGGATACGAACGGTATCGATGGCGTACACCGTTTCTTAAAAAAGCTTTGGGGTTTATTCTTCGGCAATACGGATACCCTGCAAGTTACCGATGCCGAGCCTACGGCCGACGAATTGAAATCCTTGCATAAGCTGATCAAGAAAGCAACGTTCGACATCGAGCATTTCTCATACAACACGTCCATTAGCGCTTTCATGATTTGCGTGAACGAGTTAACGAGCTTAAAATGCAGCAAGCGCGCCATCTTGGAGCCGCTGATCATCTTATTGGCTCCGTTCGCTCCCCACATCACGGAAGAGCTATGGCATCAATTAGGACATGATACGACCATCTGCGATGCCCAGTGGCCGGAACATAACGAAGAGTATCTGGTAGAAAAATCAGTTACCTACGTCATCTCATTCAATGGTAAAGCCCGTTTCAACCTCGAACTTCCGGCAGATATCTCCCGTGAAGACGCTGAGAAGGCGGCCTTGAGCCATGAGAACTCAGCGAAGTGGATGGAAGGCAAGACCATTAAGAAAGTTATTGTCGTTCCCGGCAAAATCGTTAATATCGTAGTGGGATGAACTTAAAACTCACAAAAATCTATTTTTCCGTACAGGATTATCTAATGATCCTGTTCGGAACTTTATTATACGGATTCGGATTCAACGCCTTTATCCTTTCCAACGAGATCGTGACAGGTGGGGTAAGTGGTATCTGTGCGTTGATCTTCTTTGCCTCCAATGGATTGATCCCGGTATCCGTATCTTATTTTGTCATCAACGTAGCCTTGTTGGTGGTAGCCTTAAAGATCCTTGGTCTAAAATTCTTGATAAAAACTATTTTCGGAGTTTTCTCACTCTCGGCTTCTCTCTCTCTCTTCGAGTGGCTGCTGAAAGGACAACCTATACTGCACGACCAGCCGTTTATGGCTATCATAATCGGAGCGTTCATGTGTGGTGCCGGACTAGGATTGGTATTCTCGGCGAACGGTAGTACCGGAGGTACGGATATTATCGGTGCGGTAATCAATAAATATAAGAATATATCGATCGGACGTATCCTTCTGTTTTGCGATTTCTTCATCATCAGTTCCTCTTTCTTCCTGTTCCATAACGTGGACAAGATCGTTTTCGGTTTCGTGGAGATGGTCATAAGCAATTACGTTCTCGACATGGTATTGAACGGTAACCGCCAATCCGTACAATTCCTCATCTTCTCCCAGAAGTACGACGAGATAGCAGATCGTATCATCCATGAGTTAGGCCGTGGCTGCACGATACTAGACGGTGAGGGCGGTTATTCCCGCAAACCCGTCAAGGTAGTCGTACTCCTCGCCAAGAAATCCGAATCCGTCTCCATCTTCCGGATCGTGAAGCGGATAGACCACCAAGCGTTCATCTCCCAAAGTATCGTCCGAGGGGTATATGGTGAGGGGTTCGATCAGATAAAGACTTAAAAAAGAATATACAAACAATTTAAAGCATTTCCATACGTTATATATCTACCGTATAGAAATGCTTTCTTATTTAATAGATTACGAAATATGAAACTTGTATTCGCGACAAATAATCAACACAAACTGGACGAGGTCCGCAAGATAACCGCCGGATACGCGGAAATCATAAGTTTATCCGATATAGATTGCCATGACGATATCCCCGAGACGGCAGATACCTTAGAGGGAAATGCTTTGCTAAAAGCCCGCTATATCAAGGAGAAATTCGGATATGATTGTTTCGCTGACGACACGGGATTAGAAGTCGAGGTATTGAATAATGCTCCGGGAGTCTATTCGGCTCGTTACGCAGGAACAGGGCACGACTCGGAAGCTAATATGAACAAGCTGTTGTCCGAAATGAATCATAAAGAAAACAGAAAAGCACGTTTCCGCACGGTCATAGCTCTAGTCCTTGACGGAAAAGAATATACCTTCGACGGTATCGTGAATGGCTCTATCACTACCGAAAAACGCGGAAATAGCGGATTTGGATACGATCCTATATTCATGCCTGATACCTATACACAAACTTTCGCCGAGATGGGTAACGATACAAAAAACCAGATCAGCCATCGTGCGAAAGCCGTCATGAAGTTAACATCATTTTTATCTGATTACAATTGTTAATATGAGACATATACTTACTATTATTCTATTTTCATTTTTTTCATTCACTGTATTAGCCGCTAATTTTAATACAACCGGATGGAAAACGTATCTTTCTTACAATAACACAAACAGCGTAGAGGAATCGAACGACCAAGTATTTGTGGTAGCGGAAGGATCTCTTTATACGTATGGAAAAGATGATAATAGTATTAAGCAATATTATAAAGGAAACGGATTAAATGATAATACGATTTCTTTGATCCGCTATAATAAACAAACAAAATCACTCCTTATTATCTATGATAATTCAAATATAGATATACTTGAGGGAGGAGTGGCGACAAATCTACCTTATCTGTCGACCAGTACGTCCATAAGAGACAAACAAATCAATTCAGTATTGGTACATGATGAATATGCCTATTTATCGACAGCATTTGGTATCGTCGTGGTCAATATGGCCAAAAAGGAAATAAAGGATACCTACAAGCTTTCCTTAAATATAACATCGTGTGCCATACAGAATGGCAATATATATGCCTCTACAACCAATAAGGCAGAAGTATCTTCGGGGATTATATACGCCTCATTAAAAGAGAACCTACTGGATAAGGCAAACTGGAAGCCCTATGGATTATCAAACCTTTCCGATAGTCATACGATCTCAGCTATCGCTTCATTCAAGAATACTTTGTTCTACTTGGTCAGTCAGCAAGGTATCTTCTATGAAAACAATGGAGAGCTTTCCCGAATAATAAATAGCTCAACCCTAAAATACATGAAAGTAATAGGCGAAAAATTAGCATGTATAGATAACTCAAGGGTTTTCATCGTATCCGATACGCAAAAGTTTGACCAAATAAACTTAAGTATCAATGATATCAGTACCTATCAAACAGACAAATATTGGATAGCGGAAGGAAGCAAAGGGCTACGTTCTATCCAACGGAAAGGATCAAATAGTTTTGAGGCTCTTAATGAACCTATCATTTTAGACGGACCTTACAGCAATAGCGCATTCGATATT
>OGOC01002408.1_pt1 | contig 12317 bp, 10 predicted proteins | sample 1552561 | NCBI WGS metagenome assembly OGOC01 (sample SAMEA2580148, study PRJEB22360) | human gut metagenome | biome: human gut; feature: human-associated habitat; material: faeces | place: Denmark | collected 2008/2010
GTCTGACAGGATTTACGTTATGAATGAGGGACGTATCGTCGGAGAACTGGATGCAGCAGAGGCATCGCAGGAAGTCATCATGGGACGAATTTTGAGTTCAAGCAAAGGAGAATAGTTATGAGTAAAGAAAATGTATCTGCTTTTTTAAAGAAATATACAATGGTCATTGTACTGGTCGTTGTAACACTGTTTTTCACATGGAAAACAGGTGGAAGAATGCTTCTCCCACAGAATGTAAATAACCTGATTTCACAGAACTCTTACGTATTTATCCTGGCAACAGGTATGTTACTGTGTATCTTAACCGGTGGTAATATCGACCTGAGTGTTGGTTCTGTTGTATGTTTCGCCGGTGCTGTAGGTGCAACATTTATGGTTAATAAAGGCATGAGTGTTGGGATATCTATTCTTATCATGCTTGTTGCCGGTCTTGCAATCGGTGCATGGCAGGGATTCTGGATCGCTTACAGACGTATCCCACCATTTATCGTAACACTGGCTGGTATGCTGATCTTCCGTGGTCTTTCTAATATCATTCTGAACGGTTTTACGATTGCTCCAATGCCGGATGCATACCTGGCACTGTTTAACAATTACATTGTAGATGTGTTCCACGGAAACGGAATCAATATTACCTGTATCCTTGCAGGAATCATCATTGCAGCAGTTTTTGTACTTATGACTTTCAAAGGAAGAATGTCAAAGATCAAAAAAGGATATAAAGTCGGACCAGCGGTTAATGATATTGTTAAATGCGCAGTGATCAGTATTGTAATCATCGCATTTATGTGGAGACTGGCACAGTACAAAGGTATTCCGATGATCTTAATCTGGGTAGCAGTGATCGTTCTGATCTACGGATATCTGACATCAAAGACAACCGTAGGACGTCATTTATACGCAATCGGTGGAAATGAGAAAGCAGCACAGCTTTCTGGTATCAATACTAATAAAGTGTACTTTATCGCTTATGCAAACATGGGACTTCTTGCAGCAGTTGCAGCAATGGCAGTTATTGCCCGTCTGAACTCAGCAAACCCGACAGCTGGTGACGGATATGAAATGGATGCTATTGGATCCTGCTTCATCGGTGGTGCTTCCGCTTACGGTGGAAGTGGTACAATCCCTGGCGTTATCATAGGTGCAACTCTGATGGGTGTTATCAACCTCGGTATGTCTATCATGGGTGTAGATGCCAACTGGCAGAAAGTTGTAAAAGGTATTGTTCTTCTTGCAGCCGTTATCTTTGATGTTGTAAGTAAGAGAAAATCTTTTATCGTAAAATAATAATAGTCAGCGAATCAGGACAGCAGGTTTTCGGAGTGATCCGGAACCTGCTGTTTTTGGGTGTATATACTGTTGTTTTATGTGAGGTTATTTTGTCGGTTTTCGTGGTTTTATGGGGGATGTGCTTGTTTTTAGGAGAACGTTATATTATAATAAGGGCAAGTGACAGAAAATACGAAATTATGTTGTCGGGAGGCTGTAATGGGAAATACAGTAACGATCTGTTTTGCAAATAATAAGGGCGGCAGCGGAAAGTCCACCAGCTGTTCCAATGTGGGAGCGGCACTGGCCGGCATGGGTAAGAAGGTACTGATGGTAGACGGTGATATGCAGCTGAATCTTTCCCTTTCTTTTTTTTCGGAGGAAGAAGTGCTTGAGATGGCAGCAGGGGAAAAGAATCTCTACTATGCTATCGGTCATCAGTCGGATCTCAGCGATTTTATCGTGCATACGAAGTATGAGAATCTGGATCTGGTTCCGTCGTCTACGCTGATGAGCTCCGTGGAATATGAGCTTTTTACAAAATGGCAGAGAGAGTTTATCCTGCGGAAATGTCTGCAGAAGGTTAAAGATTCCGGAGTGTACGATTACATTCTCATTGATGCACCGCCTACTCTTGGCGGCTGGGTGATGAATATTTTATGTGCATCCGATTATGTTCTTGTTCCGGTAGAGGCAAGTCCGTGGGGTATGTTTGGTCTTGCAAATATGTTTGATTTCCTCAATGAAGTCAGGGAGATCGCTCCGGATTTAAAGGTTTTGGGAATCGTAGTAACCAAGGCAGATGCCAGAAAGAATTATTTCAAACAGACTATGGAAACACTGAAAGAAATGGAAGGAATCTATCTTTTCGAATCTTTTATCCGTGTAGACAGCTCCATCGAATGGTCCCAGGACAGCAGTGAACCAGTTGTGGAGTTCAAAAAAAGCAGCCGCAGCGCAAAAGAGTACATAGCATTGGCAGAGGAGGTAATGAATCGTGTCAGTAGGTAAAGCAAGCATCGCAAGAGCAGTAAATGCAGAAAAAGCATCCAAAACAGAAACAAAAACAGAGGTAAAAGAGGCTGAGGTTAAAGCAGCAGAGAAGCCGTCAGAGGTAAAAGCTGAAACAGCTGAAAAAGCGGCAGAAAAAACTACAGCAAAGAAAACAGCAGCCAAAGCTCCTGCAAAGAAGACCACAGCAAAGAAAGCAGCCGCAACAAAAACAACAGCAAAGAAAACCACTACCAGAAAAACAACAGCATGTAAAACCGCAGCAAAGAAAACAGCTGCAGCAGAAACAACAGGAACTGTAGCCCAGAACGTGATCAGCGGAGGAAACGCCGACGAACTCCAGGCCAAATTCCTCACCCCAAAGAAAGATGAGCCGGACAACAACCAGCCAGTAGGAATTAAAGACGAGCTTCCGGTTTATCTGCTGTAATCTTTGATTGAATTTTTTGAAAAGATAGTAATTGACAAATAAAAAGACTGCTATATATCTATATCACTATTGATAAGGTATACAGCAGCCTTTTATTTTGCCCTATAAAAATCTCAGTGGGACAGCGAAGCGCCTCCCTCGTATCTTTCTACATATTGTAATATGCAGCATACAATCCATTCTTCTCAAGCAGTTCAGCATGAGTGCCTCTTTCGGCGATACCCTCCTCCGTGATCACAATGATCTCATCCGCATCACGGATCGTAGAAAGCCGGTGCGCGATCGTAATGGTAGTACGATTTTTTGAAAGTTCCTCCAGACTCTTCTGAATCCAACGTTCGCTTTCGTTATCCAGAGCGCTGGTGGCCTCATCCAGGATCAGGATCGGAGGATTCTTAAGGAATACACGTGCAATGGAAATCCGCTGCTTCTGTCCGCCGGAAAGGCGTGTGCCACGTTCTCCGACATAAGTGTCGTATTTATCCGGAAGCTCCATGATAAAGTCATGGATACTCGCACATTTGGCGGCTTTGATGATCTCTTCATCGGAAGCTCCGGGCTTTCCGTAGGCAATATTATCCTTGATGGTTCCATCAAAAAGATAGACATCCTGCTGTACCATACCGATCTGGCTTCGAAGGCTCTTAAGAGTCAGCCCGCGGATATCCTTTCCGTCTACAGTAATGGAACCGCCGGTCACATCATAAAATCTGGGCAGGAGAGAGCAGATCGTGGTTTTTCCGCTTCCGGAAGGTCCCACCAGGGCAATGGATTTTCCAGCCGGGATATCAATAGAGATATCGGAAAGCACAGGAGTTTCATCATCGCTGTAATGAAAAGAAACATGGTCGTAACGCACATGTCCTTTCACGTCCGTAAGCTCCGCAGCGTTGTCTGCATCCCTGATCTCGGATTCTGTTTCCATCACATCCAGGAAACGGCGGAAACCGGAAAGACCCTTCTGCATCATTTCCACAAGTTCCACCAGGATCTGGATGGGGCTGATAAAGATTCCGATATACAGGGCATACATGGCAAGATCTGCAGTCTGCATTTCACCCTGAGCGATCAGATAGCCGCCGTAAACAAGAGTTACCAGGTACATCATGCCCTGGAAGAAAAGATTGGAACTCATGAAACTTCCCATGCAGTGATAATTATCTCTTTTGGAAACAAGGAACGCTTCATTGCTTTTCTTAAATTTGGCACGTTCGATGTCCTCGTTTGCGAAGGACTGCACCACGCGGATTCCGGAAAGCGTATCCTGAAGACTGGCATTTACATCTCCGATCTTACGACGGTTTTCCATGAAGGTTTCCTGCATTTTTGCATTCTGGCGGAAGGAAAACACAAACATCACGATCACCAGGAGGATCAGCGGCAGTGCAAGCTTCTTGTTGATAAAGAACAGGAAGATAAAAGCACCGACGATCTTTACCAGAGAGATAAAAAGATTCTCAGGACCATGATGTGCAAACTCGGAAATGTCAAAAAGGTCACTGACCAGCTTGCTCATCATCTGACCGGAATTATTCCTGCTGTAATAGGAAAAAGACAGCTCCTGGTAATGGTCAAAAAGCTCCCGGCGCATATCACGTTCCATCTTTGCACCCATCATATGTCCCTGATAGGTTACATAATATTTGCAGAGACTTTGCACAATGTACATAACAAAAAGAGAAGCTGCAATCACAGGGAGGGCATGAAGAATCATATCCTTATCCTGTGTAAAGAGAGTTTTTGTCATAGTACGAAGAATCTGGGGATAAGCAAGATCTACCAGACTGATAACGGCTGCACAGATCAGGTCAATAAAAAAGACCGCTTTGTACGGGCCGTAGTAGTGGATGAATTTCTTGATGGTATTCATCGGAAAAGTACCTCCGTTTTTATGAAATGTATAGTGTGGTCTGGGCAAAAAACATTGCTGCCGGACATTCTATGTTCATCTTATCATAAGTAAGAATAAAGTCAAGATAAGTGAATTTCAGGTCTGTTTCGTTTCTGCATACTTTCTGAGAATAGAAGCTATATGGCTGCTGTTCACAGGGAATATTCCGCGAGGGATTGCTGGCAACGGAGCGGATCGTGATATGAGGAGATATCTTTTTGGGAAAAAATCAAATTACTCCTTGACACAGAAGAACAAAACCCGTATAGTGTATTTCAGATTTGGTGTGTAACTGATAAGCAGGCATTAACCAGTCATAAATGTTATTATTTGACGTTTATGGGGGTTGGTGTCTTTTTTGTTGCCCACTTAAAAGACTCCCGCTCCAAAACGTCGAAAGAAAAGGAGAGAAAACATGAAAGACAAGATTTTCGGAGTTTTGCAGCGAGTGGGACGTTCCTTTATGCTTCCCATAGCAATCCTTCCTGTGGCAGGCCTGCTTCTTGGATTCGGCAGTTCCTTCACAAATGAAACAACCATTGCAACCTACGGACTTCAGAAGATTCTGGGAGACGGAACGATTTTACATGCACTCCTGATCATTATGAACAAAGTCGGAAGCGCGGTATTTGATAACCTGCCGCTGATCTTTGCAGTAGGTGTGGCCATCGGTATGGCAAAAAAAGAGAAAGAGGTAGCAGCTCTTTCTGCACTGATCGCTTACTTCGTTATGAATGTAGCCATCAATGGTATGCTGGTAGTAAATGGTAAGATCACAGCAGACGGACAGATCGCAAAAAGCGTTCTGGAAGGTACTGTAACCTCTGTCTGCGGCATCCAGTCCTTACAGATGGGTGTGTTTGGCGGTATCATCGTCGGCCTTGGTGTTGCAGCTTTGCACAACCGTTTTCATAAGATCGTGCTTCCAAACGCACTTTCCTTCTTCGGTGGTTCCAGATTTGTGCCTATCATTTCCACCATTGTATATATGTTTGTGGGAATCCTGATGTATTTCGTATGGCCGGCAGTCCAGAACGGTATTTATGCTCTGGGCGGTCTTGTAACAGGCAGCGGCTATATCGGAACTCTGATCTTCGGTATTATCAAACGTGCGCTGATCCCCTTCGGACTTCATCACGTATTTTATATGCCATTCTGGCAGACAGCCGTTGGCGGGACTATGGAGGTTGCAGGCCAGATGGTACAGGGCGGACAGAACATCTTTTTCGCCCAGCTTGCAGATTCCGCAAATGTAGCGCATTTCAGCGCAGATGCAACAAGATATTTTTCCGGAGAGTTCATTTTCATGATCTTCGGTCTTCCGGGAGCAGCTCTTGCCATGTACCGCTGTGCAAAGCCTGAGAAGAAAAAAGCAGCAGGCGGACTTCTTCTTTCCGCAGCCCTTGCATGTATGCTTACAGGAATCACAGAGCCACTGGAGTTCTCTTTCCTGTTTGTAGCTCCTGCATTGTTTGCGGTACAGGTTGTTCTTGCAGGCGCGGCTTATATGATCGCACATATGCTGAACATTGCAGTAGGACTTACCTTTTCCGGCGGTTTCCTTGATCTGTTCCTGTTCGGGATCCTTCAGGGAAATGCAAAGACAAGCTGGCTCAGGATTATCCCGGTAGGTATCATTTACTTTATTCTCTATTATGTGATCTTCACCTTCCTGATCAAAAAGTTCAACTTCAAGACTCCGGGACGTGAGGATGACGACACAGAAACAAAGCTTTATACAAAAGCAGATGTAAACGCAAGAAAAGAAGCCGGAAAAGCCGGTGAAGCAGCAGGAAGTACATCCGCAGACCCGGTAAGTGAAGCCATCACAGCCGGTCTTGGCGGAAAGAAAAACATCAGTGATGTGGACTGCTGTGCAACAAGACTCCGTATCACCGTCCATGATGCAGCAAGAGTTAACGACGACATTCTGAAAACAACAGGCTCCAGAGGAATCGTGAAAAAAGGCCAGGGCGTGCAGATCATCTACGGTCCGCAGGTAACTGTGATTAAATCCAAGCTGGAGGATTATCTGGAGACAGCGCCGAATGAATATTTTGAAGGTGCAAATGAGAAAGAAACAGACAATGCGGAAAATCAGGCTCAGTCTGATACAGAGCGTACAGCAGAAAGTACAGGTGAGGCTACTCAGAACACAGCTCCGACATCCGAAGCCAGCACGCAGCCAGAGAAAAAGGTTCTCAGAACAGCGATTGTCTACAGCCCGGTAACCGGTATCGCCGCAGACCTTTCCACAGCGCCGGATGAAGGCTTTGCGGAAGGAATGATGGGAGAGGGTGCTGTAGTCACACCGAAGGACCCGGTGATCTGTGCTCCGGAAGACGGCGAGGTAGAGTTTATTTTTGACACAAAGCATGCCATCGGATTCCAGACAGATACAGATCTTCCTATGCTCCTCCATATCGGCATTGATACTGTAAAGCTGGAAGGAAAAGGCTTCGAGATCCTGGTAGAGCAGGGACAGCATGTAAAAAAAGGCGAGCCGTTGATGAAGATTGACATCCCGTATCTTACAGAAAACGCTCCGTCCTTATGTTCTCCGATCCTTTGCACAGAGATCGAGGATGATCAGAGAGTACGCCTTCTTGCCAATGGAGAGATCAAGGCAGGAGAGCCGTTGTTCGCAGTAGAGACTGTGGAAGAATAGGAAATTTTTCAGCAATAATATAGAAGATTGGTTTTGTGAAAAGCGCGCCTAATGCCCGGGCGCGCTTTTCCTGTGGCAAAGAAAATAACTGTCTGTCAGAAGGGCTTTACACAAAAGAAAGATTCTGTTACGATAAAGAAAATCAACAGCTGCAGACAAAAATGTCGACTGAAAATCCGGGGCAGACAGTGGTGGAATGTGGAAAAGCAGCAGGATATATAAAAATGGTGGGGAAAAAGATGTACAGAGTGAGCAAGGTATTGAACAATAATGGCATCATTGCCATAAATATGGAAGAAAACCAGGAATATGTACTTCTGGGAAAAGGTGTGGGATTTGGAAAGAAGGTCAGCCAGCGTTTTGATGCTCCGGCAGACTGTACTATTTACAGGCTGGCTCAGGAGACAGAACGTGGCTCAGCAAAAGAACTGGCAAAGAGCGTAGCACCGGAATTTCTGGAGATCGCAGATGAGATATTGAGAGAAGCTGAGAAGACCTTTGGGGATACCATAGACAGAAGGATCCTGTTTCCCCTTGCTGATCATATTTCCTTTGCAGTGGGACGTATCCGGAATCATGAGCAGATCAGCAATCCTCTGACTGAGGATATCAAGGTGCTTTTTTACAGCGAATTCAAGGTGGCGGAGGTATTGAAGAAGATCCTGAAGGAGCGGATGGATATTGAAATCGACGAGCATGAGGTGGGATATGTGGCACTTCATATTCACTCAGCACTTGGAGATGAAAAGGTGTCTGTTGCCATGCAGACAGCAAGAACGGTACGGGAATGCATCGCCATGATCGAGATGGCCACAGGAAGAAAGATCGATGTGATCTCCCTGTCCTACAACCGTATGATGAACCATATCAAATATATGGTAGCCCGTGTCTCCACAGGGGAGACACTGAAGCTGGATATGAATGAATATATAGAAGAAAAATATCCGGAATCCTACAGGATCGCGGAGGATGTCTGTGAGAGCCTGGGCAAAAGCCTGGGTAAAGAGCTGGATCCTATTGAAATTGGTTATCTTGCCATGCATATTGAGAGGACAGTGGAACAATAACCATAAATGGCTGATCAGTCCCAGAGATTTACACAATAAATTCAATGGCTTTTTTGACAGCAGTACTCATGGTAGTACTGCTGTTTGTGACTAGGCAGACTTCCCTCTGAGGGAGCGGCTCCTTAAGCTGAAGGGCAAAAATCTTCCCGTCATTGATCACTTCCCGTGCAAGGGGCTCGGGGTAAAAGCCGATTCCCAGATTGTGGACGATCATGGGAAGGACCTGGTCTGTAGTTGCTGCCTCGATGTCAGGATGAAAAGAAACACGGTTTTCCATAAAGTAATTCATATACATTTCTCTGGTGCTGGTTCCTTCCGCAAGACCTACAAAGGGCAGATCCTGAAGCTCATGGATGCTGATAGGGGCAGTGGTCAGATCCTTATATTTGCTTCCGCATACAAGGATCTCCCGGTAACGCAGGAGACTTTTTTTCTGTAAAGGTTTGCGGATGGAGATCGGAGTGGTGACAATAGCGAAATCCACCGCATAATTTTTCAGTGCCTGTACAGCCTGGGGAGTAGAATGGTTGAAAAGGCGCAGGCGCACATGAGGATATTGTTCACGGAACAGCTCCAGCTTTTCCAGAAGGATCAGACGCAGGGCATTTTCACTGGCACCGATGGAAACCAGGCCATGCTCCAGCTCCCCGTTCTGTCGTATCTCCTCTTCCCCAATACTCAGCTGTTCAAAAGCCAGGGCAACGTGTTCGTAGAGCTGGCGGCCTTCCGGTGTAAGAGCGATTCCTTTGTTGGAGCGGAGAAAAAGAGTACATTTCAGTTCCTGCTCCAGGTTGTTCATACAGCGGGTGATATTTGGCTGGTTGTTATGAAGAGCCCGTGCTGCCTTGGTAAAACTTTTATACTGGGCTACATAATAAAAGATGCGGTAGTAGTCGTAAGTGATCATGTATAGTCTCCATCCTGTGATATGATTTTAATATGTTTACGATATTAATAATACTTTTTACATTTGCTTCTGAGCAAACTATAATACACCCGAGGAAAAAAATCAATGACGGGAGTGATTTGGAGTGGTTTCAGGAGGCAGAAAGCTGCAGAGCGCAGACAGGCAGATGTCAGAAGCTTTTATTACAAGTATATTTCTGGCAATGTCCGGCGGATTTCAGGATGCCTACACATATTTTACAAGAGATGAGGTGTTTTCCAACGCCCAGACCGGCAACGTGGTTCTGATGAGCCAAAATTTTATGACAGGACAGTGGGGAGACGGTTTAAGGTACCTGTTCCCTGTTTTAGCCTTTGCCATTGGTGTTGTAGCGGCGGAGCGAATCCAGAATACCTTTAAATATGCAAAAAAACTTCACTGGAGGCAGATGATCCTGCTGATCGAGATCCTGATCCTTTTTGCGGTGGGATTTATGCCGGGAGAATTGGATATGCTGGCAACCGTACTGGTATCCTTTTCCTGCGCCATGCAGGTACAGACCTTCCGGAAGGTGGGCGGTTATTCCTATGCAAGCACTATGTGCATCGGAAATTTACGAAGCGGCACGGCGGCGTTGTCCGTGTATTGTCGTGAAAAACGTCCGGAACAGCTGAAGCAGGCTCTTTATTATTTCGGAATAATTTTCTTTTTTGCCATTGGAGCCGGTGGCGGAGGAAATCTGTCCATGAGGCTGGGGATCCCGGCAATCTGGGTATCGGATGTTTTGCTTCTGATCAGCTTTATTCTGATGTTTTCCAGTAAACATAGAGATTAGAAAGGGTGAGGAATTGTGGAAAACAGCACATTATTCCCAAGAGAGGAAAAGGCGGAGCTTTTATTTGAAAAGATCCTGAAGGATCCGGAGGCGTGCAGACGGCTGACGGAGACCTTCTATGAATCCATGGATGCGGATACAGACATAGAATGCGGATATCTTCCTCCGGAAAAATTCGCCTATGCATTGCTGGACGCATATAAAAACCGTGATCTGACAGCTCTCCTTATGGCAATCTGCCAGAACAGTATGTTTGATCTTCTGCGAAATTCTTTTCTGGCACCGTTCAGGTTCAATGCAGACGGACAGGAGAATCCGGTGCTTCTCACGGATGAAAATGGAAATTTTCTGCGGGAAAAGGGAATCCATGTAAGTGACAGGGATTATGATCGGTTCCGTAGGATATACAGGGAGAAACCGGGCGTAAAGATGTATCTGGCGTATGGCTACCGGAAGCGACATGCCTATGATGAAGCTACCATGGAAGTAGAAGAGTACAAAATGGGCGAACATATCGGTGTGCTGCTGGTGTATGAGCTTCCGGACAGCGTAAAGGAAAAGGAAACGGAGGCACAGGCCTATGCGGCTGTATGGGATATCATGATGGCAATTCAGAAGAAGCTTCCAAGAGCTTTTGTGTATTATGGGCAGGATTCTGTGGAGGATGGTGGAAAACGTTATGACGGACTGGGCGTTTTTCTACCCATCCATAAATTTGCGGACCGCCTGGAAAAAATGATCGGGATCGCTGATGAGATCGTAATGAAATAGAGTGTACAAAAAAGGACTGCTTTTGTATTGCTCCGGTTATCAGAAGGATAGTTGATGACCGGAAGCTACAGAAAGCAGTCCTTTTTGTATGCCCATCAGGTGCAGTAGCGGAACATTTTGTCCGTAAGGATCCTGGCGAAAATAAGGCCCAGGGGAAGAGCAACGATGATCAGAATCGCAGCTGCAAACCAGGAGGCGGAAACATTTAGGGACATGATCCCCAGATTGTAGATCGCCCGGTAGAGATAAAGTCCGGGAACCATGATCACAATGGATGGCACGGTAATGGAAATCCTGGGATATCCCACTTTTGTTTTGATGAGGGAGGCCAGAAGTCCGGCTGTCAGTGCTCCGAAAAAAGCCGCGGCAGCAGGTGGGAAACCGGCAAGATCAACAAGCTCCAGACGTAAAGTGTTGGACAGTGCGCCGATGAAGGCGGCAGCTGCGGCTAGACGGACAGGGCTGTTGAACATGACCGAAAAGCCGAATACCCCGCAGAAGCTTGCCAGAAGCCGGAACAGGATCCTCTGAGCTGCCGAAAGCTCCAGAGGCAGGAAATCCACAGGCTTCAGATGAAGAAGCAGTGCCATCAGCCAGGCAGAGACAGCAGCCACCATTACAACAATAATGGCGTAGGCCAGTCGTTCCAGACCGGAACGCATATCCAGCTTGGCAAGGTCGATCCCGCTTGTGATAAACGGAAAGCCCGGAATGATAAACAGCATGGAACAGATGTATCCGGCCTCATGCTGGACGGAAATGTGGAACAGAAGCTCTGCCAGCTTCAGGAAGCCTGCATATACAAGACAGGCGGAGGAAACAGAAACTGCAATGCACATAAACAGAGTAAAATGATGCTTGCCAAGCTTGCAGCGGATGGCGTTTCCGATGCCTGCGCCTGCAAAAGCCAGGATCATTTCCAGCGGGCCACCGCCCAGAAGAAAAGTAAATGCACCACAGGCCAGTGCAGAAGCCAGTCCCAGGGCTGCAGGGGAATAAAGCCCGTGGATCCGCTCGATCTCATCTAACTGACTGTGCAGTGCTTCACCGCTCATATGGATACCCTCCGCAGGAAAATCACTGACAAAATGTTCCAGCCTGTTCAGTCTGGAAGTATTTACGCCGGTGGTAGTCAGACTAAGTGCATGGGAAAAACTGCTCTCACCGTCAAAGCAGGTGTAGCTTATAGACATTAGTCCGATATCTGCGGAGCAGGTGATGCCAAGTGCTTCTGACAATGTATTCATGGAACTCCGTACCCGCCAGGCACCGGTCCCACAGGAGAGAAGCATCATGCCTGTACGGCCGATCAGGGAAGCTTTTTCGGAAAGAGAAGCCTCGGTGATGGGCTGGCTGTTCCTGGCGCTTACGTAGTTGTGCCAGGGGATTTCCATATGATTACGTTTGATCAGAATATCTGACATAGAAATCACTTCTTTCTATATATTAAAATCATATAGTTGCTATTATAAATATATATAATAACTAT
>OGOC01002411.1_pt1 | contig 12313 bp, 8 predicted proteins | sample 1552561 | NCBI WGS metagenome assembly OGOC01 (sample SAMEA2580148, study PRJEB22360) | human gut metagenome | biome: human gut; feature: human-associated habitat; material: faeces | place: Denmark | collected 2008/2010
TCAACCTGCATGTGTCCCTGCTGCCCAAGTACCGCGGCAGCGCCCCCGTGCAGTGGGCGGTGCTGAACGGCGACGCCGAGACGGGCGTCTCCATCATGCAGATGGACGAGGGCCTCGACACCGGCGACGTGCTGGCCTGCGAGAAGATCGCCATCGACCCCGAGGAGACCAGCGGCCAGCTGTTCGACCGGGTCACTGCCGTGGGCGCACGGGTGCTCTGCGAGACTCTGCCTGCCATCGCAGCCGGTACGCTCAAGGCAGAGCCTCAGGCCCACGAGAACGCTTCCGTCGCCCCCATGCTGAGCAAGGAGATGGCCGAGTTCCATCTGACCGACAGCGCCGACCACATCCACAACTGGGTGCGGGGCATGAACCCGTGGCCCGGGGCATGGTTCGTGACGGCGGGCGGCAAGAAGGTCAAGGTGATGGAGTGCCGCGTCGCGGAAAGCCACGGCGAAGCCGCTGGCACTGTCCTCGCCACTAAGCCCCTGACCGTGGCCTGCGGTGAGGGCGCTGTCCAGCTTTTGCACGTCGTGCCGGAGGGCAAGAAGCCCATGGACGGCACCTCCTTCGCCGCCGGTCTCCGCCTCAAGGCGGGGGACAGCCTGTGAGCGGCCCGAACCCCCGCGCGGCGGCGGTGGCGGCGCTGGTGCGGCAGGAGCAGGACGGCTTTTCGAACCTCATCCTCGACGCAGAGCTGCGCCGCCAGAAGCTGGAAGGCCGCGATAAAGCATTTGCCAGCGCGATATTTTACACCGTGCTGGAACATCAGGGAACGCTGGACTATATCCTGAGCCAGTTTTTGCCCAAAGGGCTTGCCAAGCTCGACCCGCAGGTGCGGGAAATCCTCCGCGCCGCGCTGGCGCAGGCCCGCTATATGCAGGTGCCTGCTTCGGCGGCGGTCAATGAGGCCGTCAAGCTGACCCGCACCTTCCGGAAAGCCAGCGCCTCCGGCCTCGTGAACGCCGTGCTGCGCCGGGCCATCGGCTATGACCTCGGCTCTGCCGTCTTCACCGACGAGGTGGAACGGCTGATGGTGCTGGGCTCGGCGGGCCGGGACGTGGCAGCGTTCCTCCACCAACACTACCCCGACGAGGCGCTGGACATCCTGACCCACACCGCCGACGGCGGCCTGACCAGCCTCCGGGCCAACCCCCTGAAAGGGACGCCGGAAGCCCTCTGCGAAAAGCTGCTGGCCTCGGGCGCGAAGACCGCCGCCCCGGGCCTCGTGCCGGGCAGCGTCTTAGCCCGCTTCGAGGGGAGTCCGGCGGAGAGCGGGCTTTTCCGGGACGGATATTTCCACGTGGAGGGGCAGGCCAGCCAGCTTGCCGCCCTCTGCGTGGAGGCAAAGCCCGGCGATACCGTCCTCGACCTCTGCGCCGCCCCCGGCGGCAAGAGCCTGCTCCTCATCGAGGAGATGCAGGACGAAGGGCGGCTGGTGAGCTGCGACGTCAGCGAGAACCGCGTCCAGCTGATCCGCAAGGCCGTGGAGCGGATGGGGTTTGCCCACGTGGAGCCCCGCGTCTCCGACGGCACCAGACCTGACGCCGACCTGCCCATGGCGGACGCTATTTTGGTGGACGCCCCCTGCAGCGGCCTCGGCATCCTCGCCAAGAAGCCGGACATCCGCTACAAGACCCTCGAAAAAGCGCGTCACGATGAATTATTGGCCACCCAGTCGGCCATTCTGGATACAGCCGCCGCCCACCTGAAAGAGGGCGGGCGTCTGGTCTACTCCACCTGCACCATCGACCCTGCCGAGAACGAAGAGCAGGTGCGGGCCTTCGTGGGCCGACACCCGGAGTTCCGGGTGGTGACGCCGGACGTCCGCTTCCCGGCCGGGATGACGGTGGGGGACTGGGGGGCGCTTTCCGTCCCCACCCGCACCGGCATGGACGGCTTTTTCCTCTGCGCGATGCAGAAACGTGATTCCTGACAAAAGGAGATTTTCATGGAGACTAAACGCTGTATATCCTCCCTGACGCTGGAACAGCTGACAGCGGAGCTGAAAGCGATGGGCCAGCCCGGCTTCCGGGCAAAGCAACTCTTCCACTGGGTCCACCAGAAGCTCGTGACCGACTTTTCGGCCATGACCGACCAGCCCAAAGCCCTGCTGGCAAAGCTCGAGGAGGCATTTTACATCGCCGCGCCCATCATCGAGCGGCGGCAGGAGGCCAAGGACGGCACCGTGAAGTACCTGCTGCGGATGGCCGACGGCAACTGCATCGAGACCGTCGTCATGCGCTACCACTACGGCAACACGGTCTGCGTGTCCACTCAGGTGGGCTGCCGGATGGGCTGCCGCTTCTGCGCCTCGACCCAGGCGGGCCGGGTGCGCAACCTCGAGGCGGGCGAGATATGCTCCGAAATTTACACCGCCCAGAAGGACATCGGGGAGCGCATCTCCCACATCGTGCTGATGGGCATCGGGGAGCCGCTGGATAATTTCGACGAAGTCATGCGCTTTCTCGAGAACATCTCGTCCCCCGAGGGCGTGAACATCGGGATGCGGAACATCAGCCTCTCCACCTGCGGCCTCGTGCCGAAGATCGACCAGCTGGCCGAGAAGAAGCTCCAGCTCACCCTCTCCGTCTCTCTCCACGCCCCCAACAACGACATCCGCAGCGGCATGATGCCCGTGAACGACGCCTACCCCGTGGAGGTGCTGATGCAGGCCGTGCGCCGGTATCAGGAGACGACGGGCCGGAGAGTGAGCTTCGAGTACTCCATGGTGCGGGGCGTCAACGACTCCGACGCCTGCGCTAAGCAGCTGGCCGACCTCATCCGGGGGATGGGCGCTCACGTCAACCTCATCCCCATCAACCCGGTGGACGGCAGCCCTTATTCGGCTACCGACGCCGCCAACGTCCGGCGCTTCCAGCAGAAGCTGGAAAGCCTCGGCGTCAACGCCACCGTCCGCCGCCGTCTGGGCAGCGAGATCAGCGCTGCGTGCGGCCAGCTCCGCCGCGACGAGATGAACGGCAAAGTTTGAGAAGGAGAATCCTATGAAACTTGCAGGAAAAACAGACGTCGGCAGCGTCCGCCCCGAGAATCAGGACGACTACCGGGCAGGTGAGCTGAACAGCGACGCGGCCTGGGGCCTCGTGTGCGACGGCATGGGCGGTGCGCGGGGAGGCCGTGAGGCTTCCGTGAGCGCCTGCGACGTCATCGAGCACAGCTTCCACGAGCAGTACGCCCAGTGCCTGCCCGGCGACGAGGAAAAGTTTTTGAAGCGGGCGCTCACGGGCGCCAACCGCTTCGTTTTCCAGAAAGCCTCCCGGGAGGAGGAGCTGGCGGGCATGGGCACCACGGCGGTCTGCGCCCTCGTGCGGGGCGGCAACGCCTTTATCTGCCACGCAGGCGACTCCCGGGCCTACCTCGTCCGGGACGGCAGACTCACCCAGCTCACCCACGACCACTCCTACGTGCAGGAGCTGGTGGACTGCGGCACCATCACCGCCGAGGAAGCCGAGCATCACCCCCAGAAGAACATCATCACCCGGGCGCTGGGCGTGGACTACCGCCTCGACCCCGAGTTCACCAGCGTGCCGGTGCAGAAGGGCGATATGATCCTGCTCTGCACCGACGGCCTCACCAACGTCCTGCCCAAGGAAAAGATCGAAGAGATCTTCACGAAGGGCGGGTTCTACGACATCCCCGACCGGCTGGTGGACGCCGCCAACGCGGGCGGCGGCCCCGACAACATCACCGCGCTGCTGCTGGGCGTGGAGCCGCTGGAGGTGAAGCATGGATAATCTCATCGGCAAGACGCTGGACGGGCTCTACACCATTCAGGAGCTCATCGGCGCAGGCGGCATGGCCAACGTCTACAAGGCCGTGGTCTCTGCCCCCGGCGGGCCTGTGCCGGAAGGCACGGTGGTGGCCGTCAAGGTGCTGCGTCAGGAGCTGATGCATGACGCCGATCTCGTCCGCCGCTTCAAGAACGAGTCCAAGGCCATCTCCCTGCTCAACCACCCCAACATCGTCAAGGTCTACGACGTCTCTGTCAGCGAAAACTTACAGTATATCGTGATGGAGTGCGTGGAGGGCATGACCCTCCGGGAGTACCTCAACGAGCGGGGCGGCAAGATCACCAGCCGGGAGACCGTCCACTTCATCGCCCAGATCCTCCGCGCCCTCGACCACGCCCACCGCAACGGCGTCGTCCACCGGGACATCAAGCCCCAGAACATCATGCTGCTGGACAACGGCCAGCTGCGGATGATGGACTTTGGCATCGCCCGCATCTCCCGGGCCGAGAACCAGATACAGAACGGCAAAAAGGCCATGGGCAGCGTCCACTACATCAGCCCCGAACAGGCGAAGGGGGAGGAGACCGACCCCAAGAGCGACATCTACTCCGTGGGCGTCATGATGTACGAGATGCTCTCGGGCAGGCTGCCCTTCGACGCCGACGACATGGTGGAGGTGGCCCGCAAGCAGATACGGGACACCCCGAAGCCGCTGGCAGAGCTTGCCCCGGACGTGCCGCTGGGCCTCGTGCAAATCACGGAACGTGCCATGGCGAAGCTGCCGGTCAACCGGTATTCCAGCGCCGCAGAGATGCTGGGAGCACTGGACGCCTACGTGCAGGACCCCTCCGTCACGTTCCAGTATCAATATGTAAAGGAAGAACCTGAAAAGGTGGTGAATGACCCCATGCCGCAGAAACGCAGCATCCGCAGACCCCCGGAGAAACCGGCGGCGAATCCCGCCCGCCCCAAGGCCAAGGCGAAAAAGAAGAAGCGCAGCGCCTTTATGCCGGTGCTGCTGGGCATCACGACGGCCTTTGCGCTGGCCTGTGCGGCCCTGTGCTGGACCATCCTGAACGATTCCAGCAACATCATGACCGACCGCGACGACATCGTGCTGAGCGATTTCAGCGGCATGACGCAGGACGAGGTGAACGCCTCTGAGCAGGTGGCCTCCGGTCAGGTGGTCGTCAACTGGGAAGAGGAGTACAACAACGACTACGCCGCAGGCTATGTCTACAAGCAGTCGCCGGTGGCGGGCCGCACCGTCCGCGAGGGCCAGAGCGTGACCCTCACCGTCAGCCTCGGCATCCACTACGTCACCGTCCCCGACCTGACCAACTACGTGCAGGCCGACGGCGAACAGCAGCTGAAGGACCTGGGCGTGTCGGTGCTGGTCACTCAGGCCGTGGATGAGTCGGTGGCCGCAGGCTCCATCATCCGCACCGACCCCGCCGCAGGCAGTCAGGTGGCCGCAGGCACCACGGTGGTGATCTACGTCAGCCGCCCGCAGGTGGCCACCACCACCAAAGTCCCCAGCCTCATCGGCATGAACGTGAACGACGCCCGTACCCTGCTGGTGCAGCGGAAACTGGGTCTGGGCAGCCAGACCGAGCAGTACAGCGACCAGCCCGTGGGCAGCATCATCAGCCAGAACCCCGGCGAGGGCGCATCGGCCAAGCTGAACACCCGGGTCAGCGTCGTGGTCAGCGCAGGCCCCGAGCCTGCACCGGAACCCGAAGCACCCAGCGAGAGCACCGCCAGCAGCGACGGCTCCGGCGGCTGGTTGGGTGGCCTCTTCGGGGGCAGCAGCTCTTCCAGCGAGAGCACCGGCGCCAGCTCGTCTTCTTCCACCGGCGGCGGTCTCAGCGACTGGTGGACGTCCTGGCTGGGCTAAAGGAGAAGGTATGACAGGTTATATCACAAAAGGCATCGGCGGATTTTATTACGTTAAGACGTCGGAAGGCGTCGTGGAGTGCAAGCCCCGGGGCATCTTCCGCAAGCAGAAGATCACCCCCGTGGCGGGCGACGTGGTGACGCTGGAGACCGAGAACGGCGCGGCGGTCATCGCGGGCATCGCGCCCCGGCGGAACGTCTTCGTCCGCCCGCCCATGGCGAACCTCGACGTGCTGTTCCTCGTGGCAAGCACCACCCAGCCCACCCCCAGCACCCTCGTGCTGGATAAGCTCTCGGCCATCGCGGTGGATAAGGGCGTCCAGCCCGTCATCGTCTGCACCAAATGCGACCTCGCCGAGGCGGAGTTTCTGCGCAGCGCCTACGAAAAATCGACCCTGCCCTTCATCCGCATCGACTACGCCACCGGCGAGGGTCTGGACGACATCAAGCACTGGATCAATGGCCGTCTCTGCGCCTTCTGCGGCAACTCCGGCGTGGGCAAATCCACCCTGCTGAACGCCCTCCTGCCCGACGTGGAGCGTCAGACCGCCGCCATCAGCCAGAAGCTGGGCCGTGGCCGTCACACCACCCGCGAGGTGACCATCTTTGAAGCCTTCGGGGGCCGCATCGCCGACACCCCGGGCTTCGCCAGCCTCGAGGCCAGCCGGGCGGGCTTCATCCCGAAAGAGGCTCTGGAACACGCCTTCCCGGAGTTCGGGCCTTACCTCGGCGCGTGCCAGTTCACCGGCTGCTCCCACCGCTCCGAGAAGGGCTGCGCCGTCCGCGCCGCCCTCGCGGAGGGCAAGCTCTCCCAGACCCGCTACGACAGCTACTGCGCCATGTACGATGAGGTCAAGGATGTGAAGGAGTGGCAGTACCCTCTCAGCCGCTGACGGAGAAGGCAGCCCTGTAAACTTTCTGCACAGCGCTTGACTTTTGCGGGGAAGAGCATATAATAAAAACAGAAAGTGTAATAGGTAGTCCATTGGTTTCATCCCAATGGAAAAGCCCCCAAGGAGTTGCGACCTCCCCGGGGGCTTTCCTTTTTAGGCTTTGCGGTTCTCTTTGTTACCTGTCAAGCCATTTGCAAATGAAGTGCGATACGACATTTGCTGCGACAGATACTAAAAGTGTAAGGATGTAGTCCATGATTTCACCCCCTCTCCCGTAAGATAGCGGGGATGAACCGCAGAACCAGTATATCATAAACTTCGGCAAAAAGATACAGAAAAAGACGCTGTGTTATCATACTTCCCAGAAAGAAGGAATCCCATGTCCCGCTGTGTTATCATTTCCGCCTGCCCGGTCAGCGCCTCGCTGGCGTCAGCCCTGCGGCCCGGCGACACCATCATTGCCTGCGACGCGGGCTACCGCAACTGTGCGCCGCTGGGCTGCAAACCGGACATCATCGTCGGCGACTTCGACACCGCGCCCTGCCCGGCGCAGGAGGGCGACGACACCATCATCCTGCCCCACGTCAAGGACGACACCGACACCGAGTACGCGGCAAAGCTGGCCTCCGAGAAGGGCTTCGACGAGGCGCTGCTGCTGGGTGTACTGGGCGGCAGACGCCTCGAGCATACGCTGGCCAACCTCTGCACCGGCCTCGGCCTCGAACAGCGGGGCGTCCGCGCCACGCTTCTGGACGAGCGCAGCCGCATCACCTTCGTGATGCCCGGCGAGACCCGCCGCTACCCGAAGGACGGGTATTTCTACCTCTCGGTCTTCCCGATGGAGGGCAGGGCAGAGGGGGTCTCGGAGCGGGGCTCCTTCTACGAGCTGACCGACGCCGTCCTCACCGCAGGCTACCCCCTCGGCGTCAGCAACGAGTATGCCGATGGCTCCGACTGCATCACCATCTCCACCCAAAAGGGCGCGCTGGTGGTGGTGGAGACGGTGCCGGACGGGCCGATCCTGAGCTGAACCGGAACATTCCGGGCGCGGGACGCCTATAATGGCGTATCAAGCGACGAAAGGTGGTCGGCTCTATGCAGGTGGTCGTTCTCAAAAGCCCCAAGTGCCTGAGAGGCTTGCTCCGGAGGCTGTTCGGCATAAAAAAGGAGAGAGAAGAGTGAAGTGTGATTTCAACCAGGCGGATGCCATGCAGGCCGCAGCAGATGACGATGTGCTGGCCTCTTCGCTGAAGCTGATGGACCGTAACAAGCACGTGTATGAGGAACTTGCAAAATGAAAGCAGCAGGCTTGTAAACTTTCTGTGCAACGCTTGACTTTTGCAGAGAATCGCATATAATAAAAGTAGCAAAAGAAAAAGCAAATACGCCATCGGCGCACCCAAAGGAAAGACCCCCTCCCGGAGCGGCAATCTCCGAAAGGGGGTCCTTTTTAGTGCTTACGGCCCTTCAGCCATCCGTCAAGCCACTTGCAGATGTAGTAGGACGCTACATTCGCTGCGACGGACAGAACAAAAGAAAAAATATACGCCATAAGGCGACACCCCCCTTCTCCCATCCTTGGTAGATTGGGCGGGACGAGCCGCAGGACTATTATATCATATAATTCGCCAAAAAGATACAGGAAACGATGCGGAATGCCAAAGCCTCTCCCAAAGGGAGAGCCTTTTTCAGCCTCAGCCCCAAACCCGCGCGGACGGCTCTACGTATCGCTTCCTGCTTTCCATCTGCCATGGTTAAATTTTACCCCCTTCGGAGCAGCCGCCCCGAGGGGGTTTTCTCTTTTTCTGCGCAGAAATACGCAGAAAGCTTGCGTTGACTGAACAACCTTTCGTAGTTATAATAAAAGCAACAAAACAACCCATGAAAGGAGCTTTTATGCAGAAAAACATGACCGACCGCACCCCGGGCAGCTACGACGACTTCGTGGCCTACCTCGGCACGGTGCGCACCGAAGAGGAGCTGTTCTCCCGGCTGACCTACTGGTTCGCCGGGCAAAACCGCCCCGAGGACGTCCTCAGCCGCTCCGAGCTGGTGGAGGCGAGGGCGAAGGAGCTGGGCTTCTGGCAGGGCCTGACCTTCCGGATGGAGCGCTGGCTGACCGACGGCAAGAGCGAGCTGGAAGCGGTGGGCCGGGAGGAGTTCCAGAGCCGCATCGCCGAGGACTACGCCGCCTACCGGGAAAAGGCCGACGCGGCCCGGGCGCGCTTCCGGGACCGCCGCCGCGCCGCGCCCTTCAACTTCACCCCCGACTGTCTCCAGAACGTCCCCATCCAGAACGTGAGCTGGCTGGTGGATGGGCTGCTGCCCATGGGAGAGGTGTCGCTTCTGGGTGCCGACGGCGGCACCGGCAAGGGCATCTGGCAGGCCCAGCTCATTGCGTATGTCACGGCGGGCCGGACCTCCGGCTTCTTCCCCCAGCCGCCGGAGAAGACCGGCAGCGTCCTCCTTTTTTCCGGCGAGGACGACCCCGGCAAGGTGCTCAAAGCCCGCCTGACGGCGGCAGGGGCCGATATGAGCCGGGTGATGGTGGTCACCAGCGACGCCTACTTTGCCCGCACCGGCAGCCCGCTCTGCATCCCGGACACGGGCTTTGCAAAGTACGTGGGGAAGGCCGCGCCCGCCCTCGTCATCATCGACCCGCTACAGAGCTTTCTGCCCGCGGGGGTCGAGATGGCCAGCCGCAACCAGATGCGCAGCGCCCTGCTGCCCCTCAAAGCCCTCTGCGCCAGGCACGGCTGCGCGGCCCTCATCTCGATGCACACCAACAAGCGCGCCAACGTCTCGGGCCGCGCCCGTCTGGCCGACAGCTCCGACATCTGGGACATCGCCCGCAGCGTCCTCATGATGGGCCGCGACAAGAACAGCGAAAAGCTCTACCTCAGCCACGAGAAGAGCAGCTACTCCGCCCCGGCCCGGACGGCCCTGCTCCACATCGAGCAGGCGCAGGTGGAGGGCGTCACGACGGCGGTGGCCGTCTTTGACAGCCGCACCGACAAGAAGGACGCCGACTTCGTGGAGGAGCGCCGCGTCCGCACCGCCCAGACCAAAGAGGATACCGCGCAGGCCATCCTCAACGTGCTGGCCGAGAGCAAGCTGGGGAGTATGCCCAGCACCCAGCTCCGGGCGGAGGTGATGAAGGAGATGGGGTGCAGCGATAGGACGTATATCCGGGCGTATGGCAACCTTATCAAATCAGGCGAGATTATAAAGAAGAATATTCGCCAACAAGATGGAAAAAATCAATGGTACTCATTCCTCTACTGTAGTGAAACAAGTGGCAAAGTTCCTATAAATTAAATGATATATCGTTCAATGTTGATTGTTTGCCAACGTGGCAAAGTTCTCCTGATTGGCAAACTACCTACTTTGCCAGCAAGCCTTAAGTTTGCCAACGTGGCAAAGTTTGATTTATGACGATGAATCGATGATATTTTGGAACTTTGCCAGATACCCCGCCCCTCTCAGAGCAGCCGTATTTCCCGAAACCTGCGTGAATCGCCCCAAAACCTGCGCGAATGGCCGTTGCAGCTGCGGCGGGAGACGGGTTATAATGGAAGTGTCAAAAACACCACAGTGAACGGAGGATACGACCATGAAACTGAAAAAGCTCCTTGCCCTCGCCCTTGCGGGCGTGCTGATGCTGGCCCTGCTCACCGGCTGTTCCGGCGGCGGAAACGGAGAGGACAGGCTCGTCGCGGAGGCCGTCGCCGACATCTTCAAGCGTATCTACCCAAACGCCGAAGTCTCTTACAGCGTCCCCGCGCTGACCCGCACCATCCGGCCCGCGTTCACCCCGGACTGGTTCCAGAATACCCCAGAGGGAATCATCTGGCTGGACGGGAACTTCCCCATAGACGCCGGTCAGACGCTGGAAGGCTTCCTGCAAGACAGCCTGAAAGCCTACGCGCAGAGCAATTACGTGAGCTTTATTGCCTTCGACTCCACCGGGATGAGCGCCCGTGAGCAGGCAGAGAAGTTCTCCAGCGGTGCGCCGGTGGTCAGGGTGTACTATAAAGATGTGTCGCCCTCGGCCAACACCAAGCTGCGTGTCGGCGTCTGCCATAAGACCGTCGCGGGCCGGGAATACTGCCTTATAGTTATTGTCCGGGCCCGATGATGCGTTTGTAAACTTTCTGTGCAACGCTTGACTTTTGCGGGGAATCGCATATAATAAAAGCATAAGAGATAAGAGTACTCATGGTGCTCGCCAAAGCAAAAGAAAACCCCCTCACGGAGTTGCCGCTCCGAAAGGGGGTTTCCTTATTTAGTGCTTACGGCCCGTAGACAATCCGTCAAGCCACTTGCAAACACAATGTGAAATTATGTTTACTACGACGGACTGGATAAGAGATAAAAATGGACTCATGGTGCTCACCCCCTTCCCAATAAAATGGGCGGGCAAGGCCGCAAAACAAGTATACCATAAACTTCGGCAAAAAGATACAGAAATCGATGCCACGAGCCGGACTTCCCTACAGAGGAAAGGCTCTGTCTTAGTACAACCTCTCAGTCTTAGTACAACCTCTCAGTCTCACTTCGTTCGACAGCTCCCCTAGTAGGGGAGCCTCTGGCGAAGAGGCAAAGCGCTACGGAATGCCAAAGCCTCCCCTACTAGGGGAGGTGGCACGGCGAAGCCGTGACGGAGAGGTTGTACGAAGGAGGGTCTGACCGTAGTCTCACAAATCTTTCAACAAACTCAAATCGTGACATCCGCCCCTGCTTTTGCATATCGTGGGGTATCTTTTGCGGAATGGGGGCAGCGGATATGACACAGCAGAGCGGGCGGATTTGGGTGATGGGCGGACGGCCGCTGAACGGCACAGCGGCAATACCTGCGGCGAAAAACAGCGTACTTCCGCTCCTTGCGGCGGCGCTTCTCTGCCGGGGACCGGTGCGGCTGCGGGCCGTGCCGAGACTGTCGGACGTGGAATGCAGCCTCGGGCTGCTGCGGGGTGCGGGGTGCGCCGCCCACTGGCAGGGGGCAGACATTGTGGTGGCCGGGATGCCCTCAAACAGCACCCTTCCGGGAGAAACCGCAGCACAAATGCGGGCCTCCATCCTCTTCTGCGCGCCGCTGCTGGCGCGGCTGGGCCGGGCTGAGACTTCGCTGCCCGGCGGATGCAATATCGGCGCCCGGCCCATCGACTTACATCTGGAAGGACTGGCCCGGATGGGGGCAAAGGAGCTGGACGCCGGGGCGGGAAAGCTGGTGCTGGCCGCGCCGGGGGGACTCCACGGGACAGACTTCACCCTCCGCTTCCCCAGCGTGGGGGCGACGGAGACATTGCTGCTGGCCGCTGCCTGCGCCCGAGGCACCACCGTCCTGCGGGGCGCGGCGCGGGAGCCGGAGATCTCTGACCTTGCCGACTTCCTGAACCGCTGCGGCGGGCGTATCGAGGGCGCGGGGACTTCGACGATTCACATCGAGGGGCGGCGGGCGCTTTCCGGCTGCGATTTTTCGCCCCTGCCGGACCGCATCTTCGCCTCCACACTGGCCTGCGCCGCCGCTGCTGCCGGAGGGCGGGTGGAGCTCACCGGATGCCCGCCCGCGCTCTATGCGCCGGTGCTGGAAATTCTGGAACAAATGGGGTGCCGGGTGGAACCGGCAGGGGATACGGTGCGAATTTCCCGCTTTGGGCGGCTGCACGGGGCAGGCCGGGTGTTCACCGGAGCCTATCCGGCTCTTGCTACCGATGCTGCCCCGCTGCTGGCGGCGGCAATGCTCTGTGCCGACAGTGAGAGCAGCATCGA
>OGOC01002415.1_pt1 | contig 12269 bp, 3 predicted proteins | sample 1552561 | NCBI WGS metagenome assembly OGOC01 (sample SAMEA2580148, study PRJEB22360) | human gut metagenome | biome: human gut; feature: human-associated habitat; material: faeces | place: Denmark | collected 2008/2010
CACATACACCGCGCCCCTCCCGAAAAATCTATCCATAATGCAAGCCACGATCTTTTAAGCTTTTTTATAAATTTGTCTTTCATAACAGCCGCCCTCCTCTCTATTTTGTGAATTATTACTTTCTCTGAACTGTCAGGTAGACCATATCAGTTTCTTTATTGTTTTGGACATTTTCATTCCATTTTACTCTTATTATAAAATAATCGCAAAACGGGTCTTTGTTGTCAGTTACTGCAAGTGCGTCCGACTGCCAATAAAGCGCTTCGGAATTTTTCTGAACATTGCCGTAGCTGTCATAAGACTTTTCGTGAAGCGTGCTGTCAGCAATGATCTCCGAGCCTTGCTGATTAAGATAATGTCCTGAGATCTTATTGCCGTCTATATTGTAATAAAACGTTTTATTCTCTTCATCAGATACATAAACTACAGTATCATTATTTTTATCAGCTTCCGGCACATCTTTCGCACGGTATATCTCATACTCAAAAGGGATATTCGTTGTATGTGCAAGCTGTATTTGATATTGTTGCACGTCTGCCCCGCCTATGCCGAAAACAAAGTCTTTATAACTGCCGTCCTCAACGTCAATATCTGCCATTTCAAGATTTGCCACAGATTCTTTGTTTCCTGCGGTGATATAAAGCTGAGTAGGGGCATTTATTTTTGTTGTAAGAGCAATAGAACGTTTGTGAGTAAACCACGCATAAACAGGCAGTGCCACAAGCAGTACCGCCGAGAGAGATACTGCTATGACTAGCTGGAGCTTCTTCTTATTTTCTAATTTTCTGAATTTTCCAAAAATGCTTTTTGTCATAATTTTCTCCTGAAAATGCCTGCTTATTATGAATTTATAAAGCCTGTTTCTATTTTTGCGTTTGTGTAAACAACATAGTCGCTTGAGGTAGTTCCATTAACAACTGAGTTGTTGTCATTAAGCAATACTGCGGTAAGCTCAACTCTGTAGTTTGCATAGGTAAGTCCCTGCTCCTCAAAAGCCTTGCCTGTTTTTACTGTAAATTTCGTAACGGCTGTGTTTTGTTCTTCGCCATTATAGTCAGTGGTAAAAACGCACTCCTTGCCATTCAAGCCGCTGCTTGATGTGGCGTTTTCCAAAGTAAAGCTGCTGAGATATTTGCTAATATCGTTTGTCTGCTTATAATCGCCACTATTGTCCTTAACATAAAGCTTCAAGGTATACTGTATTTTTTTGCCACTATCCTTTGTTGATCGACTCAAAGCAGACAGATCATAGATAGCATTTGCTGTTATTGCCATTTCTCCTGTAGTCATATCCTTGGCATTGATACCAAGCTGCGAAAATGGTGAATCCTTCGATTCAAGAACCGTTGACTCTGCAACGTTATAGTTTAACTGTGCCACCGTCATTGCCTTTCTATAGTAGCGTCTGGCAGGCATAACTCCGCTTGCAGAGATAGAACTGTTCTCAATATTGTTCTGACTATATGCAACGTAAGACGCCGCATTTACTCCTATACCGGTTTTTGTATCCCCGTCCTTACGCTCAGGGAACTGATCTATGATCCCTGCAGTACCGTAAGTTAAGCTAATATCAGCCTTGACAGTTATAGAGCCATTTGTGTCACTATTGATATAATCGTAGACCGAATCGGGATACATCAGCATATAGCTGTCTTTAGCTTCTGAAAGTGTCTCAGTCTTGCTTATTTTTGCGTTTGATAACTCTGTGTCTGAACTGTTTAAAATGCTGTAATCAACATTCACCGAAGTTCCTGCAATGATCTTTGCATTAGCTACCGCATCGTTTTCATCAAAGCTCTTCATAGAGAATTTAAAAGCCTGATACATATTGAAATCGTCACTCTTATAGCCATTAAATGTATCTCTAAGACTCTGATCAATGCTTATCTTTGACGTCATTGTCGCACGGACAAAATTATTTGACGCTGTTATCTCCTCCGGGTCATGAGCCGTCACACTTACTAGCTGTGTAAAAAAGTTTGCAATAACATATGCGCCAGTGTCATTATTTGTCACTTGGACAAGATTTGTAGGAATATTACCATTGAGTTTTCTTGGCTTATTACCGCTATAATAATTCACAAAGTTCTTGATGACCTTTTTTGAACCTTCATTTTCCGAAATGATGATAGTGAGATAATAGTTCTCGCTTATTATCATTTCGTCATTATCATTTTTCGGTGTATCACTGTTCGCTGAAACAGTTATCTTATAAGCGCCTGTTTCATTCTCACCAGCAGGTCTATAATACTTGCCGTCGCTTGTTTTTACAGTAGCTGTAGCTTCATCAGCTGCCTCAACAAGTGTTCCGTCAGATGATTCTTTAGCTGTTACCGACGCATATCTTAACAGTACATCATTCATTGTAACCGGTTTAAAGCCACTTATATTTGTCAAGTCAAGCTCACCGGTTGTTTTATTAAACTTAGCATCACTTGCGGTAGAATGATAAGTCTTGTCATTGTTATTTGCATCAACAAGAGTTAGCTTTGTATCATCGGTAAGCACACCACTGTCAGTGGCATTATCACCAATAAGATAAAGCTTTTTATCAAAGCTCCAAAGCAGACTATCACCGTTATTGAGCATTTTTTCCCATTCGTTAGCGGATTTGTAATAGGAATACTTAAAATAAGTAGTAACAGGTGCATCAAAGCTCTCAAAAGCAAGCTTTGTTTTATCCGTATAGTGAGAATGGTTATAGTCTGTGCCTGAGATAACGTAAGATTGGAAGCTGAAATCAAGCACCTTTCTTACAAAAACAGGAATATGAAGTCTAAGAGCAGTTTTGTCACTTCCCGTTGGGTCGATATAATCAAGAGTAATGACAGTAAATCTGTTTGTGCCGTCATTGTCATACTGACCGTCTGTGACCTTGAAATATCCTGTCTTGCTGTTAAACGTAAGAGTGCTTTTGTCTGATTTTTTCAAAACATCGTTATCATACACATAAGTCGCTGTGCTTACATTCATAAGATCTGTTGTTTTCAGCTTATTTGAACTGCTGTCGCAAACATCACAATTTGTCAGAACTGAGATATACTTTGCGAGCATTTGTGTGATATTCAACGATGAGTTATCATCTATAAGCAGAACAGGAAGATCGTTCAGCTCCTGAACATCAAGCTCAGAAGCTTTGCCGAATGTTATAAGCTTTGATTTATCCAAATTCTCTGCATATGTCTTTATAGTACTGTTTATGCCATAGGATTTTGTCTTTGTGCCATTCGTATAAGAAGCAGCGTCACTAATGATAGTCTGCATATTTCCGCCAACAAAATCACCTGCGAAAGTCTTACCGCCTACAGTAACGCTTGGGTTTATATTGACATAAGGTGAATAGTTATCAACGTGCGTGCCGCTTCCCTCGCCGATATTTTTGGTATTGTCCTGAGTACCATTGTAGTCGGAGTGAACTGCGGTGAAGCTGGCAGGTATCTGTGAAGCATTATACTGTATATCAGGTAAACAATCCGTGTTATTTACCGATACTCCGATAAATTTAGATGATAGATTTTTATCATTGTTCCAACCTATCAAGTTAGAAACAGACACGCTGTTGTTGCCTCTTACATAGCCTAATTTATTTATGAGAATATCATAAGCATATGTGCTTCCACGGTCATTATGACCGATCACACCGCCTGCACCTGCACCATTGGACTTATCTTCTGCTGAAAGAGTAACATTGTTGACTTCACAATCAGATATCTTCAGATCACCATTAGCTTTTATACCAACATAACCTCCGATACCTGCATCACCATTTTTAGCAGCTGGTATACCTATCGTTGCATTTTTTACAGCAGACTTTGATATGGTCACAGCCGCATTCTGTGTGCCGACCATTCCGCCTGAACCTATATAGCCATAAACACCGCAAGCTGATGTTTCAGATGTTCCTCCATAGTAACAGTCATTGATAGACAACTGGTTTTTGTTTATTCCAACGAATCCACCGGCATTACTACCATAAACATCGACGCTGACGCTTGTGTTTGTTATTGTGCATGCTCCGTTAGACAGTCCTATAAGACCGCCCTCGTTCATTGTCTGGGTTGCAAGGGGTTTATTGTCTTTTTTTGAACCGATAAAGCTGTCTTTATTATAGGCTGTAAGCTGAACATTGCTTATTGTCGTTTTGATATTTGCAGAACCTGCGATTCCACCTACGCCAAACCAAGTTTTTGTGCCTTTATCAAGATTAGCAAATTCAACTTTATTAATTTTTATCTTAGAATCCTTAACAGCGAATTCGTTGCCTTTCTGAGAATTTCCCACAAGACCGCCTGTTTCAAATCCGCCATACACATAAACGCCACTGCTTTCAGACTTAACGTTACTTATATTGATATTATTTGTTGACTTTCCTATAAGTCCTCCCACAGTATATGCGCCATATATTTCAAGATCGGTCAATGTTATTTCGCTAAACTTGCAAGAACTCTGTACTCCGCCAACAATACCACCTGTAGAAAGGTCTTCATTAACATACGGTTGTCCAACGTTGTTATACGTCTTAACGCTGATCTTGCCGGAAAGCTTAAGGTTATTTACAGTTAAAGCATACGTTGAACAGTTTATCAACCCAACTCCTTTTACGGAGGCAAATGCGGTACGATATTTATAGTTATCCACATCTTGGATTTCAATAGCGCTACCGCCCTTGTTATCTGTTATTTTCACAGCATAGGCTTTTATATCTGTATCGAGCTTTATAGTCTTATCATTTCCCTGGATAGCTGTCAAAGATAAAGTATAATCACATTTAATGTCGCCAAGGTTACTATCCTTTGCATCAAACAACTGATTTATACCACGAAAACCGGTTCCGGTGAGGTCATAGGTTCCATTTCCTGTGAGTTTAACAGTAAAGTTCTTATTTAATTCGTGTGCCCACTTTGCTTCATAAAGACCTTTTTCACTTGGCTTTGTATATTTTTTTAGCATTACAGAATTTTTTTTTTCATATTCCCTGCTTGTAGCCTTTTCAAGTCTTTGATAATCTGAGAGCGCAGTTTTGTAATCTTTATCATCAGAAGTCAATGTAGCTGTGCCAACTTTTGAATAGTCTGCATTTCGAGTAAAAGTATAGTGACCATAGCCGCAAGTATTGTTATTACGGTCTGTATATCCCATACCGGACTGTGATATGATAGACAGCATAAACAACTCCTGTGCATTAGGTACTTCAATAGTATTTGTCGAGCCGGCAATAACATTTAATTTCTCATCATCACTTAGCTCACTCTTAAACTGCGTGATGAGATAATTTTTCCTGCCATTGTTAAGGTTAGTTGACTTACCAAACGTTGTTCCCTCTTCGATAGCAAAGCCGTTTACAACTCTGCCTATATATGGATTGATAAAAAGATTGGTATATACGTCTTCACCCACTGCCTCAGTATTGTTGATTGTAAGCGCACTATCTTTGGCAACGTTGTCCATATTTCTGAAAATAACGCCGCCGTAAACTATGGCGCCAACATATCCGCCTGCAGTAATGAGATGTTGTTTGCTGTTATCGTTATTTGCAAATGTTATATTAGGATTTGTTACCTTGACATTATCAATGATATTATCTCCACCGAACACAACGCCCATAACACCGCCGTAATACTCCGTCTTTCCGGTACTATAGTTTAATTTATTATTATTGTTTTTTGAAGGCGTTACTTCTTTGGTATATTTTATATTGATATTTTTTACAACACTTCCGCTGCTGAACCTGATGAGAGGGCTTGCAGAGTTATTGGTGATAGTTGGATATGTTCCGTCAGATCTCTGCTGTCCAACGATAACGCCTCTGAAAATGTAGCTGTTCGACGTTCCGCCAAGACCTGCAAAAGAACTGCCGAGAACTATATCATCATTTATCTTGTAATAAGCCTCGCAAAGATATTTGATCATGTTATCTTTTGAAACATTTAAAACATTTTTCGTTCCGCTTACGAAATTGCCTGTTCCATCATAAGTATAAGTTTTATGATTAGTGCCTTTACAAAAAGCACTATTAGCATTAACAGTCGATTTATCGGCAGAAACATTTGCATTATAGTTTACTTCCCAGCCATTTGTAGGTGCGGCTGTACTGATAACTCGTGCGACCTCGGCAAGAGTAGAAGCGTCAAGGATATATGGATCAGAGTATGTTCCGCAGCCCTTTATAAGATATGGTCGCTCAAGGTTTACGTCTATCTCATCATAGTTTTGGGCGGTATCATACGATTTAGCAACATATGGCTTGTATTCAGTAAAGCTATATTCCTCTGTTGCGTTATTTTGGTCAGGAGAAGTATACCTGTCATCCCTACTCCAATCACCATGATACTTATTCTGCCTGCTCACATTATCTAGACTATTCTTTATGGTGTCAGACACTTCTTTTCCGTAGGTTACATTATGTTTAATATTGCCAGCTGAGTCTGTACCCCAATCGTCGTCCCATTTATAATTGTATATTGCAGAAGAGCCTGCTCCGTCAGAATGCTGAAAGCTTTCAAGCAAAGTAGCATTTTTGAAAATTGAATTTTCATTACTTGCGTCAAGCTTGATATTTGAGAAAGTCAGAGATATATTTTGACCCTTTTTGCTTCCTACATCGCCTATAAGGCTTGTTGCAGCATAATCCTGACCGCCTTTATCATATTTAGCAGTAGTCATACTGTGTTTTTTCTGTGACACATTCTGTATAGTGATCTCTGTCATGTTGCCTATCTTATTTATAAGCAAAGGGGCATAAGAATTTTCACCATTTAAACTTAAAGAAGTATCATTCACATACAGATCATCAAGAACGATACTGCCGGTAATTTTGACAGATTTTTTTGTAGTATTGGTGTCGTCAGCAACCGAGCCGCAAACCAATGCACCTGAACCACCATTCACCTTACCGATATTTCCCTTAAAGGTCAGTTTACCACTTATGGTAACAGCTCCATTTTCATTTCTGAAAAGTCCGCATTGCATCATGTAATGTTGATTATGGTAATTAGTTAAATTTGTTCCATCTATGCCGTCAGTTGTACGGGCATAATTGTCACTATTACTGCTTGATACCATTTCAGACTGATTAAAGCCATTATTTTCAAAAGTAATAGTTGAATTTGATTTTATATTACAACCATTTGTATCAACTGGATAAAATGAATATCCTGTCAAATCTATTTCTGGATCTGTTGGAAAATCTATATTTGTACTATTAATATATGCTTTTATATTATTTGCCGCAAAAAGCTTTGCACTCCACTCAACAGCCTTAGCTCCGCCTGTGGTGGCTTTACCGTTTTTATATACATCAAGGTTATAATAATATCTTGCCCAAGAATTATTTTTCCACACAGCACCATTATTTGTTGTTTGATTTTGATAGGTATTGCAGTTCTTTCCGTCCATATACAGCAAACGCTCTCCGTCCGCTGTAACAGCAGGAATTGAAATTATGGCTTGACGATTGCAAACAGGACTATTTGAAGCATAAATACTACAACGAGCTATCTCATCAAAATACGAATAGCTTGGGCTTATATTTATCTTAGTATCTTGTGAGATCTTATATCCATTAGGTTTAGTAAGTTCAAAATAAGTTGCATCTCGTGAGCTTCTGTAATTATTGACATTTTCACCTTTAAAATAGTCAAAGCCATAAGAGTCATAATCTCTGCCAAAAAGAGTTGAGGCAAGCATGCCGAAATTTATACATTTTGTTGCTTTCACTGTCACACCGTCAAAGCTAACATCTTTTATGCTCCAATAACCTGTTGTGGAAAGTACAAGACCGCCCAGTTCTGTGCCATTGTTCACTGTTAATCTTGAATTGTTTACATTCAAACTATTCAGATCAATTTCTACTCTATACCAGTTATGCCCTAAAAATCCACCGCTATTTGATTTACCACTAGAATTTATTGTTAAAGCATTAATATTAACATTGGTGATAGATATCTTATTAGGTACAACAGAAGCTGAATTATCCTTAGCACCGACCTCTGCAATAAGTCCGCCAACTCTAGAGTTACTTCCTGTGTGTTTGTCAGTTATCTTTCCGCCAACAGTGACATTATCAAACTTAATAACGGGTGCAGACGTTGATGTAACAGCGCCTACCATTCCGATAACTCCGCCAAGACAAGTGCAATCTACCTTTGTTGTGCTATTATTGTATGTAAGATTTGCTGTTACAGCAGAATTAGTGAACGAAACTTCACTTGTGGCGTCAGCAACATATCCAACCAGACCTCCGACAAAATTAGTATACGCACCACTTGGAGATGCGGTCACATTGGCGGTCACGCTGTCAATAGTCAAAGCTCCGCTGTTGTATGCAGATATAGAACCAATATAACAAGCATCACCGCCAGAAACATTATCACCGACAATATTAAAGTTTGAAACAAGCATTAAATTGCTTATTTTTGCACCGCTTGTCTTTGCAAAAAGTCCGTTGTGAGTATGGAAAACTATTTTAGCGTCTTTGCCTACGCTCATAGTAATTGTATGACTATTGCCATTCAGAGTGCCTGTAAATGTATCCTCACCATTATCACGCATAAAGCCGGTTAGACCTGTGTCGCTTATAGCAACATCTGCACTAAGGCTGATATTTGCCGCAAGCATATCTGCCCTGCTAGCACCGCTATACTTAACAAAATCATTGCTTTCATGCTGCATTATCAAAGCTGCACGGGCAAAATCTGCCCTATTGCTTATGGTAATATTATTATTAGAAAATCCATTTATTGTAACAGTATGTCCTGATCCATCAAAAGACAGAACACCGCCAGCACTCTCAAGCAGATCGGAATTGTTAAGGCGAAGCACTCCGCCCCAATCCATATCGTCTATGACTTTTGAAGATGTCCTTGCAAATGACCAGCCGCTTAAGCTATAGATCAAAGCATTGCCTCTATTTCCTACTATCTGACATCCGTTTTTGTTAGGGTCTTTAGGATAAAAGCCTGAAAGGTTTGTTTCACCGCCAAGCCTTACAACGCCATTTTTATTAAATTTGCCAACAATGCCACCTACGCTCTGGTTTGCAGAAACATCATTTGCCGTAACTGTGACATTGCCGCCAACATCAATAAAAGCCTGATCTGCATAGCCCACAAGTCCGCCATAATTATTTTGTGATGATGTGGAATTTTTGATACTTATAGTGGTATTCTTGATGCTTACATAAGCCTTGCTGTTATCACCTATCTTACCAATAAGCCCGCCAAAATCAAGGGCATTGCATGAACCGGTCACATCTACAGTAACATCACTGATTTCAAGTTCAGAGCTAAGAGCATTGGCAGAATATCTTCCGACAATACCACCATAAAAGCCTGCCCTGACAGTACCATTGAAGTTTGAAGTAATAGTATCATTAGCGGTGCCCGTGATACTAATTTTTGCACTATCTGCGCTGTTTATCAGCACTCCGAAAACAGAGCCAACAGCCGCACTGTCAGCGGTATCTCCTGATGAACAAGCAAGTGTCATTTTCATACCACTGAATTTTGAAATGTCAAATGTCTTTTCGTCGGCTTTACTATATGTATAAGAGCCGAAAAGACCGCCCGCAGTTACAGAGCCTGTAACGCTTCCGGTCATGGTAAGGGTGACATCTTCACCGACATTTATTTCTGCATTCTCTGCACTACCCACAAGTCCACCCGCGTTGTTTGCGGATATATTTACGCTTGTCAAGGTGTCGCACTTGTCAATGTTCAGCGTTGCACCAGCACTCATTTTTCCAACAAATACACCTGCGTTTGATTTGCCGGAAATGTCAAGTGAACTACTTGACAAACTTACGGCAAGACTTGTGTTTTCGTCCATAGTGCCGCAAGCAAGACCCGCATTATCCCCGCCTGATACTTCCACCTTGACATCATTACTTAGAGTGATATCCAGATCGACATTTGCTCCATTTTTCATATTGCCTATAACAGACGTGAAGGATTTGTAAATTGTAGCACCTGAATCATCTACAGGATCAGCTTTTATTTTCCACTTATTAGCTGAAGCCACATCACCGTGTATAACATTCTCAGCAAGCAAAGCTGAATTTTTTTCTTCCGGTCTAGCAAAAATAATAGTATCTAAATTTGCACAGTCACTAAGATATTCAAACAGAGCAAAATTAATAGGAAGATTAATAGCTGAACCCTCATTTGCTTTGACTGTTCCCATGAAAGGATATTCTTCATTGCCAAGTCCTTTTTCTATTCCTGTAAAATCAGAAGTCTTAAACTGAGATTGGTTGTTTGAAAACAATACTGTGATTTTCTGATAGACAGCAGGATCTGCATTAAGAAGCTTTTTAAAATCGTCTGCATTCTGTATGGTAAAAACGCCATTTTTGATATCATTAGAAATGTCAGTATATGTATCTGCCGCCATAGCCGTAATAGCATTGGTGACAGTTAATACCATTTTAGACACAACACCTGAAATGTCTGCAAGCGGCATACTCGTGACAAGCAATACGGCAGCGGTAGCTAAAGAAATAACATTCTTGCGATACTTGCTGTAAAGCTTGTGGCATATTCTATTAATTTTCTGATTTCTATTAGCTTTCACTTTCAACTGCCTCCGTGCAAAGTTAATATTCTTATCTATACGTTTAGTTCAACAAGGATATATTGCACCTTTGTACCTATCTTTTCGTCAGCGTCATTATACATGGAGCTTAGTGATGATAACTGTGCTGTGCTGTATTTATCACCATTAAGTATATTCTCAATAACCTTTTTATTTTGTTCTTTATCGGCATCACCTGACAAGAACAAGCTTAAATTACCCTTCATATATTCCGCAAAATTCAAACGTTCTTTACTGTTATCATCAAACAGCACATTTTTCTCTGTCAGATTTTCATCTGTGCTTTTCATTAGTATCTGACCAAGCGTGTTCGGCCATACCCAATATACGTTCACTTCCTGCGGAACGTCTACTTTACAATCTTTAAATGTCCTTGTGAATGTTTCATCACGAAGAAAATCAGAATATGTGTGATTGTTCTCATCATATTTCTCAAAAAACATGATATGTCCATTCATAAATCTAGTTACTTCTTCTTCAGTAACCTTTTCATAAGAAACAGCGTCTTCATTTTTATTCTCTGCATACCCCGTGATACTCAACTTGAACTGTATCTCCATTTCCCCCGACTGGTTCGGGACAACATAAAAAGTAAGCTTTCCATGACTACCAGGATTAATACCATTCGTCATACCGCTTTCTTCATCAAGAAGCCAGTAGATCTTGTTGTTCTCGTCAGAAGTGATGTTGCTCCCATCAGACACCTTAGAGTAGTCATTGCTGTCAAGTATCTCGGCTTTAAGCACATTAGCACTGCCTACTGTTTTCAGTTCAAATGGCGAATCTACGCTTTTCATTCCAAATGAATCAAGATCAAGGGCTTTATCAATGGTAAACCAAGCCAAGCTGACCGCAATAAGTATAAATGCCAGCACTGCAACTGGTATTATTTTTATAATAAGCAGTTTGCGTTTCTTCTTTTCTTCCTCGCTGTCTGCTTTCTCTGTCACTTTATGCTCAGCCACTTTGGCGACCTCCATTATTTCATTGAGTCAAGCTCTTTCTGCAATTCTATCATGTGGTTTCTGCAAGCGGTTATCTCGCCTGTGTATTTGTTGAACCACTCAACGTCCATTTCGTTAGGCTCTTCCTGCAAAAGAATAGCCTGAACCAGTGCTGATTGTGAACGTGATCTCTTACGCTCTATTTCCTCGATAGTAAGTCTGCATTTCTTTATTTCTCTTTTAAGCTGCCCTTTACTGCTCACGTTATTGTCCTCCTTGCATTAATTTCCCATTTTATCAACCGAATCAACTATCTCGTTGACTTCCCTATAGCCTTTGTCAAGATTTTCGGTGATATGGTCAAGTGCTTTTTTTACGTCCTCAAGATTGCCCTGCATTTGTTCGGGATACTTCACAAAGCAGTAATGAAGCTCATTTATAGCCTTCTGCTCATCAGTATAATCGTCGATAAGAAATACCAGCGACCTTGCCGCACCCATGTCCGAAAGTATCATGTTATATCTCGTTGGAAGATCCTTGCCGTTTTCAAGATAAGTGTCTATCTCCTCAGAGGCGGCAGACAGATTTTCCATATACTTAGCAATGTAAGTCTTTCTGACTTCCTCGGACTTGTCCATATAAAGCCCGATAAAAACGAACAGCCCTGCAAGTGCCGCAATACAAATAACGATAGCCGTTATCATTTTAGCCTTCATTATCTTTTCCTGATTCAAA
>OGOC01002428.1_pt1 | contig 12205 bp, 8 predicted proteins | sample 1552561 | NCBI WGS metagenome assembly OGOC01 (sample SAMEA2580148, study PRJEB22360) | human gut metagenome | biome: human gut; feature: human-associated habitat; material: faeces | place: Denmark | collected 2008/2010
CACCCGGTTTGGCCCCGGCGTTCTTTCTGAACGACAATGCCAGCCGTAATTATTGGAGTGTGTACAACACTGCAGAGCAGAACGCGGCAGCCAGCTATCCCCGTTTGAGCCATCAGGGCGGTGAATACAACAACTACAAAATGTCGGATTACTGGCTCAAGAGTAGTGCCTATATGCGTATAAAGAATATCAACGTTGGCTATACAGTTCCTAAAAAAATCGTCTCTAAAGTCGGAATCAAGGGACTTCGGGTGTACGTCAATATCGATGATCCATACTGCTTTGATAGTTATCTTTCGGGATGGGACCCTGAAGCAGGTGCTTCTACCTATATCACACGCACTTATACATTTGGAGTGGATATCAAATTCTAATGGAGTATGAAAAAATTACATAATATGAAAAAAATACATGTATTGATTTGCATGATAGCTCTTCTATCTGTAACTTCTTGTGTGAACCTCGATCTGAATCCTCCTTCAGCCGCATCCAGTGAAAACTGGTTCTCGTCACCGGAGGAAGTTCGAATCTCGTTGAACGATTTTTATCGCAGTACTTTCTTTGTTATAGAAGAAGGTTGGACGCTGGACCGTAATACGGATGACTGGGCACAACGAACCAACATTTATACCATTGCGGCAGGTTCACTGAATGCGTCTTCTACAAGTAATCCTAACATCAAGACTGTTTGGAGTTACACGTATAAGAACATTAGTCGTGCCAACCGGATTTTGGAGGCACTCGACAAACTTGAAGGCAAATATTCCACCACTGAACTGAATACGCTTCGTGCCGAAGCCCGTTTTTTCAGAGCGTTTGCTTATTCACGTTTGATTACTCTTTGGGGAGATGTTCCTTTCTACGTGACTTCGATTACTCCGGAGGAAGCATTTGAGATGGGGCGTACCGACAAAGCTGTCGTTCTGAAACAAATTTATGAAGATTATGACTATGCCGCAGAAAATTTGCCGGCCGCAAATAATAATAGCGGCGCCACCCGTGTGGACAAAGGAACGGCTTATGCTTACAAGGCTCGTACCGCTCTCTATCAACACGACTACGGGACTGCCGCAAAGGCTGCGCAAGACTGTATGGATCTGGAAGTATATGACTTGGCCCCTGATTATGGTGAACTTTTCCGCGACAAGACAAGAGGAAGCAAAGAAGTTATTTTCTCTGTTGCTCACTCAAGCGACCTTGAGTTGGATGAAAACGGTAAACCTACTACACAGGCTATCGGTTCCTTTATTGCCCGTTCGGCAGGCGGTACACATAATGCGCAACCTTCGTGGGAACTTCTTGCTGTCTACGAAATGACGAATGGCAAGACGATTGATGAACCGGGCAGCGGTTTTGATCCTCACGATCCATTTGCCAACCGCGATCCCCGTTGCCTGGAAACATTTGCAGCTCCCGGCAGCCGTATCTATGGTATTGAGTGGAATCCTGCGCCAAACGCACTCGAAATAATGGACTATACGCAAAATCGTATGATTACAAATAAAGATTCCAAAGGCGGTTCGGATGCTTCCAACTGTGCTTACAATGGTTGTTGCCTGCGCAAAGGCGCGCAAGAATCATGGCGTACTACTTTGTATAACGACAACCCCGTTATTCTCATGCGTTATGCCGATGTCTTGTTGATGTATGCCGAAGCTAAGATTGAACTGGGGGAGATTGACGCTACTGTCCTTGCTTGTATCAACGATGTCCGTGCCCGTGCTTATGGCACCACCCGTACACAAACCAACGACTATCCGTCCATCACGACAACCGATCAGACGGCATTGCGCAAAGTGCTCCGCCGTGAGCGTCGTGTGGAGTTTGCATGGGAAAATCTGCGCTATTTCGACTTGCTTCGTTGGCATCAGTTTGAGAATGCTTTCGGACACAATATGTACGGATTTACCCGTACAGCCAACAGGGCAAAGGAATACTTTGCGGCAGGCAACTGGTTTTGGCCGGAGACTCCGACATTTGACAAAGACGGATTTCCTTCTTTTGAAGCGATGGCCGACGGAACCTATATCGTCCAGCATGGTGAACGTAAGTATGATGAGAAGATTTATTTATGGCCATTACCAAGTGATGATGTATTGATAATGAATGGAAAACTTGTTCAAAATCCAGGGTACTAACTTTATTAAATAAATGATATTATGAGCATTGGAGAAATTTTATTGCGCAGTCGCTATCAACCATTGAAAAGGGTGTTGAGCTATGATGTATTCAACACCGGCTTTAACGGCTGGATGACATTAATGCCTAACTTTACGGAATATCCCGATTTTGATGTTCCCAAGACATTGGTCAATAAAGACCAGTGGCCACCGGTCATGCTTAGTTCCGCTACTTTCAGGTATCCGGGCACTCACGGAGCTATGTCTGGCACTTACTCTCTTAAACTTTCGACAAGACCTGTTGCCGCTCCTTATACGGAGATTCCGGCGGAAGGTTGTCTGGGACATGCCATTAAGCGGCTTTCGTTCTCTCGTCCGGGTTGCAAATATTTGCAGATAGAATGTTGGTTTACATACACGGCGGAGCAGGTGGATGGCGGTGACCGTCCGCAACCGGGTTTGCATGAGAGTTCCATCCGCGATTTTGGTATGGGATTCGATGTACAGGAGGGTGGAAAACGTTACCATGTAGGAATTCGCTATCTCAATGCAGTAGATGGCAAATTAATGCAGAAGTGGCAGTATGAACATTCCAATGAAGACATAACCGACCGCGATTGGGCTTATGGACTTGACGGAGACTGGTGTAAGAGGGGAGTCGATCCCTGGTGGTTCGGCCGCCGTTATCCTAATGGCGACCACGATGGATTCAAGGATTTGAAAGATGGTCATCAGAAACTCATTTACAATGAGACCGACTGTAAACTCAATTGGCAATACATGCGTCTGAAACTTGACACAGAGCTTCGTGAATATGTAGAGTTCCAATGTCAGGACAAAATTTGGGATATGCGTGGCATTGCAGCTGATACCGTTGACGGATATGGACGCATCGACAATCTTATCAATCCTCTTTTCTGGGTGGGTACTGATACCAATCGTCGTGTATTCTTTTATATAGATTCTGTTGTTGTTTCACAAGAATAAAAGGAGGAATGTAATATATGAAAATGTTTAATGATTCCCATCTTGAGGTAAAGAAGTTCTTTAAAGGTACTTTCTTCACTCATCCTTACGAGGCTGGTTGGGCAGATGAGGCTATATTCTTTGTTATGGTTGAGAAAATAGAAGGAGATCCCGTATTCGAAGGTCGTGTACAACTATCGCAAGATGGTATACATTGGGCTGACGACGGTAGTGAGCCTGTAATCTTCAAAGGACTTGGCCAACATATTATAAAGGTAAATTCAAATTTTGGTAATTATATTCGTCTTGCCGTCAGCATTGAAGGCGGAGAGATGTTTTTAAATCTTCATATAGCATGCAAAGGTTAATATTTATACTTAGTCTGTTCATCCTTGCGATTGTAGGATGCAGCTCCAATGAGTCTCACTCATTTTTGATTCGTCCGGATGGAGGTGGGGAAGATGCTGCCACTGAAATAGAGGTAGGTAAAACGATTCCTGCCTGGCAGGAGGGTGTGATGGATATTCATTTCATCAATACAACTACCGGTGAAAGCATGTTTGTAATATTCCCGGATGGTACGCAAATGCTTATCGATGCCGCAAGTTCGAGTGTTACAACCAACTCTAATAGTAATACGACCAATACCGGTATCCGTAGTCGTTGGGATCCGACTCTGACTTCTACCCGTGGTTCGCAGATTATAACTGATTACATTCGTAAGTGTATGGTATGGACAGGTAACAGTACGATTGATTATGCCGTACTTACCCACTTCCATAATGACCACTTCGGCGGTTATACTTCTTCCTTGCCAAAATCAGCTAATTCCAGTACTTATTCGTTGATAGGTTTTGCCGAGATTTTCGATAATTTCAAGGTTGGTACGCTTCTTGATCGTGGCTATCCCGATTATAACTATCCGTTCGACATGGCGACAATGGCAGACAATGCTCCAAGTTGTAATAACTATATCAATGCAGTGAAATGGCATGTCGCCAATCAAAAGTTCGATGCTGCGATATTCAAAGCAGGGGCGAATAATCAGATCGTTCAGAAGTATAATCCTGCAAAGTACCCTACTGCAAAGGTGCAAAACGTGGCAGTGAATGGAGAGATCTGGACAGGTTCGGGCACTACCACAAAGAAGACATTCCCTGAACTCTCGGAGATTACATACGAAAACAGTAAGAACATTACCTCCAGTGACAATTGTCCGCCGGAGAATATTACCAGTTGTGTGATGAAAGTTTCGTATGGCAACTTTGATTTCTTTGCCGGTGGTGACCTTCAGTATAACGGACGTTCGAGTCATGCGTGGAAAGATGCCGAACTGCCCTGTGCAAAAGCAGTAGGTCAGGTGGAACTATTGAAAGCTAACCATCACGGTGTAACCAACACCAATCAGGCGGATGCTCTGAAAGCACTCAATCCACAAACGATTGTTGTCAATTCGTGGGTAGATTGTCATCCCCGTACCGATATACTGAATTCGATGGAGACAACACTCCCTGCGTGTGACATGTTTATCACTAACTTCTGGCAGGGCGATCGCCCCAGCGGAGTAGACGACCGGGTTACGGCGGAAGAGGCTGCGAGAGTAAAGGGATATGATGGACATATTGTAGTTCGTGTGACCGACGGAGGAAACAAATACAGAGTTGTGACAATCACAGATTCTGACGGGGCAATGACTGTTAAGAGTATTTCTGGTCCATATACAAGCAGATAATGAATACAAAATATTATGATGTAATAGTAGCAGGTGCAGGTCCTGCCGGGATATGTGCGGCTGTAGCCGCCGCCCGGCAAGGAGCACGTGTTGCCCTTATCGAAAGATACGGAGTCATTGGAGGTAACCTGACCGCCGGGTATGTCGGCCCTATTCTCGGTAGTGTAAGCAAGAACACGATGCGCGATGAGGTTTGTGCTATTCTTGGCGTCGAAGACAATGACTGGATTGGCGAACATGGAAATGCTCACGATTTCGAAGAGGCAAAACTTACATTGGCAGAATTTGTCGCCAGGGAAAAGAACGTCGATGTCTTTTTGCAATGTTGCGTGTCGGATGTTATTCGTGACGGAAAGGTGGTAAAAGGCATTAAGTGTGCAAGTAACGAGGGGACGCTCTGTTTTGAAGCCGCGGTTACAATTGATTGTACCGGTGATGCCATAGTATCTTTTCTTGCCGGTGCAAAAATAGAAAAAGGACGTGCTGACGGACTCATGCAGCCTGTAACCCTTGAATACACCATTGACGGCGTAGATGAGTCGAAAGGAATTATCTGTATTGGAGATGTAGACAATGTCCAATTGAATGGCGAGTGTTTTCTTGATTGGTGTAAAAAGAAAGCCGATGAGGGCGAACTTCCCCGGATGCTTGCTGCCGTGCGTTTGCATCCGTCGGTCAGACCGGGTTGCCGTCAGGTAAATACGACACAAGTCAATAGGGTGGATATTACTTCGGTAAGCTCTATTTTCGCCGCCGATCTTGAACTTAGGCAACAGATACGCCTCCTGACTCAATTCTTGAAAGAAAATTTGCCGGGTTACGAAAACTGTAGAGTGATCGGAAGTGGTACAACAACCGGAGTGCGCGAAAGCCGCAGGGTGATGGGCGACTATGTGATCGATGCCGATGAGATGGCGGAAGGCTGCCGTTTTGCCGATGTAGTGGTACATAAAGCATTGTTCATTGTCGATATACATAATCCTGACGGAGCCGGACAGGCGGAACCGACCATCCAATATTGCAAACCATACGATTTGCCGTATCGTTGTTTTCTCCCGTTGGGCTTGGAAGGGCTTCTGGTGGCGGGACGGTGCATATCGGGTACTCACAGAGCTCACGCTTCATATCGTGTCATGAGTATTTGCATGGCGATGGGAGAGGCTGTTGGCATTGCCGCTGCCATGAGTGCGTCGCAGCATTGTACTCCGCGGGCTCTCGATGTGGGAGAGTTGCAGAAACGGCTTGAATCGTTAGGCGTAGAGCTGTTCGATTAACGTAGAACATAATCATACTTTAAATTTATAGAGCATACTTATGAAAAAGATCTATTTGTCTGTCGTGTGCTTACTGATCTCTATTCCCCTTATCGCCCAGTTGTATGTAGAGCTGGAGAAAGAGGTAGAGTGCTCTGTCTTCCTGGCAAAGGAAGGACGGGGGCGGGCACAGCAAGGACTTGAAATATGGGATGATTACATATTCTCGTGCGAGGATGGAGGGCACGTGAATATCTATGATTTCAAAAGTGCCGATCCGAAACCTGTGGCAGGCTTTGAGTTGGCGTCCTCCCATCCGGACAACCATGTAAATAATGTATGCTTTGGCGTTGAGACAAAACGCGGAGCATCGTTTCCTCTCTTGTATATCACAAACGGGAAGGTAGGAAGCGAGTTGGAATGGTTGTGTTTTGTGGAGAGCATTACCCGTCGTGGAAAACGTTTTAGCAGCGAAATCGCACAGACAATTGAACTTGATGGCTCGAAGTGGGCGGAGAAAGGGTATGTCCCTATCTTTGGAGCGCCAAGCTGGCTGGTCGATCGGGAACGGGGATTTATATGGATATTCTCGGCGCGTAAACGTACTGTGGCGAAGGTGACAAAGCATGCATGGGAAAACCAGTATGTCGCCACCAAATTCCGCATACCGTCGTTGAGTGAGGGGGCAAAGGTGCGCCTCGACGAAAATGACATTCTCGATCAGGTGGTGTTCCCCTATGAGGTATGGTTCACGCAAGCGGGCTGTATGCATGATGGTAAAATCTATTTCTGCTTCGGAGTTGGGAAACAGGATGACAGCCGTCCTTCCTGCATCCGGGTGTACGATACGGATAGGCGGACGATTACTGCCCGATACAATGTGCAGGAACAGGTTATTTACGAACCGGAAGATATTGTGGTCAAAGACGGGGTTATGTATGTCAATACCAATACGAATGCGAAAAAGACGTCTGATCTTCCTTGCATATTCAAACTCTCTCTTCCGAAAGAAAAGCCGGTGGCTGAAAATCCTCTCGACGAGATACGCAGGGATCCGGAACGTGCGGGCGGCGTGTATTATGTGACCGATCTTTCACATCCGGTTACGCCGGCGCCCAAAGGATATACGCCTTTCTATATAAACGGCTATTTCCGTCATGGAGCGCGTCAGATAGACGATGAGGTGACTTATCCTGCCATATACGGCGTATTGGAGAAAGCTCATGCCACAAACAATCTTACCGATTTTGGGAAAGCCCTGTACGAACGTCTTGAACCGTTCAAGAAGAATGTGTTTTACAAAGAAGGCGATCTGACACAAATCGGTTATCGTCAGACAAGGGAGATAGGCCGGAGGATGGTACAAAACTATCCGGAAGTATTTGAAGGCCATCCCTATTTGAAGACTAACGCAACGAATGTGCTTCGGGTGGCAGCCACCATGCAATCTGTAAATTCGGGCATTTTGTCGCTGCGTCCCGGGCTTGAATGGGCGGAGATAGACAACTCCCGTTCGTTCCTTACCACACTGAATCCATACGGTAACGTATGTCCCGACAGGAGTCCGCTTGATAAGTATATACTCGGTAAAGAAAACAGTTGGTATAAAAAATATCGTTCATATATAGATGAAAAGTTGGATGTGGATGCTTTTTTTACAAGACTGTTTATAGATGTTACGCAAGTAGAAAGTGAGTATGACAAGTACGACCTGATCCATCGTTTCTGGTTAATGGCATCACTGATGCAATGCCTCGACCGCCAAGTGCCTATATGGGATATTTTTACAGAAGAGGAAATATTGGCTTGGGCGGAAATCGAGAACTATAAGTATTTTGCGCAGAAAGGTCCTGAACCGGTATCTCACGGGCGTAGTTGGGGACTTGCATCCCGCACGTTACGCCATTTGTTAGACGAATCTGCCGAAGATCTGGTTCGTAAGCGTCATGGCATCAATCTCAACTTCGGACACGATGGCGTTCTGATGGCTATCTTGACAAATCTGCAAGCCGGAACGTGGGCGCGGGAGGCTAGTAATTCCAAAGAAGCGTTGCAGAGTTGGAAGTATTGGGATATTCCGATGGGGGCGAACCTTCAGATGATCTTTTACCAATCAGAAGACAATCCGGACGTTTTAGTTAAGTTTATGCTGAATGAAAAAGACCTCCGGTTGCCGTTGGAAGCGGTTGAAGCATCTTATTACAAATGGAATGAGGTTTATAAATTCTATATAGAACATTGCGACAAGGTGGAAAAATCACTTGCCGAAACATTGAAATTATCGTATGAAGACTTTTAATTATAATCGTGCTGAAATAAAGGCCGGAATAGTACATTTCGGCGTTGGAAACTTCCATCGTGCACATCTCGAAGCTTACACAAATCTATTACTTGAAGATCCGTCACAAAGATGCTGGGGGGTATTCGGAGCCATGATTATGCCTACGGACGGGGTCTTGTTCAACGCCCTCAAGAAAGACGACGGCATATATCAGTTGACGACATGCAGCCCTTCCGGCGAACAGGATAGTATGCTGATTGGTTCGCTTGTAGAACTGGCATGGGGGGAAATAGATAGTGAGCCTATCATCGCTAAAATAGCATCGGAGGAGATAAAAATCATCTCTCTCACCATTACCGAAGGGGGATATAAGGTTGATTTTAACCAATCGCGCAGTGTGTTCTGGTATGTAGCCGAAGGACTTAAACGCCGGATGGAGAAAGATTTGCCGATTACGATTCTTTCGTGTGACAACATGCAGATGAATGGCAATGCCGCCAAATGTGCGTTTATGTCATACTTCGAAGCGAAATATCCCGAGGTGGCAGCGTGGGCGAAAAAGAAAGTGACGTTCCCGAATTCGATGGTGGATCGAATCACTCCCGTAACAAAACCGGGTAAGGTTACAGATGTGTGTTGTGAAGACTTTATACAATGGGTGATTGAAGATAATTTCATTGCAGGCCGTCCTGCATGGGAGAAGGTGGGAGTTACATTCACCCATGATGTGACCCCGTATGAAATCATGAAATTAAGTCTTCTCAATGCGTCACATACTCTTCTTTCTTATCCTGCCTATATGGAAGGATTCAGGAAGGTCGATGCTGTAATGGCAGACGAGAGGTATCGTGCAATGATAAAGCTGTTTATGAACAGGGATGTTACTCCTTATGTTCCGGTTCCCGAGGGCGTTGACCTTGAAGCGTATAAAGACCAGCTTATCGAACGATTTTCAAACAAGGCGATCAGTGATCAGGTATCACGGCTTTGCGGCGATGGCATTGCTAAGTTTGCGGTTTATGTGGTACCCATACTCAAACAGATGTTGCAGGATGGGAAGGATATTTCGATAGAGGCTTTCCTGATAGCTGTTTATTGCAAATACCTGATAGGTGCGCGCACCGAGTCCGGTGAAAATATAGCTATCTCCGAACCTCACATCACCCCGGCGGACAGGAAGTTGATTTCGGGAGGATCGCCGGCCGAGTTCTTGAAGATATCACCTTTTGTGTCATTGGGACTGGACAAATACCCTGTGTTTATGGAAAAGTATGAGCAGTTTTATGCTATGCAGGTAGCAGAAGGGTTGAAGGTCTTATTACAGTAAACAACTAAAAAATACAAGGCAATGAAGAAGTTTTTCATAACGGTTGTTCTGTCGCTTTCGTGCGTATTGTCGGTTTCGGCACAAAAACAGACGGAGGCGTCAACGCTTAACCTGATAGGTAAGCCGTTTGAATCGACTCCCAATCCGTATCATAGAGTCGATACATTGGTTTATAAAGGTTTTAACAGGACGGAGAATCGACAACTCCGTTGCTCTGCCGGTATGGCTGTGTTGTTTAAAACGAACACACGTAATATACAGATTACGACAAAGTGGGGATATGTATATTCGAGCCATTCAACCATGCCGATCTCTTATAAAGGATATGATCTTTATATCAAAAATGCAAACGGTCAATGGCAGTATGCGGCAAGCGGTTCATTGAAAGCGTATAAGGGCGAGAAAACCGAGACATTCACGCTCATTGAGAATATGGATGGTACGATGCACGAATGTATGATGTATATGCCGATGTATTCGGAGGTCATTTCTTGTAAGATAGGGATAGATGACAATGCTGTTATCGAACCGTTGAAGTCCGATTTTCGTCACAGGATAGCGGTATATGGCTCTTCGTTTACGCAGGGAGTGAGCACGGATCGATCCGGTATGAGTTATCCCATGCAATTTATGCGTAATACAGGTCTTCAAGTCGTGTCGCTCGCAACAAGCGGACGTTGCCTGATGCAACCTTACATGCTCGACGTTCTTGCGGAAGTCAAGGCTGATGCCTTTATATTCGATACTTTTTCAAATCCTGACGCAGAACTGATAAGAGAGCGCCTGATGCCGTTTATCGATCGGCTTATAGCGGCACATCCGGCTACTCCGTTGATATTTCAGCGTACTATCTATCGTGAACGACGTTCATTCGATACAGTTCTTGATGCGAAAGAACGGGCTAAGGCGGCAACCGTAGAGGAGTTGTTTGCAAAAATCCGCACGAACCCGAAATATAAAGACGTTTATCTGATTACGCCTGATGCTTCCGATGCGCATGAGACATCGGTCGACGGAACTCATCCAAGTAGTTATGGATATGCACTTTGGGCGAAGTCGATAGAGACTCCGGTAATAGAAATTTTAAGTAAATATGGTATAAAATGAGACAAGCGGTATTAGTAGAACCAAAACATATTGAATTTCGTGAAGTTGAGGCGCCTAAGGCGTCGGACCTGAAAGAACATCAGGTACTTCTGAATATTAAGAGAATTGGTATTTGTGGAAGTGAGATACATTCTTATCACGGATGTCATCCGGCAACTTTTTATCCGGTAGTTCAGGGGCATGAATATTCGGCAGTGGTAGTCGCTACGGGGACGGCGGTTACGATCTGCAAGGCGGGTGACGTTGTCACCGCACGTCCGCAACTTGCGTGTGGGAAGTGCAAGCCTTGTCAGCGGGGAGAGTATAATATTTGTGAAGAGCTAAGAGTGCAAGCCTTTCAGGCAAATGGAGCTGCGCAAGACTTTTTTGTGGTTGATGATGACAGGATTGCGGTGTTGCCTGAAGGTATGTCACTTGATTATGGGGCTATGATAGAACCGGTGGCAGTAGCTGCGCATGCAACCATGCGTGGCGGGGACTTGAAAGGTAAGAATGTGGTTGTATCGGGTGCCGGAACAATCGGTAACCTCGTGGCGCAGTTCGCTAAGGCAAGAGGAGCCAAACGGGTTCTTATTACCGATGTGAGTGATTTCAGACTTGAAATCGCTCGTAAATGTGGCATAATAGATACGCTCAATGTAGCTAAGACGCCGCTCAAAGAAGGAGCGAAGAGGCTTTTCGGGGATGAAGATTTTCAAGCTGCGTTTGAGGTTGCCGGAGTTGAGTCGAGTATTCGTTCGCTTATGGAGTGTATCGAAAAAGGGAGTACCATCGTTGTAGTGGCGGTATTTGGCAAGGATCCGTCGCTTAATATGTTCTATTTGGGAGAGCACGAACTGAAGGTGAACGGAACGATGATGTATCGCCATGAAGATTATCTTACGGCTATCGATCAGGTAAGTTCGGGAGCTATCCGTCTCGAACCGCTTATTTCGAATCATTTTCCGTTCGAACAGTATGACAAGGCATATAAATTTATAGACGAGAATGGTGCAACATCCATGAAAATAATTATTAAACTATAAAACCATGAAAATAATAGGTATAGGAGAAGTTGTTTGGGATTGCTTCCCGGAAGGTAAGAGACTTGGCGGAGCGCCTATCAATTTCTGTTTTTTTGCAAAGGAGTTGGGAGCAGAATCATATCCCGTTACGGCAATAGGTGGCGACGAACTCGGTGATGAAACATTTACGGTGCTTAAAGAGACCGGACTTGATTTAGGATATATTTCCCGTAATATTTTGCCGACAGGTAAAGTGCTTGTGTCGTTGAATGAGGCCGGTGTACCGCAATATGACATTGTTGAGAATGTTGCTTGGGATACTATCGAGTGTAGTCCTGCGACCATGAAACTTGTCGGCGATGTAGATGCTGTTTGTTGGGGCTCTTTGGCACAGCGAAGCGAAAAGTCACGTGCT
>OGOC01002430.1_pt1 | contig 12196 bp, 9 predicted proteins | sample 1552561 | NCBI WGS metagenome assembly OGOC01 (sample SAMEA2580148, study PRJEB22360) | human gut metagenome | biome: human gut; feature: human-associated habitat; material: faeces | place: Denmark | collected 2008/2010
TTTATAAATATTGCTTTTATCTTTTGCACAAAGATAAATCTTTTTATCAGAATAAAAAAAATAATTAGATAAAATCGTTATTTATGTCTATTAAAAACACACTATAAATGATTTATATTAATAATATTTATGAATATGTTGTTCTTTTCACAAGTTACAATTCATTCCGATTCCAATATAGGGACTTAGTTTATTTCCTGAAAATCCGTATCCGATCTGTATTCCCAGCCCGAACCGCTTCCGCTTTGCCCGCTCTCTGACAAACACAGTCCTCGTTTTACTGTACACCTCTATACTATCCAGCTTTGCCCGGTATCCTGACACATAAGCCGTATAAAGGCTGTCTTTGTAGATTTTCTGCGTAATAGGCAAATACACTGTATCCCGGACTGTATCGCCCGGCACAGGGGCGGGAACAACGAACGGAAACGAATCTACAACGCTTTCATAAACCGGAACGGGTATTGTATCCCGAACCGTATCGATACGATTTGTAATGATCGTGTCTCTGACCACTTCACCCGATACGTGTTCCACCCTTGCCGGACGGAACACGATAAACAGGATAAGAACTGCAATAACGATATAAGGTAGATATTTCATAGCTTCAACACTTGTTTTCTGTTTATACCTTCACGGAATGATACGTGAACCCAACTAAAATCACGTTCGTCTATCAATTGATCGAAAGGCAATTCCAGCCGGATGATCTCGAAGAGTTTCCGGTTTTCCTCCTTACTTCCTACCGTAATATCAGCCGCCTCGCCTACCCGGTGTTGGCTGGATGTTGCCCCGTTAACGCTCCGGTTGAGAATAGCACTTCGATAACCGGAACTTATCCGGATGGGCTTGCCGTACTTCTCCCGAAGCGGGTCGAGAACATTCTCAACCAGCTTCGTTAAATTGTGAATAGCTTCGGCCGTTGGACAGTTATCAATTCCACGCGCTACGGCCGTATCGCTGTGGCTTAGTTCTTGGATTGTAAAATACTTCATACTATATGTTAAATTAATACTGTGAACAAAAAGATTTAGCTAAATTTGCGCTTACTTTTTATACTTTCTCCCGTCTGGGAAGATAGGCTTTGTATTTGTTTGCTTGTTTGTGTTGTTTGTGTGCAACCTCCCGTCGTTAAGTACAATGACGGGAGATTTTATCTTACTCTTTCTTTCCTGAAACATTATCGAACCCTTTCAGCTTGTTTATGATCGCTTTAGGGAAGAAGCCCGGGCAAATCTCTTCTACGTTCTCAATAATACTTAAGGCCTCACGTACCATTAATGCCGTACAAGCGAAATACCGGAACCAGACGAAACTATCGACTACCTGACCGGCGATGGAAAAATTACCCATCACATGCGACAGGACTAATACACAACTGTAAATGATAAGCTTACGCCCGATCATACCATAAGCTTTACTACTGATGTCTTTGGATAGCCAGTGCTTGACAAAGCCGAGCACCGTATCAACACATACAAGGACAATCAACCATTTGACAAACTCCCAGTCACCAAAGACATAGCGCTCAAAGAGTTCCAGCAAAGGAGAAAGAGGCAAGGCAATCAATGCAATCATCTTCAAATTTTTCATATTCTTGGATATATAAACTTTAATCGTATATTTGCCGCGTTAATATTAAATTACGCACTTCATGCGGTATGTATAAACTTTCGTTCCTCATCCATACCGCATCTTTCCGCCCCATCTGTGAAGACAGGGCGGATTCTTGTTACTTGGATTTAGATGCCGGTTTGGGCTCTAAAGTGGCTTTTACCTCTTTGGTGATCTGGTCAAATACTTCAAAGTGCGCTGCAACATTCTCCGACTCCGGAAGGGACATTTGTTTACTGCCTGATTCTAACAGCAAATACCCGATATACCGCCCGGAGGTTACGGGCTGCTTACCTGTAGGGGTGTCAATCTCTTCCGTGACCGTTTTAATGATTTCACAATGAAGGCGGCTGAGATTATCGTTATTGACACTGTAGTTTACATTGTACTGATAATCTCCTGAAACGGCTTTACCGTTTACTTGAACTGTTCTTGATTCTTCTTGAAACATAATTTATTGATTTTGAGAGTTAATAATTGCTTTATCTAATTCATTATAAATAGCGGTTTTCACCACTGCGAGTATCGGAGCCGGATCAACGTAATTTCGAATGATATTTGCACCTTGTTCGTCAACTTCAACTTCACCCTCTTTGTATATCCGTTGAGCAAACTCCAATTCACCCAAATCGGGTGTATTACAGTAAATAGCGTTTCCTACTGTTTTAGCTACGTCGAACTCTTTAATTTCTCCGTCAATAGCTGTTTTTACTTTAATTCTTCTAAAATTGATTTTCATATTCTATTTCTTTTGAATTTATTATTGTAATCTGCGCTCACAATGGGCATTTACCAAACATTGCGACCTACAACGAACACACGGAATGGACAATCACGGGGCCCGTTGTTTGCGTCAAGCATTAAAACCTCAAAATAAGAGTTGTTTTGTGTCTCTACCTGACCGAATACCCAGCCATACCCCCCTAAGCCTTGTACTAAAACAGCGTACTGCAGATGCTTCAAACTGTGGTATATCCTGTATTTTCCAGTAGCTATTTTCTGTGCACTGGTTAAGGTGCACCCGTTGCCCCATTCATTAGTGACTGTACCCGCTTGATATACATATCCGATACACAGCATTCCGGGAGCGTTCCACTTTTCACCGCCCCTTTGGGCGAAAATATGGCTTCCATACGATTCTATCGAATTTGCAGTGCCTGCGTTAGCCAAACATCTTAGAGCAAAACCGGAACTTCCGTATGATTCAATACTTAGACCACTGTAATTGTCGTTTCGTATGGACATCAATGCTGTGCGTGAAGTTGTAGGGCTGTCCCCTTCTTCGTTAATACGAAGGAATTTATTACCGGACATGTTTAACAGGATCTTAGCCTGCGAATTGCTTGCCGAAACAAGAGAGCCTCCCGATATATTCCAGGCACCGATCTTTGCACCATCAGTTACCGTAAGGTTTCCGGTTGTGATCCTCTGTGCTGAAAATGCCTGTGCCACCACTTCCGCAGCTTCAATCACATTGGCAGACAGTTTGCCGTTTGCGTTGATGGCGGCTGTCTGTTGACCTGTGTTATTTTGGAATAGCAGGTTATCGGCTTTCAGAATGATTTTTCGGGACGTGATGTTGATTCCGGTTTCGACTAAGCCGTTTTGGGTGGCGGTGACACGACCGTCTGCGGCTTCGGCTTTGTTATTGGCTGTGCCTGCTAAGGAATTGGCGGAATTTGCCGTTTGTTCTACTACGCTTAATTTTGCGTGGTCTGAACTTAGAGTTAACTCAGCCGCACTTAATCGCCTACCTTGATCGTCCACTTTGTTTGCAGTTAAAGCTATGCTTTCCTGCGTCTGCTTTATTTCGGTATAGTATCCGTATGTGCGGACGGGTTCAGTTCCATCGGTGCGAACGGGGAACTTTTGCCCGTATGGTGCGGTATAATCAGTTTGGTAGTAATGTATATTATCTGCATTACCCTCGTCATGCAAACATACGTAGTACTTAGAGCCACCTCTGATGCCCATTACACATTGTGACGATTCGGTTATTTGTCCCAAATCAACAACTATCTTTGCACCCGTAGAAGTCCATGCCTTATAATAGTCAAAGATATTTGTTGTCTTAACAGAGCTCCCCCAACCGCTACCGGACATTTCAAACGTTAAGTTCATAGAAAAACCGCCATCGTGAGTACTGTATGAAGGCTTTCCAAGTGCACCATCTAACGGACGGTCTATTTCAATCTTTCTTTTGTGGTTTTGTCCTATGTTGATAACTAAAGGATAGAATTTATTGTTATCCCAACCAACCAAATCAATAACCTTCGTAGCAACCCTAACGGCTGTTTTATCCAGCACGTCTACACGTCCAACAACAGACGTGATACTTTTTTCGGTCTGTTCGACGCGTGAAGCAAGTCCGGTAACACGTCCAGCAACGGTATTTATCTTTTCAACGGTGGATGTTATCTTACCTTCGACTACACTAATTTGACTATTAGTATATTCCTTAGATTCTATTATTCCATCTTCTGGCGCAGGCTTCCATTCGGTTGCAGTATCACCGATTTCAATCTGAGGATTACATATTTTCATCGTGGTACCATCACCGACTTGTATGTAAAATCCTATACCGATATTTTGTGCGTTAACAATATCATTCGGAACGGTAATAGTATGAACAAATCTACCTGTGCCGGCCTTCAATGAAGTAGAATCGAAGTACTTCCACGCACCGATATAGTAATAGTTTGATGTACCATCCTTTAATACACCTTCTTCCAGCCCTATACGACTATTTCGACCTAAAACAAGGTTGCTATATTCATAATCAAAAGACAAAGTAACTTTCTTTCCCCTTAAATCACGCCAATACTTAGACATGTTTATACGAAGATGATTCTCTACGCCAGTAATACATACACCCGATTTTAAACAGAGATTAGCACCACCTATGACACGCTTATTTAATTCTGTTGTTACGGATAGTTCTATTTTTCCCGGTATGGCTGATAATTCAGTAGCAATATTACTAAACTCCTGTTCGATGCTCTTTCCGTTTCTCAGAATGAAAATACCTTTCAGGAAACAGTTCATCGCATACAGACCGTATCCGGACGGTTGGAGGTCAGCCGGAAAGTCTGTATCCGTCATGCCATCGAGACAACCGAGTATAACCTTTGATTTGCCGGCCAAAGACGTAGAGTTTACCCCGTCCAGTACAGAAATACGCGGCTTGCCATCTTCCGAAGCGGTGAGATACAAAATACCCTGTCTGTTCGGATTCGTGAGGTTACCCATCTGAACCAGATCATCACCAACGGCCGGAACTGTACCATTGGGAAAAACGGATTTAAGTATGAGAATCGAATCATCATTAACCGAGGCAACCGGAACCCAGTAGTATTTAACGTGTCCGGATGTGTAGACCTGACAACGTACCAAGTCGTCAGCGACAAACATCATGTCGCCCTCTATACCTAAAACATAGTAAACCGGATCACCGGATGTTTCCGAAACGGACTTAACACGCCCGTTGGCGGATGAAATCACCAGACCGCCGTTAACCGCACGAACTTTCGAAATGATAAGTTCAAAAATGGTCATGGCCTTACGGACTACGGCATTATCTATTTCAAGGTTCCAATCCCCATTGATAGCCTTGTATAGCTTCATCCCTTCACCCATCAGTCCGGGGATGAATCTTTCTGAACTGATATAGTCCTTGACTATGGTTTGAAACAGGGTTGCGACGTGCTCAACATTCAGATCGTATGTTTTTGCAAGTGCCTGAACGAGTAAATTTAAAGTGTGCGTATCGCCTTTTACCCAAATATCCGCGCCTGTTGAAATATTCCCTTCCGAATGGAGTGTGCCAACATTGGCCGAACCGGTTACTTCCAATGTAGTGGCCTTAGCTTTTATATGAGCAATAATATTTTGTACCTCTGCATCACCTTGTTCATTGATAGATGCCAGATTATCACTAACGAGTAGTCCTTTTAAAAAGGTTATAGTTTCCTTTGCTTCATCTCTTTGATTCTTGCTTAAAAACATTTTTTTTAGAGCTTCCGTATTTATTTTTTTGAGCTCTTCATTTAGCCAAGATAGCACTTCTGCCACATGCCGGTTAGAGACACTGTGCTTGAGTACTGCTTTGTCAATGTAGTCAATGAGTTCATCTATAATTTGTTGCTGATCGGCCATATCAATTAAATTGAGGTGTGAACTGTTCGGTATGTATACGGGGATTTCCTATTTCGTCCTCTGAAAGTGATCCGGTGTAGCGAACATCGGAGTCAACGAAATGAAGAGTCATTTTAATGCTTTCTGGTGCAGTGGAGCGTATGGCATGGGTGAGGTTATCGGCTACGGCATTTACCCTGATGTTTCGTCCGGAAATTCCGAGTATCTTTATGTCATCGGAAGCAAGCATATCCATTAAATGCACAAGCTCTTCGGTATTGCGATATCCGGATTCGACCTGAAGCTTGTCACGGGCAGACTGTCGCTCGCGGGCCTCGATATAGTCATCAATGCTTTCATCGTAAATCTGATAAGTGGAGTCGGACTCAATTTCAGACTCGATGTTACCGATACCGGTGACTTCAATGCGTTCATAGGCTCCATAGGAGTTGAGAAATTCAAGTAAATAACGCTCACGGGATACTGTTCCGGGAGTGATGACAATAGTACAACTTTTGATTGATCCGGAATAGATATCGAAAACAGAAGCTAACTTTTGATTAGTTTGAAACAGTTTTTGCCGGAGCCGATATAGGTTAAGGGCTACCGGCTGTCCGGCTGTTCCGGACAAAGAGGTTTCAATGCCGGCTGCAACTATTTTTAATGCACCATCCGGATAAAGGAAAGGAATAGGTAGGAGTTCGGTTTCTCGGATGGTGATGATCCGCCCGTTGGTACGGGTGGTTTTGAAGAAATTGACCGATGAATTGAGCAGCTTCCAAGTGAATATATTGCTATTTTCATCTAACAGACGGCGTAATAGCCGCTTGCTGATGCCTCCGATAACTGCTTTCAGAGAAAGAGTTTTAGTTTCTCCCTGGGTGTTTTGGACACTAATGGCAATATCTGTAGCTGAAGTAGAATCGGGCAGTAATATATCAGTGGATTCGTTAAGCAGATGTTTGGGACTGAGAATACCTGAAAGGATATCCTGAAGAAAAACAGAGAACTCACCTTCACCACTTCCGGAAAAGATGGTGCGGTCGGCCTGACGAATAGTGTAGCTGACTACTGAACTGGAGTTTATAGTCAGCTTGATGGGATTTCCGGCTAAAGCGATTGTAGACGGATATATGTTTGCTGTTAAACTCATAGTGCATTGTAATTAGTTTGTATAATGGTACCGGACACAGAAGAGGTCGAAGAGCAGTACAATGCCAGAAACTCTTCCCGTTCCGGAGTGGGGGTGGTGATGAAACGGAAAAATTCATCGGTTGTAGCCTCGGAGGAACTTGTAAATTTCCGGTAAGCGGCAAGCAATGCAGTTACATTGCTTGTCTCAATTGCTGCTGTGATGGTTTTATCGTCATTCATGTTGCAAATATGATGTTTTGATCATGTGCGGCAAAGGACAACTAAAGCAGTTCTGCTTTAACGGAAAGCCCGTAAGTAATGGCATAGTGTACGCCTCCGTATTCTTTATCTTTCCAGATGATATCACCTTGAGATGTCTGACCATTGGGAACCCGGACCTTATAGTAAAGGTCGAAACTGTAATTGATTTCTTTGATGAAGAACTCTTTGCCAGCTTCATAATCTTCTTGAGTCGGTACAGTAAACGGTATCTCAATATCCGAAACCTGATCACTTACCTCGTTTTTACGTAGCACTCCGAGCCATTGCGCCGGTGGGGTAATAGCCTTCTTCCACTCCTCGACTTGTGCCCGTATCTTGAGTTCTACTATGTTTTCACGATTATTGTGAAACGCCCATTTGTAGAGTTGCTCAATCGTTTGTATTCCTTGCTCTGCATCCAAATCTAAATCGGTTTTCCCGACAGGAATCAGGAGACGAAGGGTACGAAAACGGACTGTAGCCGGACGTGAAAGAAGTTTAGGTAATGTATAGCGCACTGTATCAAGCAGTAATCGTTGACCATCTATATTGATCGTTTGACTGAAATCAATATTGAGTAATTGAATTGGATTCAAGTGTACGGGAACTTCAACCGTATGATTGGAATGTCGGAGAATAGCGTCAAATCCCTTCCAAAAACGGGAGAACAGGCCATTATCACCAATAAAGGTCATGGAGATATCGAACGTGTGACCGTTGATGACAATAGCTTCACCGCCGGGTGTGTAACATCTTGGCGATCCATAGGGGTAGGGAGTGGATGCACGGGGCATGGAAAAGCAAAAGCATAGAGGAGTTTGGGTGTTTTGCTCCTCTGCCAGTTCTACGCTGGCGCTGGAGATATTGGTATATTTGTGTACTTTTCCAAGGAGATAGGCAGGACAAACCGGTTGGTCATCAGGGTAAGAACCTTTCATCGGCAGGCATTCATCAATAGAGGATATCTCCATATAGCTAATGTCCGCACCTTTATCCCAGGGAAAGAAGTCAGAGCTACGGGCTTCACGAATTCCCGTCAGATTGTTGCGGACGTAATAAAATCCATCCCATAAGGAATAAGTGAGATACCCTTTTGCTGTGTTATTTGACAAGACATGCCCAAAAGGTTTGAGAAATTTGTCGAGTGAATCGCTGGTAGGAGCAGCTACTAAATTGGTATAAGGACCGGAGATATTGGTCGATGCGGAGAGCTTGAGTTGCTGTGCAGCGGCGTAGTTAATGACAGGACAGGCCGACTTGAGCAGGGACCAATTCAGTGAGGGCGGAGCTGAGATGATATCTTTGATAAATTTGAGATTAACGGTTTTATTTTTTCCATCGACAAAATACACCATACCAAAGCGGCAGTAGAGGGCTTGCAGGAACTCGTTAATCGTGCAATCGGGTAGAAGGTCAGAGTAATCAATGAAACCCTTGACTATGCTGTCGGCCATGTTGTTCAGAACTACCAGACGGGAGAGTTGACGGTGGGTTGAAAATGGATTTTCAAGGACCGTATAACCGTACCGGACGAATATAAAATTGAGTATCCAAGACACCTTTAAAAATGGGCTGATGGCATAACCTTCGGGAACGGAAGTAAGGACGGGTTCGTTATTGATAAGGAATGTTTCCTGTCTGGCAGCTCCCTGAAGGAAATAGCTACCATTCTCCGATTTAGCTATCTTGTTGATGTATTCCGGGTAGTAGGTGGTAGTTTCCGTATCGTCCACGGTCGTTGTATGTGATGGCATGGACACACAAATGGGGAAAACGGAAAGAGCATCGTCTACGATTGTTTCATTCATAATAGAATTGAGCAGGCTGATGACTCCGGTTGTTCCTCCTTCGGGACGAATAACCGGAGCAGAGAGGGAACGGAGTGAAACAGCATTCCATTCCGAGTAAAGCTCAGACTCGTCAAAACCTATATTGGATACGATTCCTCCGGATTTGGAGGCTTGTGTGATGTTCATCTTACCTATTCGGTTGTAGACACCATCGGAGACGGTGACACGGGTATCCGGGGCAGGGGAGTAGGTACTATCCGGACGATGGACATGGGTGATCAGTGAAAGGTTGTTTCGGGAGGCAGGAAGCGTGGCAGGTACGGATTGTGAACCACGTTCGTTGTAAATAGGGGAGGTGTCTTCGATCTCGATGCTGAAATCGTTTTGAAGATCGAATATTCCTAATTGATTTTTTATCTTGAGTGACATGTATTATTGTTTTTTACGGGTGAATGGTTCCTTTGATTTATCTGCTAATTCTTGTGCTTCGTTGAGCTCGCGAAGCACGATGTATGCTTTGAGGTATTTAAGTTTCTCAATCAGTGCATGTAACTCTTTGATCAGTTGAGCCAAGTTTGCTTCCTTATCAGTCGGTGAAGAAGTTGTCTGAGAGATACGGGAAGTACTGTTACGGATCGGATCGTAATTGCCTTCAGCACGCTGGGGAACTCGGCCACTGCGGGCATCCTGAATGGCTTGTACGACAATGGGGTAATTAATGTGGTGCTGAAGACGGGAAAGATCTTCGGCATTGATGATCAGCTCTGCTCCGGATTCGGATATCAATGAGGTACGGCGGACGATTCCGGTCGGTGAATCACCTATGTAGGGAACATCCCGATAGGTCCGGCCATCATCTTCACCAATGACATTGTATCTGCCGGATGCCCATTGCTTGACTTGCACCTGAGCAGTTTTGGTACTGTCGGTATTGTTATCGGTCGCAGAAGTGGAAGAACTCCCTCCCTTAATCAGTTCTTTGAGCGTTGATTTTGCAGCGGCCAATGCTCCCATGATCAGTCCGGAGAGAACTGCGGCACGGGCTGCACCGGTTGCTCCAAAGGTTGCAACAGAGTCGGGCATTGCATAGGCTTCGGCAGCAGAACGGGCTACAGCTCCGACGGCTACACCCGTGGCCTTGGCTATTTCAATATCAATCATCTGGCTCAGTACATCGAATAGGATATCGAGCATGGTATCAGCAAAGTTCTGCAGGGCATTTTCTTGACCTGATATCATTTGTCCGAGGGTATCGCCGATTTGTTCACCGTATTGCCGGTACTGTTGTGCCTGTTCGGTGAGCCTTTGTTTCTCTTTCCTGGCCAGTTCGTCTTTTTTCTTTTGAGCTGCATCTTCAAGTTTCTTCCGCTCTTTCTCTTCATCTTGAAGACATTTTACTTTAAAGTCGAGTAGTTGTTGTTCAATGGTGCGCCGTTGATCAGCGTCGAGATTAGCAATTTTGAGAACACGTTCCAGGTGCATGATGGTGAGATGCTCCATGGCTTCATTGTACTCTTTCTCTGTTTTCAGATTTTCATCCTTACCGGAAACATAGAGACGTTTTAGGTCCTTTTGTTGGTTTTCATAAAGTGTCTTTTCTTCAGCGAGCTGTCGGTTCATCTGCTCTTTTTGCTGTTTAATTTTGATATCGTTGATTCGATTTTGAGCATCAATACCTTCTTTACTTTTTGCACCGGCTATATTAATGATACGTTGCTGATGTTCTAATTCGAGGGTTTCCATCCGGTTATTGAACTGCTGTTCGGTTTGCAAGGTTTCGTCCTGGCGTTTGAGATAGGCTTCTTTAAGTTCCGACTGGTGTTGAGAGTAGAGCTTGGCTTCTTCTTCAAGCCTCTTTTTAAGAAGGGATTTGGCTTTCTCTTCATCAATTACGGGAGTTGTTATTTTGTTATTTGTAGTTTCTTCATTCGCTTTGTTGACCTCCTCTATGGCTAAAGCTGATTCGCCTATCTCTTTGGTTATTTCATCTATTTTCTCAGAAATTGAGGATAAATTTTTTCGCGTTTCATTAAGAGTTTCTAAAGCTTTTCCTTCTTTTTCTGTGCCAAAAAGTCTGGAAATTTTAGCTGTAAGGCTATTCCGATTATATCCTTGTAAGGTATTGGTTTGGCGAATCTTCCAATATTGATCACTTTGGGTTTCTTCATCTTTTTCCAGTGTACGTTTCTGGGCATAAAGATTTTCAAGTTCTTGCTGTGCTGCTTTTAACTTGATTTGTTTTTCAAGTTGTACCAGGTAATCTTTGATTGCGTCTGTATTGTTTTTCGTTAATGTTCCTTCATCGGTTAGTTTGGCATTGTAGTCTGGAATGATTTCTTTTAGATCATTTAAAGCCTTTCGACGAACATCAAGCGCAATTCCATTATCATTGATGACAGCAGTCAAAGCACGTATCTTCGATTCTTGTTGAATAAATGATTTATTGGTCTCTTCATTTACTTTTTTTATTCCTGATACAGAATCTTTTAATTCATCGTTTTTCTTTTTTAAGTTTATGAGGTAGGCTATAGCTGTGGCCGCGACTACGGCTATTATACCATAGGGGTTTGTCATTAGCTCTTTCTTAATGGCTTTTAAAGACTTTGCAATATTATTATTCCAAAATGTAACGACTTTACTGATTATTACATCAGAGTTCTTAGCAGCTGTGTAAGCTATAAGGGCAATGGTCAATAATGTAATGGCCCTTTTGTTTTCATTGATGAAATTTAATAGTTTAATGAGTTTTCCAGTCCAACTGACAGCACCATTTGCTGCTGATATGAGGGCGGGATTGAGTTTTTCTAATAATTCAATACCAAGTTCCTGCATGCGGTTTTTAGCTTGCGATAGTTTAGCTGCCGCTGTTTCTGATTTTGTGGCAGCCTGTTCCATGGCTACAGATGTACCCGTAACTGCTTGAGTGTAGTATTTTACCTTATCGGCTTCATTGATAAGTACGGAGGCCACATTGTATCCTTCTTCTCCAAATTGCTTCTTAATCTGGGCTGCTGAGAGTTGCTTTTTCTGAAGGTTATCCAAAGCTTTCTCTAAACCAACGATTTTGGGATTTGTATCGTCTGCTCCGGTTTGTAGGGTAAGGAAGAATTTCTTTAAACCGGTACCGGCTATTTCGTCTTTGATACCTTTTTCGGCCAATGTTTCAATAGTACCCACGAGCTGTTCGATAGGAATTTCGGCAGAGGCAGCAGCTACTCCGGATTTGGTAACGGCTGGGGGGGCGGGCCCTCCCGAAATTCTTG
>OGOC01002445.1_pt1 | contig 12118 bp, 9 predicted proteins | sample 1552561 | NCBI WGS metagenome assembly OGOC01 (sample SAMEA2580148, study PRJEB22360) | human gut metagenome | biome: human gut; feature: human-associated habitat; material: faeces | place: Denmark | collected 2008/2010
GTACAGAAGATGTATTCATGCTTTGGCAAAGTGCTCCGTCCGTAATTATAGGCAAGCATCAGCGGGTGGAAACGGAAGTGAACCGGACGATGGCGGAACAAAACAAGATTCCTGTATTCCGGCGGTTTTCCGGTGGCGGTGCCGTATATCACGATTTGGGCAACATCAATCTTACGTTCATTGAAACTACCCGTCTGGCGCGTTTCGAAACTTATCTGGAGCGAACGGTTGAAATGTTGACTGCCGCCGGAGTTGCAGTGAGAGGCGACGAACGATTGGGTATTTATGTCGACGGGCGAAAAGTCTCGGGCAGTGCGCAATGCGTACATCGCAATCGTGCAATGTATCATTGCACACTGCTGTATGATACAAATCTGGCGTTGTTGAACAAGTTGCTTGAGGTAGAAGGACTTGAGGAAAAGGTTGCCGTACATCCTGCTGTCCGTTCGGTACGTAGCGAAGTGACGAATCTGAAAGAGTATATGCATCCGGCTCTATCTACAGATAAATTCCGGGAGTGGGTTTTTCGTTATTTTGCAGGTCCTTCGATTGCCGAAGCGTTCAGTAAGGAGGAACTGGCTATTATCGAGGGGTTACGGGAAAGTAAATACAACATCATCTGTAACTGACGTGAATATCACCAAGCAGTCTGATTATTCAGTATCCGGTGGAGGAGAACTATTTTCCTTTCAAAATTCAGCCTTCTCATACGAAAAGTGTACTTCCATCTTCCACCCTCGATTTGGCAAGCTCGATTCATCGTTTGTATTTGATGTACAGATAGGATGTATCTGTTATCCTATCTGTTTATACCATTTAAAGCAGTTTGTTTTTCTTAGTATCTTTAGTGAAAATGGTTAGGTTCTTATCTCGTCCCGCATACCCGGGTTGAGATAAAGATACTTTAGAAAGAAGTAAAGTAATTATTGATAATGCGTTATGCTTGCTATGGAATCTGCTTGCTTTCTTGCTAATGCGTGAGAACGGATATTTAAAGGATGCGCGAGATTGATTTATGTTTTTAGCCACTAAACGGCTTTCTTATCCAGGCGATTACTTAAAAAAACATTAACTTAAAACTTTCTTTTTCACAATCTTGTTCTACTTGTACAAGTGAAAGAATAAATAATTGTGTATATGGCAAGATTCGAAATAAAAATGCCCAAGTTGGGCGAAAGTATTACCGAAGGAACCATTTTATCATGGTCGGTGCAGGTAGGTGACGTGGTCAATGAGGACGACGTACTTTTCGAGGTGAATACTGCTAAGGTCAGTGCGGAGATCCCTTCTCCCGTTGCCGGAAAAGTGGTGGAAATATTGTTTAAAGAAGGCGATACGGTACCGGTAGGTACGGTAGTTGCCATTGTAGATATGGATGGAGAAGGTTCCGGAGAAGCATCGGAAACCGCAGGCTCTGTAGAAACGGCGTCTGCTCCAAAGGCTGCCGAGGTGTCGGACACTGCGTCTGTTCCGAAAGTTCAGGCGGAAGTAGCCGCTCCCAAAGTGGAACGTTGGTATTCGCCGGCAGTACTTCAATTGGCACGGGAGGCGAAGATTTCTCAGGAAGAACTGGATTCGATTCCCGGGACAGGTTATGAAGGCCGGCTGAGCAAAAAAGATATCCGCACTTACATCGAGATGAAGAAAGGTGCTCCGGCAGCCGACGTCTCTACTACGGTGGTTTCGACGGTTTTGGCAAATAATTCGGGCTCTTCTCCTGTTCCTTCTGCAGAAGTACAAAAGAAGGCTGCCGCTGCGGCTCCTCAGGCTCAGCATGGACAATCTGCTTCTGCCGTTTCTTCAGATGCATCGGTAGAAGTCAAGGAGATGGATCGAGTACGTCGCATCATTGCCGACCATATGGTGATGTCGAAAAAGGTTTCTCCGCATGTGACTAATGTGGTCGAAGTAGATGTCACCCGGCTGGTGCGTTGGCGCGAAAAGACCAAAGATGCTTTCTTCCGTCGTGAAGGTGTGAAGCTGACTTATATGCCTGCCATTGCTGAGGCCACTGCCCAGGCGTTGGCTGCCTATCCTCAGGTAAATGTCTCGGTGGACGGATACAACATCCTGTATAAGAAACATATCAATGTGGGCATTGCTGTTTCGCAAGATGATGGAAACTTGATTGTTCCCGTAGTGCATGATGCCGATCGTTTGAATCTTAACGGACTTGCCGTAGCTATCGATTCGTTGGCGAAAAAGGCACGGGTTAATAAGCTGATGCCTGATGATATCGACGGAGGAACATTTACAATCACCAATTTCGGTACGTTTAAGATGTTGTTCGGAACTCCGATCATCAATCAGCCGCAGGTGGCTATTCTCGGAGTGGGTGTCATTGAGAAAAAGCCGGCTGTGGTGGAGACTCCCGAAGGAGATGTGATAGCCATTCGCCATAAGATGTACTTGTCACTCTCTTATGATCACCGTGTGGTGGATGGTTCGCTGGGAGGTAACTTCCTGCACTTCATTGCCGATTATCTGGAGAACTGGAAAGAATAGTTGCCATATCGGAGATTTACAGAATAATAAATCAGTCTCACCACAGATCTCCCGGATCGTTGCGGAACTTGTTTGGGGATCTTTATCCTTAAACTGTGATCATCTGTGTGATTTGTGGTGAAAATCCTAAACCCACTTTAAATATGAAGAAATACGATATAAAAACCACTGACGAACAGACTCTCCGCAAGTGGTATCATTTAATGACTTTGGGGCGTGCGCTCGACGAGAAGGCACCCGCCTATTTGCTGCAATCTCTTGGCTGGTCCTATCATGCTCCTTATGCCGGGCATGACGGCATCCAGCTTGCTATCGGGCAGGTTTTTACTCTTGGTGAGGACTATCTTTTTCCTTATTACCGGGATATGCTCACTGTGCTTTCTGCCGGAATGACTCCGGAGGAACTGATTCTGAACGGTATTTCAAAAGCTACAGACCCGGGTAGTGCCGGACGTCACATGTCCAATCACTTTGCCAAACCGGAATGGCACATCGAGAATATCTCTTCTGCTACCGGTACGCACGATCTTCATGCGGCAGGCGTAGGGCGTGCCATGGTTTATTATGGGCATAAGGGGGTTGCCATTACTTCACATGGTGAGTCTGCCACATCCGAGGGATTTGTCTATGAAGCTATCAACGGGGCCAGCAACGAACGTCTTCCGGTTATTTTTGTATTTCAGGACAACGGTTATGGCATTTCCGTCCCTAAAAAGGATCAGACTGCCAATCGTAAAGTGGCCGATAACTTCTCCGGTTTTAAGAACCTCCGCATCATTCATTGCAATGGAAAGGATGTATTTGACTCGATGAATGCCATGACCGAGGCCCGTGAATTTGCTATAGCCAACCGTACTCCGGTTATAGTACATGCCAATTGCGTACGTATCGGTTCGCACTCCAACTCTGATAAGCATACTCTCTATCGCGACGAGAATGAGTTGGCATACGTGAAGGAAGCCGATCCGCTAATGAAGTTCCGTCGGATGCTGTTGCGCTACAAGCGCCTGACCGAAGAGGACCTCCAACAGATAGAAGCTGCCGCCAAGAAAGAACTGGCTGCCGCCAATCGTAAAGCGTTGGCTGCACCCGATCCGATTCCGGAGAGCATTTACGACTTTGTCCTTCCCGAACCGTATATTCCTCAAAAGTATAAAGACGGACTTCCGGGGCCTGTCGAAGGTGAGAAGAGTTTCATGGTGAACGCCATTAATGAAACGCTCAAAGAGGAGTTTCGCCGCAATCCTGATACCTTTATCTGGGGACAAGACGTGGCCAATAAAGATAAAGGAGGCGTATTCAATGTCACCAAGGGGATGCAACAGGAGTTTGGTGATACCCGTGTGTTCAGTGCTCCGATAGCCGAAGATTATATTGTGGGAACGGCCAACGGAATGTGCCGTTTCGATCCTAAAATACATGTGGTTATTGAAGGCGCTGAGTTTGCCGATTACTTCTGGCCTGCTGTCGAACAGTACGTTGAGTGTACACACGAGTATTGGCGTAGCAATGGTAAGTTTACTCCCAATATTACACTTCGCCTTGCTTCGGGTGGATACATTGGCGGTGGATTGTATCATTCGCAGAACCTTGAAGGGGCTCTTACGACTTTACCCGGTGCCCGTATTGTTTGTCCGTCGTTTGCCGACGATGCTGCCGGGCTGCTCCGCACCAGTATGCGTTCCAAGGGATTCACTCTTTATCTGGAGCCCAAAGCGCTTTACAACTCAGTAGAGGCTGCTGCCGTTGTGCCCGAAGAGTTTGAAGTTCCCTTTGGTAAGGCCCGTATCCGCCGCGAAGGAACCGATCTGACTATAATTACTTATGGCAATACTACCCATTTTTGTCTGGATGTTGCCGAACGTCTTGCCCGGGAAGGAGTGGGGAGTGTCGAAGTTATCGATCTCCGTTCGCTGATTCCGTTGGATAAAGAAGCGATTTTTGCTTCCGTACGGAAAACCGGTAAAGTGATGGTGGTGCATGAAGACAAAGTCTTCTCCGGATTCGGTGCCGAAATTGCAGCGCAGATTGCCGGGGAAATGTTCCGTTACCTGGATGCCCCGGTACAACGTGTGGGCTCCACCTTTACTCCGGTAGGTTTCAATCCGATATTGGAACGGGCTATTCTGCCGAATGATGAAAAGATATATAAAGCAGCCAAAGAGTTGCTGGAGTTCTAATTAAAAAAACGATCAATCATGAAAAAGATAGGAATATTCTATGCTGCCAAAGCCGATAAAACCTCTTGGGTGGCTGAAAAGATTCAAAAAGAATTTGGTACTTCTGCCGAGTCTGTAGCTATCGAAAATGCCTGGCAGAATGATTTTGAAGCCTATGATAATTTCATAGTCGGTGCTTCCACCTGGTTCGATGGCGAACTGCCTACTTATTGGGACGAGCTTCTGCCTGAACTCCGCACCTTGCAGTTGAAAGGGAAGAAAGTGGCTATCTTCGGGCTTGGCGATCAGGTGAAGTATCCCGAAAACTTTGCCGATGGTGTCGGACTGCTTGCCGAAGTCTTTGAGAATGATGGAGCTACGCTTGTCGGTTTTACTTCTATAGAAGGATATAGTTTCGAGCGTTCCCGGGCTCTGAAAGGTGATAAATGGTGTGGATTGGTCATTGACATCGAAAATCAGTCGGAAATGACTGATAAGCGAATAAAAGACTGGTGTAGGCAGGTGAAAAAGGAATTTGAAGTTTGATCCGGTCATACCGCAGAGTAGCACAGGACTGACTGTTATGTCGTTCGTGTGTTACTCTATGGCAGGCCCGTGTGTGTTAAAGTACGAACTTTACTGCTGCCCATCGGTTTTTCTCTTGATGGTGTACGAAGGTGAGTCCGTGCTTTTCTGCTTCCCGGCGGATAGCCGGAATATCATCGATATAGAATCCGCTCATAAATAACTCCGATCCCGGATGCATGCATGCTACATACTGCTTCATATCGTTCAGTAAGATATTGCGGTTGATATTGGCTATTACTACATCGAATGGCCCTTTCCCTTGCAATGCCGAAGCATCCCCCTGCGAGACGGCAATATCTGTCACTCCGTTCAGTTCGATGTTCTCTATCGAGTTGCGTACACACCATTCGTCGATATCGATGGCTGTGCAAGGCTTAGCTCCCCGCATCCGTGCGAGAATAGCCAGTATTGAAGTTCCGCAGCCCATATCCAGCAGCGACTTGCCGGTCAGTTCGCTATCCAACAATTCTCCGATAATCAGGCTTGTCGTTTCATGGTGTCCTGTTCCGAATGCCATCTGCGGATTGATCAGGATATCATATTCTGCCTTAGGCACGTCCTGATGAAATGTGCTATGAATCACACAACGGTCTCCGATCACAATCGGTTGGAAGAAATTTTTTTCCCATTCTTCGTTCCAGTCCTTGTCTTCGGCCTCGGCAAACGTATAAGAAATTTCCGTATCCGGCACAGGAAAATTTGCCAGCTCTGTTTTCAATGTCTCTTCGTTGTAAAGTGATTGCTGAATATAAGCGGTCAGTCCGCCTTCCCGTTCGACAAAACTCTCGAATCCGGCTTCGCCCAACACGGCAGCAAGCACATCATTCACCGTTTCGGTGCAAGGATGTGTATCAAAAGTGAACTCAAAGTACTTCATAGGTGTTTTTATTTGCAAAAGTACGATTTAAAGGGATAGAAACAAAGTAAACATTGTTTTTATCGGGTTGAGATTTGTTAAGTTAAAGAACAGGCTATTATGCAGTGAGCGCAGATAGTCCAATTGCCTCAAGAAGTAGTTCTTAGCGAGTCAGAACATATATACGATACTTCTCTGTACGTTCTGCCAATATTTGCGATATCAGGCAGCATTATTCTGGCCCATTTTACAACCTAGCGATTAATCGGCTGTATTAGATTAGAACGATAACAGAAGAAATGAATAAGGCGACTGAATAAGTCGTCTTTAACACTATAGCTTCCCATGTATGTGTGGCGCGTCCAATATGTCGTAATTTCTAATAATGGCAATAACTGGTTCAGAAAGAAATACTATCTTTGGTCATGTAGAAGCAAACTTTGTTATTTAACTGAAGTGTAAGTCTCCGGGTCGAAAGTCTCGGAGTTTTTTTGTGTATTTATTCCCCAAAGTGTGTGTTTATTCCCCAAACTTTTTTATTGTCTTGATCATAACTTGTTGTTTTATAGTTGATTTATACTCTTTGGACATTTTGGCATGCCCTTTGCTTTTTATTTAGCATAAAAGTTGTTTTAATTATTCACACCAAAAAAAATTACGATTATGAAAAAGGTATTAGTAGCATTAGCAATGATTATGGGATTAGGAACATCAGTAGCGTTTGCCAGTGTATCGGGTGACACTTTAGCAGTAGAACAAACTCTGCAAACTCCTCAGGACGAATTTACACAAATAGCCGCAAAGGAACTTCCTGCTGCTGTTATCAATGCATTGGCCAAAGATTATGAAGGTGCTTCGATAAAGGAGGCTTTCGTTTCGGAAAGAGAAACCGGTAAGGTATATAAAGTGATTGTGACTGTAATCAAGGAAGATCAATCTACGGAAGATGTAACTGTTCTTTTGAATGAGAAAGGTGAGATAGTGAAAGAATAAAGCGATTAAATGAGAGGCTTTCATTTACACTCTACTTTCTATAGCCCTGATTTTTAAAGATCAGGGCTGATTATTCTCGCAATTATAATCAAAGTTTTTTTTAATCAGAAGAATCTTCCGGGATTGTTTTACATTTCCACGAATCAGTAGTCTTATGATAAGCCTATACGTTGTGAAACGGAGGTTCAATCTCTTTTTAATCTTGAACGTAGTAAGAGGTAAACACAGGCCTCTTTAGAGGGAGGACAATATATGTGTTGTTATGTCTTCTTTTGTCAGTTCTCCCGGATATAAGGTTTAATTGTAATTTGTTGACGTTTCCCCGCTTCTTATACTAAGAAGTGGGGATTTGTTTCATCTGGAAGATTTTAGAGAATGTATTTTTACTCCTTGCTCTTTATTATATAGTATTTAGCTTTAGATCTCTGTTTTATGTATAAATACCTAAGAGTAGGTATTGGCGATTTACCATCCTTTACTTGTCTTTATAAAATATATGATTTAAGTCTTTTTTATTAATGAATTTAATCTCTTTCTTTTTTTTCGGATGTTCTGATGATATAGGGGAGTCCAACAAAAGTCTTTGCAGATAAGCTCTCCAATGGAAAAAACTTTTCATGTTGTAATGATATTGTCGGTGACTGGTTGTTTTTGGCTAAGTTTTTGGATTCAGTATTCCTCATATGAAGATCTGCTAGTTTTCTTTAAACTTACTGAATTTTAGGTTTTTTTGTAAAAGCAGTAAACTGATAATCTGTTGTCTAATAATGTATTTGATTTTTATCATTTGCTAAAAAACAAATCATAAATGAACTTTTTGATCCAAATTTTTGTTATTTGAAATAAATTTTCAATAATTGATACTATGAAGTCTAATCGACATTTTTTTTATTTTTCATTTAGATTTTGTTATTTCTATTCATCTATCAAACCACCATAAAAATCTATATTATCTATATCTTACAATATAGAGACGAAAATAAAAATCTAAACTATAACTTACATAAATCATTAGAATGAACAAAAATACTATTCTATATGCAATATTGGCAATGCTGTACTTTATGTTATTTTCTTGCTCCCAAGAAGAGTTGATTCTGCCAGATCCGACACCTCTGGATGCCTATAAAAGACAGAGTACTCAACTGGGTATTGACAGAGAAAAAATCAATATTAATACAGAAGATGCTAGTATAGTCGCAGAAATATTCAATAGAAAAAATCATCATTTAACAAGGAATTCGTTAAATGAACCTACCAAACGGATAAAAGAAATCTTTACTTTATATAATAATGGAAAACCGATGATGTATATTATCAATTATCAAGATCAAAAAGGTTACACCATTATTAGTGCAACTAAAAAATACTATCCTGTAATCGCATACTCCGATGTGGGCTCTTTTTCTCTGCAAGAGTCTTATAACGATGGTTCCTCCATTCTATTAGATGAGTATAAGAAAATTATGCAATATAACGAAATACAGCCAGATAGTATCATAGATAAATATAGGAAAAAATGGGTTGAGTTTGAAAATTTAAAAACAGAAAAGCTAAGTGATGTCTCTACAAGATCCTTAAGTGATTATGCAATGTCCATTAAAAAGAGGAGCAAAAAAAGATCTGGACTAACAAGGGTTATGAATGCCATGACTTGGGCGCAATCCGAAATTTTCTTTCTAAGGAAAGGGCTGATGGATACATCAGAGACATCTGTAATCATACGGATCAAAACTATAACTGTGAGAAAGTAAACCTACTGTTAATAAAAAAATATCCAATAAAAACGATTGGACCATTACTAAAAACGAGTTGGCATCAACGCTCTCCCTTTAATGTAGATGCCTCCAATAAGTTGGCTGGTTGCGTACCAATTGCAATTGCGCAGATAGCCAAATATTATGAATGGCCCGTTACATATAGTTGGACACATATTCCATTGAGATGTAATACGAATATGGAAGATGATGAATTTTTCAAAAAGTTTATCAAAGACATTCGTAGTTTCTCAAAAGTAACCTACAAAGATAAAGCCACGGGAGCTACGATGGGCAACGCTGTAAAAGCATTCAAAAAATTGAATTATTCTGCAACACCAATGGACTACAAAAGAAGTGAGACAATTCAAGAAATACAAAACAACAGACCTGTTTTTATGGGAGGAGACAGAAAAGCAATTTTTTTTGATATAATCACTAAAGGTCATGCATGGGTATGCGATGGTTATGAAGTACGCCAGACACAATATGCATCATTAGTTTGGGGAAGTAAATTCAATATACCCGATATGGAAGAACCTGATTATTTTTTCACCAATGGTACCTATGATACCTCTGAATTTCTTCATATGAATTGGGGATGGGGTGAAAATGGGGGAAATGGATGGTATATTTTTGACAACATATATAATAGAACTCATGATGTCAGCTATCATTTAAATAGAGAAATTATTAAAGTGTCACCTAATAAATAACAACATTATGAAAAAATTATTATTATTATCTGTATTATCAATCCTTATGATTGCCTGCCACCAACCAGATACTCCACCATATTCATACAGTATGAATATAGATATGCAAATCATCTCTTCTTTGGAGACTACCTATCCTCTTGATAACTTAGAAACAGTTATTATTAACTCTAGATTAGAACTCGCTTCGTCAAGTTATCGAATAAAGACCTTGATCAGTTCTAATGACCTACAAGAGAGTTGGCTTGAACGTCCAATCGTTATGCAGGGAAGAGAAGGACATAGATATTTGTCTTTACCAATAACTTTTAATGAAGAGAAAGATAGATATAATGTGAAAATTGAATTTTATTGTCCAGAAATTTTTAAAGACGATAAATACCACACAATAAATATCGTTTATTCGATTGTTAAAGGGAAGTATTTATATAATTTAGAATCTTTTACATTAGATTCATATGCAGGAGAAATAGAGAATCAGGGAGAGAATAATGCTCCTATTATTGTATTCTCTATCAACACAGCCGAAAAAAAAGAGTAAACAAGGTCTTATAAAGAATAAGGCGACTGAATTAGTCGCCTTTAACACTATAGCTTCCCATGTATGACGTGTCTAATATGTTAAAGACGATCTTTTTGGTGCCGGTTTTTCGTTACCCGAAGTGACAGTAATCGGTAGACGTCCTACATCTTCTGAAGACCCGTTTAAATGGCCTTTTGGGGATATGCCTTCTGAATCTCCGAAAGCCCTTCCCGGACTTGATGACTTTTTTTCTCCTCAAGGAGGCGGTTCATCTCCGTTATCTTCACCACAGCAATCAGGCTCTTTGCCTAAACCTGAAGAAGTCATTAAGGATGCAACTGTAAAAAAGGCTTTGGAAGAAGCCTGGAGTGATATGCTTAAGCGTTCCACAGAGGTCCAAAGACAAGAAGTTGGTTTCTGGATTTATTATGATCCGGTGAAAAAGCAATATTACATAGGTAAGAAACGATATGGTATGGCAGTGAAGAATGACGGAAAAGTAAGAGGAAATATAAGCCTTGGAGACAAATCTCCTTCTATAAATGGTGTGCCTGCCACAGCAAAAGTGGTTGCTTCTTTTCATACACACACTCCAATGACTGAAATAAAAGGTAAGAAAAGAAAGGCAGGTCCATCTAAAGAAGATAAAGAAAATGCCGATAAAAATAAAATACCTATTGATATATTAGTTTTCCGTTGCATTTTAGAAATTGTAATTTATTAAGTCAGCTATATTAATGCCGCCAAGATAATATGATAGCATAAAAATGTCTCGTATCCGAATTAGATTTTTTTCAAATCAGTATCTCGTGTTGCTTTAATTTCATCTATTTATATGATGCAAAAGGGTATGTGACGTAGGTGATAAATCGGCATTGTAGAGTAAATCTCATGATTGCTCTTACAAAGGATAGCCTTATTCTTATTGTATCAGAGCGTATTTTCTCGTTTCTTAATTTGCTATTGAGATAAGAAGTGTCTGCTCTTTTAATGATATATCCATTCTTGAACTCTTGTATGGAATTCACTGTTAGATCAGTCACTATATAGCGAGTTTCATAATTGTGCGAAAGAGCTATTCATATTTTATGTGTATTGTCTCTTAATATTTTTCCAGGGACAATTGTCGGAAATAGATTTGCCATAATTTGTTCTACAATAAATTGATAATGTAAATGTGTCTTCGGCAATTAAATAGCCTCAGAAGTAACAGCTCTTTACTGACTATTACTAATTGATAATGAAATAGTTTGCTGAGTATTAGTGCTGTTTTTGTTTAATATAAGATAAATAGGGAAATCCCTATTATTGTTTGGGGAAAATCTATCCGGCAGCGTGAATACCTTGCTTATCTTTGTAACGTGAATAAAAAGATTAAGAAACCAATAAACCACGGAAATATGAAAAAGATTGTGTTATTATCGCTGTTTGCCCTGTGCCTCCCACTACTTGTGATGGCGCAAAGCAATAATGACGACCTTTATTTCGTACCTTCTAAGGAAAAAAAGCAGGAAGCCAAAAAGACTCCTGTGAAGAAGGAACCGGAAAAAAAAGTTGTCACCACGAACATTTATACGTCTCCGGGTACTACGGTAGTAGTTCAGGACCGTAAAGGAAACAAACGCGATATGCGTGATGTGGATGAGTATAACCGCCGTTACGATGCCAAAGATAACGAGTTCGCAATGGAGGACGATACATTATACGTAAAAGAAAAAGCTGTCTCCGATCCGGATGGTGAATGGGTGAACGGGTTCAATGGCTCACAGGATGACTACGAGTACGCTGAACGCATCATTCGTTTCCGTAATCCCCGTTTTGCGGTAAGCATTAGCAGCCCGCTTTACTGGGACATTGTTTATGGAACCAATTCCTGGGATTGGAATGTTTATACAGACGGTTTCTATGCTTATGCATTCCCGACATTTACCAACCGCTTATGGTGGGATTGGCGTTACAACTCTTATGGTTCCGGATGGGGCTGGGGGTGGGGGTGGGCTTTACCTTTTTTTATTGGAGCG
>OGOC01002452.1_pt1 | contig 12074 bp, 9 predicted proteins | sample 1552561 | NCBI WGS metagenome assembly OGOC01 (sample SAMEA2580148, study PRJEB22360) | human gut metagenome | biome: human gut; feature: human-associated habitat; material: faeces | place: Denmark | collected 2008/2010
AAGATCACCACCAGCGGCGTCTCGTCCTCGGGCACCCGTTCCAGGATGTCGGCCAGCCCGACATATTCGATGGCCGAGATCTGCGCCACGACGCCCTGATGGTTGCCGCGCGTCAGGCGGTTGAGTTTCTCGACCGGCACCTCCTGCACACGCACCTTATGCCGGAAGCAGAGGTCTCTCAACTCCGACATCAACTGCCCCTCGGCGCCCTTGCGGATGTAGAGCTTTTCGATCTGTTTTCCGGCCTCGATCGCTTCGGCCACGGGACGTATCCCGAAAATGATATTGTCCATATCCGTATGATTTACTGTTTTCCAATCGCCTATCCCGCACACCGGAGATGCGGCCGAGCAGGCTATCCCTGCTCTTCGACTATTTCAAGTTCGTACGACGCCTTCTCCCACTCGTGCATCTGGTGGTCGTAGCGGGCTTTCAGGTCGTTGTAAGCCTTGTAGTCGGCTTCGTTGTATTCGGTCGCGGCGGCGAATTTCGCATCATACGCCGCGATCTGCTTCTCGATTTCGGCCAGCTCCGCTTCGACCGTCTCGACCGCCCGGCGCAGTTTGCGGAGCTGCTTCTCCTGCTCCTTGCGCTGCTCGTAGGTCAGTTTCCCCGACGCCGCGGCGTCCCTGTTCGCAGCGGGCTGCGCGGCGGATTTCGCCGCGGGATTCGCCGCGGGATTCGCCGCCGGTTTTGCCGGAGCGTCGCGGCGTTCGATCTCCTGCAGGGATTCCAGCTTGCGCTTTTCAAGGAAGTAATAGATACCGCCGAGGTACTCCTTCACCCCGCCGTCGCGGAACTCGTAGACCTTCTGCACCATGCCATCCAGAAATTCACGGTCGTGCGAAACGACCACGACCGTGCCGTCGTACTTCATGATGGCACTCTTCAGGATGTCCTTCGAACGCATGTCCATATGGTTCGTCGGCTCGTCGAGAATCAGCAGGTTGCGCGGTTCGAGCATCATGCGGGCCATCGCCAGACGCGCCCGCTCGCCGCCCGACAGAACCTTGACCTTCTTGTCGATGTCTTCGCCGCGGAACAGGAACGCACCCAGAATATCGCGCAGGCGGGTGCGGATATCCCCCACCGCCACCCGGTCGAGCGTATCGTACACCGTGAATTCGCCGTCCATCAGGTCGTCCTGATTCTGGGCGTAGTAACCGATATTGACGTTGGCGCCGAGCCGCACCGAACCCTCGGTCGGCGTCAGCTGGCCGATCAGCATGCGCGCCAGCGTGGTCTTGCCCTCGCCGTTGCGCCCTACCAGCGCGATCTTGTCGCCCTTTTCGATGATGAAATTCGCACCGCTGAAGACATGCTTCGTCCCGAACGACATGCCGGCCTCGTTGATCTCGGCCACGATCTGTCCCGAACGGGGCGCAGGCGGGAATTTGATGTTGAGCGTCGAAAGATCCTCCTCCTCGATTTCGAGCCGCTCCAGCCGCTCCAGCTGCTTGATGCGCGACTGCACCTGATTCGATTTGGTGGGTTTATAGCGGAACTTCTCGATGAACTCTTCGGTCTTCTCGATCATCCGCTGCTGGTTTTCGTAAGCGGCCATCTGCTGCGCCCGGCGTTCGGCGCGCAGCACGACGTATTTCGAATAGGAGACCTTGTAATCGGTCACCTTGCCCAGCGACAGCTCGACCGTGCGGTTGGTCACGTTGTCCAGAAAAGCGCGGTCGTGCGAGATGAGCAGCACCGCCCCGTTGTAGTTTTTCAGGTACTCCTCCAGCCATTGGATCGACTCGATGTCAAGGTGGTTGGTCGGCTCGTCCAGCAGAAAGATCGAAGGACGGCGCAGCAGCAGTTTCGCCAGCTCGATACGCATGCGCCAGCCGCCCGAAAACTCGCTCGTGGCGCGGCCGAAATCCGTGCGCTTGAATCCGAGGCCCAGCAGCGTCTTTTCGATGTCGGCTTCGCGGGTGTCGCCTCCGAGGATATGGTAGTGGTCCTGCGCGTCGTTCAGACGATGCAGAAGCTGTTCGTATCCGGCGCTTTCGTAATCGGTGCGTTCGGCGATCTCGCGCGTCAGAGAGGCGATTTCCGCCTCCAGCCGCAGCACCTCATCGAAGGCTTTGGCCGTCTCTTCGGCCAGCGTCGTGGTGTCGGCCACGCGCATCGTCTGCGGCAGATAGCCGATCGTACATTCGCCGTTCAGGGTCACATGGCCCGACGTGGGCTGCTGTTCGCCCGTGATGATGCGCAGCAGCGTGGTTTTTCCCGCACCGTTGCGGCCCACCAGACCGATGCGGTCCTTCGGGTTGATCAGAAATGAGATATTGTCGAAGAGGGTCCAGCCCCCGTAGCTTACAGTAAGGTTGTCTAACGAAATCATGGCATCTGTAAAATCACCGCAAAGTTAATGATTTAATCCGACATATCGCTATCTTTGCAAGTCCTAAGATAGGATACTCCCCGGAGAAGCCCGAAATAAATTCCGCCTTGTCTCCCGGTTTTCGCTATCTTTGAAATCCGAAACGAAGTCTGTCATGGAAAAATTGATCCGATACCTGCGCTTCATCCGCGAAGCCGAGCGGCTGAAAAACGTACTGCGCACCGCCTACACCTCGGAAGGACGGCACGAAAGCACCGCCGAACACTCGTGGCGGCTGGCGCTGCTGGCCGCCGTGCTGACCGGCGAGCGGCCCGAACTGGACATGCAACGGGTGGTGCTGATGTGTCTGATTCACGATCTGGGCGAAGCCTTCGACGGCGACGTTCCGGCCATTGCGCAGACCGCGCCCGGAGTCAAAGCCGCCTCGGAGCTGGCGGCCATGGAGCGGCTGACACGACTGCTCCCGCCGGAAGCGGGAGCCACGATACGGGAAATATGGGAAGAGTACGAAGCCTGCCAGACGCCGGAGGCACGCTGGGTGAAGGCCCTCGACAAGGCCGAAACGATCATCCAGCACAATCAGGGCGCCAATCCCGCCGGATTCGATTACGCATTCAACCTCACCTACGGAAGCGAATACTTCGACGACGGAGCGCTGCTAAGCGATCTGCGGCTGCTACTCGACGAAGAGACCGGACGGCACGTCAGGCGTTGAGCATCTTCACGATCTCGGCCTGCGGGTCCTCGGCCCCGAACACGGCGTTGCCGGCCACCAGCACGTCGGCGCCCGCTCCGAAAACCTCGTGCGCGTTGTGCGACGAAATGCCGCCGTCCACCTCGATGATCGTCTCCGTCCCCAGCTCGTCGGCCAATGCGCGCAGCTGCGCGATCTTTTCGAGCGACGCGGGAATGAACGCCTGCCCGCCGAAACCGGGTTCGACGCTCATGATCAGCACCAGATCGATCTGCGGCAGAATGTCGCGCAACACCTCGACCGAAGTGGCCGGCTTGATCGACACCCCCACCTTTGCACCCGCGTTGCGGATCATTTCGATACATCCCTTGGGGTTGTAGGTGGCTTCGTAATGGAACGTCACCACGTCGGCGCCCGCCTCGGCGAAGCGCGCCACGTAACGTTCCGGCTCGACGATCATCAGATGCACGTCGAGACACTTCGCCGTCGCCTTGCGAATGGCTTTCAGCACGGGAAATCCGAAAGAGATATTCGGCACGAAAACACCGTCCATCACGTCTATATGGACCCATTCGGCCGCACTGCGGTCGATCATCTGCGTATCGCGCTCCAAATGGCCGAAATCGGCCGACAGCATCGAAGGTGCTACTATTCTGTTCATTGCTCGGTTAATATCGTGTTCTACAGACAAAGATAGTCATTTTTCGCAGATTCCCGCACTCCGGAGCGGGATTGCGCCGCGGAATATACAATTCGGCAGGCTCTGCGGCCATGCGTTTCCGGACAAACCGCCCGGACTGCCGCGCCTCAGCGCCTCACCCGATTCAGGCTATTGATTTTCCGGCGGATCGCCGCCCCGTTGAACAACGAAAGCAGAAGCGCAAGCGCAACGCCGCACAAAACCGTAAGCCCCAATCCCGCAGGCCGGTAATCCTCCTGCAGGGCGGCCAGCGAGGGCAAATAGCAGAGACGCACCAGCCACACCGCCAGCAGAGCCACGCACAGCACGCCCAGATTCAATCCGAGCGTCAGCAGCTGATAGGGCCGCGCCACACGGGAGGGGGCATATCCCAGCAGGAGCAGGTTCTCCATTTTGCCGCTGTTCTTCTGCAACAGCAGGAAGATACTCAGCATCAGGATATAGAACGACATCGCACTGAACACCAGTCCCACGCCGGCCACGCCGCCCGCGGCGATCCGCAGGAAGCGGGCCGCCCTGCCGTCGTCCCGGCGGTCCCCCTCGGCTTCATAGCCCTTGCGGGCGAGGTAATCCGTCACGGCCGCATCGACCGGACGGTCGGTCTCGACGATAATCCGCGCCGGCTGTTTCGCGGCTCCGCTCCCGAAGCGCCCGTTCGACCAGCGGATGAACGCATCGGGCACCAGAATCGTATTCAAACGGTTGGACAACCCGACGATCCGCCCGCGGAACTGCTCCCGATGTCCGTTACCCGCAATCTCGATGCCGAGTGAGACCCGGCGGAAGATGCCTTCCGATATCTGCGGCAGTCCCTGCGACCGGGCGAATCCGTAATTATAGAGGTTCAGGTAGTTGCGCGGAATGATGATGGGGATGTCCCTGTCCCCGGCCTTGTAATCCCAATTTTCGGCCCCGACGTCGAGGAAGCGGTCGGGCACCGACTCGAAAAACAGGTAGGTCGAAAGCTCCACGCCGCCCATGCCGACCGTTCCCTTTATCCGGTAATCGGCAGGCGTGAAGGCCCCGGCTTCGCGCACGAAGGGCTGCGCCCGCAGGTCGGCCAGCTCTTCAGCCGTAAAGTCGCTGCTGCCCAGACCGATCGCCTGAAGCGCCCCGACCTGCTTCGACAGCACCAGATAATCGCCCCGCATGAACGAATCGGGCCGGTCGAAAACCGGCAGGACGTCGCGGTATGCCTGCAAAGCCGTCAGCACGATCGCCATGCCGACCAATCCGGCGAGAGTGAATCCGACGGTCTGGGCCATGCTCAGATGACAGCGCAGCAATTTCCAAAGCAACCTCATAACGTAAAGATTTTATGGTACGGCAGCCGGAGCCGGCTGCCGACCGAGGTGACGATCACTCCCGCTCCCTGCGCCTGCGCGCCCTCCAGCAGCAACGCAGAGAGCACCTCCCCGTTGGCGGCGTCGAGATGGCTCACCGGCTCGTCGAGCAGGATGAAATCGAAGGGCTGGCACAAACAGCGGATGAATGCGACGCGCTGCTGCTGCCCGAACGAGAGCTTCCCGGCCGGAGTATCCCGCTTGCCGGCGATCCCCGCAGCTTCGAGCAGGCGCTCGATCCGGTCCGGTGTCAAAAAGTGGGTAAGTTCGTTCTTCAGCGCGAGATTCTCCGCCACGGTCAGCTCCCCGAACAGACGCAGGTCCTGAAAGAGCATGCTCAGCGACCGGCGGCGCAGTTCGCCCCACTGCGCCACGGAAAGCGTCCGGCAGTCCGCAGCGTCGAACAGGATGCGGCCCGCATAGTCGGTTCTGGCCCCGTACAGAAAACTGCACAACGAAGACTTTCCGGTTCCCGAAGCGGCTTCGACCAGATAATACTCCCCCTTGCGGAATGTCACGTCATGCAGCCACAAGTCCGATTTCGGCGGCTCCGGATTGCCCGCAAAGGCGTCAGGCAGCACCTGCTGCAAAGTAATCGACTCCATACATCATCTGTTTCAGGAAAAGCGGCCGTTCTTCGAGGACGGCCGCTTTTCTCTGTTTCCACGGATATTACAAATTCGCTTCCGGCACGTACTGACGAATCAGCTCGCCGGTCTTGCCGCAAATGGTCTTGAACGAGTTCTGCTCCTTGTCCACCATGTTTACGATCATCGTGCCGCCCTTCATCGTACCATAGGCTTCCATGTCGTCGAACATGCCGAGCACGGAGAGCGCCGCTTCCGCCTGCGGAGTGACATTGCCGCCGAGCAGTTGGGCGATCATCGCGTTCAGCCCCTCGAAATCGAGGTAGAAGGTCGAGGACTGACCTTTGAAAATCTTATCCATCGACTCCATCGACGCGATTTCGCCGCCGTCGAGCGCCATCTTCACGACCGCGTCGGTCGTGCAGTAGAGCACGTCGCCCTTCACGCCGAACAGGATCGTCACGCCGCCCATGTTCAACGTGTATTCACCCTCGGCGGTCTGCCGAACCGGCATGCCGGCCATGTTGGTGACGATCGTCTGCAGCACGGCAGGATCTTTCACCTGCGCCAGCATCGACGCCACGGGATATCTGCCGTCGATGCCCATTCCTGAGAAGGAAAGCAGGAAGTCGCCGTCGAAGGGTTCCATCACCTGCTTGACCATCGGATTTGCCATCAGCATGCCGTAACCGGGCATCGCCGAGAGCATCGAATAGAGCTTTTCGCCGTTGATTCCCAGCGACATCGCGCCGATCGAAGCGGCCGGCACATAGCGCAGCAGCGCTCCGGTCTGGGGCTTGACATAGGCGTAGAAATCCATCATCTTGGCTTCGCTCTCCTTGTCCTTGTACGACACGGCGGCCTCCGTAACGATCCGGCCCTTCTCGAAATTGACCGAACCGACCATCATCGCCCCCTTCAGCGCGTCCATCATCGGCATCGAGCTGAGCATCGGATTGTTCATCATGGGGAGTATCTCACCGTACGAAAGCACCATGTTGATGTCGTTCTTCCGGGCGAGCTGCTCCGCAACGGCCTTGTCGCCCATCAGGCTCTCGCCGCTCTGCTGGGCGAACAGCTTGCGCACGTCGCCGGCCAGATCGTCAACGCCGTTCTGCACGAAATAGACCATGAACGCGATGTCGTTGTAGGCGCACAAAACGCCGGCATCGCCCTCTTTACCCAGATCGACGACCGAAACGCCGCCCTTGGTTTCGGGCGCGACACCGCTCTTTTCGTTGATCCGCGCAAGCAGAGCGTCGAATTTGGCCTTGTCGCCGATCGGCAGCAGCAGACCGCCCCGCATAACGGGAGCATCGACAGTGCCTTCCATCGCCGCAAAGAAGAAGAAATCCTTTTTCACGTCGATACCCGATTCGCCCGGATTCTTCAACAAGGCGAGCAGGTACTCCTTCTCCTCGGCGGAGAGGTTCTGGTCTTTATCCAGTTCGGCCTTGATCCGGACATAAAGCGGATGCTGGTCCAAATCGCCGGCTTCGCACTTCCGCATCAGCGATGCGGGATTGACCGACACGGTCATAAACGAGTCTGCGGGCAGGATGCTGCGGTAATCCGCGCCGCTGCCGCAGGAAACAATCAGCATGGACGCCGCCGCAAGGCAGACCAGCTTCAAAGGTCGTAAGAAATTCTTCATATGCTTCAAATTTAAAATGAATCCGATTAAGGAACAAAACTATAAAAAATCGGCAAACCGCACGCTGTTTCAGGCAAATAAATTCGCATTCGGCGCCAAAATATTCCGCATGCGCTCCGAACGGCTCGTTTTCCGGGAATAAATTGCTATTTTTGCATGGAATAGATTACCGCACAAGCCATGACCCCGACCTCGCTTTTCATACTGACAACCTGCTGCCTGACAGCCATCCTCGCCATCGTCCTGCTGCTCTGGCACCGGGAATCCCGCCGTCTCGGCGCGTCGAACGCCGACGCCGAAGCGCGCGAACGCGCCGCCGCCGCCCGTCTTTCGGCCGCCGAAGCCCGGCTGGCCGTGTCGGCCGAAAGGGAGCTTCGCCAGCGGTACGAAGCGCAGGCACAAGCACTGACCGAACAGCGGACCCGCACCGAAGCGGAGTTGGCGGCGCTCCGGGCCTCGTCCGAGACTGAACTCGCGTCGCTGCGGGCGAAAAACGCCGAGGAGCGTGCGGCCGAGAAGGCCGAGCGCGAAAAGCTGGAGGAGACCTTCCGGGCGCAGTTCAAAAACCTCGCGACCGAAATTCTGGGCGAACACTCGGTGCGCTTCCGCCAAACCAGTCAGGAGCAGATCGACAGTCTGCTGAAACCCTTCCGCGACAACATCACCGACTTCCGCAAGCGGGTCGAAGAGATCTACACCACGCAGACCTCGCAGCGGGGCGAGCTGAAAGCCGAGCTGAAAAACCTCATGGAGCTGAACCGCCGCATCACGGCCGAGACGACCAACCTCACCAACGCGCTGAAAGGCAACTCGAAGGTGCAGGGAGACTGGGGCGAGATGCTGCTCGAAACCATCCTCGACAGCTCGGCCCTCATCAAAGGCATACATTACCAGACCCAATACAACATCAAGGACGAGGAGGGCCGCAACCTGCGCCCCGACGTAGTGCTGCACCTGCCCGAAAAGAAGGACATCGTCATCGACTCGAAGGTTTCGCTCACGGCGTTCGTCGGCTACACCTCGGCCGAAAGCGAGGAGGAGCGCCGCCGTCACCTCGCGGCGCACGTGGCCTCGGTGCGCCAGCACGTCGCCGAGCTGGGCCGCAAGGAGTACCAGCGGCGGCTCAACTCGCCCGACTTCGTCATCATGTTCATACCCAACGAACCGGCATTCCTCGCCGCCCTGCAGAACGATCCGGCGATCTGGGCGGACGCCTACGACCGGAAAGTCATCGTCTCCTCGCCGACGAACCTCTTCGCCCTGCTCAAGCTGGTGGCCGACCTCTGGAAATACAACGATCAGGACAAGAACACCAAGGAGATCGCCGCCTGCGGACTGAAACTCTACGAACAGCTGGTAGCCTTCACCTCTTCGCTCGAAGGGGTCGGCACCGCGCTCGACAAGGCCCGCGACGCATACGAGGATGCCCACAAGCGGCTTTGCACGGGCAACGACAACATCGTCCGCGTCGGGGAGCGGCTGCGCAAAACGGCGAGCCTGCAAACCAAGAAACGCCATTCGGCCCGCACGCTCGAAATCGCCGGAGCCGACGAAGACCCGGCGGCCCTCTCCGCAACGGAATCCGCGGCGGAAACTGCTGCAAAATCCGCGGCGGAAACTGCTGCAAAATCCGCGGTGGAAGCCGCTGCGACCGATACGACGGCGCAATAGCCCTCCGGCAAAACTTGCTTTCCGAAACCAATAATTTTCGTTTCGAAAGAAAAATATTTGCGGATTCGTTCCGAATTGCGTATCTTTACCCGGTAACCAAGCTAATCAAATAAAGATGAAACGATTTCTTGCCCTCTTGACAGCGCTCGCCTGCACGCTGTCGCCTGCAATCGCAGACAACCCGAAGGCCGACGCCAAAGCCGTCGTAACTTCGGGAAACGCCCGGTTTACGGTACTCACACCGCAGTTGATCCGTATGGAGTGGAGTGCCGACGGACAATTCGAAGACCGTGCGACGCTGACGTTCGTCAATCGCGAGACTCCGGTTCCCGAATTCAAGGTCCGCGAAAGCAGATCGAAACTCACGATCACGACCCCGGCGCTGACACTTACGTATCTTAAGAACGGCAAGTTCAGCGACAAAAACCTGAAAGCCGTATTCACGCTCAACGGCAGGGAGGTGGTCTGGACTCCCGGCATGGAAAATCCGCAGAACCTGCTGGGCACGACCCGCACGCTCGACGGCGCCGACGGCTCGAAACTCAAGGAGCCGATGGAGCAGGGCATCCTCTCCCGCGCGGGCTGGTCCCTGATCGACGATTCGCAGCGTCATGTGCTGACGCCCGACGGTTCCGAATGGGAAGAGTGGATCGAAGCGCGTCCCGAAGGCGACCGTCAGGACCTCTACCTCTTCGCCTACGGACACGACTACAAACAGGCGCTGGCCGACTACGCGCTCGTCGCCGGCCGCGCGCCGATGCCTCCGAAATATACGCTGGGCTACTGGTGGAGCCGCTACTGGCAGTATTCGGACAACGAATTCGTCGATCTGGTGAACAAACTCAAGTCGATGGACGTGCCGATCGACGTGCTGATCGTCGATATGGACTGGCACGAGACATGGGGCCTGCGCAAGAGCAATTCGCCGAAGGACGAATACGGTCAGCGCATCGGCTGGACGGGCTACACGTGGCAGAAGGAGCTGTTCCCCTCGCCCGCGAACTTCCTCAAGTGGACCGAGAACGAAGAGCTGAAGGTGGCGCTCAACCTCCATCCCGCTTCAGGTATCCAACCTTACGAAGCTGTATACGATGACTTTACCAAGGAATACGGATGGTCTGAGAAGGGCAAGAGCGTACCGTTCAAAATCGACGAACGGAAATGGGCCGACGCCTATTTCAAAACCGTACTCGAACCGATGGAACGCGACGGCGTGGACTTCTGGTGGCTCGACTGGCAGCAGTGGAAAGAGTCGAAATACACCCCCGGACTGTCGAACACCTTCTGGCTCAACCACACCTTCTTCAACCATGCGGAGCGTCAGAACCCCGGACTGCGCCCCTTCATCTACCACCGCTGGGGCGGGCTGGGCAGCCACCGCTATCCGCTGGCATTTTCGGGCGACACCTACGCCACATGGCCCATGCTCGCCTACCTGCCCTACTTCACGGCTACGGCTTCGAACGTCAACTACGGCTGGTGGGGCCACGACATCGGCGGCCACATGTTCCACAAGACGCAGAAGGCGACCGACCCGGAACTTTACACGCGCTGGCTGCAATACGGCGTGTTCACTCCGATCTTCAAAACCCATTCGACCAAAGACCCGCGCATCGAACGCTGCATCTGGTGCTTCCCCGACCATATGTTCCTCATGCGCGACGCCATCCGCCTGCGCTACACGCTGGCACCCTATATTTATAATGCGGCCCGCGAGAATTACGACACGGGCGTCGGCATGTGCCGCCCGATGTACTACGACTATCCCGAATCGGACAAGGCGTACGAGACGCCCGAACAGTTCATGTTCGGCAACGACATTCTCGCCACGACCATCACCCAGCCGGTGGACAGCATAACGGGTCTGGCACCCCGCACGATCTGGTTCCCCGAAGGGACGTGGTTCGACTGCGCGACCGGCTCGATGTACGAAGGCGGCCGCACCGAAGAGTTGCACTACACGCTGGCGGAGAATCCCCATTACGCAAAAGCAGGTTCGATCATTCCGATGAACCCGGCTACGGTGAAGAACCTCCAGCAGCCGTGCGATACGCTGGTGCTGACCTTCATTCCGGGCGGCGACGGGCAGCTGCGCCACTACGAGGACGACGGCATGAGCCAGCAGTACAAGACGAACTACGCGGTGACAACAGTCAGCAAAAAGCAGGAGGGCAACACGGTGCGCGTACGCATTTCGCCCCGCGAGGGTTCGTTTGCGGGCGCGTCCGACAGCCGCAGCTACGAACTGCGCTTCCCGGCCGTCTTCCCGCCCAAGTCTGTAAAGGTCAACGGCAAAGAACTGGCCTACTCGCGCTTTCCGAAGGCCGGGGAGTGGACCTACGACGGCTACACGCTCGCACCGGTGATCTACACGGGCACGACGGCCTGCGACGCTCCGGTGGAGATCGAACTCGCGTTCGACGACTATGCGACGGCGCATCAGGCCGACCTGTACGGCATGAGCGGCGTCTTCAAACGCTGTCTCGACCTGACCGTCGAATTCAAGACCGAGCAGGGCGCCCACAGCGAACCCTACCTGATGCTGCCCGAAGAGTACCTGCGCGTTTCGCAGTGCCCCAACTTCATCCTCGAAGAGCCGTTCCGCATCGCCGAATTCATCGGAGCCTATGCGAAGAACAAGGCCGCACTGTTCGAAAAGACCGATTCCATGACCATTATCGGCGACAACTTCAAGCAGCGCTTGAAGGCCGTGATCGGCAGCGTGAAATAACCGGACGACATACCGCAACAAAAATCCCCGCGAAGCAAGTTCACGGGGATTTTTGTTTTCCGAGGTATTACATGCTCCGGACTCATCCCGGGTCCGAATTAATCCCGGATTATTTTTTCAGGCTTTGTCGCTCCGGCCCGGCTTCCAGCTCTTGCGCATCCGACATTCGATGCCCGGCGTCGCGCCGTGCGCCATCGTCTCGACAAGATCGTCCCACGCCTCCGCTACCCAGCCGACCCGCTCACGGCAGTGTTTCAGCACCTCGACGGCCCAGATCCGCACCGCGACCTTCGTGCCGGGATCGGCGGCCCACTGCGCCGCCGTCTCGGCGAACCCCCCCCGCATGCGGGGGC
>OGOC01002458.1_pt1 | contig 12011 bp, 11 predicted proteins | sample 1552561 | NCBI WGS metagenome assembly OGOC01 (sample SAMEA2580148, study PRJEB22360) | human gut metagenome | biome: human gut; feature: human-associated habitat; material: faeces | place: Denmark | collected 2008/2010
CCCGACCTTCTGATTCGTAGTCAGACACTCTATCCAGCTGAGCTACCGGCGCATATTCTCTTGGCGTTCTCGCCGGAGAACGTGTTTTATTATAGCGCCCACCGCCCGGAAAGTCAAGCGTTTTTTTCAAAAAACTCAAAAAATTCTGTAAATGGGCATCTTTCACGAAAATCCGCAGCCTGCGGGGCGGGTTTTCAGCTCTTTGCCGTTGTCTGAAAACGAACATCGAATTGACAAATACTTCGCAACATTTTATAATATAAAGTAGATTTCGGATTACGAACGATGGTGTTTGCAACCGCAGCCGCCATCGGCTTTTTTATTCTCCGGTCTGTCCGCCTGCTGCGCACAAGCGTGTACGAACGGTACAGAGCGTTAAACGAATAAACCGAAATCGCCCCCAATTTGTATTCCATTAAGAAACGGAGTGGCACAAAACCATGGCGAAGTACATCGTCAAGCGCGTGGCAATGGGCATTTTCAGCGTGTTCATCGTCGCGACCCTTACCTTTTTCATCATGAACCTGGTCCCCGGCGGCCCGTTCGTGGCGGAAAAGTCCATCAGCAAAGCAGCCCAGCAGGCCCTGGCCGAAAAATACGGCCTCGATAAGCCCCTCGGCGTGCAGTACCTTAATTATATGAACAGCCTGATCCATGGCGATATGGGCCTGAGCCTGAAACAGCGCGGCCGTACCGTCAACCAGATCATCTTCTCCAAGCTGCCGGTCTCGGCCCGCACCGCCGGTCTGGCTGTGCTCGTCGCGCTCTGCGTCGGCATTCCGCTGGGCTGTCTGTCCGCGTATAACCGAGGGAAGTGGGCCGATAATCTGATCATCGTGTTTGCCACCTGCGGCATCGCCATCCCGAGCTTTATCTCAAGCGTTGTGCTTTTGTACACCTTCGGCATGAACCTGAAGCTCCTGCCCACCGTCGGCCTGAATGAACCGGCGGCCTACATCATGCCCGTGACGGCGCTGGCGATTTATCCCACCGCCTACATCACCAGCCTGCTGGACGTCATGGGTCAGGACTACATGCGCACCGCCCGCGCCAAGGGTGTTTCCAGTGTGAAGATCCTCTTCAAGCACGCGCTGCGCAACGCGATCCTGCCTGTCATCACTTATGTCGGCCCCATGCTGGCAGGCCTGATGACCGGTTCTTTCGTCGTGGAGAAGATCTTCTCCATCCCGGGTCTGGGCCGCGACTTCGTGTCCGCCATCACGAACCGTGACTACATGATGATCATGGGCACTACGATCCTGCTGGCGACCCTCGTCATCGTTGCGAACGTCGTTGTTGACATCCTGTATAAGATCATCGACCCGCGCATCAAGCTGAAGTAAGGAGGAGCAGACACATGGAAAATCTGAAAAAGAATCCGTTGAGCCTGCAACTCAACGTTGAGGACTTTGCCCCCGCGTCCAACGACGAGAAGAAAAGCCTTGTCGTCATGCGCGAGAGCGTCAACTTCTGGAAGGACGGCATGCGCCGTCTGCGCAAAAACAAGATCGCCATGGTCAGCCTGGTCGTCATCCTGCTGATCGCCTTCATGGCCTATGTTCTGCCCAGCTTCTGGCCCTACAGCTATGAGCAGCAGATCAAGGGCAGCAACAACCTGGCTCCGTTTGAATATTCTGCCGCCGAGCAGAAGCTCATCGACCAAGGCGAGAACGTATTCCCCCACATTCTGGGCACCGACCGTATGGGCCGTGACTTTGCCGTGCGTGTCATGATGGGCACCCGCGTCTCCCTGTCCGTCGGCCTGCTGGCCTCTGTGCTGGTCCTGCTCATCGGCGCGACCTACGGCGCCATCTCCGCGTTTGCGGGCGGCTGGATCGATAACATCATGATGCGTATTACCGATATTCTCTACACCATCCCCGACATCCTGCTCATCATCCTGCTGGCCATGGCCATCAAGGAACCGCTGGAGAGCCTGGCCACCAAGCCCGGCTTCGGCTGGATGCAGAAGCTCGGCCCCAACATGGTGTCCATCTTCATCATCTTCGCCCTGCTGTACTGGGTCGGCATGGCGCGTATCGTCCGCTCCCAGGTCCTGACGCTGAAGGAGAGCGAGTACGTCACCGCTGCCCGCGCGCTGGGTGCCTCCGGCGGGCGCATCATCAAGAAGCACCTGCTGACCAACTGCATGGGCACCCTGATCGTCACCACCACCCTGCAGATCCCGTCCTCCATCTTCACCGAGAGCTACCTGAGCTTCCTCGGCCTCGGCGTTGCAGCCCCCATGCCGTCCCTCGGCTCGCTGGCGACTGACGCCGTCAAGGGCATGAACACCTACCCCCACCTGCTGATCGCCCCTGCAGTGATGATCAGTGTGATGATCCTGGTGTTCAACCTGTTCGGCGACGGCCTGCGGGATGCTTTCGACCCGAAGCTGAAGAATTGATGAGGTGAACGAAGATGAGCGAAAAAATTCTTGATATCAAGGAAGAGCGCCTTTCCTTCTTCACCCCTGCCGGTGAGGTCAAGGCACTGAACGGCGTTTCCTTTGCGATGAACCAGGGCGACGTGCTGGGCATCGTGGGCGAGTCCGGTTCCGGCAAGTCCGTTACCGCTTACTCGGTCATGGGCCTGACTGCCTACCCCGGCAAGCTGGTGGGCGGCACCGTGTGGTTCAACGGCCACGAGATCGAGAAGATGAAGGAGAAGGACTTCCGCAAGATCCGCGGCAACGAAGTCTCCATCATCTTCCAGGACCCCATGACCAGCCTGAACCCGGTGTACACCATCGGCAACCAGATCGTCGAAGTCATCCTGCTGCACACCAAAAAGACCAAGCAGGAAGCCTGGGCCCGCGCTAAGGAGCTGCTGGAGCTGGTCGGCATCAACGAGCCGGAAAAGCGCCTGAAGCAGTACCCCCACGAGCTGTCCGGCGGTATGCGCCAGCGCGTGATGATCGCCATCGCCCTGGCCTGTGAGCCCAAGCTGCTGATCGCAGACGAGCCCACCACCGCACTGGATGTGACCATCCAGGCGCAGATCCTGCAGCTCATCCGCGATCTGCAGAAAGAGCTGGGCATGTCCGTCATCTACATTACCCATGACCTGGGTGTTGTGGCCAACGTGGCAGACCGCGTGGCCGTCATGTATGCCGGCCAGATCGTGGAATACGGCACCGTTCAGGAGATCTTCTACGACGCATGGCATCCCTACACCTGGGCGCTGCTGCAGGCTCTGCCGCAGCTGGGCACCAAGGGCGAGAGCCTGCCCACCGTGGACGGCACTCCCCCGAACCTGTTCAACGAGATCCATGGCGATGCTTTCGCCCCCCGCAACAAACATGCGCTGGCTATCGACTTCGTGGCAGAACCTCCGTTCTTCCAGGTGTCCGAGACCCATGCAGCAAAGACCTGGTATCTGGACCCGCGCGCGCCCAAGATCGAGCGCCCGCACTCCATCCAGAACCTGCGTGAGAAAATGGGAAAGATGGGAGGTTCCAACTTAAATGGCTGAGCGTGAAAAGCTGATTGAGCTGAAAGACCTTCAGATCACCTTTGGCTCCGGCAAAAAGAAGTTCGTGGCCGTGGACCACGTCAATTTTGACATCTACAAGGGCGAGACCTTCTCGCTGGTCGGCGAGTCCGGCTCCGGCAAGACCACCATTGGCCGTGCCATCTGCCGCATCAACCCGACCTCCGGCGGCGACATCTTCTTCAAGGGCCAGAAGATCAACGGCAAGATCTCCAAGGAGCTGGACCATGAGGTCATCCGCAAGGTGCAGATGATCTTCCAGGACCCCATGGCCTCCCTGAACGAGCGCGCCAAGGTCGAGTACATCGTGGCTGAGGGTCTGTTGAACCACCACCTGTACAAGGACCAGAATGACCTGCACGAAAAGGTCATGAACGCTCTGCACGAGGTCGGCCTGCTGCCGGAGTTCGCCTCCCGCTTCCCCCACGAGTTCTCGGGCGGCCAGCGTCAGCGTATCGGCATCGCCCGTGCGCTGGTCATGGAGCCGGAGTTCATCGTGGCCGACGAGCCCATCTCCGCACTGGACGTCTCCATCCGTGCGCAGGTGCTGAACCTGCTGAACAGCATGAAGAAGTCCCGCGGTCTGACCTACCTGTTCATTGCCCACGACCTGTCGGTCGTCCGGTTCATCTCGGACCGCATCGCCGTCATCAGCAAGGGCCGCATCGTGGAGCTGGCAGAGGCTGAAGAGCTGTTCCTCCATCCCCTGCACCCCTACACCAAGGCTCTGCTGAGCGCTGTTCCCATCCCCGACCCGGGTCTGGAAAAGAAGAAGAAGCTTCTGGTCTACGACCCCTCCATCCACGACTACAGCGTGGACAAGCCGGTCTGGGAGGAGATCGCCAACGGCCACTTCGTCTATGGCAACCAGAAGGAGCTGGAAGGCTACCGCAAGGAATATCAGAGCCAGCTCTAAGCACTGTCACTTGACTGTATTTTAACACAAATGCCCCGCCGCATTGGGAAGCATCCCATTGCGGCGGGGTTTTGTGCTGTATAAAAAGGGGCCGCTTCCCGTATTTCTGCCGGGAAGCGGCCTCTTTGTGTTTTATATCAGTCTTGCACCGGGCTTCGGCTCATGGGCCTGCCAGAGGGTGACCCACTCGGGCAGACGCAGGGTCTTCAGGCGCTGGGGCAGGGCGGCGAGATCGCCGTCCGTGAGATACCATGCCACACCGAACGCCGCCAGCGCCAGGATCACCAGCACCGCCAGCAGAACGCGGAGAGGATGCTTCTTCTTTGGGGTGGGGTCCTTGCTCTGCGAACGGCCCGGAGGATCGCTCTGTTTGACCTGTCCGGCGGGAAGAAAGCCTGTCCCCTCGGCCTGCGGCAGACCGGCAGCGGCGCGGCGCACCATATCCAGCAGCCAGAGACCGGGGTTATCTGCGGCGGGGACGGTGCGGAGCCAGCAGCCTTTTTTGGTGCTGAGCACCAGCACATGGTCGCTTTCCCGCTCGGCACAGGCCACGGCCAGCTCTGTTCCCACGATGCGGCGGGCCGCCTGCGCCCGGGCGAGGGCCAGACGGACAGGGTCGGGTTTGTCCCCTTCCCCGCCGAGCTTGGCCCGGACGCGCTTTTCGATTTGGGGGCCGACCTTGGCGTCGGCATAGCTCATGGTGCCGAAGTCGTAGACCTTCTCGGCACCGGGGACTTTCTCGAGCCGGGATTCCAGCAGCGCACCGGCGGCGGCATCGCCGCAGGCCAGCAGACGATCATGGGCTTCCAGCGCCTGCACGGCGGCAGCGGCCAGACTGGTATCGCCTGCACCATATACGTCCGCGCCAAAGCTGCTGCGGAGGCTCTGGGCCGCCTTTTTCAGTCCCGTGGGCGTGTCCGCATGGACAGCCAGCAGCGTCTCTGCGCCCCGGCTCTTCCACTGGGCCTCAGCCCTCCATTGGGGCGCAAACAGCGCCACAGCGGCCGCCAGCCGCCCCTGCGGCGCACCGTACAGGCGCAGTACACAGCGGGTCTCCTCTGCCAAATCCCATCAACCCCTCATTTTGATTTTTACCGGACGAACACCTCATCCAGTGCGGCCAGCGCTTCGTCGTCCGACTGCTGGGCTGCGGTGAGGGCCTGCGTCCCGGCAGGGACTTTGCCCTGTGCCAGACGCAGCACCAGTTCCAGTGCAGCCTGTGCGGCCCGGGCGCGCACCAGCGCACGGTCAGGCCGGGAGACGAAAAGCTTCTTGACGTAGGCCACGCCATCCCGGGCAGCGCCCAGATAAACGGTGCCGACAGGGCGCACTTCGTCGCCGCCGGTGGGGCCGGCCACACCGGTGACGCTCACAGCGATGTCAGCGCCCGAAGCCTTTGCCGCGCCCAGAGCCATCTGTGCCGCCACGGGGGCGGACACGACGTTGTACTTTTCGATGACCGCCGGGTCCACGCCCACGAGCTTTGCCTTGGCCTGCTCCCAGTAGGTGACAAAGCCATAGCCGAACACCTCGCTGGAACCGGACACGGAGGTCAGGCGCTGTGCAATGAGGCCGCCGGTGCAGCTCTCGGCGGTGGCGATGGTCAGCCCCTTTTCCTGCAGGGTATGGACCACCGTTTCTTCCAGACCGGCCACATCCTCATCATACACCGCATCGCCCAGCATATCATAGAACTTTTTGGCATACGCGCGGCACATTTTTTCGCCGTCCTCGTCGGAGCGGGCGCGGGCGGTAATGCGAATCTCGCACTCACCGGTCTTGCAGTAGATGGCGGCGGTGGGGTTCGGGTTTTCCAGCAGGTCGCGCACCTTATACTCAATATCGCTCTCGCCGCCCAGCACACGGAGGGTGACGGAGTGGAGGGTGCAGTTCTGGCGCTCCATCAGCAGAGGGCGGACGCTCTCCGTCCACATGGCCTTCATCTCGTGGGGGACACCGGGCATAAGGACGGCACAGTGGCCGTCCTGTTCGAACCACGCGCCAGGGGCAGTGCCGTGGTTGTTGATGATTTTATGGCCCTTGGTGGGGACCATCGCCTGTTTGCGGTTGTTAGGAGTGGTCTCGCGGCCGGTGCGGGCAAAGTAGCTGGTGATCTTATCCCACTCGGCCTCATCGAAGGCCAGCTCATCCCCGAAGCAGGCGGCAACGGTCTCCTTGGTCAGGTCGTCTGCCGTGGGGCCGAGGCCGCCGGTAAAGACCAGCAAGTCGCAGCGGCTCTTGGCCTCGTTGACGAAATCAGCCAGACGGCCATGATTGTCACCGATGGTGCTCTCCCGCTGGACCGTGATGCCCAGATCAGCCAGCTCCCGGCTGAGGTACTGGGCGTTGGTGTTGAGGATATTGCCGAGAAGGAGCTCGGTACCCACACTGATGATCTCTGCTGTCATGGCTCAGCCCTCGAATTCCACGTCGTCGGTGATGCGCAGGCGGATACGCTCGGTGGCCTCTGCGGCCTCGGCTTCCAGCTCTGCCAGACCGGGCATCCCGGCCTCGGCTTCGAGGATCTCGCTCAGTTCGGGGCGGATCTTCGGGTGCGGCGGGGTGAAGATGGTGCAGCAGTCCTCATAGGGCAGGATGCTCGTCTCAAAGGTGTTGATGTGGCGGGCCGTCTCGACGATCTCGGTCTTGTCCATGCCGATGAGGGGACGGAGGATGGGCAGGTCCTGGGCGGCGTCGGTACACTGCAGAGCCTTGACGGTCTGGCTGGCCACCTGTGCCAGGCTCTCGCCGGTGACGAGGGCTTCACAGCCCTGCTTCTTGGCGATGATGTTGGCAATGCGCATCATGCTGCGGCGCATGAGCACGGTGAAGAGAACATCGGGCGCGTTATCGCGGATATACTCCTGAGGCTTGGTATACGGCACCACAAAGAGGTTGGTGCTGCCGGTATAGGGGGTGATGAGCTGGGCCAGAGCCTTAACTTTTAGTTTTGCGCGTTCAGAAGTATACGGAGGGGACGCAAAATGGATGTGGTCGAGGCCGAGGCCGCGCTTTGCCATCCGGTATGCCGCCACAGGGCTGTCGATGCCGCCGGACAGCATATTGAGGGCGCGGCCGGAAGTTCCGACAGGCAGACCGCCCTCGCCCTGTATTTTCGGGCCGTGGATATACGCACCGTAATCGCGGATCTCCACGATGACCTTGAACTGAGGGTTCTTGACGTCCACCCGCAGGTAGTTGTGCCTGCCCAGCAGATAGGCACCCAGCTCCCGCATCAGTTCGGGACTGGTCATGGGGAAGGTCTTATCGGAACGGCGGGCCTCGACCTTGAAGGTCTTGATGCCGTGGAGGCTGTCGCCCAGATAATCCTCGGCAGTCTGGCAGATGGTGTCGAAATCCTTCTCACAGACCACAGCACGGCTGAGGGCCGCGAGGCCGAACACCTTGCTCACCCGCTCAAAGGCGAGGTCCATATCAATATCTTCCTCTTCCGGCTCCATGTAGAAGGTGGACTGGGTGCAGTAGACGCGGAACTTGCCCACCGTCTTGAGACGGTAGCGCAGGATCTTCATCATCGTCGATTCAAACTGGTTGCGGTTGAGGCCCTTCAGGGACATTTCGCCCTGATAGCCCATAATGACTTCTCTCATCGTTACTCCTTACTTTTTGATTCTCTGCAGGTGCTTCATACCATCCTCAAAGCGCTCGAGGAAGGCATCCACATCCTCCGGGGTGTTATCGGCACAGAAGGACACCCGGATGGCCGTGTCGATGGCCAGCGGGTCGCGGCCCATAGCCGCCAGCGTGTGGCTGGGCTTTCCTCTGCCGCAGGCACTGGCCGACGAAACGTAGATCTGCTTCTCGGACAGCCAGGCCAGCATCGTCTCACTCTTGATGCAGTTCTCGCTGAAATTCAGCACCTCAGGCACAGCGCCCGCCGGGCTGTTGATCTCCACCTCCGGGAACACAGAAAGCCCCTCGCGGAGGCGGTCGTTGAGGGCGCGCACAGCCTTGTCACGGCTCTTGATGCTGCCGGCCAGGCGGGTGGCCGCAGCGGCAAGGCCCAGCGCATAGGGCAGGTTTTCGGTACCGGGGCGGAGGCCGCGCTCCTGCTCACCGCCCAGATAGGGCGGCTGGAACGCCTGCACCAGCCGGTCACTCAGGTAGAGCGCACCGATACCCTTGGGTGCGTGGATCTTGTGGCCGCTGACGGTCATCGTGTCGATGTTGTCCAGCTTGATGGGGACGCGCATCCACGCCTGCACGGCGTCCACATGGACGACGGTGCGGCTGTTACGGCGCTTGACCTCGGCGGCCAGACGCTCCACGTCGTTGCGGGTGCCTATCTCGTTGTTGACCATCATGCAGGCCACGAGGATGGTATTCTTGTCCACGGCATCCAGCATCTTGTTGATGTCCAGTGTACCGTCGGCCTGAGGCTTCACGACAGTGACGTTATAGCCCTGCGCGGCCAGACGTTCCAGCGGGCGCTGGACGCTGGGGTGTTCGAAGCCCGACACCACGATGCCTTTGCCGAAGGTGCGGGTCTGGGCGGCGCCCAGCAGGGCCAGATTATTGCCCTCGCTGCCGCAGGAGGTAAAGTACAGCTCCTTCGACTTGCAGCCCAGGGTGCGGGCCACAGCGGCACGGGCGGCGTTCAGGGCCTCTTCACTCCGTGCGCCGGGGGCATAGAGGCTGGAGGGGTTGGCCCAGTGCTCCCGCATGGCTTTGTCTATCACGTCTGCCACCTCGGGAGCAACGATGGTGGTAGCAGCGTTATCCAGATAATGCAGTTCCGGATCATGCAGCATAATTTCATTCCTGCCTTTTGTGCATAAAATATCAGGATAAGTATACCACAAAGTTCCGCATAACGCAAAATATTTGCACAGCAAAAAAGGGACCGCTCCATGCAGGAGCAGTCCCTTTCAGCAGCTTGCGGTTCGCGTTTGGGTTCAGCCGTTCTCGTTTGCCTTCTGCAGCCAGATGCTGCCGATGTCCAGCGCATTGTACAGGCCGTTCTTGGTGGTCTGACGTGCCACGCGGGCCTCACGGGGCTTGGACTCATCGGTAGAGAGCAGTTGCAGATGGACCTTGTCTGCCACATCCACACCGCCCACGGTCTTGGTGGACTGGATCTGCAGATAAAGCACATACGGGTCGGTCATGCAGCCGTAATACAGCTCATTGTCCTTGCGGACGAGGGGCTTGCCTTTATAAGTCAGTTTCGGAGTAAATGGCATCGTGAAAGCCTCCCTATCATACTTGATTCACTTTAGTATATCATATTTATAACAGAAAACGCAAGGGCAGGCCCCCGGAATATGGGAATTTTTCCTCACGGGTTGCACGGGCCGGGGCTGTGCTGTATAATAGGGGCGAAAGTTACCATTCCGCCACAGGAGGACATTATGGCAGATTATCAGGAATATCGCCGCCGCATCCTTCACCGGCGCTGGCGCAGGATGTTCATCACCGCTGCGCTGCTCATCCTACTGGTGCTTCTGGCCGCTGTGGGCGTCCTCTGGAAGCGCCTTCACCGCGAGCCAGCTCCCAATACGGCCCAAGGCCCCACCATTCTGCAGCAGGAGCTGACCGGCAGCGAGTGGAACACCATCAGCTACACCCCGGCCCGACGCCTCAGTGTCCAGACCCTCGACAACGGGATGACCGCGATGGACTTCCGCCTCGCCGCCCAGCCTGCCAGCCCTGCCGTGGAGCGGAGCAGCTTTTCGGACGTGAGTTTTTTGGGCGACAGTCTGACTCAGGGGATGCAGCTGTACGACACCGGCCTGCCCAACGCGCACTTCTGCGCCTATAAGGGCGTCGGCCCCAATGCCGTCGTCAACAACACCACCTGCCGCCGGGCCGACGGCGAAAAGGAAGTCCCGATGGAGGCGCTGGCCTCCCAGCAGCCCCGGGCGCTCTACATCCTGCTGGGTACCAATGTGCTGACCTCTGACAGTGATTATACCAGCTTCCTCACCTATTACCGGCTGATGCTGGACATGATCTCGCAGGCACTGCCCAACACGAAAATTTACGTCCAGTCCATCACCCCGGTCCGGCCTGAAGTGAGCCAAAAGTCCCCCGGCCTCTACAAGGAGCGGCTCTGTGAGATAAACGATGCTCTTTCGGCCATCGCGCTGGAAAAGGGCTGCACCTTCCTGAATCTCTGGGAGGCGCTGGCCGACGAGAACGGCGACCTCATCGAGGAATACGCCCAGCCGGACGGCTACCATCTGCTGCCCGCCGGGTACGACGCATGGGTGGATTATCTCTGCACCCACACCTGATAGCGATAGAAAGGCCCTCTCAGCGGCGCTGAGAGGGCCTTTTGCTGTCTTAATATCAGAACGCGATGCCGGCGTTGTCGTACAGCCAGCGGAGTGCGAACCAGCCAAAAGCTGCAGAACCCTCGTAGAGGATGCTGTCGTCGAACCGCACCTTGGGGTGGTGCTGGCCGTAGCAACAGCCCTGCTCCGGGCCGCCTGCGGCGATGAACATGCTCACAGTAGGCACTTCATGGCTCACGAAGGCGAAATCCTCGCTGCCGCCGCCGGGCTTGCCGCCGGTGAGAGCGGTCATGTCCATAGCACCCTTCCCCAGCAGCTCGGTCATATAGTCCATCGCATTCTCGGCGAGGGGCTTGTCCACCACCATGCAGGGGCAGTAATCGGCGAAGGATACCTCTGCGGTGCAGCGGAAGGCCGCCGCCACGCCCTGCGCGATCTCGGTCATGCGGGTTCGAATGAGTTCGCCGGTCTTATTTTCCGGGTCGGTGGTACGGATAGTCCCCCACATCTGGGCCACATCCGGGATGACATTGGATGCCGCACCGGCCTCGAAGCGGCCGGTGGTCAGCACACCGAAGTCGCCGGGCTTCAGCTCCCGGCTGTTGATCTCCTGCAGGGCAATGTGGATGTGTGCCGCCGCCGTGATGGGGTCGATGCACTTTTCCGGCATGGAACCGTGGCCGCCCTTGCCGTGGACGATGATGTGATACTGCTCACAGCTTGCCATGGTGATGCCGCCGCAGGCAGGCACCAGCACCACACCGGCGGGGATGGGCATTCCGCCCAGCACATGGAACATGACCGCCGCATCCACCCTGGGGTTTTCCAGCAGGCCGTTGGCGATCATATCAGGGGAGCCCTGGAAGATCTCCTCGGCGGGCTGGAACTCCAGCTTGACGGTGCCCTCGATCTCGTCCTCGTGCTCCTTGAGCAGCTGGGCAGCACCCAGCATCATTGCCGTGTGCATATCGTGGCCGCAGCCGTGCATCTTGCCCGGCACCTCGGAAGCGTAATCCACGCCGGATTCCTCCTGAATGGGCAGGGCATCCATATCGCCCCGCAGCAGGATGGTCTTGCCGGGCTTTTTGCCGCCTGCCAGCGCAATGACACCGGCCTTGCCGCAGTCCTTGGGCTCATAGCCCATCTCGGTCAGGGCCTTTTTCACCAGTGCCTTGGTCTGGGTCAGATCAAAGCCCACCTCCGGGTGACGGTGCAGGGTGCGCCGCCACTCCACCAGCTGGGGTTCCAGCGTCTGGGCACGGCCCAGCAGTTCTTTTGCAGTCAACATATCAGTCAGCTCCCGTTCTATTTGATTTTAAGGTCGCTCAGTTTTCCCCGCCGTTGCT